>Ga0214478_100080_pt1 | contig 45532 bp, 35 predicted proteins | sample M1_20Mar14CPVII9_2_FD_178001 | JGI IMG/M metagenome (GOLD analysis project Ga0214478, IMG submission 178001) | Marine eukaryotic communities from Monterey Bay, California, United States - M1_20Mar14CPVII9sort6BwellD7 | ecosystem: Environmental > Aquatic > Marine > Unclassified | place: USA... | reverse complement strand
ACTCACCTTGGCATCAAATCCAGTTAACTTTAAATCAAACACCGTCTTTTCTTCCACAGCTTCCTCTTCCGCTGCATCGCCTCCTCCACCGTCACCATCATCCCCATCAAATCCATCACCATCCTCTAATCCAAAGTGACTACCAATCCTATCAACTAACTCGGCAACTTCTAACATGTTTAATCTAACAACCTCATCTGCCAAGGCATGTAATTCAGGTGAGGCTAATACCTTATCTTCATTACCCTCCTCCTCAAATGGCGGCAAGGGTACCACTGGCATTTCCTCTCCCGGTTCAAAGTCCTCTGCTAATACCTTTTGATAATCTGGATTATTGTGATGTAATGGATTTTGCCATGCTGGACATGGATCATCAACCTCTTCTTCTGTACCCTCTTTCTTGGCTTCAGAATCTTCTTTTGAATCTTCTTTAACTGCTGGCTTAGCATCTGCATCATCTAATAGTTGATGAGTAGAGCTAATACCACGTATTGCAAATGATTGTTGAGATGTGACATCGCCAACACATGATGTGTTCAATATTTGCAATGTCCGTCGATATGTTATATTATCGTCTATAGGTCGTAACTTAGATGTATGATGTATTAAGTGAGAAGATATAATATTAGACCCTCTTGCATGGTACTGTCTTATTATTTGAGGGGAAGGAGATGTTGATATTGAGTGGTTGTGGTGGTTGGATGGAAGGGATGATGTTGTTGGTACTAGCCTTCGAATTGCAGCGGTTGACGAGCCTGTGGATGACGACACTAAACGCCCTGTATATCTATATATTGAGGAGGTTGCAAATCTAGACATAGCGATATAATCTGTATATATTGAGCGTATCAAAGGCCTTCTATTTGATGAGTTTGTGTTTTTTAATTTTTACTTTCTTTTTTTATTGGAAACGACGGCCAGACGAAAGTATAGCTATCATATCCCACCAATTGAAACATACTACTAGTTTAATATGCTAGTTATAGGCGCATACTGTACTTATTCTTATTGCAATTGATGTTTATCAGCCGATCTATCATTCTTCTATTTCTCCTCCTTTCATCGAAGAAGTAAATGCGTTCTTTTTATGAGAGTTTATTGTTTCAAGTTACTATCTGGGGTTGTACTGTACCTACCTACCTTGACTACTTATTACATAGATTCAAGTAGATAAGTTGTCGACAGTCGTACTGTAATACCTCAATGGATAAATAGTTGTTCTTGTAGCACCATATCTCAATGATGATATAAAATCAAGCAGCGGATAATAACGGCGGTTTACTGTGCCTATACATAAAGCACATCCATGAGAAAGTAAAATTGCAAATAGTGCACGTCTGACTATTCTATCCGTGGTGTATAGGGCATAGGATAGCTACTATGGATGCAGCCGATATATTTATTCTTCTACTTCTTGCTGTATTCATATGTGAGGCAATTTACAAATGTTGGAAGTATTGCTCTGGAGCTCATGCAAAACAACGTTCAGAGAAAGAAGCCACTGCACGTCAACGCATAGACGAGTACAAACAGCAACAACAATCACAGGACAATAATAATAATTCTCAACAAACGATTGAGTATAAATGCTTTGAAATGTATTATCAAGGGTCTACATACGGACAAGGTGAAGGATATGGCTTGGGAGAGTTGCAACTCTCAATATCCAAAGAAGTAGATGAAGATGGTAAAAGAAAAATCTCAGGTTGTGGTAGTCGTGAATTAGAATATACCGAAATCATTCAAGGATATATTGATTCGAATGGTAATGCAGATTGGATAGAACAAACACGAAGACAAATAGCATTCAATGTACCAGGACGTCGAAATAGAAATGAGGGGATCTTTCTTGCTCGTGAACCTTATGGTTATTATCACTTACAACCGCATTGGGGACCGGTGTCTATTCGAAGTATTGGAAAGTTTAATAATGATATGACATCATTTGAGGGAACATACTATGGAAAGGATGAATGCAATTGTCCTGATTGTAGGATGTTCTGGAGTCATTGGGCAAGACGGGGAATATCGAATACATCTCCTACTGTCACTCTGTTGCAAATACCTCAGCTTATCGTTGGTTTACCTGTACGGTTTTGTCCTGAAGAAGAACGAAAGATTGGAGAGTATATTACATTTCAATTGAAAGTAGATAAAGAAGAAGAAAAAGAAGTGGGAGATGAAAACATTAATGAAATCGATGAAGAAGAAGATGCCTACCAAAGAATGGCTTAGATTGCTTGTTAAAGGAATTACCCTATAGTTTAAGAATATGTAGTAGATATAGATATGAGTTTATGAGCATATAGACTATCATAGCGTATTCATCTTGCAAGTGAGATGAGCAGTCTTTCAGATGAAACGACGGACAGACCTTAATTGAAATGACATGGCACAATTTGACATAGATAGCTCCTTATCGCCGACTACAGTATACCCTTATAACACACACATATCTATCACTATTACTTAATATTCATATCATGAATCCTCGGTGGCGGCATAATAATATACTACTCGCGATATCAACATTAATTCTTAGCACATCATGTGTCTTATCTTCAAGAGTGACATCATCATCATCCATTGTCTCACCTATCAATAACAATAATAATAATCGAGATCCTCTTGGTAGGATAATTAAACACAGCAGATCTCTATCGCCTTCTCGACGTCGTGCATCATATGATATATCGTCTGCATTGCAACAGCTACGTGGTGGTAGTTCACCGTCAGAAAATAATGATGGTAACGACAATACTGACGTAAACGAAGAGATTGATACCACACTTGTTGACCCCATTGATAAAAAGGAGAGCAGTAGCTGGGGCAGTCTATTCAGTTCTAAAAAGAAATCGACCTCCTCTACCGATGAACAGGAAGAAGATAATGAAGGATCATTTGAAATAACAATGAACTCTAACCCCAATGGTAAATCAAATGTGAAAGTTGATATTGAAACACCCAAATCTATACAAGACATGGCACCCAAGTTAATGAAGGACGTTATTAATTCTGCTAATAAATCATTGGGTGATAAAGGCAGTGTATCACATACTCAAGATAATAAAGTACAAATTGGAACAACAATCGGCAATAACAACAAATCAAAATCAAATCATATATCTACCAAATTTCCAATATCCAAAACAGAATTACCACATTTTACAAGTATGTCAATATTAATGTTCTTATTCATCTATGTCTTTACAACAGTCCGTGATACTAAAGATACATTGGTAGTATCAAACTGCGGCGCGGAAGCAATACCATTTTTAAAATTATATGGTGTAATGCCATGTGCTACTGCATTTATTATATTCTATTCCAAATTATCAAATGTGTTGAGTAAACAAAGTTTGTTTTATATTACATTAATACCATTTTTTATATTCTATGGTTTATTTGCATTTGTATTATTTCCAATGAGGGATACATTGCATTTTCCATTGGTTGATGGTAGTAGTAGTGGAGGTATAGTTGGTGGTGCATTGGGTAGTGCATTGAATTTAGTTAGATATTGGAGTTTTAGTTTATACTTTATTGTTAGTGAATTGTGGGCTAGTGCCGGTGTTCCGTTGTTATTTTGGTCGGTAAGTTTTGTTGAATTGTTGTGTGTGATATGTTTTATGTGTGTTGACAGGCTTAATACTCACTCACCAAACCTTTGTTTTGTTGTATGTATACAGTGTGCCAATGATGTAACACCAATGTCCCAAGCCAAACGATTCTACCCATTATTTGCCGTGACGGGTAATCTTGCACCCATCGTTTCTGGTAAAGTCATGTCATACGTAATCTCACTTCAAAAGACGACCGATGATGTTGGCTTTGGCAGTACACTTAAAACATTGGCAGTTATCAAGGGTGTAATATGTCTAGGTATCATTGGAATCTATCGACATGTATACGCAATGGCCGAAGAACGTGATCGCAAAGAACGTACTGAACAATCACTATCAACAATTCGGGGTATACAAGAAAGTGGCAAGGTTGAAATAACAATGGAATTTAAGAAACCAAAGCAGAAGTTAACATTGAAGGAGTCTGCCAAGGAGTTATTGGCATCACGTGAACTTAAGGCAATGGCAATGATGGTATTCTGCTACAATGTATGTGTGGAGTTGACTGAGGTATTGTGGAAGGCTATATTACGAAAGACATATCCTACAAAGACTGAGTATATGGAGTATATGTCAAACTTTTCACAAACAGTGGGGTTAGTAGCGTTTATATTGCAGTTGGTAGCATCAGAGATTATCAATGTCTTTGGCTGGAAGTGGACGGCTATGATTCCACCGGTTACCATGGGAGTTTTGGCAGTGGCCTTCTTCGCCGCTGTGATTGCTGGTGAGGATCAGATTCCATTGGCTCAAGTGTTACTCATAGGTACAGTTCAAAATGTGGCTAATAAGGTGACCAAGTATTCATTGTTCGATCCGTGTAAAGAAATGGCATACATCCCACTTGGCCCCGAGGCGAAGACAAAGGGCAAGGCGGCAGTAGATGTCCTGGGAGCACGTCTAGGACGCAGTGCAGGATCAGCAACACAGCAGTTACTTGTCTTCTTAGTTGGGGGTGCCTCTGGAAGTATAATGAATTGTGCACCATACATCGGAGCATGTTATGTGTCGGCTATTGCCATGTGGTCGAATGCTGTGTCAATATTAGGCAAGCTGTTTGAGAGTACTCCTGATCCAAGGCCGGACAATACTGAAAAGTTGGAGAGAATTGGAGAGGCCATCACGATAATAAAGACAATTGAGGATGCCAAGAGAGAAAAGAAGAAAAAAGAAGGGAAGAATAAGAAGTAGATAGTCATTCATTGGGGTTTGGGGAAAGTGTGTATGTGTGAACTGAGGGCTTGCTTTAAGCCTTGAATTTTACATATTAGTTCATTTGTCAGTATAGGGGTATCGTTTAAGTTAAAACCTGTAGTAACGCAGTCTCTTTTGTCTTGCAATGTTATGAAAAGTCATCCAATAGTATCTCATTCCACCCAAGCTTCTTCCTATAGCTTGAATAGTCAACCTCGACTCCCTTATCCTCTTCATCGGCCCCTGGAGACCTGTGTTCTCCCATACCTAAACACTGTATCAAGAAGTAATCTCCAACGTGTAGGTCTGCATCTTCAACAACACCATTGGATACCTCTACCGATTGTTCTTCAGACTTGCTTTCAATTTTTCTGTTTGGGGATCTAAATGGCATAATATCTTTTGGTTTAATTTGCATATCTCTATTAGAAGTAGGCTGATCTGCCGGGACAGCATCAACTTCTTTCTGTAGCTCCTTCTTGGCAAATTTCCAAGTAATGGCCAAGGATATTATACCAAATGCTGCTCCAGTAGACATGAGAATGATTTGCAACATTGAAACTCCACTTCCACTTTCGGCATAGACCGTCGCCGAACTTGCTCCTAAACATATCAGCAGTAAGTGCCATGGAAGAATTCCTACCATTGCCAATGAATATACAGCCCAATCGACCCCAGTGACACCGAATACATAGTTCATTACACCGAACGGTATCAGACAATTCAATCTCATCAATACCATGACTCTTAATGAGTTCTTAACAATGGCTGCATCAACCGCCTTTATTATTGGGTACCGTCTCATTAATACCTCGATCAAATCACGTGTCATATATCTAGCTCTCCAGAAACCGATCAATCCTCCAATTATACTGCCCAAGTAACTTGCAATTAAAGCAATAAATATTCCTGAAGCTCCCCACAGCTGTGAAGAAGAGAGAAGAGTTAGTTTCATATCTACTGTGCACAAAAGTATATAATACAATATAATACTCACCGATTGAAAAGTAAACCCAGCTCCAAATATTAATATAGATGGCGGTATAAATATCAATGAAGCTACAGCTAAGACAGCTATATAGGACCATACACCTAGCAACTCATTCTCTCTCATCCACTCTAAGAAATTATCAAGAAATGTTGTTACATATCCTGTTCTTAATATAAAGACGTCTAATATAACTGGTATTATCATCCCAATTGCCAATATAGTAAACAATTTCTTCTTCCATGACCTACGTAAGAAGAAAGTGTATAATTCTTTTATTATATGTGGTTGTTCTGATCGATTATTCTCTGGCTTCTCCTGTAACTTTTGTGTTGGTGTTTTTGGTTGTTCATCATCAAAGCGTTCATATCCCATTTGAATACTACTGCTCTGTTTACTACTTTGTATACTACCAGTTGATGCAGCTATACTTGTGGTACCATCTCTATCCACGGCTACTGATTTGTCTGATGCACAGCATATAAAACCAAGTGGCCCTTCTTGGTTTTTCTCATCTTCTTTTGATAACTTTTGCTGCCTTTCTATATCGAGTTGAATGCGATTTCTCTGTTTACTCCGCACTTTAGATAAAAGACTCTTCATCTTTGCAATTACTCTGCCGCTGCCGCCGCCGCTATGATATCCTAACCGTAGATAGACTGCAACTTGCAACTACAACATATACGTAAAAAAGTACCTTCTCCTCCCAAACTATTACTCTGATGTCGCCGCCGCCGTGCGTTATCCCTAACACCCTATTAGAACCTAAATACTCTGCTGCTGCCGCCGCCGCTGCCTTTGTAACACTGCCACTATTAGAATATTATCGACAGTAGAGCGAGGAAGCAGATAAGTTATCTGCGTTGCAAACTTCCTCTCCAAACAGAGTTTTCAAATTACATACTCATGAAAACTAATACATTGATCTGACTGGAAGTTCCGCGATTCATGTGAAACTTTCAATTGGCGATTAGCTTTCGTTGCCGTTGAGCTTTTACGAAAGTGGTATCGCCGCGGCGGATTTTATGGCGGCCGGCGGCGCCATACAAAACTAGGTACGTCGGCCGATAAAACCCGCCGGCGGCCTATGGCGGCCGGCGGCGGCCGATGGTATCGAAAGTGATATCGCTGAAATTATAACAACTTCCACTTGAAACTTCCAATTCGTGGATCTTCCTGCAAGTATGAGATGAGTAGGGTTTAGGCCTCGGGGAAGTTCCCCGAAACCCAGATTTGATCTTTTTTCGGGGACTTCGGGGAACTCACGGGGAACTCAACTTTAAATGTGTTGTTTAGGTGTTTGTACTAACAAATATCTTATAAATATATATATCAAATTGTTCAGCTCACTGAGAGGAGTTCAAAAATGCAATAAAAAGAGTACTTTATTTATATCTAGTGTTTTTATAGGCAATATATCGCCAATAATGCCCTGAATATGAGTAAAGCAGTTTGAGATCCATTACCGTATTATACACCGTATTTGTGTAATTATACCGTACTTTCATAGGATACTTTTCCCATTTAGTATCAATAGACTCCCAATACAGGTGAGTTCCCCGAACTGGTCCCTCATAATAGGTCATTGACCGATAGGATGTTATTACATATCACCATTGCCGCTATTTGTTAATGCTTATACCTAACATATACGAGGAATATAGGCGTATATGAATAGGAGAAGTGAGCTAGTTGATTAGGATACCAAGGGATACTAAGATATTGATAGAAATTGCAATGATGTTTGGATTACGCAGACGACATCATAAAGATGATACTGTACCAAGAAGGAGCTCTAGTGTTGTCTCAATAACATCATTGTCTCAATCTGTTGATGACTCCACAACTATTGATGATTGTGGATATTCAAGTATTGGTAGTCTTTTCAGATTTGACTCGTCAAATTTGCAATCTACAAAATGGCGGAACAAGCAAATGTTGTCATCTATCACCACTCCTCCGACATATATACATCACTTTGGTGTAGAAGTTTGCTTCACAGAACAATTCCATTATACTAAAGCTGAATTGGAACCATACAGAAAAGTAGGCGATGAAGAAATGGACGAGCTATTGCAATATCTATCTCAAAATAAAGATGGATGTGGATGTGGCCCATTCGATGATGTGATATCTTACATAGCAAAGGAATATCAAGCAAATTGTGATGCTGATACCCCGACTGTTCAATTTTACAAACATTATTATGAGAATATACCATATTGGGTCGACTTTGAGCAAATCCAGAGAGGGATAGATGTGTTCTTGGCATATTTACCTGTTGCTGGCTGTTCGCTCTTTTACAGAAGTTTAGTCGGAGGTTTCAGTATACCAGAAATTGTAGAAGTATTACAAGCAACACAATATCTTGTTGGTGATAAGGAGAAGTCAGTCGAACGTTTGCTTGATACCGGAGGCTTTCTAGCTTGCTGTTTTGCACCATCATTACCGACAGCAAAGACAGATACCACTAGTGAAGTACAATCTGCTTCTTCGCTTCGGCCTGGTGGTAAAGGGTGGGAGGCGGCGCTTAGGGTTAGAGTCCTTCATGCAAAAGTTAGAAGATCACTACTTCAATCAAAAAGAAGAGTATGGGATGTTGAAACAAATGGAATACCGATCAATCAAGAAGACTTGGCTGCCACTCTCCTCGCATTCAGTGTTAATGTCCTACTGGGTATAGAGATAATAGCGGGGAAACCGTTACCTGAAAATGAACAGTATGACTACTTGGCACTATGGCGGTACATCGGCTGGTTACTTGGAGTGGATACAGTAGAAACAGAAGAGGGTAGATCATCTAACGCAAGCAAACACAGCAATTTGCCTCCCATAGATCCATGTGGCGGAAGGAAGCTTGGTAAAACGGATGCTAATTGCCAAGAAGATATCTTATTCGATGACGGGAACTCAATAATACATTCGTATACAGCCCTAGAATCAATGATATTGCATCTCCTTCATCCAAAGAAAAGCTCCTGCGATCTGGTCTCACATCTATTAAATCTGAGAAGATTTGTCATATTTCGGTCAGAAGTTTGCAGGACATTTCTAGGCCAGGAACTATCAGATGAGCTTGATATCTCTCGATCAACAATCAAATGGAAAGGATTGAAGTGGGAGACATTCAATAATGTGATGACGCACTTGGTTATAAAATTCTTCGTGTACTCATTTCTAATTTTTCTTCGCGTCTACACTGTAATGACAATGAGCTTTTCATGGACTCGGAGACGTGCCATTAAGTTTCATGCCGTATTGGAGACAAAGTTTCTCATTGGCTGGCAGCAGATGAATGCTAAAAGAGTGACTAGAGCGAAAGCTACTATCAAAAACAGTGACCCAAAGAGCATATCAAATTGCCCTTTCTCGATGATCATGCCACCCGTCAACTCTAGATAGATGTATATAACTATTTACTTGTACATAAAATGTATCAATATTGGATATCAATACTAGTTATTACGATTAGCTTTAAGTTTAGCTAGCTAGACACGACCATGACTTGTAGACAATCAGAGTCTTTATATTTCTCCTCTCTTCCATCTTCGTTCTCCTCCCCCCTTCTTCTCCTGAAGATTCCTCTATTTGTCGAGCCCGTTTATCTTACGTTCGAGGTCATTCAATCCAGAGTTGCCCCAATCATTCCAGCCGACTCCTTGGACATGTACGTTTCCAGTCATAAAGATGAAGAGAGATGATAGTAACATATGTTAGTACATGTGGGTTGCAAAGGCATAACACCTTTAAATGAAGTAGTCAAATCACCAGACCAAGACATCAGTTGAACACACGAATTCACATAATGCTAACTTGGACTACTTTCCTTTCACAGTTGAATAAGCAAGTGTTGCAGGTAATAAAGCAGATCCCAACCATGAGCTACCAGCTGCTGCTCCAGCGTACTTTGCCACAACAACTGGTACATAAGGTTCAAACTTTCATTGACATATATTATTTGATAATGTTAGTATGATAATGATATAAAGAAGATACGAAAACGAGAATATCATGTATAGCTTCTTACCCAGGCGGTGTTACTACCAACATACGAATTGTAAGTCTCACTCTTAAAAGTAGATAAACGATCTTCATCCTTGTGATTAGGATTGAATGCGGCATCGCCGGCACAGTATAAAGTTACTCCGCTAAAGATGAACAAGAAGGTATGAGCCACAAAAGCTCTTGGAGACTTTGCAAAACATAGTTCTTGTTTGTACATGTTTTGATAGATTGCCTGGGACGCGTGATCTGGAAGATGCGCGTTATCACAGTTATATGAATGAAGAAGAGAGATGATTGAAACTTATGTTAGTACATATGGGTTGCAAAGGCAATCAAATAAAAGCAAACTAAGTTCAAATGAAGTAGCAAACCCATCGAGACTTATATGATCAAATAAAGACAAGACAAGTTCAAAAGAAGCACTCAAATATCAATTATCAACCCTTTACACTTCACATTGAACACATGAATTATCATATGACAAAACAATACTAACGCGGACTTTCCAGTGAGTGCCAACGCTGCAGCAACACCAACGATGTGTTGAGTTCGTGTTCCCCAGAACTCTTCACCAACTTCACGTCCGATTAGACGATTGAGTCCACCATAGTCCATCTTTTGTGATGGATGCTATGATACAATAAAATAATGAGTTGATATGAAAAAGATACATATGATGTGTCAGAGATACCTCGTACCCAGCATTGCAACAATAGCCGCCTACTGTTAACAGTCGACAATGGATAAATATAATAACTCACCTGTAGGAAGTTGGAGAGAAAATCACTGTATACCGCCGACAAGAGAGGGAAAGATATCATTGTGAGGAGATCATTTTTTGAGATATTTTGACAAAAACAAAGATTCTATGGTGAGATGACTTACGCAGTACAATACGTGCCGAACGTGGCTAATATTGCTGCCATGATAGATATCTAGATGTTTGCAATTGATTGGATAGTAGACAATGAAAGTTCAACCAGTTGCACTTTGAGTTGATGGCTCAATGTCAATGTCATTTTTACTAAGGATACCCTCCCCTTAAAAGATCCAAAAAAGATACGCCTGTTTAATATCTCTCTCTAGAGTGATCAGTATACTATGGTCTGCTTATCCGCTGTTTTAGTATTCTTTACATGTATTGCAAACGCAATAGCAGAAGAAGATATATCATCATCCATCAATCAACATCATCGACGAGAGGATCAATTATCAAGTGTCTATGATGTACCCTACTATGGCAATGAAACATTTGTAGCACAACCATCAGAAATATTAGGAGTTAACGGTGACGATCCAACGCCCGATTATCATGATTACCTACCGTATATCTATGTTGTGTTTAGTAGTAAAGGTTTTCCTGTTGTGAGAGCCATCGTTGAACCTGAAGATTTTAATCCAGACACATACGAAGATGATTGTCCACAACCCTTGAATGTACAAAGTGGAAAAGATAATGAGAAACTTAAACCTCTCTATAACGGGACAGAGGATAGTTTAGGTTTTAGTTCATCCGCTCCAAGCCAAATGCCATATAGATTTCCTGTAAAATTATGTGAATTGGTAATAGACCTGAGTAGTATTTACTTAAAGGATATGATGTTAGGTGATATGAAACTTTCACACAACAATAAGACATATGATGTACCTCAAGTTAAAGCGGATCCATCCAAATTTATATTATTGGGTGATACTGGCATGCGAATCAAGCCAAAAAACTTAGGATTGGGCAAACTTGAGAAGACAATACTGCTAATGGTGGTTTCAACTGTGATGGTCCTCAGGTAGCTTCATTTGGCCTTCATTTATCTTTACTTGATTGTCTTTGCAAGCTACATACACTAACAGAAGTTTCAATCACCTATCTTTCATATTCATAACACGCAATCTTCCAGGTTTATGGTGTAAATCAGTGCCTGACAAACTTCACTAAAGAGGACTTGACACAAACTCCAGAAGGGTCTTTCCAAAACCTTGAGCAGTGGTATTTCAAGGAAATAGCTGATTCAGCGGCTAAAGAAGATGCCGATGTGGTTGTCTTTGTCGGAGATTATCTATATCGGCAAGGTCCTTGTCCACCTGGTGCTGTAAACACAGACAAAGTGTATAATACCTCTGATGGATCTACCATAAGCAAGAACGAAGTGAAGGAGTGCAGCGCCGTCAATGATAATTCTCATATGAATGAGACAATCCAAGACAATTCTATGATGAACTTTGTGCCGGGTCATTATGGAGACAACTGGAAAGTCCGCGTTTGTGATGTTTGTGATCTGGCTTCTCGTTTGACTTTCATCTGCCTCTTTTGAACGCCTTTGTAACCCACTTGTACTAATATATGTTACAATCATCTCTCTTTCGTCTTCACAAAACGTGATAACGCGCATCTTCCAGGTACGGATGGTGGGCAGACTGGTTCTATCCAGCCATGAACCTACTGCGAACAACTCCAATCATACCAGGGAGAGGGAATCATGAGATATGTACAAGAGGTGGATTTGGCTTTTTCTTGTTCATGTTTCCATATGATATTGATGACGGCTCGACAAACTATTGTCTAGATAATTATCCTCCCTACGCTGTTCGTTTTGAGCATGAGCAATTCCTTGTAATGGATGATTCCATCATCAATCCCTTACGTGGTGGCGTAGATCACTACATGAATACTCTTGAAGGATGCCCTGGTGCTCCCGAAGATGGCCAGCCGATCGTACCTAAACGAGAGAATAGGTACTTGGACCCGAAGAATGCTGAGGAGACTAAAGAGCAAGTTGAGTTGTTTACAAAATGGTTTGAAGAAATGGAGTTTCTTGCCCTTGACAGGGATACAAACTTCTATGTAGGCCACAGACCTGTGCTTGGCATCGGATGTAATTATACTGATGTTGTTACATTGGATTGGACGTTGCAACAAAGCCTAACTAACACAACGTTTGATCGCATATCAGCTTTGATCACCGGTCACATGCACTGGCTTGAAGTACTAGAGTTTGAAGATAATGTATTGCCTGCCCAAATGGTAGTAGGAAACGGAGGGACCATGATGATTGAGAATAAGATTGATCAATCATCCATTCCTTATATCAATTTGACAGTTGGCAAAGAAGAATATGGAATCCATGGACGAGTAAAGAGAGGCATTACAAAGTCTGCCTTTGGATATGGCATCATGGAGCGTCAAGATGATCTTTCATACATAGTACAATTCAAGACGTGGCAGGCAGACAAAGGATATGTGGCCAATCAGTTTAATCTGACTATTCCTGCGGGCCTTAGGAAGAATGCAAAGGCTGATACAACGGAAGATGGAGGTGAACAAGCGACGATGCCAGGGGGGAATGTCATCGTATCCTCGGGAAATATCCAATCTCGTCTTCTTCCTTTTATTGTTGGTGCATTCTTTGTGGGTTTATATTTGTGTAACTAGATAGTAATGTTAGTATTTGTAATATTTATTTGTATTGATAAGTCTTTAAGTAATCTTTATTATAGTACCCTTGGCTCAACCTTACCAGATCTCACATCTATTCCCCCAATCTTAGTGTTTGTCGAGTCGTATTGCACTGGAATATCTCCCGATTCATACCCAATCTTTATGAATACATCCATTGCCTTCACAATATCTTCATATTCTATGCCTAATTGGAATGGATCAGGTGAACCTGTTAATCCAGTCATATCTAATCCCCCAAAGACCCCCCTACTCGTTCCTCTCATACCAAGTGATGCAGTAGCATCGATTGCCTCAAGAGCTTTGATCAATTGTTTGTATGCCAAGAGTAGCTCATCTGCTTTGGATCCATCTTCTCCTCCTCGTACTACTGTTAAAAGATCTTTCCGAAGTTCATCAAATGGAGATTCTCTTAGAACTTTCTTAACGCCTATATAGTTATTTGATTGACAAACTGGCAGTAGCTTGATGGGTAACTGCGACTGAGCGATCTTTAAAGATCGAAGTGCGGTAGAACTTGCAATTTTGTTGGTGACATCAGCATTTGCAATTGATGGGTGAAGAGCAGAGTAGCTTACTATTGTAAGTGTTGATGTGATGATTGCTTGACGTCGAGTATGTTGTTGATGTATATCAGTATCCTGTTTATAGCTTTCTACCACTTTGCTGCTCCTACTATTAAATGACCAAGCCTCGCAAGATCCTGGCAGTATAATAAATGATATCATTGAATATTGCAATAGAAATAGACCGAACATCTTTTGGTCGCTCTATAGATTTGGTGATGTGAGTGTCACAGTTAAGATCTTGTTGATGTTATCGGGTAGAATTTGTTATGTGTAGGTAAAACCGGTCGATCTTCTTTCTATCCCTACTCTTCTATACTTCTATACTACTGATGACAACAATGCATAGAATAGATAGATACACTCACTCAGATACTCTGGCCTTTGATTCATTTATTATCTTTGAGTGATGGGGGTGTAAAAAACTTCCATAAATGAAGTTTCTTACCAAGAAGTTTCGTTCACAAAATAATGTTGGGCTCTCTACATTTGATAACAGCTTTGTTATGACCTAACATAAAGATTACATTATGACAGAAGGTCATCCTCGTCCTCGCCAATTGCAAAGGCACCCAAGGCATCAACCTTCGTGTCCATATCATCTAAGTCTGCCAAATCAAAATCATCTCCCAACAAGTCAAATGCATCTGTTGATAAATCTCCTAGCTCAGCGGATAGTTTATCTAGTTCATCAAACCCTTCTAAGCCTGCTGTTGTTTTCTCTTCCTCCTTCTTAGCGGTCGATGTAGTTGCTGCTCCTTCAGTTGCAACTTCATTTACTATTGAAGAAGAAGCAAACGGGTTGACTGGAGACTTTGGACCTTCATCAACAGGACTTGATGAAGTTGTCCCATCAATGTTAACTTCCACCTCTTGCCCAGGCGTTGTTGGGGTATCATTGGGTAAGATACTAGCCGTTCCATTGGAAGATGAAAAGTCAATAACTTCAGAGGATGAGCCACCTTCACTTTTTGTTGTAACAGCACTATCTCCACGCTTCAACAAACTAACAAACCCTCCCACACCTCCTGCAACTCCACCAATTACGGTGTTTGTAACATTCTTTACAGATTCCTTTGATGGTAACGGTGGTACCTGTTTCCTCAATGGACTAGCCACAGAAGTAACAGTATGCTTCTCTTTAAGTTGGATACGCATGAGATACTTGGACTTGACACGTCGAGCTACATCTCGTAATTCATCCACGCTCTGTGGACCTGCACCTAAAACCTCGTCACCAACTCGCTTCTCTGTCCGTTCCATGATTTCTGAAAAGTCAAAGACTGTAACCTTGCCACCCTCACTACCAGGCATGCCACCCTCCTTCTTCTTTCTATTGTTACTGCTCTCATCTTCACTACCTTGTTCAGCAGCAGCAGCTTGATTCTTCAACTTTTCAATCCGTCGTTCTCTACCAATCTCAACACAAACATCACATAACAAATCTAAACTAACCTCCTGTAATACCAACATTGCATTAGGATCAATAAACATCTTCCAGAATGGTTTCGAACTTAGTAATGCATCCATTTTATCAACTGCCTTACTGAATAATAAAAACTTAGCCAACATATCGGTAATGTTAATACAGGTAATACCAAATGGCAACACTGATGCATCATCTGTAATAATCTCTTCTAATGAAATAATATCACTTGATATGTATGATGATGTGGCATCACTATCTGCTTTGGGTTTTGGTACAAATCGTGAATGTACCAATGGACAACTTTCAACAATATGAACCAACATTGCTAAACTTAGTACACCTCCACTACGAAAGTCAGTTACTGGATCATCTTGCTGGAATCCTAATCGGTCTACCCAATATATATGTGGTATGGGTGGTAATCCCTTTTCATTAATTAATGTATCAATACTACCTGTTGTTGATGAATCAACACTGGCGCCAGGTGAACTGCTGTCAGCATTATTCAGAGTTGCATACCCACCTTTCTCAAAAGGCATGATAGCACCACTCAACCATAATCTTGTTATTAAATTATCATATGATATAATCATTTTCTTTGATTGTTCAATACCACGTTCCCACCATGGCTATTGTATAAGAGAGGATTGCATATACAAAATGAAATGCATAAGTTTTCTTTTTGTAGAGTACATAATCTAGACACAAACGAAACAACAACATTCTACTAACTTACCATATGCAACACAGCCTTCTGAGCCGCAGTACCCTGATACACTCTACTTAATCGCAATCCAGGTCGACATTTCGTATGCAATAATTGACGAAACATTAATACCTGACTAGCCGTAGTTTTGTCTGGCATTGTATTCCGTCCAGCTATATTATTTGTTATTGACTTGAATGTTGAAGATGTTGATATACTGTTGGTTGCTGATGATACTGATGTTGTTATGTTCGATGTTAGGTTTGTGAAGAATGCATTACCGCCTGATGTTGGTGTACTTGTAGTAGTTGTATTGTTGGTAGAGCTTTGTGTAGTTGTGGATGCTGTTGAGTTGGGGTCTGAACTATTGCTACTGCTTAAATCAGAGGTTTGCTTTGCAACTGTATTAACAGCACTTCGTGCAGAGTTTACTAATGATCCTGTTAAACCGCCTACCATTGATCCCCATCTATTATTGTTTGTATCATTATTACAGTTTGTTGATTGTGGTGCTGGTTTAGATGAGCCCGTTGAGGAGAGAGCTGTTGCAATATTGTCCGAAGGTGCACCTTCGTTTGGCGGCGGTGGTAAATCGACCATTGTTGGACTTGGACTACCACCTAAAAGATCTGATGATGATTGAGTTGCGGCCTTATGGTTAATATATAATGGAGTGCTTAGGACCTCTCGCGTATCCACTTCTGCTTAATGGGTACCAACTGAATAAAAAATTTCAAGTTTTAAAGGTACTCCAGAATTAAAATTGTTCATATTACCTTGCACCAATACCAAAATATCTACCCCCAGATGTTGCATACTTTTTACGGAAACCTCTTTACAATTCGTACATTAGTAGAAAACCGCAAAAAGTATGCAACATTAGCGTGTAGTTTGTTTGCTATAGACATATTTTTTTAAAGGTACCTTAGAATGAAAATGGTACCCATTACCTATAACATTCGAAATCATTGTCCCAATTAACCTGAAAAGACTCCCAATTATCTCAACTCCTTTTCCCAATAATGGGGGTTCCCCCCCTTTTGTCATTGTTTTTTTGATTTGTGGATTGAGAAGTAATAGAGAGGCCCTATACATCAACACATGGCTATATCAAGGGTTATCAGGATGCAATAGCATTAAGTAGTTCATGACTCTAATCGGTTGACTGTGGCTTTTGATTATTGGTAAAAAACTGCATGTTAGTGAGAGATACTATACTCTCGATAGTCGAATAGCCACACATATCATCGTACCTCCTTGGATATTACACCACAGTGGTCTCATCATACTACATAATATTTGCAATATGAAAGTTCTATTATCATCATATCTATCAGTCATTGCAATTCGAAGCACTGCATCCACTTTATTACGAGGTCAAGCCGATGATGTATCTTCTCTAATCACCGAAGATACTATGTTCAGTACTACTACCCCACCTGACTTTAACTGCTTTCATTCGGCATTAAAAAACGGAGATGATGCAAAAGAAACATGCAGTAAAACAAAGGATAAAAACAATTCACAATGTGTATGGTGTTCAATGTCTGGGGCTGCTTCTGATAGTGCAGCGGGAGCATGTCTATCCAATGCAGAGGCATTAGTAACAGATAGAAAATTCGGATTGACATGTCCACTAGATATTTACATTGAGCCAGCAAAGGAAAAAGTAAAGACTAGTTTACCAGATTTGAATTGCTTCAAGGCAGCATGGAATGCTGTCAATGCCGAAATTGCCTGCGGACAATCAAATGCCAGTGATGGTAGTGCATGTGTGTGGTGTCAAACAAACCAGGACAAGGAGGGTGTATGCTTATCAAGACCAGAAGCGGGAATGGCGGTTGGACAGTTCAATCTGAAGTGCCCAAGTGATAATTTGCAATTGGCATAAAGGTAAAGAAAGGCAATGGATCATTTATTGATTAGTGAGATAATATCTGGGCATAGAGTGTAAAGATAACTGTACACATTACTCGTCTCGAAAGGTATTCTCATTCAATATCCCCTTTGTCAAGAAGTCGAAATGAATTAATACTCTCCCAACTGCACATAATGTTCTCCATTGCAAACTATCTGCACAGCATTCCAAGCTACCGCTACCAACATTCTCACTACTAGGATATCTACCACTCTCTCGTTCTCTTTGTAATGCTTCTTCATTTACTCGAACTGACTCTCGGCCATATAAATCAATAACAATATCCCAAGTACTTTTATAGGCATCTTCATCTTCTTCAATATTTGGTAATAGTTGTTCAATTTGTTCTAATATAGATAATGCACTACTATCCACTTCTACCATTTGACTGTCGGTATCATCGTCATCTTCGACATCGATAGTGATACTTTCATAATCAACAGGAGGTAATACCAACAAGTGTAAGAATTTACTATCCCCAATACCATCTGACACTTCCAACATGGCCTTTATTGTACCCTTTATATCTCTCTTCTGCTCATCATTTAATACCGGTGATGCATTACCTCCATTCTCATCTTTATTATTTGATGTAGCTGCCGTCGGACCATGTTGTAAGTAAGCCGAGAGCGAAAGTAGTAATACATTTTCAATATCAGAGGGTTGGATTTCTCCTTCTAGTAGGCATTGCAAAAACGTCCATCTTTCAAATTGCTGATCTAATTCTAAACGTTTAATCGTTTCTCTTGTTTGTTGTGGTATGTTGTTATTGTCACTGATTGCTGTAGCATGTAGTTGAGTAGTGATGTGTCGATGAAAGTATTGACATTGATTTTGTGCACATGATGTGTCATACCTTGATTGTGGAGATGGATGTTTCGTCATATGCCGACAATTATAATGGGATATGCAAAGATTGTCATTGATATCACTAGATTTATTTGGTATAATAGGCAGACGATTGATATTTGGTTGTGAAACAAAGGCAAGTGTTGATGTCTGAGTTGGCATTCTTCGAGATGAAAATTGCAAAGATGATATAAAGTTCGCTGCATCCACTACCGCCACTAATTTCAATAAACTAGCCGATATCAGAGATATCCAAAAGGTTTGTAATAAACTCATGGGCATTATTAATGGTTAATAGGACAGGAATGATGATCAAGGGGAGAGTACCCTATATTGCTAAACAAAATAAATGACATCGTTTGATCGCCAAATGAATTTCTCCCCAGCCATGCCATCTTACATCTTCGACCACAACTAATGTTCTACTGGCTTGGTGTTGACTGTTCACCACATATCTTACAATGGCAACAATAAGTACATCTACTACCCGGCGGAGGGAGAAGAAGAAGGTCTCTGCAACCTATTTGCAAATAATCATGTTTCTCATCTTTGGTTTGCTTATTATTTGCACAGGGTATACTTCCTTTTGCATTGGGATTACATTGGGTTAGAAGAAGATACATACAATCCAAATATACTAGATACAATTAAATGGTCACATTATCCAACAGGCTGGGAAACTATGTCTTACATTGAGATAAGGAAACACTTTAAATGTAGACATCACGGACATGATCAGACAAAGCCAATACCGACATTAGATGATTGGAGTATATTAAGACAACATTACAAAGATAAGATATTGTTGATCCAAATGCATCATTTGACGAGGCAGTTCCACCCACTGAAGGTTATGTTCATGACGAACTTGGGAATCCTCCACCATACTACGCTAAAGAATCCAAAGGGAAAGGTCGAGGTCTCTTTGCATCTCGTTATATAAAGAAGGGTGAATTAGGTAAGCAGTTTGAAGTTTCTGAATGAATTGTTTTTGTTCATATGATATAGTTTTGCACGTTCACTAAATATGAAATTAATTTCTATGTATAGTTGATGATGGTAATAAGCATGTGGTTGTGTTCCCTGACGCCTCGGCGTACCGTCGATACATCTTTTCATTGCCGCGGAAGTTAGCGTGTGACATAGCGGAGTGGCCATGGATACAGAAACTGCAAAAGGATGGACCACGAAGAATTGTTGTGGTACGTTACACTGGACATTGATATTATGCATGTGATATGTTCATGAGATCGTCTCGGAATTCACCACTCTTCTTCTCAAACTACAGACGCTGGATATAGCAATACTATGCAATTCTTCCCAAAAGAATTTTAATATAATGCCCATTGATGATGCTCCTAAAGGAGAATACACGGGCTTACAATTCTACTCGACGAGAGACATTGAAAAGGATGAGGAAATACTAATGGACTATTCTATATACAGGGTGAGACTTTTCTTTGTTGGGTTGTTTTGTATTTGGATAATTGCATGTACCCGTGTAACATATTGACGTGCTCATAAACTCATTTCATTCCTGTCATTTAATAGACATCATGGAATGAGGTCGGCCTAGGGAAATATCTCTTAGTTTTGAGGAGGCAAGACAATTAGTACGTTCGGCTTGGCTCTACAGGTTTCAGTTTCAATCATCCTAATATATGTCGTCATTCGTGATATCTTTAAGAATTAATTATGTCTAGTCTACTGTCTGTTCTGATCTTAGTATGCCACTCAGCTTGCATAAATAGTAGTCAGATTTATCAACTTAAGGGCAGACCACAGAAGATGACGGAACGGGCAATAAATGTACTGCAATGGCCAGCTCTAGGGTCCTTTCTTCTATGCCCTGCTCCTCACAATTCTATATTATTAACTTAGTGTCCTCTCCGTAGCTTGCCTTTCCTCTTCTCCTCTCTCCCCTCTTCATAATATGTTTAGGCAATGTACACGGCTATTTATGATGATTGGGGGGTATACTTCAATGAAGTAGCTGGGCTACTTTACTTATTATAGACCCAGCTCCTCGTCACGTCTCATGACCTCTAGACTCTCAGAAATCACCTTGCAAACAAGATCCTTCTTTCCCCTTTCAAAACAATCTATATGCACATTCTTTACCTGTTATCCAAATTTACGAGTTGGCCCGATATAACAATCAAAGTTCTTCATCTTCTGTAATCCAATAGTAGCATACATCTCATTGATGCCAAGTTTTTTTAGATCCACTTCATATACTATGAAGGAAGCCGATGTACACTTTTTAAACATCATTTCAACAAGCATCTTAGCATCTTGTGCTGTCGATCCAGGATATACCTTAACATCTTTCACATATAGTATGTCACTCTTTCTCTTTATACCGGTAGCAGTACCGATGAGCTTCTTTATCTCAACCTTACTATACTTCGATTCGCCAAATTCAATTGACATGTCACAATATACATCTTCATTCTTCCCAGCGGCTACCCATAACTTTCTACAAAAGTTTGCTAAGTCCTGAGATAAGATATGAAAGTGCATCAGATTAATGGGTAAATTCCAATAATAAGTACCAATCTCAACTAATATATTTCGATGTTCTGATTTTGAATCTACCAAACAGAATGTCAAATGGTATTCATGATTCTCACCCTCATACTTTTTCAGGAATGCTTGTGAGTTTGAAAACTTGGTACTCTTTGGTACATCATCAACAAATAGTGAATGGTATATGTCCTTATTGTTATCAATATCATACTCATACCATTTAACTTCCAAGTAATACTTTTCTACTTTATTCTTCTTTGCAGGTCTTTTGCTGTCATCTGATTTTGCTGCTTGTTGTTTTGGTATTGTTGTTGTATTAGATGAAGATTGTACGGAGTCTGCCTCTGGTTCCGGTTTACTGCTAGTGGTTGGCGATGATGATTCAAGTTTTATATCATTCGATGAGCTAATTGAAGGGCTCGTGGCCACAGAAGACGACGGAACGGACGATAAACGTGCTGCAATTTCCAACTCTAATGGTCCTTTCTTCTGATGACCTGACATTCTATTGTATTTTAAATGGTGTACTTATAGTAGAGAACTGCTCTATCCTCTCAACACCTACCACATACCACACCCCTGATGAAAAGATATAATACACTGTTTATTCCCATACCTTTGCAAGTCAAATATATGCATATATTTGTCAAGTATCTTCATTGCTAAATAAATGATTTCAAGATCATGTTAGGTATCTAAACGGGCGTATCTTTCATGCTCTTCTCATTCATCACAAAACCACGATCTTGATTAGTACGATACTTATCATCCTCCCAAAGCCGTAGAGATCGTGACAAGAAGCAACTCCTTATTATCATCAGTGTATTCAATCCATAATCTATAAATTACTAAGCAAGAGATAAATCAGCGCATTGCAATACAAACTTGATAAAAATACAACAAATAATCATGGCAGACGATAACAAAGATACCAACAATGATACTAATAATAAACCAAAACAAAAGACGAAAGAAGAATTAGAAGCAGAACAACAGGCAGCTAAAGAACAATTAAATGCAATACTTGATCAATCCCGTCCAAAACATTTAGGATACGGATTAACGAGTGGCGTCTCCAATATTGTAGCGGGAGCAGTGGGTGCTGTAGGTATTGTTGTGTTGGCGCCTGTGGTTGGTACTGCCGTGGGTGCAAAGCAAGGAGGTATTATTGGCGGTACAATCGGGTTAGTTGGTGGTGCTGTGGCGGGGGTTGTGGTGAGTATTTATATAGATTTATACATATCATGTGGCTCTTTTCTTTTAGCGTTCTCATCTAAAATGTTTATCTTTTAATTATAGGGAGGTGCGGTTGTTGCAGTTGGGGGTACATTGCAAGGCGTAGCACAGGAAAGTCTACGTTTGTATTGTTTTGTTGTATGAACTCGTGTGTTTAATATGAAGTCTCGATGATTTGGCTGTTTTATTTGACCACAGTTTGCCTTTATTGATGCCCTTGAATATACTAACATATGTTATAATCTCCTCTCTTTCGTCATAATAAACTTTGATAACGCACATCTTCCAGGTATTCAGAGGTGCAGCTGCAACTCCTGGAGCTGTGATGGAGCCGGGCCGTGGAAAATGGTGGAATGATATTGAAGGAAAGTGGATATTAACAAATATTGATGAGGAACGAAAGGCAATGCTTGATATTCCCGAAGACGATGATGATATTCTAGGAGAAGCAAAAAAGGATGCCGAGAATGGCACAAAAGGTCCAGGCGTGACAAAGTCAAAAGTGGCAGACACAACTTATTACGATGCATTGGAAGTCTCCCCAGATACTGAACCATCCAAAATTAAACGACAATACTATATATTGGCAAGAAAGTACCATCCAGACAAGGTTGGTAAAGATGATAAGGAGGCCGCCGACAAGTTCAAAGACATCGCCGAAGCATATCAAGTTTTGTCGGACCCTGAGCTAAGGGCGAAGTATGATGTAGAAGGAAAAGATGGATTATCTGCTGATCGTACTGATGTAGCGGATGGACCGAATCAGCCAGACCCAGCTCTTCTATTTGCTTTCCTCTTTGGTAGTGATCAATTCGGAGATTACATTGGCAGGTTATCCATGGCAACCTCAGCACTAGTTGCTGACTCTCTCAAGATTGGGGCAAAAGAAGCTAGGATTATACAGCAACGACGTGTTACTCGATTGGCCATCAAACTTGCAGAGCGTCTGCAAGGATGGACTGAAGAAGATTATGACGGTTCAAAGGCGATTTGGGAATCAGCTGCCGCCAGTTTAGGCTTATTAAGTTACGGTACAGAGCTTGTGCACTTAATTGGAAGGGCATACTCATTATCAGCTCATCAATTCCTTGGTGCCATGGATAGCGGGGTTGGTATGCCAAGTATTGCCAAATGGGGAAAGGCCCAATATGCAAAGATGGAACAATCGGCAGACTCAACAAAGAACAAACGTGATGGGCTCGTTGCTGGTATGAAGATGATGACCTTACAGCAAAAGGCTGCGCAGGATATGGAGAATGCAAAGACTGATGAGGAAAGAAAGAAGATACAAACAGAAATGGAAAACGCCCAGGTTGTGGGCATGTTGTCCATCATGTGGACTACAACTGTAGTTGATATTACATCGACACTACACGAAGTAGCTCAAATGGTATTGCACGATGTGAGCGTGGATAAGGACACTCGACTGAGAAGAGGGCACGGATTGAAAAAGCTGGGTGAGATATTTATGGACTGCAAAACACCCACCGAGTCAACTCAGCCCGAAGATACAAAGAAGTTGTATGAGGAAGCCGCAATGGCAGCAATGCTTGAGACAATCAAGAGAAAGGAAGAGGAAGCTCATAGAGCAAGTGTGAAGTATTGAAAGTTGAATTGAATAATATGTGTAGACTGTAGTTATCGTCTTAAATGATAATCTTCTTGTTAAAGTGTATAGACTATCAGCACATTAGATTTTTCTTATCTCGTTCGTTACCATTTAATATTTACATAAACTTACTTCCCCGGTCTTTCAAATACAAGTCAACCAATCTATCCGACAACCTTTAACGGCTCGTCAGTGGCCGAAGGTTCATCAGTGTCAGCCTTTTTAGACTCGAGAACATTGCCCTTTCTTACAACTCTTTGGTAAGGGTCTAATGGATCTACTTCCAATTTACCCAAGCTAGCCAGATCTACGGTACTTTGTCCACGTTTCACAGGCTTCTTCCATCCACCCTTGATTGCCAATGTGATTGCAGGGATGTAGTCCTTCTTTCTACTGACTCGTTTTCCTAAATCCATGAGTGTTGAAGCATCATTTGTGATAATGCAGTCCTCAGGGAATGCAGCACGAGCTAACGAAACCTCTGTTGGACCACACAATATCAGAGTTCCCTTCAAGCTGTAAAAGTAGAGAGGACAGATTTATTGTTAGACTGATAGTATAAAAAGTGCACATGATATGCACAAAGTTGAATCGACTAGACCTTACCTGACGATGTTTACAACTGCCAAGAATAATGCTGATAGTACCTTCTCCTTCTTACAGGCAACAATCTCGGGAAGTAACTCATCTAATCTATCAATGATGACAGCATCGTCAGTCGTTTCAACAACTGCAAAGCCAATGTCTCCCTCGAACGATTCAGTTTTGAAAGAGAAGGCCTTTTGATCTCCGTTAACGAGACCATGTGCTGACAATCCCGCAAGTTCTTTCGACTTGGCCTTGAACTGTTGACTTGCCAAGAATTGAATATCATCTACTGCCGCAATCTCGGATAATACTGATACCATTAATCGATCATACTCTGTAGTAGTAGGACCTTGTAAGTTTAGTGTATCACTTAGAATAGCACAAAGTAACATGCCTGCAACTCCTTTACTTGGACGACGAGAATGAGTCAAAAAGGTATGTGCAATGATAGATGACATACTACCCCATGGACGGATATCAATATAAATCGGCCTGTCGGTAACAATGGTTTTAGATTGCAATGCATGATGATCAATAACTCCAACAACATTATCAGGATTGATTAATGGATTCATTTGTGACGTTTGTTGATGATCTACTAAACAAATCTTGGCATCTGGATTCGTCTTTAGTACCTCTTCAATTGTGGGTGGTTTCTCTACACCCCATTCTTTTAAGGCAAATTCTGTTTCAGAATTGATATCAGATGCCAATGCTGCCTTGCCTCCGTATAATGCAGCAGCACCTATGGCTCCGCCAACGCTATCCAAGTCTGTAACTAAATGACCAATGAAAATAGCATCCTTTAATGCCTCTGGAATAAACAAGTCAACCTTTGGCACGGCAGTTACCTCCTTGGGTAATGCCTCGGCAATTTCGTGTGCTGCCACTTCACGATCTAATACCACATTCTCAATATTGGTACGTTTACGCACAATACCATGTTCGTCATCATACCGTTTTGACTTTCCACCATCGGCTTGTAGTCGTAATGCCTCGGCACCACCGGCATGATGATCGTCGTATCCACAGGAGTGGTGTGAATCGGACCGAGGACGTTTAGTTGGTGAGGGAGATGAAGACATTGTTGTTTTACAATAGTATTTGAATATTAATGAGGAAGTATACAAAGCGGCTGTATGTACAACAATATATGTATTATGAGGTAGTTTCATGCACCGACCGTCATCGTCATTAATTTATGCATGATGATGTGGTGAAAGTGGGTAAATCGCCAAATGTGATGTCCTGGCCAAATCAAGTCCCCATTTGACTTCCTCCCATATATATTTTGCCGCTTTGTTGTCTAACCGATATAACATTTGCAATGTGGTTAGTATATCTTTTCATTTCCATCACAATTATTATCGTCAGTGTTTGTCAAGCAGAAGAATCACCAGAGGATTTATATCGGAGAACTATCAAACAATGGCAATCGTCATCACAACAGAGCTATCGACCATGGAAAGAATATACCATAGAACTACTTGATAGATGGAATGATTCCAAAACCAATCCATATCATAATCGATTGCAACTAGTAGGAGGATTAGAAGAGGGTATCTTGGCTATTGAAAGGGAAACTGTTGCACAGGGCGAGGGTACAAATGTACAAAGAGACCAAGTTTTATCTCAATTATACAGAGCATATGGTGAAGTACTATTAGATTTGACTGCTTTAGAATGTTACAGTCTTGCATTAGATCCACATACATTATTAATTGGTATAGAAACAGTATCAAAAGATACTCCTCCATCGACATATCTATGTAAAGAGAATGCAGATAATGCCTTGAAGAATTCAATTACATTAGATGCAACAAACTCCAAAAGTGAAAAGTTATTACAAAGTATTACGGAAGGATCAGTACATGAAAGAAAACCAAAAGAGTTCATGTCTGAGTTGTTTGATAGCTTTGCTGAGACATTTGATGATAAACTTGTGAAGGATCTCAAGTACGTTGTACCAAGTCTTGTTGGTGAAGCTGCTAAATCATTCAATTCGAGATATAAAGCTGTGTTAGACGCGGGATGTGGAACAGGATTAGCAGGGAGGCATTTGAGACCACTTATTGCAAAGGACGGTGTAATGATTGGTGTGGATGCAAGTCAGAACATGTTGGATATAGCCGCCAAGTGTACAACACAAAGAGGATGTGGTTTGGACAAAGATGCTATTATAGAGGGCGAAGAAGAACCTTTGTATGATGATCTTTTATTCATGGATTTGGAAGATATGACATTGCAAAACACACTAGCAAACAAGGGCGGCAATATACAAGGCTTTGATCTGATAGTGGCAGCGGACGTCTTTGTCTACTTTGGCAGCTTGGATAAGGTACTCGCAAAATTTGCTAAACTCTCAACCAAAGGAGCCAAGTTGATATTCTCTTGTGAACGTGCCACAGAAGAGGAAGCACCATTAGGTTGGAGACTACTAACATCGGGTCGGTTCTCACATACAAAGTGGCACGTCCTAGACGCAGCAACAAGCGCTGGGTATAATTTAGTTTCATATCAAGAGATTGTACCCAGGTTTGAAAGAGGAGATCCTGTGCATGGTCATCTATTTGTATTTGAACTGACGGGTAAGAGAGATGAACTTTAAGACCAGCTACTAACATACTCTAATGTGTATACTCATCATTTAGACTGTTTGAATGGTACTTTTGTTCTCTTCCAAGAATACAATTCAGCGCCTAAATCAATAGTTGCTTCACCATCGGTAGCAAATGAAAGTGTCCCGTCATTAATGTTCTCCCAGTATTGATTGTCAAATGTTTCCAGCAATACGTCGGGATCTATAACTCTACTAATACTAACGACAAGTCCCTCTGGAGCTGTATATCTTGTCATCTCTTTAACAGAGTCTATGAATATCTCCTTGCCAGTAATGTATATCGCATCTAAAGTTCCTTTGTCGAAGGTAGCGTCAACACTTGCAGTATCAAGAGGTAGGTTCGTTGCATCAGCTGTTATCAGCTCCACGTCATTACATCTATCACCAAACAATTCTCTTGCTCTATTTACACCCTCTTCACTATAATCGTATGCAAACATATTCGTGTAGCCATCGTCATACATATTGACCGGAGTGATATCGTTCCCAATCCCTGCAATAACAACACGAGATGAAGGATCAGGGACCAACATTCTCCAAAATGGAGAGAGTTCGCTCCATCCACAATACCAAGAGTAGGCATCTTGTGGATAGTAATCTGCATCAGTGACAAGCTGTTGACCGCCATACATTTCATCCCAATAATCCTTCTTTCCAAACACACAATTGCCATCTTCGTCTTGATGTATACCTGTCGACGAAGAAGAAAGTCTTGTTGAATGTATTGTTGCAGGATGCCTTGGATAGTTTAATGATAATCCATGCACAAGGTGATTGCAATGAAGAGTAACAAGTAATACTAATGTCAATGGAAGTAAAGGAACCTTGCAAGATGATGATGTTTGCTGCCGATGGTTATTTTTCTTCTTGTCCATGTTGCCACAACTTCTGTATATCACTTTATTTCTACCAACAAAAGGCAAGTGATCAACTTTATACTCCTCTTTATCTGGTGCCATGTCTAATAAGTATTGGCAAAAGGTACTATAACTTCTAACAGCGAATCGTTGATTGATTGAGCGTTTCTGAAAACGATGGGGAAATAAACTTGGCATAACACAGCATGGTAGTATTGCAAAAGGTACTCCCAGTCGTAAGGCTAAAGTGACAATAGGCTCTGTAGCTTGATCTGGATGAAGACCACATATCAATGAGCAATTGCTCACAATGTTTCCTATATCATCGTCTCGAGATGTTAAGTCACTGCCATCTCCGTTTAGCGGATGAGGTATCACTTTAAATAATGTAGAGTGTTTATCACTTTCATCATCATGATTACTTGTTTCATGTCTTGGATTTGGATCTACTAGCGTTAAAGGTATACCGTACTTCTCAGTCAATGTTCTACTGATCATCCCGTTACCACCAGCAACGTCCAACAGACCTGTACCCTGAGAGAGCTTCTCTTTGCCATATGTTTCTACAAGCCAGTGTGCAAATATCACATGTCGTTCACTCTTTCTGTTGATTGAATTAGTAGTAGTAAGATTGTCGTCATCGTTCTCTTCTTCACCATCAGTTGTTATGTATTCATTATATTCCTCATTTGTTTCAGTATTGATTGGCAAGTAGCTTTCATCTCCTATATCTTGTAATGCTAATACCTCGGTACATTCTATTAATCTATCACCTTTTCGATTTCTTTCTATATGGGCCTCTACTTTGATTACTATACATTTGTTTTTATCTGCATCTATCCAGCTTCCTTGAGTAGGATGCTTTTGTGTATGTAATGATAAGTTGTCACCTTCTACCAATAGTTTATTTGCCAGACATTCAAAGCTATCAATAGACGAGGGAAGTGTTGTAGATGTTTGACGGATATGTATTAAAGCTGGAGATTTGGGTAATATCCTGTTAAGAGATCCATTGATACATATACCATCAACAACTAATAGACTCTTCTTCTGTTTACTTCCGAATAGCTTGATTTTGGTAGGGGTGAATGATATAGTGATTGTTTGTTCCATTATATTGCAAGTATTATATGTTGGTACTCTTATGTAAGTTTATATGTTATGTACTTTTTTGCCACCGCCTCTGTCGCCGATATTATATCTGTATAACTTACTAATGCAATATATTAGTAGCAACAAGGACGCTCCTTACAACATAGGTAATAGGAGAGTACTCTCATTTTGTTCTTTGCAATCACGATAGGGCAGAGACGGACAGACGGTCAAATTTCAACTCAATTTCAGCACAAATTATTTATTGTGTTTGCAGTGGAAAGAGCCCTTATTAAACAATAAACAATACAATCATGCAGGCCGAGAACGCAGAAATTAAAACATACTTTCAGAATCGTATGGCCGAATCCAAAAAGATTTGGGCAACAAGAGGCCCCGACGCCAGAGCTGCAACGCTCGCCGCCAAGGCAAATCAGCCGCAAACATGGCGTCAAATGAAGGGTATGCAATTAATGATGCATGAAATTGGTGCCGCGGGTAACAAACCATTCATGGTTGGATTTGCTGTAAGTGCCGTGGCCGCACTTTGGATCCAAACGAAGTTTACACCAGAGATGAAGAAGGATAGTTTATATTGGAGTACGTATCATGGTGGAAAATAAACACTTTGGTATTAAGTTATTAAAATTGGGGTGGTGTTGGTGTTTTGGGGATTAATTAATGAATGTTAGTATTGGTTAATTAAGGGGTGGGTTAGTTTTGTATATTTAGAAGGTTAGCGGGGAGGGTTGGGGATTAAGATGTATTGGGAGGACATAAAATTATAATCTGCTCTGGATAATTGGGGTTGGGTTATGTACAATACGTGCTGTGGAAGATATTAATTGAGGAACAATCCAAAATTATATTTACATTGGCTTGGGAGGTATTATTAGGACTGGAGTTTCTTCTATAATAAGGAAGGAAGGGGGGAGTTAGTTCAATATAATAATCCCAAACATTTATTTCAAAATGTATTGCAACTAACGGTGTGTACCGTATAAATAATGAGGTATGAAGTATTCTATATTATGTTAGCTTGGGAAAAGGAATATATGTAGGACTAGGGGGAGGCGATACAATTTCAACACCTTCGATCCAGTGCCCCATCATCTATCCTAGTGCATAAAGCTTTTCCTCTCTAGAAGTGTATTGCCCTTGACCCCCTCGAAGAAACTGTTCTTCCACCCCCAGGCTATGCCTACTTTCCAACACCAAGCTTCTGAGTGATACTCTTCTTTTGGTCATGTAGGATCTGTCTACGACGCGGAATATCCTGCAGCTGCCTTCTCAATCGTTCCTCTTCCTCTTCCAATAGTGATTCTTTAGACTTGATATCCTCCAAATCCTTCCTCAAACGGGCCTCAATATACAAAACTGGCATGTCTCTGATAAATTGATAGATGGCAGACAACTTTGATCTATTGATTTTCTTTTCAAACCCAGTTGTTTGTGCTGCTGCCTTTGTAAACCAGTCAACAGCAACTGGTAACACTTTAAACTCCCATTCAAAGAAAGGACGCATATCAAAATCTGAATGAAAGTACAGGATCTTCTCCATAGCAACTCTACGCTTGTCCTCACGCTCATTCAAACTAAGCCGGTGCCTCACACATTCAAGAATACCAGTTGTCTCGTGATATTTAGACAATCGACTAAGTGTGTGATTTGACATATATGTATTGTTTATACTGGTTGTATCAGCTAAAAGTCGTCCGATAGCTATCCATCCCTTGTCAGTGATGCTGCTTAAACCATGGAGCGACAGTGTCTTTAGACGGCGGTTACCAACCAATCCACTTACTAATGTGCACAATTCATCCTCTTCTAACCATCCCACCTCGAGACAACGCAAGACAGTAGTGGGCTGCAATAATATATTCCTGAGTGCGTTACATGTCTTTTGACCGGCATCATTCCCGCTCATGTTAATCTCTTTTAACTGGGGATGAGTTCCAACAGCTTCAATGATTTGCACTAAATCTTCATCGTCGATTTCATTTTCCGTAAGTGTTATACTTCTGAGGCACTTGTTAACACACCCACTAAATGCCGACGCAAGATGATGATATCCGGTATGATCAATCGAAGAATAAGCGCATTCCATGGTAACTTCCGCTAATCCCCTACTATTTATTATAAATGGTTCAAGTGAAGAGATTAGATCCCTTGTAAGACGCATTCCCAGTATGGATAGCTCATCAATAGAACGGTTGTGACTCATACCCTCTCCAAACATTAACCAGATATTGGCCTCCCCAAGAGTGCTGATATTGCCCGTAATAATATGGAAGAGAGTTAACTCGTCCACCACTGAATTCCTTCCAATAAAATAACCAATCCATCCCAACTCATTGGTATTTGTAGGGCAATAGTAGGTCCTAGTTTCTTCATATGCAGCCTCCGCACCTCGATGCTTTTCAGCATTATAATAATCTTGCTCCCTACAATCAATATCTGTGATTCCTACCTCTGTAAGAGTTGGATCATTAGCCCTCAATCGATGTAGAATCTCTCTGTTAATTTGATCAATTGTAATTGTGTTTATATCAATGGAGTTTGCTTGCGCCTCATAGGCTGCAAAGTTCATACTCATCTCACCACTAAAGAAGACCTGCTGTAATCAATTATCAATTATCCGCTGTCATATCCGTATGAAAGAAACTGAACCGGATTGATACTTCACTTTCAACGGTATCTAGGATACCACAGCGGAGCAAATAAATCTCGAGTTTTTCATTTCAATGATGGTGCTCTATTAGCAGAGCTTGTTGTGGATGTAATATAACACATTGATAAAATATTATCCTCTAAAGGGGTACTATTTATACTGCACAAGATTGGGCGGTGGTTATAGGGCCTCCGTAATAACATAAGACATAAGAAAAACACACACAATAAAACACTACACCAAAACATAATATTAGATAGATACAATATATACGATACAATATCGTTCAACATAGGAAATTAGGTAGAGATTATTTGTTACCCAGACAATACACCAAAACATAATATCAGAAATCATGTCTCGTAGGCAAAGCCATTCTATGGCTGCACCCATCCCTACAGCACAAACATACCAATCACTAGCATCACTCTGTAATAAACTTCAAAGTTCTAAAGTCACCGAACGTCGTGCAGCATCTAAAGAATTATTAGAAAAGTTACAAGACATTGGAACACTCCGCAGACTTGAAAGTGAGGCAGCAATATCATATGATAGCGCCATGGCACGATATTCAAGCTCTAACCGGTCTGATAAGAGTGATCCACAAGTTTTGTTACCCTGGGATAGGGTGTGTCATTTGTACCGTAGTTTATTAGACGCGGCACTATTGAAATCCCGAACTCTGATAGACGGCGGAGGTGAAACAACAACAAAGTCAAAGAAACGTACACATGCCAATCAGACTGGCTTTACTAAAAAATCAATAAAGTATACAGCAGAGGATGTACTATTTCCATATAAAGTATTTCTAAAGATGGATTTAGATCAAACACTTGATGTGAATGATGGTGGCTATGGTGGTACTAACATATCTTGGGATCAAGATTGGAAAACTAAACCAAGATATGGACATCATTTGGATATACATTCATTAAGTGCCACGGCACAGAATGAACGAAATCACGGACGATACAGTGCTACACATTACACTCCTCATGATTATACTGATAGAAATCGTGGATCACGGTTAACAGCCAAGGAAATCTTGGGATGTGTTGATTATATTATACTCTGTTTGAATAATGATGATTGTTGCAACTATTGTGAGGTTCAATTGTTACATTGGTTGGTATATATCTGTTCAAGACCTGAATATCTATGTCACTTGCCCGTACAGGGACAACTATCACATGTATTACACGAGTTATCGACAAGGTTGAATAGGGCATTTGTTGATGGACACGTTGAGGAACGGGGGATTTTACCCAGTGGCAAGAGTATACATCGTCGAGGTGCCATATCACAAGAATGTTTATTGGCAGTATCAAAGTGTCTAAGTTCAATAGTATACAACTGTACAACACGGTTGGGTATGGGGATGCATCTATTCATAAGGCCTGTTATCGACACGGTGGCTGCTTGGGCTGAGAATGCTTGGCAACTCCAATCTCAAGGCGAGTTTGCCAACTCCTCCACTGAAATTATGATGCATCCAAAAACGATTGTATCAAAGGCAAAGAATCCACATTCAGCAATGGTCGAGGAGGGACAAATTAGTGCGTCTACATTACAGAGGAAGCTACGAAGTGAAGCTGATTTGTTGGCACTGTTGCCCTATCTGTACTCATCCGTTACACACATGTTATCGGCACATCCAGAACAGAGTATACCAATATTATCAGATCATGGTCATGTTTTGTTGAGACTGGCACGGAAGAATTATCCTCGACCTACAACAAACTTACAAACTAGGGATGCGTTGGTTGAGTATTTAAGTGCACATTTATTAGTTGCCGAGACCAGTGGGAAGATTTGTGGATTGCCAGAAGGCGACCTAGGTCCGCTGGTACCAAGAGAGAATGATGACGAGGAAGGTCAACAGGATGAGAGAAAAGAAGGAGAAGAAGAGATTCCTAAGCAGATTGCAGTGAAGAAGAGAAACAAGAAGAGTGCAACATTAGATGGCAAGACTATATCCAAACTTCTAGAAATGATACGTAATGACAAAGTCTGGGAGACGTTATTCAGTTCTTCTGCCAGTGGTCAAGATGCCAAGAGGAAGAAATATCGTACAAGTATTTCGGGGAGGAAACACGGTCGATCTGGTGGCGGTGTCTCCTTACCAGAAGGTGGATCGTCTTGGATTCCCATGACAAGAAGACAGCGTCGTCACTTGGAACTTATGGCACGTCTTGTTCGTGTGTCACAGAGGCTATACATATCAGAGGCAGAGGATCAAGGGAATGGAACAGTCGAGTCGTTTGATTCGTTAGTCTCGCATGCAGAAGACATGATACAATCATCCGGTATTGAACAGGGCGAGATTGATATTCAGCCACGAGATAGTTCCTCTCAACAACAATTGACATTGTGTGACGTAGATGAGAGCCATGAAGCAACACCAACTGCATTAGCGTGTAGCCCTTGGATCCGTATGGTATGCCGTCATCTATACAAGCTCAATCCTAAACTTGGAAAGCTAGTACCATCAGAAGCAGATAACTCACTTACACAGGGAATGACACAGGGGAGTACTCAATTCTATACCCAGACATTTCCATGTAGTGATACAAACGATGGTAGGATGGGTAGCAAAGATGACGGAATGACATCATGTGAACGTATTCTACTAGAATCGTGCCCCATGCTTCAAGCATTAGTCGTTGATCAGAGTACTCTCATCGAAGAGTCTACATCAGCTGAGAATCATCAAACGCAAGGGACGTTGACGGCTACTCTTACTGCTCCCACCACCAACCAAACGAATAAGAATTCCGACTTCCTAGACACCGTCAAACCAACTACCAAGGCAACACTTCAATTTCTCGCTGCCTGTGCAGAAGCCTTCCCTCGAGGGGAGTGTTGGGCTTCGAGTACACGTCAGAACTGGTCAACTATTCTAGATGAGGGTACATATCCCTCAAAAACGCTGGCTAATATACTCGAGCGTCATGGTTCCTCTCCATCCGATGCAGCTGCCGTTGTATACCTCCTAGGAACAACATTGGAATGCAACGGTGGTAGTGGAGGAGATAGTGACATTCAGCTTTGGACTATGGTTACATTATTGAAGATGACCGAGTCTAGTGCAATTATATGCTCAAGGGAAGGGTTGTCTGATCCTGCATCATTTGGATCCGCATCCTCACTGACACCTTTACGTTTAGCATGGCAATATGTGTGGAAGATCCTCTTCCGTTATGATCTAAGGTACTCGTCATTTACTTCAGGGGCATTTGGTAACAATGTGGGTGAACTTGTTGTGCAGCTATTGACACAGATTGTTCGAAATCAATGCGTTGATCGAAAGTGTTTATTCGTTTGTCGACCGCCTTCGACTACTGTTCAAACAAGCTCCGATCTTCTTGCAACGACTTCCACGGTTTTATCGGCATCAGAGAAATCTCCTTTTATCCACAAAGAACAAAGCCAGCTATGGAAACTGCCCACATTTGAAGATGCATCTTCAATCCTTTCCGGTGCCCCTTTTGAGTTGATTACTAGCGTTATCCAATATGCCGGCTTCTCAGATATCAGCGACTCTAATACTATTACTATGCAAATGGGTTCGATCAAAGATCGGCGTTGGTTTGTTTCATTTTGTTTACGCTTTATGGAGCTGGCTATGAATGATAATGCTGACTCAAGCATACGCCGAACATACCTACCTCTTGCTGCCACGTGTTTGGCTTCGTTGATTAGTGATGGGAGGATTACGTCTAATGTAAGCACTTTTGAACTGGATGGATTAACTCGTTTTGGAGTTACAGAGGATGTCGAGCCGCTTCGCTTTGTATACGATCCGGACAAGGTTGAGATTGTGAAACAATTGGGGATCAACACCTTCTATTCCTCTCTTTGGGCAGAGTCTGCTACACCCAACGACTATCTAAAAGGCATGCATCGTGGACTTGCACTTAGGATTATTCAAGGACGTGGGGCTTTTCTCAACAGGTTCTCAGATGCTCACTATGAGCGAGAACAATTGAGGGGCTCCATGAATCAAAGTACACCCATTGCTGTCACGGGAATTTCACCTCAACGAAGCTCATTAGGTGATTCGAGTTTCGATGCTGTCAAGTCCTACCTTGACGAAGTCATGTTCCAACTCAAATATGATGATGGAAATGCTAGTGATGAGGAGCAAGGATTAGGTTTAGGGGAGAAAGAGTCAGCAGTGAAAGGAGTTGCCAATCTGGCACTACAACTCCCTCAGTTGACGAGCTGCTTGTCGCTACTTCTCACAACCTTACTTTCCAAACATACAACTGTCGAGGATATATCCAAAGATGTGTGCAACATATTTGAGGCTACATTTGGGTCTGCATTTGATCTATTGATTCAAAATATGCCATCCCTGAAGAATCATCCAGCGGATCTTCTTGTAGTGTTCAACCATCTACACGGAATTGTACGAGTATTAACTTTTATCGCATCGTTCGGTGGTGGCAACATTCCTCATCTCTTTGGAAACAAAGCCAAGGGACTATTCAGTGTGTGCAAGAAGCTATTAAAGGAACACAGAAATGAAGCTTGCACATCAGGGACCTCAAACCAAGCAGCAGCAACGATGTCACGCCGTGGATTTGATGATTCAGACTCTGATGAAGAACATGTATCCAGCAGGCCACAGACTTATCCAACGCAGACTCAACGTTCTGCTTTCTCTGATGACAGTGATGATGGGCTCATGGATGATGATGAGGATGATGAGAGAGTAAATCAGCGTGCTCGGAAACAGAAGGCTCCGCCTGTAAAACGGCGTCGAATGGGTAACAATGTGTCAAAGTCAAAAGCAAGGAAAGATTCATCGCGAGATAATAACTTTATGGACAGTGCAATGGATACTGTGGGAGCTTGGTCATGCTCTTCCTTCATTCTTCTTCTTCAACCATCAATGCAATCCGTGGACGTCATATCAGGTCACCTTGTTTGGCCAGAAGATTACGATAGCCACGTTGGTTATGGGACAGTATCAAAGACTCCTGATCCTGCTGGATATCTCGTCTGTGCATCATTATTTTGCCAAAAGTCAGTTCTATTGAGGCGAGACCGACTTGATTTGCAATCCGATAGAGAAGAGGATCAAGAATCGCCACTTGTGATCATTGTTGAAGCCCTTCTCCAAGCGAGGCGTAAGATCTCTCCTTCATCAAAGTATTTCATGTCTGGTCTTGGAATTATAGCTGACATGGTAAAGATAGTCGAGTACGGTGAGAACTCTGAGCCTATTCAAGAAACGGAAAGTAAGGCATTTCTTGAAGTTTTGTATCCGCAGGGAATCGGTAAAGAAAATGATGATTACTTCATGCTCAAACAGTTGAATAAGAAACATCTCAAACATCGGATGGCATATCGTTCAGATCAACTTCGTGCGGCAACCCAATCATTTCTATGCTGCGGTAAAAACCTCCTTGAAGAGTTTAACCACGCCTATGGCCCATATTTCATATTGGCTAGTTTTTGTCACATTGATGAGAATGTAAGAACCTTGGCTTGTGATGTCCTTGGTTCAGCAATGATTCGTTTATCAGAGCAAGGTGCAATGGTATCGGATACTTTAAAGAGTGCCATTCCTAGGCTTGATAATAGGAAGAAGTTTATGAGGTGGATTGATAAATCAATGGTTGATCAAAAGTTACCCGAGGACATGAAAGACTTGGAGGATATTGCTTTGACTGATATTGAAGGTTCGATTGAGTATCACTCTATTGAATGCATTGGCTTGATTGCTGGATATGCAAACGATCCTCATTTGGCCAAGGAGATGATATGGAAGCTAATTGATCTGGCTACAAATAAGCCATCTTTATTACTTCCATGTTATCGTGCCTGTAAACGGGCTGCGTTTGTGCGAGAGTATAATGGCATTAGTGGGATGTTCAATGATATGATGCCACATTTGCTTGTAAGATGGCTTGAGTCGAGAAGACGTATACACGACTTTCCTCTTCTAGTAGTGTCTCCATTTGCGTTGGACCGAGTATGTCGCTATTTGCCAAATGATATGTTGAACATGTTATTATCTGGAGGAGGATGGAATGAAGAATTCTTCCTGGATAGTGACATCGGCCAGGAGCATACATTGACCGGAAGATTATTGGACACATTTCTGGGCACTGTTACAAAGTTGTGAGTGTTTGTCGTCGTCGTCGTCGTCGTATTCATCTTGAATATTATTATACAATGCTCACTATTTCTCACAAATCAATACTTTTCGTATCCTCGGAAGTCTTATACCAAATATACTCCTAGCATCAACTGATGCCCCAGCTAACAACGAGAATGGTAATGACCGTATTGATGCATCAAAGTATCTGAATGAATGTGTCCGCATCCTTACTCATGCGGAAAGTGATAACAATGTAGCCAGCGTGCTCAACAAACACGTTAGTGATCTGTATGCTTATGTTGCTGTATTGACTGAGAATGGGGAAGCTACATTGGAATGTGAGAATGCCTTCAAGCATCTAAAACGATGTGTGTCATCTGTACAAATCGAGAGAACCGGTGCAAAGAGTGCCTTCCTTGTCCTTAGGCACATATTATTACTTCACCTCAAGGGTATTGCAGTTGTTGGCCTTGGTGATATTGAATTGAATTCGGAGTCTTTTCTCACCGGGATCAAGTTTGTGGCGAAGCAGCTCAAGACATCATCCTCGAAAAGTAAGCAAGCCTCATATCTTGAACAACTGAACAGTAGTATGACGGAAAGTATAGTCCTTGTGAAGTACTGGCTTTCATCAAGTCAAACAACTCGACAACGTGAGGAATCGTGGGGAACATTTTCATTGCTCTGCGACATACTAGCTGAGAATATAAAGACAGGGAAAATTGAATCTGGGGAGTTGAATTTCAGCTTGAATTCATTCATCGGTGTACTCTTGAATCCTCAGAACAATGTCATTTGCCCATTAGTATTGAATACTCTCAAGTTTGTCCTAAAAGCCTTGTTTGAAAAGACGACTAAGGAAGCGTTGGTAGAGGGAAGCATCACTGTCCTTCACAAGCTTAGCTTGGCTTTATTACAAACTCACCAAAGGGCGTATGAGAAATTGTATACTACATGTGATTCTGGTAAGCAGTGGAAATTGTTTGTGTGTTTTAATGATATATTACCTAATCTAATTCTTCAAATATATCTATCCCTCTTCATAGCACTCTGCTGTCTTGAATATGAACAGAAGTCGAGTCAGGGTCTTTTATCTGGATTTGAAGGTGCATCAAAGCAATGGGATAGCTTAGGGGAAGCTCCATGGGGGACAGCTCCAAACAGAGATGCAGTTCTCAAGCACTTGGTTCGGTCTAAGGCAAGTATTGAAGAGAAAGAAGCATCTGATATTATGCTTGGAGCATACGAATGTTTGGAGATCATTGCCACTAGTGGCACGATGGAGTTAGACGGTATTCTTGGAGCTGAGGATATTGTACTTCAGTGTAGTCATAAGGAGGAAGTGTTCAGAAGTGTTAATGAGAGATATTCCCTGTTGACCTTCTTCAATTCGATTCAACAAAAGTCAACAAAGGAGACTGATACAAATCAAAACAACTTGGAATGTGAACATTTCATCCGAATTATGAATGAGCACCCGATTCAAGTAATATCAGATTCCTTTGATTCTGGTGCGTCGAATTCAAGTCATGATGTTTTGGCTCGTCTTCTTGCCCTGCGGCGACTAGAAAGAGTCCTTTTGCAAGACGAAAGTGCAGTGATGACAACTAGCGAGAAGAATCAAGAGGAAGTTTATCGTCTATTACTTGAAATTTGCCATTCACATGAGCCTGAAACATCTCGGGTCATCAGTAGTAGATGCCTTGGTGAGTTGAAGATTGATAATATGACAAACACAAGCGAGCTACCTTCCGAATCAGCAGATGACGATGATGACAATATTAAAGATGATCTTGATGATCCAATATTAGGGACCAAGAAGAATGTCTTGACAATGCTTGGCCAATACCTACTCTCAGAGTGCGCAGACACAGCTCTTATTGCAATGAAGACAGCTAAAGCCTTACTTGTCACACCCATGGGTAAAGAGACCTGGCAGAGTTTAGGTGAAGGTGATATTGCGGTAATCTTGAGCCCATTCAACGCTCATGATGATGGCAAACTACGAAAAGAGGCTATGAAGGTATCATCTAGCTGCTTGGAAAGACTAAAGTCATCGTCGACTTCTGAGAATAGTGATTCGTGGTGCTGGGATGATAGGCTATGGACATGTCTTGATAGTGATGAGACTTCGTGTGACCTGTGGATGCGTAACATAACATCTGCAATCATTAGCTGCTGCTTTGATAAGAAGGGATCAAAAGTTGGGAAGTCTGATCAGGAGTTTTTGTAAGTATCACAAACTCGTCTTGTGTTCATATTAGAATTACGACTCAACTAATTTCTCCCTTTACTCTAATGGTCCTTGAATTAGCCGAATGTGTCAGGGACTTTGCGCAAAGGAAGCTAGTTTTGCTGCCAAACTCTTCCCTGCTTTAATCTTTCACCTACTAGATTCTGAGGGCTCCAAAGAAAGCAGTGACATATGCATCGGTTCACCGACTAGTGAAATGAATAAGGTCATCACCCGTTGTTTCTCTCGCATACTTCGCCCTACATCTGATACTCATGGAGAGGTAGCCCCTCAAGCCATTACAGTTATTCTGAACACACTTGAATTACTAAGATCAATCACAGAGCATCGATTTAAAGTCGCCTCCTCATATTATAAGGCAAACAACAAAAATTTAAAGAATACGATAAAGCAGAGTGCATCTTTATCAAAATCAAAAAAGACATATTCAAAGAAACGGGGCAAGTCTAGTGACCACACTACTTCTGATTGTGTAGATATTGATATCAGTTCTATTGGAGAATCACCCAAGTGGCAAGGTGTCCCTTATGGGGTTGTTCTGAGGGTTTCAGGACTTGACGTGGCAGCGGCCAACTTCAGAGTGAAACGATATTACTCTGCATTGTACTATGCTGAAATGAGCATGAACAATCTCATAGGAACGGGAACGTTCTTTGAAGACCTAGCCGACTCTCACTTCAAACAAAACGATTCTTCTGTTCAAGATATCTCAGGATTTGGAACTTTGTTGCAACAGGAAGGAGAAGAGAAGGTTCTAGAACAGGCTTTGCTTGCTAAGGATATGATTAGCCGTTGTCTATCTGAACTCCATTCTCAAGATGAGCTTCAGGGTGTTCTTTCTCAAGGAAGTGCATTGAACTTGAAGCGTAATATTACATCTCTTTCCACACTAGAAGGGTGCCGCCGTGATCAGACGTTCTCAATGTTAGTAGATATTGATAATGGGCTGCAAACATCTTCATCGGCAATTGCAGAAACATGGAACCCTCGTGGTGAGAGAGGACTGTCTACAATTGCCAGCTGCCTCGAAGATTTGGGCTTGAATCATATCAAACATAACTATTTAGCTGGTGTGGAACATCAACTGAACAAAGATAACACTAATAGGCATTATCTGCGTGAGAAGTGGTTTGAAGACTCTTTGAATCAAACGTTGAAATGGGATGATATTTTACTACCTCAAATGAATGATAATGATGGAGAGCAACTACCAAATTCACAACAAGCAGTACATGATTCACCACCTTCATACGCTTTACAGCCAATGGCAACGTATTATGAATCAGTCTATGATGCAATACAGAGTTTTTCTAGAAACGATACCTCTGGAGGTTTAGGCTATGTTTTGCAAGCTCGGAAGTCTGTCTTATCTGACATGGAGTATTTAGCAGGGTCAGAGGCACAATCAAAAGGGATGGTTAATCATATTACCAAGTTGAATTCTTTAGGTCGTCTCGAACTATTGGGCAAGACTCTGGGAGATGAATCAAATCTCCCATTCCTGCTTAATAGATGGGGCTTCAGTCAGGAGACGTCGACAGAAGCTTCTTTAGAATCTATGTTACTAAATGATGATGTAAACTTTGATATGCAGGGTCAAGCAGTTGATATCGAAGGAGAGCTGTTTCGTTCAATTCGAACCGGCTTATCAGTGGAGGAGCTATCACTGAAGGTACTCACGAACAAGTTTGTTTCTAACAAAGATGGAGAAGGAGAGGGAGGAGTGAGTCTATCAAATGCGCTTACATCTCACATCTACAAATCATGCAGTATATACCGAGAACTTGGTCACCCCGATGCTGCTAAGATCTCTCTGTCAAGTCTTAGGTCATTAGTTCAGGTGTTACATAAATCTGGTATAGTCGACCATTCCTCCGGAAAACTGCCACTCATGTTACGATTGGAAGATGCTAAGATTATGAAGAGCCAGAATGATCTTGATGGGGCAATTATGCATTGCAAGATGATTGCAAACTTCCTTGATGGAAGTTCTACTAAGAATTCTGTTGACGTCGAGCGAGATCAAATCCGTTCAGAATCACTCTTACTTGGAGGTTTATGGATGAGACAAAACAACGTTGACTCGACAGAAACAATATTGTCATCATTCTTCGAGAAAGCAGCTGGATTGGCTGTTAAGACTCAAAAGAAGGCACCGACCGCTGCTAATATCCATCGAGCATCAATGTCAAGCTTCAAGCTAGGAGAGTTTGGTAAGTTGTTGCTAATTAATGATGAGTTGCTTACTCAGTTGTTTGTGCTATTGATTGTTTTATCTAATGCCCAATTCTCGCACTCTCTCTTGATGATGACACATCCTCAACTCGTCGTGTCTTCATACAGCATCTACTCTGTATAATGCAATTGAAGCTCGTACATCAAGTGATGCTTGGAAGCGGCGTATTGTTGCCGCAAATGAAAGAAAGAGGGAGTTGAAAGAAATCAAAGAACAAGAGCGTAAGGCTCGACAATCTGAAGCTAGACATGAGTATGCAATACTTCATTCGACATTATCAAAAGAAGTTGCAATGGATGATCAAGAAATCCAAAGTGTTGAAGCATCTATTCAGCGTTATCTTCATTTGGCTGTTGATTCGTACTGTAATGCGCTCAAGCTTTGCCCTACATCAGTAACTGACGTGTCAAAACACGTCTTTCAACTGGTATCATTGTGGTTCAAAAACTGTCATCAAAAGGAAACAGGGGATATTGTGAATGGACTTATCAAGGCAAACTTATCGCACATCCCATCCTACAGATTAGTACCTCTCATATATCAATTGTTTTCCCGTATTGATGAGGCTCAAGATGGCGATGATAATGGCTTCCAAGATACACTACGCCAAGTTGTTCTCAAGGTTTGCCAAGACCATCCATACCATGGAATTGTGCAGATATTGGCATTGTCAAACGGACAACGTGTCGGAGGTGGTGTGAATGGTCGTCATGCTAATGCTTATTTGGAGAATGTTGGAACAGCAAAGGTTGATGCAGTGAACAATGTCATTCAAGAACTTCGTAAACAGGCTCCTGATTATGTATCCGCACTAATTGATTCCTACCAAACCTTGATGACTTCGTATATGAATGTGGCAGAGCTTCCTACGCCGGAGAAAATGCAAAAGTGTAAGAATAATTTGTGGACTTTCAAAGAGAAGAAGCTTGATCTTGACACTTGTCTGTCAGGGGGAGGAGGGGGCGGTGGCCGACGTGGCAAGAAAAACATCGTCTCTGCCACTACTAGTAATAATATGCCCGTGATTATCACCTCGCCACCATTAATTCGTCCAGATTGTGAATATGGCAATGGGAAAGAAGATCCAATCGGATCAGAGCGGTAAGTGGATATGTTTGATGCTGTACTTAGGGCAAATTCAACATGGTTGTGTTTTACTCACATCCATATGCAAATATTACACAGTGTTGTTGGTTTTGAACCGACATTTAAACTTACTACTTCAGGAATCCATCGACCAAAGATTATCAAATGCATTGGATCGAAGGGTACTCGTTTCAAGCAGCTTGTGAAGGGAGAGGATGACATGAGACAAGACGCTATCATGCAACAAGTGTTTGGAACAGTGAATGATCTGTTCAGGCACGAGGAGAATGATTTCATCAAGAAGAATCTTGGTAGCTATATTAGTGGTACACGTCAGTTGAGACTCATTACTTACGGCATAACTCCTCTTAGTCCAACAAGTGGTGTACTTGAATGGGTTGACAATACAATGGCTTTCGGTGATTATATACAAGACAAAAGCAAAATCCAGACTGGTTCGCACAGTAAATATTACCCTGGAGGTGAGTAGTATGTGTATTTTGCAGTTCACTAATACTCAATGATTGTGCAACTCATTGTATTATTCTTGAATATATTCTACTACTTTAAAGAGTGGGGAGATTCGGATGCTCGCGCTTATTATCATTCACTAAGAAGATATGAGGATAATCACATCAGAGAAGATGCCACTCCAGAATCTATTCGTCAAGGATATGACATTCTCTGTGACAACTATTCACCCTCCTTCCGATTCTTCTTCTTGGAGTATTTCCATTCTAGTATGGAGGCTTGGCATACTGCGAGAACAAAGTATACCAGATCTTGTGCAGTGAGCTCAATTGTAGGCCACATATTAGGTATTGGAGATCGTCATACATCAAACATTATGGTTCACACAAAGACGGGAGAAATCGTGCATATTGACTTTGGTATTGTCTTTGAACAGGGAAAGGTATGTCTAAGTGCGAATGTTTTTGTTTGTCGTTTGAAGTTTATATTGCTCATTCTTTTCATCCTTGTAGACATTGCAAACACCAGAATTAGTACCCTTCCGTTTAACTCGAGATATTGTCGATGGGATGGGGCCGACAGGAAAGTCCGCGTTAGTATTGTCTTGACTTATGGAGAATCAATGTGATGTCTTGATGATTTCAGTGCTTTATTTGGCCTTTATGTATCTTCCTTTGATTGTCTTTGCAAATCACATGTTCTAACAGAAGTCACTATCTCCTCTCTTTATCTTCATGAACCATACAACGCGCATCTTCCAGGCACAGACGGTGCCTTCTCCAAAGCTGCAGAGGCTACTATGGGCGTATTGAGGAATAATGCAGATACATTGCTCACAATTCTATCTGCAGTTGTAAGTGATCCACTCTACAAATGGTCTCTTAGTCCTATGAAGGCAAATCAACATCAAAGAAATGATGACGAAGAAGATGATAATGGTAGTACAAATACAAAACTAAGCATGCCTAATGCTTGGATGGCACCAACGTCCGAGGATCAAAATGATACCGCAGCCAGAGCTATTGCAAAAATCCATGAAAAATTAGAAGGTTATGAAGATGGAACATCTGGTGAGCACAAGACTGTGGCTGGCCAAGTCAAGTTGTTAATCAATGAGGCTAGAGATCCTGATAATTTGAGCATGATGTTTGGTGGCTGGGCGAGTTGGATTTAAAATAACAATGATAATTGATAGTATTGACAGTAATCTAGACTGTCTACTTACAATCATTAAAAACAAATCTTCTATCTTTAAAATATCATTCGAGATTTGAGATCCGAAATACCCTTCTTTCTGGATCACTGATTCTTCTGCGCTTGCTAGAATAGTAATTGATTGGCATTGTATAAGTGTATAACAAAGTGATGAACACTCCCAGCATGATTCTAGGGCCCTCTGTCATACTTTTACAGCCACATGGGGGCAGATTTCTTGCCTCAGA
>Ga0214478_100078_pt1 | contig 46146 bp, 36 predicted proteins | sample M1_20Mar14CPVII9_2_FD_178001 | JGI IMG/M metagenome (GOLD analysis project Ga0214478, IMG submission 178001) | Marine eukaryotic communities from Monterey Bay, California, United States - M1_20Mar14CPVII9sort6BwellD7 | ecosystem: Environmental > Aquatic > Marine > Unclassified | place: USA... | reverse complement strand
TAAATCTCAATTAAAAAAAAAAAAAACAATACACACAGCTCAACCGCTTAAAGGAATAGGCGAAGAATATACTGATGATGACATTGTTAATTTGGTGAAGAATCTTACCTCACAACCAACAACATATGCCGGTACTACCGCAGATGGTAAGCCTTTGAAGATAATAGAAGATATGGAGTGGAGACGGCGTACATTAGAAGTAGTCAAAACAGAGACAGGAAAGCTATGGGAGTTTGCAACAGCACTTCGAAAGAGGGGATATGTTCTTGATACAACCGGATACACCACTGCATTTAGAATTAATCGAAAGCATCAGAAATCTCAATTAGCATCATCTTTTGACGATTTTATTGAAAAGTGTTCCAACAAGGATGGTATACCAAATGGACTAGATTGCAGTACAAATCTTGGTTGTGTAGATATTTATCCTGCAGTGAGTGGTAAGAAGAATTGTGCAGAATATCTCGTTAATAAGCTATTAGGTAATGAAGAAACAAATAACGAAGATGACAGGGATACTACACAACAACAACAATCAGTAAAACTCGACACACATGCATATTGTCTATGTGATGACGATAATGATATTGAAATGGCATTGGCATGCAAATTTGCATATCTTCCTAGTGTGACCAGTGAGAGTATAAGAAACTTAGCCAAGAAAACATCAAAGTTGATAATCACGGAAGATACAGAAAACGATATTGTTCAAACATTGGCCACAGAAGCTGCATTGGAAGCTGTCATTAAAGAACTTGAACCTATTGATGAGCATTCAACTTGAGCTTTGATATTAAATATTGTAAGCAACATAATAGAAGATTTAACTCTGGTATCCTTCTATTGTTTTCAGAATCACCCATCTTCTTTTAGCCCCAAACTCCCCACTATCGATGAATTGATCATGTGGCTAAAGGGCTCCACAACTAGCAATCTTAACATCCATAGAAGTATTCCCACTCTGCGATCCCAACGATTCCATCTTCCTTACGACATCAAGACCTTTTGTTACTTTTCCAAATACAGTATGTTTGCCATCGAGCCAAGGCGTATCAGCTGTACATACGAAGAATTGACTTCCATTAGTATTGGGGCCTGCGTTGGCCATACTTAGAGTTCCAGGCCCACCGTGAATGATATCAAAGTTTTCATCAGGAAAAGTTCTCTATTTAATATCAAAGGGTGAGTACATAACAGATGATTATGTATGAATCATATAATGGTATGACCAGGACAAACTTACACCATAGATACTCTTGCCTCCAGTACCGTTACCAACAGTAAAGTCTCCCCCCTGGCACATAAATCCAGGTATGATTCTATGGAATGAACTCCCTTCATCTATTGTGTTGTGTATAATTTGTTGTGTTATAAAAATTATGGTTAGACATCGACAAAGAACATAATACTAGACTGTATACTTACAACCAAAACCCTTTTCTTTGGTGCAAAGAGCCTTAAAATTAGCAACGCATTTGGGTGTCACATCACCATATAACCCAAATTCGATACGTCCAAGTGCTTCACCATCGGCAGTAATATCAAAGTAGACTGTATCTGTTACTTCTGCAGTTGAAGCTCCACCGCCCTGTTTATAATGAGTGTTATGTTACATTATGTTACAACATATGTTATGCGTTACAATAAATAGAAGAGTATTAGATATAAGTATGATGTATAAACATACCACTACATAGTCTTACCCCAAATAAGTTTGCAAACATGTTGAGATTTGGTGCTACCATATTCAATGATGACACTTCTTTTGAAGTCGTCCTTAGGGAAGCAATAGATACACTGACAGGTGCAAACCCAAAACATTGCTGTTGGGTAGAGATAAGTAGAGCAATGGATAGTAGAGACCTCATCATCTTCTCGCTCAGTAGCGCTGAGTATGTGACTGTCAGTAGGGAGTCTCGAGTGTAGTTTTAGCGATCAAACAATATGAAAGGTGTTGCTGAACTGCTAAATCAAGTGAAGTTGGTAGTACGCGATTTATGATACCAAGTGAACTGCTGCTAGCTAGCGCCGTTAGGGTTGGCGGTCACACATTGCATATTAAGTGATGATTATTTGATATTGAATTCTAAAAGAGTCATCATACATACAGGTTTTTATTGCAATAGAAAAAGTGCACAAAAGATCCCGTGCGTACTTCAACATGATGAATGATCAACAGCAGCAACAGATGCATGGATTTGAATTGGAAGAGGCAATATTTACAACAGCTCCATTTGGATTACACTGTGTTGATTCATCTGGAAGGATTCTTTGGGCAAATCCTATGTTTAACAACACACTTGGATATAATAACAATAACAGAATTACCGTCGGCAAGTATGTCTCAAACTTTGTCTATTCCAATAAACAACAGTCTACTACAGCTGCTAATATAACTGCTGCTACAGTGGATAGAGTTCCTAATATGATTAATCGAACATCACCGCATTTTAATAGTGTGGCAACAACTGATGCTGTTCGTCCACCATCAGCTTTGTCTGGATTATCAGTAGGAGGAGAACCACAACAACAAGAAGTAAATACTGGTGGTGGAATTAACATGTTAACAGCTGATGATAAGACATTATATCAAGAGCTTATCAAGCGTGTTATTAGTGGTAATGGTATATCTGAAATACCAGTACGATTTGTAAAATCATCGGGTACCATAATACATCTGATACTTGATTGTGATGGCACTGCTATTCGATGTCAAGGCTCCTCATCTACCACAACTAACCAACAACAACAACAAAATCAGCAGCCACAGTATTATTATCGCTTCTTTACACGAGATGATACCCCACGACGGATACAAGAGATGCGTTCTAATGTCTTATTCCAAGAAACTAACCGCTCTCTACAAATGCTTGATATCTTTATGAACAGATCAATGCAACAGATGCGTGCACCATTATCATTGATGGAAAATGCATGTAACTTGGTGACTGAAAACATTGAAGATATTGAAGAGGTAATACGGAGGAATGCTGCACATCAGAATAATATGAGCAGAACACAAAGCAATGGAAGTTTAGTAGAGGGTGGTGCTACTGGTAGAGAGTCTGAAGTATCTGGATCCTCAACGCCTAATACTTCAAATCCAATGATTGGTAACCACCTTTCATCATCCACCACACCCCTTGCAGTTGCACTATCGGCTATTTTAGAGGCACGATCAGTAGTTGGGTTAGCCACAACATTGACTAAAGATGCACTCGCGCTAGTTGATGATATTACAGATCTATGCCGTTTCGATCAAGGTCGGGCACTCCTCATCGAGAAGGAGGCTGTCAAGGTTCGTGATATATGTTTGGAGTCATTGGTTAAGGTTCCTATACCCATTGTTGGTTCGGGAGGAATTGTTGATGTTATACTTGATATTCAAGAAGGATCACCATCGAGATGTATGACAGATCGATCAGTCTTACAGCGCTGTCTCGCGTTGTTGTTAAACTTTGCCGTCGATGCTGCTAGCAGTGCCGTTTCCTCAAACACTGCCTTGTCAGCCGGTGGATCTCAACAACGTGGTATGGTAATTCTATCAGTACAAGATGCAACCATTGGCCAACCGCAGGGTACAGGATGCAAGATATCTGTGTTCTACACCAATCCTCCTGATCCTGCTGATCCATCGAGTCAAGGTATGAATATCATGGGCTCTTTAGGACTGTCGGGCAGGTTAGAGCGCAATAGATCAATCGGGGATGCTACTGCTTTTGCTTCTGCATATACTTCTGATAGTATCGGTAAGACGGAACAATCTCTACATAAGTCTGATAATTGTAACGTTGGCAATGTGGCAACACAAAGAAGAAATTTGGCAAATTTTCTAGCAGGGTGCTGCAATAACCCAATGATTAACTGTGATGAAACAACTTGTACATTGGGTGGCTCGTCACTGATTAGGCGAATGCGATTGCGGGAGGGCATTGAAGAGGGTGTGACAAGTTGTCGTCGGGACAAGCTTGGACTAGGATTGAGCCTCTTGTATCACTTGGTCGGGGCTCAGGGGAGTGATCTACGGTACGAGATAGTAAGTGAACCTTCTACTCTTGGTGGGCAGCTCACGATGACGAAGTTTTGGTTTGTGCTTCCTATGAGTCTAGATTTCCCCGACCGCTTATCGTCTGAGTACATTGTTAAAGATGACTTGCAAAGATCTCAGAATGAGCAACAGATACTGTCTGCTATTCCAAGTTTAATCCGGGCACCTCCAATACAAGAGTATCACGAGACACAACAGCCTCAGCAGAAACGAGCAAGACTATCATCATCACCACCACAAAAACAGCAACATCCTATTCTGCAGCAACCCATGAATGATACCGTCGATGCCAATTCTGCAGGAAGATCCTTAGCGGGGAATCAGAGAGTATCTTGTAATGTTGCTGCCGAATCTTCGGCAACTGCTACATCATCATCTGTCGGGAATAAGACCATCAATGGAGCCCGGCCGCTTGTATTAGTAGTCGATGATACTGATGTCAGTGCTTCCCTTCTCTGTATGCACCTCCGCAAACTCAATTGCTCATCTCATAGAGCCGAGAATGGCGAGGTAGCAATAGAGATGGTCAGAAGTGCACCGTCACCAAATATGTATAGTCTTATTTTAATGGACTTGCGCATGCCCGTTGTTGATGGATTTGAGGCAACGGCGACGATTAAAGGGTTTGCGAGTAACATACCAGTAGTAGCTCTAACAGGAGAAACAAGCGAAGAGAACCGACAAAGATGCCGTGAGATTGGATTCGATGAGTACAAGACAAAACCCTTGAAGCGTCCACAGTTGAAGGAACTCTTAATCAAGTTAGTACCCGGCTACTCTTGTGATGAAACTGAGTAGATTTTATTACTCACAGTCTCATATTACAAAGAAAGAAAGGTAAAAAAAAAAGGCAGGCATCTATCAGATCATAGAATAGAGAATGAAACGATGATAGATTATAAAGTAAGAAAACATAATACCAACCATATGCATATATAGTTTAGAACCTATAGTCTCATTGTTTCACTACTAGGTAATGAGACTGTGAGTGTCAATCCAAATCCCACTGAAGATTCTCAATTTTATCTAGGATATCCTTCCAAAACATTAGAACCCTCTGCTCGGGCAGGTGCAGTTTACCCGGTGTTCATAGAGTTAAGTGACACTCAAATAGTAGTCGGCGTGTGAATCAATAGAGTTCATGCTCAATATAATAAAAGGTATTGCAATAGATTGGTGGTGGTCTTGTTCAGCCGAGATCGCCAAATACTCGCCAAATTTTATTCTTAAATTGACCGAACGGACGGAGGAGGAACAACTACTCACAACCATCAATTATTTTATTTTGATCATATCAACACGGATTTAACTCACCACCATTGGTATTATATAATGCTCACATCATATTGTTTCGACACAATATTATTTGCTTAGAATTTGCTCGGTAGTAGAAGTGAGAGACACACCAAACATACAATTAAACTTAAACATGGCATATACAAACATTGCAGGCAAAAAGCTGCAATCGAGGCTGTCTTCTACCCTCAATGAATCAGCAACATCCCATTCACCTGCCCTCCTATCATCTCAACAATCATTTGCTAAACGTCAACTTGAGAAGATGGGATGGACAGAGGGTACAGGACTTGGAAAGAACCGTACTGGGCGAGTTGATCATGTCAAAGCAAAACAACGTGAAGACAATATGGGATTGGGTAGAGAGAAGGAAAAGGCTAAGGAAATGCAAAATACATGGTGGAAAGACAGTGTAGGTGGTACATTGGCAAGATTACAACAACAGAGTAAAGATAATAAAAAGTCAAAGAAGAAGAAGGATAAAAAGAAGAAGAGTAAGAAAGGCAGCAAACAATCATCTGGTGAATCAACTTCCGAGAGCCAAGATCAAACATCTATCAAAACATATACAGATGAAGAATTATTTGCAGCAACAGGAGGTGCTAGATTTGGTACCAAAGGTGGAAGACGTGCTGAAGGAAAGTATAAAAGAACAGAATCAGGTACCGAGTTATCAAAGCTTGAAGAGAAGGCAAGAGCGAGTCTGGAATGGAATGGCAGAGGGAATGCTGAAGTTGTATTCTCTTCAAAAGAGGAACGAAAAAAGAGAAAGAGAAACGTGACCAGTATATCAGAGGACAATAGTAGTAGTAGTTGCAATGTATCTGTGGCAGAAGATGCGGAACAAGTTGTCATTACTGCAAATGATAATACCGAGGACAAGGAATCTAGAAAGAAGCGACGCAAGCTGGAAAAGAAGAAGATGAAAGCAGAACGTTTGCATCAAGTGACTATGTCAGCTGATGAAGACCTTCCTACGCAAAAACAGAGTAAAAAGAAGAAGAAGAAGTCCAAAAAAGAGAGTAAGAAATAAACAATTATTATTCAAAACACATCCCTAATAGTACATGCGGTTATTACCCTATATCTATATTCATTCACTCCATTGCACTATCTTTCTTCTAGTCTCGTCTGAAGCAAAAAGCATATTCTCAGCAAACATTTAGGATATATTCATAGCCAATTGCAATGAATAATCCCTCGTAATTTGCGTCATTCATCAAATGATTGTATTGTATAGTATTTAATACAACAACCAATCAGTTGATAATGCCAATTGCATCCAGACATCTTGGCCATCATTTCCAATAGGTATTTACATTCTTTAGCTGAGCTGTGAGCATCATAATTTAATCGCTTCAATATATAATTTGAAAATTATAGAAATGCTCTACACAGCTCATTAAAAGTTGCAAACACCTCTGAAATGAGGCCATTACCGGCCTCACCCACCAGCTGCCGCCTTCATTATGAACATTCAATTGTTGTGTATTGTATATGATCACCCCACAAAATAAAGTAAATGTTAGATGCATATATATAATATGTAATAATATAAGGTTCTGCCACACAATAACCTTCGAAATAGTAGCATACATACCCTAGCTGTTCCTAATCTAGAAACTCCACGAATGTTAGCTCCACCACCACCATTACCTCCTCTAAATCCCTGTCTTTCGGAATATGTTGTTCGTCTTTGACCCTATCGTATTTCAAGAAATGTTAGATGATAATTTATTTGCGTATAATAATGTACATTTATCTTCCATAATATAATATAACCCACCCTTTCATTCTCCAAAGTAGCAGGAGAGGATGTCAGTGTTCTAAAGAACAAGCCCACAAAGTCAAACACAGATACTATCGTTTCTTTTATGAAATTGAAGCCAAGGAATCCCCACTTCCTCTTTCTTTTTGTGGATGTTGTTCCATCCGAGTTAATATACACCATAATTTTATCAATCTACTCTGAATCTGCCCGCTGCACAATAATACTGCTTTCTTGCCTCAAATAACTCGTAACTCGTATTGTACTTACGATACACTCCGTCTGTACAAAATTAAGATACCAAGATGATTGAAGTGAAACATAATAATAACATATCGTTCCGACCTCCTATATCGACCACATAAATACATTATCAAACTGTACATAATATAGCCAAAGACCATGACTTGGAAGGTAGCACGAGATGGTACAACAGGTAAAAACTACTACTACAATCATGTTACACGGAAGACGCAGTGGGATAAACCAGAAGATTTCAATGAAGAAGTTGCAAAGCATGAAAGACTTGCAAAGAAAAAGAAGAAGAAATTAAAGAAGATAGCAAGTGATACTAGATCATCTGACTTCTGGAAGGGGGTGATTACACCAACAGGATTTGATAAGGAGAACCAAGCAGCACAGAATAAGAACTTAGCTAAATCCCCAAACAAGAGAGAGAACACAAAGTCAAAGGTATATGTAGCTCCCACTCCAACTCAATCGGTGGTTGGAAATCCAACCTCCCCTAGTTTTTGGGAACAGGTAGTTAGTAGCACTTCCAATGAACATGAGCGGGGCATAATCAATATTGGCGAAGAGGATATAGTGCGGGATATTAACAATCCAACAGTATTATTTGGGCATATTAAGCAAAAACATTGGGCATCGGCATTAAGGCGTATCAAAGAAGAACCAAATGAATCAAAGATTTGGATTAGTAATGGTATCTTGTCCCCCAAGGAAGGTGCATCAACATATAAGGTATTACCGCTTCATGCCGCTATTATATTAGGCGCACCTTTGCAATTAATAACTGAATTGTCATATGGAATACGGAGGAAAGATCTCAACGGTTCTCTTCCTGTCCATCTTGCGGCTGCTAGTAGCTATATGTTTGGAGATTTAGTCTTTAAGCATTTGATCAAAGAATATCCTGAATCAAAAGATATTAAGGATAGGAAGGGCAGGACTCCTGACATATTATTGCAAATTGCTAAAAAGAAGAAGGATGAACGAGATAAGATGAGAGTGAACAAGATCGGAAAAGAATTGGCAAAGAGTACTGTGCAATCTAAAGATAATGGTGGGAAAACTAGGACCTCTCGAACCCAATCACAACAACAGAAAAGTATTGATGAGCACGAGGCAATGAAGACTCTGATCAAGGATCATGCGGATGCAATATCGGATGAAATTGTAAATGCATCTCAGGCGGTTACAAATATCACTTGGAAAATGATTGAAGACATGTGGGATGAAGAGGAAGATTGCATTTATGATTGTGACTCGTTTGATAATGATTATGCGGAGCAAGAAGTTACAGGGAAAATTATTGAAGAATTAATTATCGAAACACCGGTGCCCGAAGACTTGGCAACTCAACATGCTCCACAAAGTCTTGAGCTCTTATGGAAGGAAGAGGGCGCTAGAGAGCTTCTCCAAGGTATCGTCAAGCATGAGACAGGAGAAGAAAGCAACACTCTTGAGTTACTGTGGAAGAATACCAAGACAAGGAACAGTCTTATAGGCGTCATGTCTAAGATTGGAGGGAAAGCAGAAGGTATCAGTCAGGCAAACTCTGAGGAGGCAGTGATATCAATATTCCCTCTAGCTAATGCAATGAGTGAATCGACGGCTTCATCATTAGCAACAAAGAATCTTGATTTGCAGTGTATGTCGCTTTCTAATCTGTACGAAAGCATGAGCTTTAACCGGCGATCAAGTAATGAAAAGGAATTATACGAGTCAGATATGTTATCGGTTAAGAAGGGTATCGATGAATCCAACAGCCTCGTGAACGATGACGACTGCTCTAGTATAAAGACGAAGGATACAGTGGCAACAGCTATAAGCAGGCTTTCTTTACCTCACCTACCAACACCCAGGTTTGTGTCCTATAAAGCAGCTCTCGACAAAACTAGAGGAAAGGTATACTACTATCACAAGGGTACAAGACAGACCCAATGGGAGAAGCCTGCATGGTATAAGAAGACTCGTATGGCAAGAAAAGCACTAAACTTATTGTCCAAGAAGTCCGAATCAGAAGAACAAGATTGTGGTATTATGCACTCCAAATCAGATGGCGAATGTCTACTGAGAAGAGATGAAGCTGAAGAAAATGATATTCTGATGACGGCGAAGAGCTTTTCTCCACCAGAACCATCACAAGATACACCAAGTGAAGACTATGCTTGGCTACCTCCCAAGAACCAAGCCACGTCCGAGGACAAAGTAAACGAGAAAGTAGTTGGGGGAATAAAGAATGATGTCGACTCCATTTTAGTCAATAAAGCAGGCGAAGAAGATTATGATTATTTCTTACGCCTTGTACTAGAATCTACTGATACTAATATTGCAGGCGAGGAAGCTAAAGCAAGTATCTATCCTCAAGTAAACGTTTCAGAAGCACATGTGACTATACCAAAGACACGAGCTACTAAAGTGATCACTACCAATACTGCTGAAGACCTCACCACTGCCAATAAAACTGTTTCAGGGGTTGATATGGGAAATACAAAGTATCAGAATGAGGTACAAGACGATAAAGATGATGAAACAGCTTCTACTATTATGATACCCTCATATAGTGAGTTATCTGAAATCGCTCAAGCCTCGTGGGAGGAAGTAAGCGTCGGTGGACATGTGAAAGCAAATGATCCAACTTTATTCATATACCTACATCAACAATTGTGGTCTGATGCTTTTGTCAGAATAGTTGAACATCCAAACGATGCGAGTAGCTGGATAGAGAAGACAACTCGTGGCTACTCTCTCTGGAAGGTGCTCCCTCTTCATGCTTCAATCATTCTTGGCGCTCCTTCATATCTCGTCCTTGAGAGTCTAAATGCTTACCCACTAGCGGCGAGGAAGAGAGACATGAATGGATCACTTCCTGTCCATCTGGCTTGTTCTCGTATTGACATTCATCCTAATGGGGAAGGAGAAAAGATTGTGAATCATTTGATAAGGGCATTTCCCGATTGTATTGATATTGAAGATGGTAAAGGGAATACTGCCATTAGTCTCATTCGACAACAGGGTAAGGATGTGGAACCCTACTTCGACATATTGTCAGATGAAGACTTTCTTACAGTTGAGCCACCAGATTGTCAGTCAAATACGTCAAGTTAGTCTCTGTATATAAACACGATCAGGTTGTACTTAAGATATCGTTAAGTTACCTTCCAAGCTATGATCATACCTCATTAGATGTCATCTCCAGAGTAACTCTTAAGCTCATCCATGAAATTATCAACCTTTTGTCGTATTAGTCGACTAACACGGAGAAAAGCGGCATCTCCCTCCTCTTTTGCTGCATTAGAGGGGGCATCAATATCCCACTCTATAATTTCCCGACTCATATCTGATAGTTGTTGCTTCATAGTATCCGGGCAGCTGCACAAAACGATGAGATTGTCAACCACTCTCTCATCATGTTTATCATCATCATCGTCATCTTTATTGACTCCGGTGAGTGTCAATCCTATTTCCCTAACTCTTTCTATCACACGGCGTATTCCATTAAATATTGGTATTTGTTGTATCTTTTTGTTGCTATTGCTCACAATAGGAGAAATATCCCTCAGAGTTTTTGCATAGTATGAACTAATATCCACGCCATCTTGCATCATTGCTTGTATTGCTCTTTCTTTAGGTCGTCGGTGCTTCTGATTTGATGGCGATGAAGAGTTACCGCATATATCCTCGCCATCACACGTGACACAAGATCTTATGCTATCAAAGTCTGTGATGGCACTAGATTGTGGTGATGTGCTAAGAAGTTGATGTTTTGCAGTAGTTTGGACTTTACTATCATCCAAAGCAACCGATAGAACGACCAAACCATCAAGAAATGCATCATTCCCTCCCTTGGCACGCTCTTCTTTGATCCATTGCTTAGCCTGTAAAAAAAACATTGATATTATATCGTGAGCAACACTGATACAACAAAACTAAAGATAGCAAAATACCCTGCAACTTTGACACTACCCTCAGCAACCATCTTACTCACCCAACCTTCGGCCATTTGTGATCTGCAACTATTCGACTTACATGCAAAGACAACAGTAGACATAATATATGTTCAGTTGTTAGTATATTATTCTGTAGGTATGTATGTAGATAATAATATTATGGTGTATAGCTTTTGACAAAGATCAATATACGACTTGATCTTTGAACTTTAAGAAGAACAATGATTTCTACCTCACAATACAGTCGATAAATTGTTTCTTCTTCTGTTGTCAATATATTCTTTGCTACTAATATGACCATCACATCACACGCACTCTCACATAAACTAAGTTGATTGTACATTGTACCATACTGTATGTGAATGATACGGAGCAGGATACCGCATGCAAGATACAAGTCAAGAAAAAAAAAAGAATAGTAATATAATCTGAAGTACAAATGATAAATAAATACTACCTACATTTACAAATACCTAAATAACTAAGAGAACCAGCATAATAATATAAGTTCATAACAATGGAATCGTTATCATCATCTCCAAAATCAGTTTCTTACCTCGCCTACGACACGGCGTATATCGAAGATACACCGCATATTTCTTCGTCGACCTCTATTGCAACAAAGGATGATGACGATGGACCAATCACACTTTCAGAATTTATTGAAGCACTTCCCCCTATTCTTCACAAGCAGAAGGATGATGCACAAAAGTCAATCAGAGAACGTGTACGGCAGGATGATATGAGAGGTACCATAGAAGATCCTGTTAATGAGTTGTTTAGTCGATTAGATCTTTCGACAAAAGAAATTGGGCCATATTGTCTATTCGAGCAGAACAAAAACTACACACGAAACTTGATTGCAACAGATAATGAAACATTTACTTTACTTCTCCTATGTTGGAACGCAGAAAAGGAGAGTCCGATTCATGATCATCCGTGAGTACTGATATATATGATTTGTAGTGTGTTACAATATTAACATTATCATATCATGTCAAGAGTAGAACTAATGAAGTTGTTGTTGTCGTTGTTCTGATCTTAGTTGTGACGGATGTTGGCTCCGTGTATGTGAAGGTAAGATTCGGGAGACACGATATAAGATTGATAAAGATACGGACAAAATGGAAGTCACTTCTGATGAGACATTCGAAGGTAGGTATGTTCTTCATATGTATATCTATGTAAACTGCAGCTATAACATATTATATAAGCTTATGCACATCTAATATCTCATCCTTATTCATTATCAAATGCCAGATGATCATCCCGCATTCATCAAAGACTCAATGGGATATCATAAAATTAGGAATCCAAGTAAACAACCGGCTATCACACTTCACCTGTATTGCCCACCCTTCAATAAATGTAAAATATGGCTAGACCCCATTAATGCATCTAAACCAAGCAACGCATGTATGTGTAACTACTCAGAATTCGGCGTAAAACATACCTGTAAAATGTTTGAGGTTGTCACTATTTGATCATCGTCATTATTGCTGTTTGATTTGTAAGTAACATAGGCCAACACCAATTATCACTTTTCTAATCTACTTGCGTCTGGTTCTCCTCTTCTTGAAGTTAAGTTACCAGATAATGCTTCTATTATTCCAGCAATTGCATCTTCGCTCGTCAGTCTATGTTTTGTCCAGTATACATCATTAATATGTAAAACAGGAATATCATATCTATTTGTCGTGTGGTATTTTCATAGATCCATGATGCATGAGACCCTGATATTATAATAACTCTATACCGTATGCAAACAAAAAAAAACACATAAACATACTACTCACTTGTATTTTGCAAACCATTGCTCCTTATCATCATCTGTGATATCAACTGCATATAATGAATGAGGATGATCATCTCTAATAGATTCAAGCACCTAAATAGAACGTTTAGTAAACTGTTAGTAAGCGAGCGTACAATATGATAAGACATGCAATCAGACACCAAAAACTCTTACATCCTTTACTTTATCGCATAATGTGCATCCATGTTTTGTGAAAAGCTTGACAGTAGGTATATCATCTCCGTCCATTTCATATATTCGTCCGGTTACACTTTGATGACTATTGTCACTGCTGTCCTCGTCTGCTGATGCACTATCAAATAATGATGAAGTTGTTGTGGGAAGATGAACACATCGAAATTTTGCAGACAATTGCTGTTGATGTATACTTGTAATTGAAAATGATTTCACCACCTGAAGTATGTTACATGATGCAGATATTGCAATGGAGGTAACGAATAGTCGTGACGATTTCATTCTTACTGAGGTATTGGCGGCCAGCCAACATCTTAGCTCTGCTAATACATTTTTTTTTGATAAGAGAGCTGGTCATTGTCACCAGGGTACGGACAGACCATTTTACTCCCCAGCAAAAAGTCAACTCTGAGGATGTCACACCACCACCCATGTCACAATAAGCTCCTTCCTCTTTTTTTCGCTGAGTCTGAAAGTCTAAACACATGAACCACTTCATGCACCAGTGCGCCCATGCGCATGAGTACCTGTGCGCACAGATAAAACTTAATATTAAGCTAAGATATTACTGTGTAGGCCTATGCAGTTGTTCATACTCAGTGATGTTTTTAACAAGCTATCTTGGTTTGTGCGCATGGGCGCATGGGCTCTGGATTTTCCTGTGTATTTGCATGCGCCTGTGCGCATAGAAGAAAGGCTGACCACTAGACTGAAAATATTATGCGCCCATGCGCACAGGCGCACAAATCAAACAATCACCTGTGTGTACTATACACAGTCTATTTCACTACTTAGAGATAAAAATATGTGTGACTATATGAAGATGTAGTTTCTAAGTGCGCCTGTGCGCACAGGTGCATGGACTCTCAGGCGCACAGACCATCTAATTCTAGACTTAGTCAAAAAAAAGCAAGTCGAATAGATAAAGTGACATGAGTGGTGTTTAGGTAGGTCAAAGACAGTAGATCGCTAAATGTGAAAAATGGTCTGTCCGTACCCTGGTGACAAAGACCAGCTCTCGATAATTGATTGGCAATCGGCGGCGGGCAAATAGGGAAGGTACTCTTATCTACCGTTGCCCCTATAATAGGGTGATTGGCGAAAGCTTTCCGTATACTATCAAATGCACAGTTCAATTGTATGAGTGCATTCTCAGTTTAACTTCACTAAATAATTCAATTGGTGGCACTGTGACTTTCATGTTACAAATCATGAAATCATAAATTAGCAGCGGCAAATGAGTGTGATGTGCATATGCCTTGGAGCTGTTCTCTTCTTCTGTTACTTGATCAGTCCAATAGAATGCTTTGTATCAACATCAAGAACGTCGTTAGTAATCAATACATATAGTACAAGTTATAATGATGATAGAAGAGGATCAGATCGAGCATTACCTATGAGTATGTCAATATCAACACCATCATCAGTACCAATGGCTACTACATCGATACTTTCATCAAATAACGAAGTATTGTCAGCTATATTAGCTGTTTCAGCAATTGGGATAACACTTGAGCAAAATACAACATTTGGAAAAGCGCTTTCGGTAAGTTACTGGGTATTTTTTTTTCATATCTTATGTTGATACCTTTCTTCTAATCCAATGTACTAAAAATAATCATACAGGCTCCGCTTGTGACGATGTTAATATCATTAGTATTGGCAAACATTGGCCTTATACCATTCAAGTCGCCAGTATATATATTGATCAACAAATATCTAGTTCCCTTGGCTGGAAAGTCCGCGTTAGTGTTGTTTTGTCGTGTGTGATATTATGTTCAGTATGAAGTCTTGGTGACTTGGCTATTCATCTGACCTTTACCTACCTTCTTTGTCCAGTCCCATTATTTCTATTTGATTCAGATTTACAAAGAGTTATTAGAGAGACTGGATCATTACTAATTGCTTTCTTCGTCGGAGCATTATCGACTATTATCGGGACTATTGGAGCATTTGCATTAATACCTCTCAAGAGTTTAGGTGAAGAGGGATGGAAGGTTGCCTCGGCGTTATGTAGTCGTCACATTGGAGGGGCTATCAATTTTGTTGCTGTCGCTGATACATTGCAAATCGAAGGCAGTATAATCAGGAAAGCCCGCGTTTGTATTGTTTTGTTGTATGAACTCGTGTGTTGAGTATGACGTCTCGATCATTTGGCTGTTTTATTTGACCTTAGTTTGCCTTTATTGATTGCCCTTGCATAACATATTATGTACTAACATATGTTATAATCGACCCTCTTTCATCCTCACAACCCGTGATAACTCGTATCTTCCAGTGCAGCAATAGCCGCAGACAATGTAGTTGTGGCATTGTACTTCGCATTCTTGTTCTATTTGGCTACTGCTGGAGAAGGAGAAACAAATGATACTGACACAACAACGACAAGCATTCAAACAACTAAATTGGAGCCATCATTGAGTGAAGAGATTATCCTTCCTAATGAAGAAGAACAAGTGCCCATTACAACAACTTCAATTGTACACTCTCTTGCAACATCGTCGATCCTTGTTTGTGTCGGCTCAGCAATTACTGCAGCTGTTTGTCCAAACCTATCGAGTCTAGTGGTTACCTCATTGTTAACAGTAATATCGGCAACCATGTTCAAGGGATACTTTGCAAAACTAAGAACGAGCGGAACAGCCATTGGAATATTGTTCTTGCAAATGTTCTTTGCAAGCTCAGGAGCCGCTGGCTCTTTGCTTCTTGTTCTTCGTCGAGCTCCTTCGCTAGTTGCCTTTTCAGCACTTCAGTTATTCATCCACTTTGCTATACTGATGGGAGTAGGGAAAGGAGTACTTAGATTGAAATCAAATGAGTTATACTTAGCGTCTAATGCCAACGTTGGAGGTCCAACAACGGCAGCGGCTATGGCACAAGCAAAGGACTGGTCGAAGTTAGTGCTACCTGCTTTGTTGGTAGGTGTGTTTGGATATGCCACGGCTACTGCTCTTTCCCTTTCTCTTGGTCCTCTGCTAATACGTTTAGGCGCGAGATGACAATCTGAAAACAGATCATTACACCTATGTTGGGCTAATAGTGTGTAGAGTTTCAGCAAACTACTACAAACATCCACTCTACTTACTTTAAGCATCGATAGAACATATTATAGCTCCATCAAGATATAAATAATGTATAGATTAGATAATTAGTCTATGTTTCTTGTGTAAAAAGGCCAGTGGCTTTAGAATAAAATTAGAATCTGAGCTTCTGGAAGAAGTAACTAGATCCAGCAGCCTTCTTCTCACTAGTAATCTGCTTCTGATTCAGGTATCGGTCCTCAAAGATCTTCTTAAGATTCTTCTTAATCTCAACCTTCTTATCACCAACAAGATCGGCCTCATCAACAGCCTTCTTCAAATCCATATCGACTTGGTATCGGGTGGGGAAGACGTGACGTACATTGATGTACTTGACGAATGGCTTCATGGTACGTGAACGCTTCTCAACTTTCTTTTTGGACATACCACGTGTGACCTTACGAGGTCCACGGGCAATACCGGCAACAAGACAGTGGGAGAAACGCTTATCGTCATCGTTTCCGTCTTCCATATTCTTAATGACGACGGCCTTCTTACCAGCATGACGTCCGGCAAGGATGATAACAACTTTTCCTGATTTAATAATGGCCATTTTGATTTATATTATATTCTGTGTTGAGAGAGAGGATGATAAAACATTGCAAATGGGTGAGTAAGAGAAAATTAAGTACACAAACTTCAGTGGCTAGGGTCCTACACGACGCCGGAAGAGGAACTAGAATGATGAAAGATAAGATGATAAAAGATAGATGAGTGTGATGTTGCAAAGGAGGGAATAGGGAAGCATATTAATAAGTACTAACTTACCATCACTGTATGTAAAAAGCCATTCAAAACGAATGCTTCCTCATTTACAAAATATATGAGATTGCCGTCCTCTCTTGTCGAGAGGGATGAACAACATATGTATAGGGGCAATCCCCTATTATGCACAATGATCATCGTCGCCAGGACTTACACGCACCGTTATATAGAGTACTTATAAAAGGAGGAGATAGGGTGGCTAGTGGGTGGTACTATTTTTGTTGGCCAATGATTTTTTTAAAGTAAGGCCGGTAAGATACGGGAATGTATCGCCGATAGAAACGGCTTTCTTATGTTAAGATTTAAGATAAGAGAGCAATTAGCTATGCAATAGAGAGGCAACTATGATGCACTTCCTTATATCTCTCCTTTTAGTATTATCCTCCTGTGGACCGCTACTATCGTGTTGCAATGCATTTGCATCTCAATCGTCTTACATAAAAACTAGAAGTAATAATCACCTACTCTCTGCATCAACTTCCTCCAATGGTGAAGAGGGAGCAGAAATATCATCACTGCTACGACCTTCCTACGATATTGAACCTATACCATTACGTATCGGACATGGCTTTGATATACATAAAATGGTACCATTATCAGAAGCGGGACAGCCAGTAGTAATAGGTGGAGTTACAATTGATCACGTTGATCAAAAGTGGATCGATAAGGATGGAAAGTATGCAGAAAATCCAGGAGATATATATGAAACACAACTGGGTGTATTGGCACATTCTGATGGTGATGTTATTTACCATTCGTTAGTTGATGCTATATTCGGTGCATTAACATTACCTGATATTGGACAGGTGTTTCAAGATACTGATCCTAGATGGAAGGGATGTGATTCATCAAAATTTATGGAACATGCATATGATGTAATGAAGTATTATGGATATCAAATTGGTAATGTTGATGTTACATTGATATTGGAACGTCCTAAAGTGGCAAGTTTCAAGCCAGGAATGAAGGCTAATATTGTCAAGTTATTGCATACAACTGAAGGACGAGTGAATATCAAAGCAAGGACGCACGAGAGGGTAGATAGTGTTGGTGAGTTGCGAAGTTTGAGTTGTCATGTTGTGGTAACCTTAGAAAAGGTAACTGACGATAAAGATGATGATAAAAAAGATGGAGGAGAGAAAAAAGAAAAGTTTGGCTTTTAGAGAATTGGCATTAACATACAAATGAAAGATGAGGAGTCACATACTTATGTGGCTATATATAGAGAAGAAGGGGGAGAGCTAGTAGTACCACTACACAGATGATAGAATCTTATCAATACTATCATTTAACCACAATCTTACTCATACTAGATTAATGTATACTGTTATCAGCACATATTTCTCCACAAAACAAGTAAAAGCTTAATGTTGGTAACATGCGGCATCACCGCAAAGCTTCTTGGTAGCCACTCGAACACATCTCGAGCGACATGATTGCATTAACTAAATCGTCATCATTCTTTTTCAATGCTGCAGACTGCAATGGCCTTAGCTCGAGTACATGATGCTTGGCTAATAACCAAGTCTATTATCTTTCATCCAGGCCTTCAACTTTATCATCATCATCTCCCTCATCAGTTGTTGTTGGCTCAGGAGTATTGTCGTCAACAGTTTCCATGACATAAGATAAATCCATATCTTTTGTGCTGCAGCTTGTTGGGCCATTATTGCTTGTGCTTGTGACGTTTGCGCAAGATATCCCAGCGGTATCCGATATCGGTATCCTTTGATAATTACTAATGACACTGAGCTGAAGTTTAATATGTAATATCGGAGATGAACCACGGCCGTAACAACATTCTATGACAAAATACTCGATTACCATCATATCCCCGGTAGTATTATGATTACCCAGCATGAAGGAGATTCACATGATAAAAATTCCAATCATTATGGATCAATACTTGATCAGTTAGATGAAGGTCGCAGTACTAAACAACTAATGTCACTTGTTGAAAATGGCAACCATCAAGATATAATACCACACAGTACACTTCTACTAGAAGATGATGAATTATTGCTAGATGAATTGGCCGGCATGACAAAACTCGCAATACCAGTTATAATAACATACTTGTTAGAGATGTTCCCGGGTTTAATAACAATCATACTAGTTGGTAGAGTACAATACAACAATGAAGAAGGAGAGGAGACTAATGATTTATCTAAAATGCACCTCGATGCAGCTTCTTTTGCAGTGATGTTTATGAATGTAACGGCACTCTCTCCTGCCTTTGGAATATTAACAGCTATGGATACTCTTTGCTCGCAGGCACACGGAGCAGGAAAACCACAGTTAATGGGCACATATTCTATCACAGGAATCTCTGTCATCTCTTTTGTATTTCTTCTAAGTTCCATCGCGATTTGGAACACCTCATACATACTGATACAACTAGGACAACCCAAAGAAGTTTCGCAAATGGCAGGAAAGTTCATTATGTATATGCTACCAGGAATACCGTTTCTATATCTATATGAATTAATACGGAAAGTTGGGCAAGCAAGGAACGAAGCCACTCCAATGTTAATAAGTACCATTATATGTAACTTCGTCAATGTTACACTGGGATATTTACTAGTACATTATACACACTTTGGTTGGATAGGAGCTGCCATCGCGAGATCAATTGGTAACATGGTCACTGTGCCGACTATAATAACATGCATGATGATACCACATTCAACCAAAAGAGTCTCCAAAACGGTACGGAGTGACGAATGGGAAACACAACACTATTTAGAAATAAGCAATGGCAATATGTCAGATACTGAGCATTCAAATAATGATGATGATAAAGACAACACCTCCAACCATTTGCTACAGACTCTAATCGAAGGAGCTTCCATAAAAGAAGGACTTAGCTTCAAAGCAATAGCTGAGTTCTTAAAACTAGGTATCCCTGGAATGTGTCAGACAATGTTTGAGTGGATAGCCTTTGAGTTTATTGCCCTCTTGTGTGGAATCTTGCCAGGTAAAGAAGCAATCATTGGTATTGGGGCGAATTCTATTGTTATGAACTTCACTAGTTTGACTTACATGCTTTACTTAGGAGTGTCAGTGTCTGGCAATGTTAGAGTGGGTAACGCTCTTGGTGCAAATGATTCACATAGAGCAGAGATAGCATCATATCTAACCATTGCATCGGGATTTCTCTTGAGCATTATGAACACGGTCATTCTTCTCAGATTCAGAAAAAATATACCATATTTCTTCACAACAGATCGAGACATTGTTGAAAAGGCGCAACATCTTTGCATTATTGCTGCCATATTCTCATCGCCAGGTGAGTGCAAGTCCCTTTACGTAATATTACAATTTTCTATATAAATGTATGATGATTGTGATAGTCAATATCTTACTTTATGTTTATGGGTAAAGATGCGATCAACGCAGGTGTACAAGGAATCTTTAGAGGGAGTGGTAGACAAACATTGGCTGCATACTATAATTTTGTCGCATTTTATCTCATCGGAATCCCAGTCGGATATATCATTGGTATCAAACTTAGATATGGCGTGGAGGGCTTGTGGATTGGCATGACGCTAGGATTGTATGTAATAGCTATTGGTTGTACAATCATTGTTTTTAGAAGTGATTGGAAGAAGCTTGCTTCAGATGCAACGTCCAGGCTAACAACTAAATCATGACATATCTAAGGCTAACACAGTTCATAAGTCAACTCACTCAATACTTATCTATACCTATATATATATATATATATATATATATACATTCACTACAGAACTCACAAACCACAAGTGCCGCATGTTGCTTTACACATCTTGCCCAAGTCAGTACTTGTCGAGTACTCCTTACTGCCGGGATAGCCACAATTAAACATTCTTCGAGACTCATCTGTTGGATCTTCACTATTTATTAGCCACGAACATTGCTCGACGCGTTCAAAATTATTTAGATAATATCCTTCATTGTCTGAGCATATGGTTGATCTCAATAGTTGAGGTGGAGCCGTTGCCTCTGGCAAGCCTTTTGCAAAGGTCAAAACCTCACTGCTCAGGGGTTGGATATTATTGAAATCGTCTACTTGACTATTTGGCACTTCCATATTGATAATGCCCTCTTCATTAATTGTGTAGGGAACTCGTATGTCACTGTCAACAGTTTGTTGAGTGCTCTCCTCGTTGACAGATGTCATAATGTATGCCTCGCAAGAAGCCGGGCAAGCTTTTTGAACGTCAAGCATTATACAATTGGCCTCTCTTCGAAAAGACCTTTGATTATCATACCGGCTGTCAAGCCAAGAGCACGGCCTCTCTCTACCTCTAATATTGATAAAGGTTGATACAGTATTATTACTGTCATTAACAGCTGTTGTGTCTTCTTGTATGATGACTGCATCCTCTTGTACAGTGGATTCTACTACCTCAGTGCCTAGGATAGATGGTTGCTCTTCTACGCTTGTTGTGGTTTCTGTTTGGCTACCAATAGGAAGATAAGCTGGATCTCCCGGCAAAGTCTGAACGGTTGTTGCGCTTTCTATTTCCTTCATGTCATTCTCATCTCTCAGATTGAAAGGATTGTCTACCTCCTCTTCATCATTATCTTTCTGATCTTTCTTATTTGCAAGAGCATCAAACCATTCCCAGTCATCCTCTTTTTCCTCCTCTTTTTTATATTCTTCATCCTTCATCAAGTCCTCAGGTGATAATGGACAGCCATTGTATCCCCGACAGGAGTGTTGGCAGTTCAACGCTAGTTGACTTGGTTCAAGTTCACCAACTGCACCACATTCTACATCAAGCCTATCTGTATAAAGTTCCTTCTCATTATGCATTGTCAGCCAACTGCAAATACGATTCTTACCACGTGAGTTCTTGTGTTTAGATGTACTGTCTACACATATGATATTGCTGGCATCTTCAGAAGCCGGTTTATCAATTGCAATTGTCATTTCATCTTTAGTAGTTGATACCGAATCATTACCAAACACCTCATTCAAAATGTCTTCCGATGTACCTCTACCACCTCCTCCTTGATCTTTAATTCCAACACTTGCTACCACTATGATAACAATAAGTAATAATGTGAACAGAATAAATCCTAATCCTGCAATCTTTATCAATGGATTGGCATTTTTATACTTATCAATCCATGCTGGTTGTTGAAATCTGTTTATGGGGAGAAGGTTTTGAATGGTCCTTTTCATTTGATTTGGTGAATGATCGTTGTCGTTGTTGTTGATATCTTGTGTACTTGATTGTTTGGTATCACCTGACATGTTCAAATCTTCTACATCTCCTTTACTTTTGCTGTTACTTGTAGCAGCCTTTGACTCCTCAATCCGTTCATTGAATGAAGATATGGCATCTTTGAATTTACTTGTATATGTTGAGATAGCTTCTGATACAGATGACTTCTTTAGATTCTTCTCTATTTCACCATTATTGTTTGTAATGGTATCCAATGGTACAATTTCATCTGCATTCTCCTCAATAGAGGTCTTTTTCTTACTTGGCCATGGCCACATCTTATCAATCTTCTTCTTCCTTCTATTGTCAGCACCATTACTAGCCGAGGTACTATCATCAGTAGTAGTAGCTTGAGAACAACTACTAACACTAATACTACCCAATATTGAACTATTGGAACTGCCTAATGTATAATGTGTGGTAGATTCACTTTCACTATAATTACTACTTGAAGACGGCGATGACTCGGGACTACTAAATGGCAAGCCAAGTGTTCGACATGTTTCACGATGTACTCTCTCTCGCTTTGATATACGACACTCAGATGCTGTAGTATGCTGTTGCTCTTGTTGAAATGATAGCGGGGTATGAACCTCTTGTGTTACACCACTATTCATACTACTACTTACACCTAACAACCCTCCTTCTCCGGAAGTATTAAATGTTGATGATTGATTTGACAATTGATTTACCCCGACATCCATTGAGTCTACAAGCAGACTACTACTACCCACTAAACTATTCTCTTCATCAAACCCTACATTATCTAATGTAAAGGCGTATGAGTTAATTGAATTGTTGGTAAATGATTCTGCATCTGACTCGTCGAGGATGATATCCTCTTGATTGTTGCCATCGTCGGTAGTATCCTCGTTTGGTGTAATTTCAACATCTTCTAATGCAGAGTATGACGAGCTAGGACTTGTTGCCTCTTCGAGAATAACGGGCAGGTCGGGGTGTAATCTCATATTGTTCATCTTTGTTCGCTATGTTATTAGTGATAGCGATTTATGCGAATGAGATGTATTTTGAATTTTGTGTGTGTGTGTAAAACTCTGAGGTATACCTCTTTGAGGCTGCACTTCTTTGCTATTTCAAGCTGATCATTCTAATGATATTGTCGAGAGATCCTATCCTCTGTTTCAAACATACCGCTATGCGCATATTATGATAGCATTCCTCCTTCATCACTTACTCACACAATTGTCAGGTCTCTTCTCGCGATTATTGTAGTGTGACTCTATGGCGATAAAACTGGCATTCTCGAAAACAATCTTATGGGCTCTCATCAATCAACTACTCACTTACTCTATCTAGGTGTGATCTCTTTCTTCACCAAGGACACTGTCTTGGCCACCGATGGCACCTAAGCTTTTTATATTAGGGCAGCCATGTCTGGGCGCAGCACTTAATTACTTGTTACTACCAATTGACCGTTTAATCGCGAAAGATACCAGGTTCATTGACCGATGATTTTAACATATTGAGATCTTGTATCTATTAAGTTAACTATCATCTTTACAATTGCAAATCTAGCGAGCAATGGTTGATGATCAGATGCTCCTTCTTCGTATCCAGTTAAAACACCACAATGGAGGCACTTTAGTTTTATAATCATAGATTCATCAATTGTTGATGTCAAGGGAGATGTATTCCAAAGGATATGATCAAGTCTCTTTCTTAGTGTCAACATGTCGTTGCCGAATGGCCACGTATGTGTTTCTTTTCTCCTTGGCACTTGATGCAGTGCATCTTTATAGCCTAGACTTTGCAAGTAATTCAATCCGCCTCTGTTATCATTTTCATTGAAATCGCCAGCAATAATATCAAGAGGAGGGTGTTTAGTTAAGTTTTCTGTATCTCTTTGATTAGTAGATTGTTTAATCAACTCTTTCGCCTCCTTTACTCGTATTGGCTCTGTCTTTCTAGCAGTATCTAACTGTGCACTTCCATCTAGATTTACTGGCGGTCTTAAATGTACATTGGCAATGTGTATTGTTGCTTCGTGTGACGATGGTGATAGACTATTCTTATCTTTTATTGGTATATTTACATCAAATATCAAGATAGGGAAAACTGATCCATCGATATCTCTACTTAAGTCTAATATATTTACATTCTTTATCGGATATTGTGAAAGTACTGCAATTCCACCCGCAGCTCTGTCGTTTGGTCCTGGATGATGATAATGGGTATACTGAAATTGTAATTCTGCTGCATTGATAGCTTTTTCCCATTCAACATTTGTCTCTTGAAGTAATAAAATATCCGAATTAGAGGATGATATTGCATGGATAATAGCAAGTCTATGCTTTGAACTGTGGACAGATACATTGTTTATATTGTAGGAGAGTATATTGAATGTTGCTGCAAGTGTTGATGATGTTGTCATATTATGGGCATCATCATTATTGTATAAATCTTTTGGAGTAAATGTATATGGAAAGAGTAGATTGATTGGACTGGGTATAATCTGATCGACAAATGCAAATATATCTTGAAGTAATGCAATCATAATTGATATAACATACTGTTCACGGCTTCTGCGATGCTTACTATTATTTATTTGTGATAGACAATAGTGAAACTTAAAACATGAAACTTCTTGAATTTAGGTGAAGAGTGCTATGCTACCATAGATAGGTAATAAAAGAGCCTACCAACTCTAGAATGTTAATGCACATTAAAGAACAATAAGCAATACAATATCAAGGGACATATTCAATAATGGTAAGTCTGATAAAACCCACATATGTGTCAAGAACCGATTGTCGAAAGAACTTTGAACTTTGAACCTGATGCAAGATAGTAATATTCGGTACCAATATGGTCACTGTTTGGCGCGGTTGCATCTAGATTGTCTGATGGTAGTGTCTGGTATAACACATCAAGCCATTCGTATCTCGTTCAAATTATTTTACTCATAAACTGAAATACCCTTTTCTTCTCTCTTCTATAATTAATTGATTACAATATAAATATATATAGGGTGCTACTATATCATCAACGGCATCATTAGCGGTAACATATTGCGCATGTACCTCTGCATCATCAATTTGTAATGCATGTCTTGGTCAAACTAGTCCGCACACTTCTGGCAGGCGTCGGTCTGTGTTATTATTAGCATTATCAGTATTATTAGCATTAACATTTCAATATAGTCTAGCCCCGGCTATACTTGGAGCTACAAGTACTTCTTGGAATGTATTTAAAAAAGCTGGTATTGGTAAACACATCTATATGGGTTGGACAGATGGATGTAATCAATATTTAACTGAGGGTGATGATAAGAAAGGAGCTTTTGCTCAGTGTGCTGGTAATGCAGCAGTATACAGACCAACATTCTTCTCGTTCCTATTCTTCGTATGCGCGTCGGTAGCGTCCTACTTGCGCCCTTTGTTAAATCGAGAAGTTTGGCCAGCAAAATATTGTATCTATTTACTATTGGTATTGGCATCAGTATTCATGTCAAATCATCCTTGGTTCTCGGGTGTATTCTTGCACCTTTCACGTGTCGGTGCAATGGTTTTTATAGTAATACAACAAGTTATTCTCATTGACTTGGCATACAACTGGAACGACAATTGGGTGAGCAAGGCAGATGCACTAGATCGAACAGAGTGGGGTAGTGGAGCTAAGTGGTTGCGTGCGACAATTTCTGTTTGCGCTTTATTGTATGTATTTGCATTCGTTGGAATTGGACTGATGTATCACTATTTTAGTGGATGTGGAGCCAATACATCTGTGATTATCATGACATTTGTAGGTATACTATCAGTAACGGTTATACAGCTTTCAGGCTTTGAGGGGAGCTTGCTGACATCATCGGTCATATCACTATATGTAGTCTATCTCGGGTATTCAGCAGTGTCCAAAACGCCCCATGAATGCAATCCTCAACTTGCAAAAGATAATAATACATTAGATGTATGCATCGGTCTTTCACTGACTGCACTATCATTAGCATGGACGGGTTGGAGCTATACAGCAGAAGATAGACTAAGTAATGACGGGGTAAAGAAAGCCAGATCACTTTCAAAGAGTGGTAATGCAAACTTCCGAAGAGGAGAGGACTCACTACTTGATCTTGAAGACCCTTTTCTTGAATACAACGATGAGAATAGACCTCCTGCTGGACTAGCTCTTGGATCTGATGATAATGATGACTACATTCTAAGGTCTCATTCTTCAGATATATGGAAGCTCAATGCCATCTTGGCACTTGTTAGCTGTTGGGTTGCCATGTCTCTCACTGGTTGGGGTAGTATATCTGAAGTTGTCCAAGAAAACGGAATGGAAGTGCATACCGCCGCGAATCCAACAGTTGGCAAAATCAATATGGTAATGATTGTATTTAGTCAGTGGGTAGCACTTATCTTGTATGCATGGACACTCCTTGCGCCACGACTCTTTCCAGATCGGGACTTCTCATAGATGGTTGTATATAATACCTGTAAATAGTGAGGTATAAAATAGTTGTATGATTGTTTCCGTTTATTACTTTAGTCTAAAGGCAGTGTATAACTGCAGGATGATAATACTTCCAAAGCATTGTCACCCCCGTCTCTAAAGTTCCAAATCATAACTAATCTTCTTTCGTGACACATCAGGTGAACACGAGAAACACACACATATGAAATAATTTTGAATTTGAGAACATCGCGTGCACCTGAAATAGACTCCACCAAATGGCATCACACTCAAGCTAGCCAAGAGTCGCCACCTTCTTCATCATCACTGTTTTCAACGTCCGCATATGAGAAAGAAGTTGCAGTCCTCCTCTTCCTTCCACCACTCCTACTAGTATTAGATGGACGCTTGGCAGCATAGGATGGGACAAAGTCTTCATCTTCTTCCTCCTCTGTCTTGATCCTGCGCTTCTTCTTCTCCTTTGGCGGGGGAGGAAGTTTACCAGCACCGCGAGCAACCAATAGAGGGAAATTGTCCCACCCGGTAAACACTTGATGCAAACGACCAAGAGGGCCATTTTTGTTACTTGAATAGTATCGTCTCTTCTCAGGTCCAAGAGTAAGAGTACCGTCATATCCAACACTTTGCTGCACAAGTTCCAAAACACGCGGCATCTGAAAGTTTGAGATGCGCATTAGCATGATGTATAATGATGAAAGAAAGGGAGGAGGTTGTACCTTTTGTTAGTACATGATGTTTAAAGGCAATAAACAAAGTAGACAAACCATATTACACGATAAACTTACCAACTCAAGCGGGACATCATTGAACATACGGCTGTCAAAGAGCTCCTTGTTCAGCTTGAACATTGATAATACGACCTTGTGTCGGATCTTCAAGCCCTCATTATCAAGTTTGTTGATCTTTCTCATAGCCAGCTCGTTAGTTTCATACACTCCATTGTTATTATTGGCAATGAAGAGCTGACACGTATGGTTCGACTCTAAGATACTCTTGATCGAAGTAGAATCGCACATGCTGTCTAGGATAAAGTCTTTACGTACATGAACTGGATTGGTAATCCTCTCCCATCCCCAGCCGTTGGCCGAGCGCTGATAACGCTTTGGCTTGGCCTTGATATTATTCCCACTCAGGTTGAGGGTGAGCAATGTTCTGTTGGACTTGAGAATCTCTTTCCATGTGTCAATGGACTTATCGTTGAAGGAGTTTCCATGCAAATTGAGATGCTCTAGATTATCATTCACCAACAAAGCATCTCCCCAGTTCGCTGCCGTAGGTGTTGGGATGCCATTCTTTTCCAAGTTCAACGATGAAAGAGGGGGATTCTTCTTGATGAAAGAAGCAACAAGTCTCGAACCAGCTGTCCTGAGATTACAACGTCCAAGGTCAAGATGTGATAACGACTCCGTTAACTTCCTGCTAGCAAGGAAGGGACGTATGTCTAGCTTTTGATCTCCAAGGCACATTTCTTGAATGGTACTATTCTTCCTCATTGCCTTGGCAATAACTTCAGATTTCTTCTTGTGATCAATATCATTGTTGGCAAGGGATAATATAATTACTTCATCATTTGACTTAATAAAGTCTGCAACTAAAGACAATCCTTCTTCCCCATTGCCAATCTCATTATCCTCAAGCAGCAAACTTTTCACATTACTTACACCAGCAAGTACGGCTTGGAGGATATTCATATTCTTTCCCAAACCACTACGATAAGAGGGTAAAGTAAAGAGAATGGTCGGGGTGAGAAGAACATCAAAGATGATATACTAACACCTCATATAACCTGCTAACACCATTATACGTTGGCAAACTCATAACGTACCACTTTGATAAGTTGACGAATTTCAACTTAGGATGACTCTTGATTGCATTTGATAGAGTTTTGGTATCGCGCAAACTATCCAATGCAACTGATAGATCAAGAGTGTCCAACTGTTTACTCTTTTTGACAAACCTTGCAATTTTACCCACGTCACTTGAACCTAAATCACAACCACGTAATTGTAAATGCATCAATGATTTACTATTGTTGTTCAAAATAGGAAGCAACTTTTGTGTGAAGAAGGGTGCCGGAGGAAGCTCAACACGTAAGAGCTCAAAGCATTCTAGGGAATGATTTGAAGATTGTGCCACAGCGAACGCGTCCCAACGAGGTAATAAATCTGCATGGTACCACGTCTTTGGTTGAGAAACCTTACGTTGTGAAGAAGCAACGATTTGCACATCTTTCTTCTCCTTTCCTTGTTTATTCAAGTCCTTCTCCAACCTCTCCATAGCCTTGGATGCATAATATCTGTTGGTACAATCAAATCCAAATAGTAAAGATTAATATATTATAGTACAATTCCGACAAATAAATTGATATATCAATTTACATTTACATAAACATATACAAAGCCGAAACATACCTTTTTCGATTCCAGCCATAACGCCGGTGTTCATTGCTTGCACCACGGGTATTCCAGAAGTCATCGCCCAAGCTTTCCCAATGGTTATACCCCATTAGCTGAAGACCATTGAGCTCTACATTACGATTTTTGTAGTACGACATAATTCTTGTAATTGTCAGTATTGTATCGAATGATTTATTTTTTCTGAATACTCTTGTTCGAACAGAGTTAAATAGCAGGGGGTTGGTCAGGTTGATCAGCGTTTCACGTTATACGATATTTATTACGTCGTGAGAGTTTGAAGAAGTTGTCAATGTCAATAATAGTTATTATACTAAGAAGGCGGGGGGTTCTTAGCTTATTTAGTTCCTACCTAGGCCTAGAGTCCGCCGCTTGGGTAGAGTTGGTAGAAATTAAGTCGGTAAAAAAAGAGGTATGGCGGTATCCTATTTTGGTCGGCGGCACACGGCACTAACATACCCCTACACTAGTTTATTGACGTCTGTTGCATGAGTTAGGAGAGAGACTTTCGATACACTGTTATTACAATAGTTTACACCTAATTTAACTATGCTATATGGTTTGTATGCTAATGAGATGCCAGTGGAATGTGCACATAGCAAAGAGTATTCACTTGTATTGGTGACCTTCCAATCCAACACTTTACTTCTTTATCAACTACTATTCCTTAGATACTAATTATACAATTCGGACATCTGATTAATCAAACAAACTGTCTAATGATACTGGTTCAAATGGCAGTCGCGTCTTTAATATGTGCAATCCATAGAAGCCATTTGATGCGATCGTAGTTGTAGAACTCTTGAATGGTATATGTGTCCACACTCCGCCATAAGGATCTTCACAGTTTACAATATCCTCACAGTCATTACTGACATCAAAGTATGCTACCTCATCTAAGGATTTATCTTCTAAGATCTTGTAAATCCGTGCGCCTGCTTCGTAGTTGGCAGAATATAGATAGTCGCCCTGGACATACATGTTATGATCGATACTGGAGTGCACATTCGTATTGACAAACTCTCGTGGAGTTCCTATATTCTCAAGGGAAGTGATATCAAATATCCGTGTCATGGGATATGCATAATCATCTTCTAAGTCCCTACATTGATCTAGTTCTCCACTCCGGCATTCCTCATCATTTTCATCGTTGGCATAGAGTGTTGTATGATCAGTACTCACCCATCCTTGATGGACATATGTTGCACCATCATAACTAAACGTACTAATCATCTTCCGATTTTTCATATCATAAATGCCAATCTCTGTTTCTGCAAAGAAGATACAGATTGGGATGTCTTTGTACTTTACATCAGGGCCATTATATATGAAACACTGACCATCATGCACATATCCAGAGTAGGAGTTGCCCATTGCAAAAGGTTGCTTGTTACCTTCATTGATCAAGCCACCTAAGTTCAAACATTCAATTTCACCTGAAGAAATCACAGCAACAGTTTCACCATCCATTATACTACAGGCATCAGACTTATCAAACCCGACTACTAAAAGCTGATCCATCTCTTCGAAACTAATAAGATTGTGTGAGTTTCCAATACTATCAATGTGAGAATCAGCCTTTAAGCGTGGTATATCACCGCGGGTAAGTGGCTCAGGTGTGACCAAAGGACGTTCAAGTAGATCAAGTCTCTTGAGATTGAACGATTGGATGCCGTGATCATCTACTTCTGCACCGACGTAAGCAAAATCGCTGACAACTTTAACATCTCTCCAGAAGTTTGATCCACAATCATCTTTATCAAAGTCTCCAGCCGTTTCGAGAAACCCTAATACCAATGGATTGCTCGGATCTGTGATATCAACAAAAGAAGTGCCGTCCCACATACCAACAAGTGCATACTGCTTCTGTGTGACTGGGGAAGTCCATCCCCAAATATCATTAATATAGTCAAAGCCACACTTCTCAGATCCTTCTGTACCCAATTCTGCATTACTAACAAATGATATTTGATCCATATTTTTACATTTATATCCTGCATCACTCATTTGTGTATCATCATTACATACAAAGTTGTTTGTAGTACGACCATCACGTGTCAAACTTGTTGCTGCTGCATTAAGTTTGATCGATTTCAAATTGTCTTCAATCGTATCATGTTCTAATAGAGCCTTTTGTTGATGTAAATTAGCCTTCCGTTGCATATGCATGGGAATTTCATATCGACGATTCTCTATACGAGTTCTTGGGTCTTTGTAGTATACCTTTTGGCACTGTAATAAATCTTGCTGTATAGATTAGATTAGAAGGGCGAATAGGAGAGAGAGAGAGAGGACAATGAATGTGGGATAAGTCTCAATGATACAAAATATAAGCACAAACAAACACCAGATACGGTTAATACTCACGGCAGAGACATGACATATAAACAAAATTGCAATTGCAAACACAGAAGTATTCATGAATGACATGATGGTTTAAAATATAGTGTTGTGTTCTGTAATGCTGTTGGCAAATGCCGCACAATTTTATGAACACAACCTTCATTTTATACAATAACAATCGTACAATTTCTTCTCCGTTCCCATTTTATACCTGTGCTGGCGTCTCCGCCATCGTGAAGAATATCTACCTCTGCTCTTGCTTTACTTTGAAAGATACCATGCAAGAATAAACTTTTTGCATACTTTTTATTGAGGAAGGGGAGAGATGCCACCATAAATCATAGTGGAGGAATATAAGGCAATAGGCCAGAGCCGCAGTGAGTTCTTTAGTAGTAAGATTTTGGTATCTATTTGTCTGTATATTATACATCATCATAACATATTGTATGATGCAAATAGAATCCCCATTAGACCTAACGGGTCAAGCGTCGGAAGATGAAACAGCCTACATAATGCTCACATCTTGTGCACAAAATTATAGAGATGATAAGCACAAACAAACTACTAATCAATCAAACTATAGCAATCAATATATACATGTTCATGAAGAAGAAGAAGATAATAATAGTGATGAAGAGGGTATACTAGCAAAATATCTGCCATCACCAATAGACTTATGGGAAACACGTACATTAAAATCACTTCTCCTATTACCACTAGTATTAATACTTTACATCCTGTTGAAATTACCATTACATTACAATTCCACAAGCGAAAAGAATCTATGGAAAGGACGTGCTAAAGAAGTAGATACATTATCATCTGAATTACATGATGTTGGTAATGAATTAAATACTGTCAGAGGTAATCAAGCTGAGTTGAGAGGTGAAGTTAGTTCATTAAGATTACGATTAAGTAAGATGAAAGAAAGGCGTGATAGAAGAGAGCAGTTGAAACCTCGTATTGAGGAGAAGGAAGGGATAAGGATTGAAAAGGAGAAGCAACAACATCAGAAGGGTATTGGCGTTGGACCGATAACAAATGTATCAATTGTAAAATCTAAAGGAGTGAAGACTTTTTTGGGATGCATATCAAACGATGATAGTACTAATGAGTTGAGGAAGAAAGACAACTAAAGCAAGTATGGTCAAGAAATGGTGTAATGATTCTCAGAGTTACCCAAAGGCTGGAGGAGGCCCACAAAAGTGACCAGTGATATGGAACTTCCCTGTTCAGTGTTGGATAAACCTGGCTAAATCAAAGATTAGCACTGGTCATCATGCTAAGATGAAAAGAAACTACTTCTTGGCGTTTCAGAGGAAGGTAGCGATAGAATGGAAGAGTACTCGGGAGCTCAGCTAATTCGCCGAGAGCGAATGTATTGGACAATTAATTAAGCTTAAGCGTCAAATCAAAATGAATGATTGAAGAATTGTATTCAATATAGTTAGTTAGTTAGTTTAGATTTCAGGCTACGACTTGGTTATCCACCTCTGGAAGCGTCTTATTAAAAACGTTTAAAAGTTGAGATATAAACCCACCAGTTAGTATCCACTTTAGGATACCTCGTCCCTCCACATACATTCCACCGACCATAATTTATTGACTTTTTTTCTGTGTTGGTGTTGGTACTTGAGGAAGTTGGATGAAAGCATCATACCTAGAATTAGGATGAACTCAATAATAGTACTGACTCTAATGCTATCAGTTACTTCTGTAAATTGCCTACTACTTCGTGGTGGTGGGCGTCGCGGTGTTGTATCGTTTATTGGTTGCAGAGCACATGATGTGTGCAAGCCACTGACTTATTTACAAACATCATCAAATAGGTATACTATACGGCGGAATAATAGCAGATGTATTATAAGTATGACAAGTAATGACAACAGTGATGGTGATAGTACAATATCAAATAAAGGTCGTCAATCTGCATCAACATCATCTACATGGGACAATAAATCTCTTGTCGGATTGCTAGAAAAGACTACATCTCGAGCTATGAGTACTTTATCAAGTACTATTAATACTGATTTTACAAAGGACTTTGATACTACAAAAGATTCTGATGTTACTACAAAAGATCCAACAGTACAAAATGTGATGGATGCCGCGATAATCCGATCTTCATCAATATTAGATAAAGATAATGATGTCAACAGTAATGACATTGAACCAAGAGAACAACAAAGCAAACATAAGAAACAACATCAAGATAAGCGTACATATTTAGGTAATCCTAGTGTTACTCCGACTGCATTAGCTCATTCGTTATGGAGGTCAACTATTCTACCATCCGATACAGTCATTGACGCAACGTGTGGAAATGGGAAAGATTGTTTGGCACTATCACGAATGTTATTTCCTGATTCTATCAATGCTGACACAGAAGAAGATATTGCAGATGACGATGATACTAAAGCATCAAAACCACAGCTAATTGGTATTGACATACAACCCAGAGCCATTCAGAATACAAGACAGTCTTTGCTCTCTTCATTGTCGTCTGATATATACTATAATCATATATCTATACTTGAACAATCACATGAACATTTGATGGATGTACCTCGAGATAAAAGTAGTGTTGGATTAGTATGTTATAACTTGGGCTATCTACCCGGTGGTGTGACGGACAACTATAAAGAATGTCAAACACAAACAGAGACTACATTGAATTCGATCACTGAAGCATCTTTACTACTCAGAGTTGGTGGTTTGTTATCAATAATGACGTATCCAGGATCAAATTTAGAAGAAAGTATTGTAGTTGAACACTTTATAGAAGGCTTGGCGATGTTAACTACCAGAGGTCAGGATGGGTGGCGTGGATATCTAGAAAGTATACCCAATTATAATGATGATAATGGCAGAGTTCGGATGTTAGTAACACATGCATTAGAACGGGTAGTTGCCGAGGGTATGAAGAAACAAACTTGGAGATCCTTTTCTCATAAACCTTTAGGTCGGCCTTTATCTCCGGTGTTAGTAACAGTCATGAGAATCAAATGACAACTTAAATAACTTAAATGAGAGCAAAATATGGTTCACAAGTTGATTTATAATCCGAAAGCTGAGGTCAAAGCTCATCGAATAGGAAAGCCAAATTAGAAGGCCTATGACTGTTGCTCCGATGAAACTCCCTAGAAGCTTCATCGCAGCTAGCGAATACACTTCAACCTTTCTTATACCATGCAGCTATTGTATCGTGTCTACGTCTCAATCAGAACACTGTAAACTGCCATAATTTAACAACAGTCAGTAAATAATAGTACAATAATATACAACATTGGAAGTAAAAGAAAGCAATATGCCAGCTCCATCCCAATCTAATCAAAGAAGAACGGTTCGGTTCTCTGAAAGTTCAGAGTTATATCTTTACCCCCAAGATTCATCGTGCACCAATGAGAAGTTACACTATACAACATTGGATAAAAAGTATGCCACCGAAGCTGCACTTATGGATGCGATCAGAATAAGAACACTACTCAAGTTGAACGAGATGCATGTCGTGCCAAGAGAACAGGTTTTAGGAATCGAGCACATCGTGTTTGAGAATCCTAAACATATCATCGAAAGGAGGAAGAATCATTACAAAGTAGTACTTCTTGAGCAGCAGCTGCAGAATACTTATGGCGTTAAAGACGAGAGAAGATTAGCTCATGCCTCTGCTATTCTTACAAGAAAATCGACATCATTAGCAATAACTAGAGCGGCAGCGAAGGCAGCATGAGAAGGACTACGAGTAGAATACTAGACTAAAGGCAATAGAACGACAATGAGATTAGGAAAGAAGATTGTCTAGTCCTTGAGATTGTATCCTCTCATGTACCGTTGATGAGTATACATCTAGAGTAAAAGTCAATTCCCTATCAAATCCTAAACAGTTTTATATTACATCCTAACATACATGAGGTCTTTAAGATGCCACTCTACCTAAGTTTCATGCGGCCATTGCTGCTCGAATTCTGGCGCGTTTAGCAGACTTTCTTGATCGTTGTGCTGATATTTCACCTAGCTTCTTCTCTATTTTGCTTGACATAGCGTTATGTGCGGGTAGCGGCATCTTGCTCTTCTTCCTCAACATTCGATGTTGTTCAAATAGAACTGCTCTAGCATGAGCCTGACGCTCCTCTATCAACTTGGAAGCAGACTTGCCTAGGACGAGATGCTCAATACCAATGATCTCTTCTAAAGAGATACATTTATTCTTGATTAGATGCTTGAACGATGCCCTCGGATTACTTGTAGCCATGTTAGACATGACCATCGTCTTAATCCTGATTGCATCTTGTAGAGCTTCAGAACTAAAAGACTGTTGTTCTGCTTTACTGTATGCCTTGTCTCTTCTATAACATGGATCTGGATAGTACATTTGCATACTTGAACGTTCACTGAATACAACTCGACGACGATGAGGAGGAGGATGCGGTTGATAAGTAGACAGAGAAGTAGAAACATCTAATCGATTAGACAGAGACACCCAATCAAATGTATTCGGAGCCGCCAAGCCATGTCGGTTCGGCCAATCTTCTAGAATGTTATCTATCGTGTTGGTAAGCATGATGGCGTTGTTATGGCTATGGATCGGTTCAGCTGATTCTGATGAGCTCCTGCTTGGTAGTAAGTTGTGTGATGCCGGCTTATTCGGAATAGAGGAAGAAGAGTATGAGTATGACGATGATGATGCTGTATTAAAGTAGTCCATGTTATATGTTCGTTTGTTGATGATATAGTCTGTTTCCCATCAATATAAAGACTGTATCAGTATCAGGTTGTCTCAAATAATATTCTTTCTTTGATCCTTGCAAATTATATCAGTGAGTAGGTTCTACTACAATTTGTTGCACTTTCTAATGCTACTTTAGAGAAGAAGGCAAGGGCCACTCGTACCAAAGATCAATTTAATCTCTAGAACTTTGCATAGCCTCCTTCCCTAATCGAGTTCATGTATAGAAAGTGCATAGCTCTTTATATAGATATTACTCAGCAGAAAACGAGAAGGCCTAACTTCAATGTCTTCCCATTACGATACCAATATTTCAGAACAGCCCTCTAGAGGTATTCACGATTTAGAACTGCATGCAGTGTTTACATTACACCTCTCGCTTAGCTTATTAGAGGAGCACTTCAATAAGGCCACCGAGAGGCAGGTTAAATTATAAGAGCTAAGCATTATTATCTTATTGAAGTTCACCATAAAGCCACCGCGGGGCAGGTTAAATTATTAGAGCAGAGCAGAGCATTATTATCTATTGAAGTTCGTTATTCGTCAGGTCGTATTGTGCTGAGCTGGATTACATTAATCCCCATCAACTAACACAAAGAAAAGGGAACAAGCACATAATAGTTCGATACAGCAGACACCTGTTCCTCCCCGATCGACGGAGATTACACTCCAGTTTTATTCTATCATCCCTCGATATCTTATGTCGCCACAAAAGAATCAGAATAGAGTATTCAACTCCGTGAAGGAGGCGTGGAATGGTGTACTATCTGGCTCTGTAGTTCTCACTAAAACAAGAAAATCAAGACCAGTACGACGATCAAGTTGTTCTATTATTGATACTAAACCATCATCATTAGGTTTAAACTCGCCATCTACAAAAACTGCTACAACGTCGAAAGATCAAGAAGATGACGATTATACTCCAGCAGAATGCACAGTCTTTGTTCGCCTTCCTGATGAAGACGAGCAAACACAAAAGGAAGTTGATATATCATCATTAAGTAATGAGGAGGTGGAAAGATTGAAAGTTACTGATCCCTTCTTGTTCTACTCCATCTATGGGTTCAATGTCGATTCTCCTGGAAGATCAGGAACTAGGAGATCTTCTCTTCCAGCAGAGATGTTGGCAAATGCTGAGATGAATCAGCAGAATAATCAGCAGATGGAAGTGAATAGACCAGTTCGAAGAGGATCAATAGTACGAAAGAATAGATTGAGTACAGAGGCTCATCCTACACTAGTTTGTGAGGCTTTGCTTAAAGATATGCAGGCATTGGATAACATTGCAGCTTTGCATGATGACGATAATAGTATCGCTTCGATAGGAGGCTCGTTGTTTGATGAAGATGATATAGACTTGCTTGGAAAAGAATTGGAAGGTGTGTCATCTTTGAAGGATTTGTTAGAATCAGAGTAGTCATAAACGTGCTTCCTTTCGAAAAAGCTAAGCCATTAATAGATGATTCATGTATATACACCTCTAAAACGAGATATTAGTGCAACAATATCTAAATATTTTAATGATTATGTAAATAGTTGACCACCTATTACATTACATACTTTCATCTTAGATTACTTTGTACTGCCCCTGCAGAATGGCATGAATCTCATAGAAGATAATTGACTTTTCAACTCTTCATTCTCTACTTCTAAAGCATTCATCTTCTTTGCCATCTGGTGAAGAGTAGTTTGTAATGACGATACCTCATTCTTCTGGTTCTTTGTCGCCTCTCGTTCGTCTTTCAAAGCTGACTTAGTGAGGTAGTAGTTTTCTGATAATGACTTTAGCTGGTTATAAGCGGTAGCAATTGTATACTCTTTGATGCTCTTGTCATCAGTGAGTTTGATTAGCCGTCTTTTTAAATGATCATTCTCTTTACCACATGATACCAATTCCTTTTCTAACATATGCCGCCTTGAAGTGAGTTCGGTGATCGTTTGTTGAAGCTCCACTATCCTCTTATTATTAGCTTTCTTTCCCAAGTTCAACTGCTTTTTCAGATCTTTCACTGTTGATGACTCTGAAGGATCGTTTACCTTTGCTCTCTCAGACTCCAAGTCAGCTTCCAGTTCTTGTATCTTTTGTCTGAGACAGTCTTCATTAACTTTATGCATATCTTGTGCACTTACAGCTGCCTCTTCCTTGAGAGTCATCTCCTCGTCAAGTCTACTCTCAAGTATACTCTGTTTTTCTTTGAGTTGAGCTATCTCTCTATTTGGCATCATTTGGTTCTCTTCTAGGACTTTGATCCTGCTTTCTAATTTGGATAGAGCGTTCTCCTTTTCATCACTTTTGGAAGAATCAACCGGAGTATCATCGTCCTCGGTTAACTTGACACTAGGCTCTACTTTCCTATCGAAGTCTTCATTATATGACTGAGTTGGAGTACGTTGCTTCTTTCTCGGCTTGTCTTCATCAAACTCATTGTCAAATGTCAATGATAATGGATCTTTATTGGATGATAACGTTGCACCGGTCGAGGAATAGTTCAACTCTTGATGTGATCGTTTATTCGCTGTTGTTGTTGCTGGTACAGGTGGAAGTGGACTATGCTGTGGAGCAAGAGGTATATGTTTACCATTACTTCTGGCTGCTACTGCTGGCGAAGAACAATCGCTTTGAATAGATTCAGATGCATCATCACTCTCTTTTATGGGTGTGGCCAACATGCTAGTCGCTACTAAAGCAGAAGCAAGGAAGCTGTATTCAAGTTGCTGCTGACATGTCGAATCATGTGAAGTATCTTGAGTTGCATCACCGACACTACTATCAAGGATACTATCGCCGCTCATCATACTGCTATTTGGTGTACCTCTGTATATCTTTGGTGATGTCTTGGGAGTCGTTCTTATCGGTATTGACGTATGCTGTTGTGATTTTGATACCTTTTTACTGATTTGCTTTGCGCTATTCATTGGTGGCTTTGGAGATAATGGAGGTCTACTTGACATAGGAGTTAGGTGTGGACGATGTGGAGTCACATTTAGCTGAACTTCCTTTTCTTCTTCATTCTCTTCTGAAGTATCGCTTTCATTAACATTGTTGAATGTAGTTCTCAGCATGTCAAATACATTAGTATCCTCGTCGCTATCATCACCAGTGGCATTTGTGGTCATACTCTGAGCAAAGCTATTGGCGACACTTGACATTGGCGATGATTTGACACATGGGATAGGAGAGTTGGATACTTGTAGTAGTCTGTCTTTTCTCGATTCATTACTCGTAGTCATCTCACTTTCGACCCGATCTATGCAAACATTATCAGCTGTCGGTAGTGTCTGCTTTCGTTGTTCATTTCCACTACTATCTATTTCAACAGAACCAATGTATGATCCTACTGTCGGCAGTGTTTCAACAGTTCTAGCTGGTGAAGGCTTTGCAGCTTGTTGGTTGCATGTAGACTGATCTTCTCTATCTTTCTTCAACTCTGTGCACTTATCAACCTGTAATGATCCAAGTTGTGACGATTCACAAACAATTGACGATTCCTTTGTTATTGGTGATACTGAGAAAGTAGAGGACTTATCCTTACTATCTTGTACCACTTTCAACCAATTGTGACTAACTCCTGAAGACGCTTCACTCCTCTTAGTACTATCCTCTAATATATTATCACAAGCATCAGATATCAATTTTCTACGACTTTTGAATGAATTCAACTTTGTTTGTATTTGCTTAAAGTAGGGATCATCGAGTAATGTTGTTGCTGCCAAAGATGAGACGTTACTACTTCCTTCTACACATTTGTTATTACCATCACCATTAGTAGCGCCACCACCACCACCTGCACAACTACTGGTTGATGATGAGTCATAACTTTTACTATACATAATCTGTAATGCATTATGTAAACATTTTTGTGTCCTCTTATCTTGCCTTGTTTTCAATTTGTTGGTACTTTGTTCTTGATGTTGTTGTTGTTGTTGCTGTGCAGCATCATGACGCAATCGACTACGAGCAGTTAATAAAGCTTTACTCACAATTGAGTCGGCGGTAGTACCTGGAGTTTGAAATCGAACTACATTAATGGGAGCGTTGGTATGTTTATTATTGACTGCAATTCGTGGTGCTAAATCAATCTTGTGACGCTTTGTAATATCTTTACCTTCTTCAGTGTTGGAATTCGGTCTTTCCCTTTTACCATTCATTGTCGTATGAGTATTCGATAAGTTTCTATACATGTTATTTGTTTTGCTCATATCTCCTCGCTTTCTGCTATCATATATACTACTATTGCCATCATCATCTTGACTATATCGACTTAATCTACTCTGCATACTAAGAATGTTATCATTCCGTAGTTTCCTATTCTGTATTAACTTTGATTTGATATTCTGAAGTTGTGGTGAATATTGATATTGTATGTTTTCTTTATCACTTACACCACTCTTGTTGATTTTGTTTGGTGATGACATATTTTGTTGATTAGTCCATCGTTTACATACTAATGGTGGTGTGGTGTTACTTGAACGATTGTTGTTATGATAGTATGTATTGTTCTCATCATCATTCTTTGATTCCTCAGCAGCCGGTGATTCAAAGTTTGCAACAAGGGGGGATAAAACCGCTAATGGATAATGACATTGAGGTAATGATGATGCACTTTTTGGAGTTTGGTGCGCTGATGATGTTGTTGATAGCGGTGTTTGAAGATGTTGCCGTTGCAATGGACGCCGTCGACGTCGAGCAGGAGAATCCTCTGCTGGTTGTGGTGATTGTCTATTCATATTTCTTTTCAACTGAAAGGATTGATTTTGGTATAGGTATTCATGAATACGTATATCATAATGAATAGTATATGGGCATTACTCTCTGCCACTACGATTGCCATTTATTGTAGTGGTGGCGGGCGGGTGGAGGTGGAGGCAAGTTCTAATATAATAAAAGGCAAATTCAGGACAGAAGAAAGGATACCCATACCGTATCTTTCGTAATTTATGAGAACAGAGAGATTTGAATCACAATGTTTGGTGCATGCAAATTGCAAATAAGTAGGTACTATTCAATTGATAGGATAGTTAGGAGAAGCCAAACATGTTGAAAAGAGCTGCAGCTAGATCAAAAGCAACTTTATCCAGTGTTGTAGAGAATAACAATGCAACAACAGCGACGACAACAAGCAATACAAAAAAGCAGGTGTTTACATCTCCCAAATCTGTCTTTCACGCTACAGATCCTAATAGTATCATACCGTCCGATGAATTAATCGAACGTGTACGTCTTAAGATAACTAATGCACACATATTTAAACTCCCACCCAAGCCAGATAGTGGTGGGTGGCGCGGTGCAGGAAAGTTCATGATATTCAGTGTGCATGTTCAATGGTCTTTGCAACCCATATGTACTAACAAAAGTATGTTTACCTCTTTTGCAACTTACTTCCAGACTGGCGAGATAAAGTATGGCAAGGCACTTTGAAAATTGTAGAAAGAGGCGACGAGACTGCTGTTCTACTAGTAGATGCACAAAATCAGAAGAATATATTTGCAGTATGCCCAGTGAAGCATAATATAGATGGTAAAAACAATATCGGCAATGGTATCGATCGATGTATTGACAGTTCGCGGTACTTTGTATTGCGTATTCAAAATGCAGAAGGTAGACATATGTACATCGGATTAGCGTTTAATGAGAGAAATGATGCCTTTGATTTCAATACAGCATTAGAAGATTCAAGAAGAGAGAAAGAAACAGAACAGAATGCAAAGTTGGGTATCAGTAGTATGGTTAAAGGTATTGATTATAAAATGAAGGAGGGCGAGAAGATTCGAGTATCAATTCCAAAAAGTGGTAGAAGTAGTGGAGAAGATGTATGGAGTCCAGTAAGCAGTATTGGCAGTAGTCCAGATAAAGAGCAACAACAGCAAAAGAAGTCGGCAACTGAAAGGAGAAGAGAAGCAAAGAAGTCTGAGAATACTGCAAGTAGTGGATTTTTAAAAGCTAGCAGCAAAGACACTCCATCGAGGATGAAATAGAAAAGTGGTATGCAACATATGGACTTTCTCAAGGAGTTTGCCATTCTTCTCATATTGGTTGGTGTAGAAAAGTCATCAAATGTTCTGGAGGTTCTATCTTTTGTTTGTGTTTGAGAATTGATATTATAAATGAACTATTGGAAAGAGTCCATATTCCAGTGTTTGGTGTGGAGGCTCGACAATTTAAGTTAAGATTGTTATTCTTTGTATGTGTTCCATTATTTCTCGGTTTTAGTTCCACCGATATACGAAGGCCCATCTACCTTTACGCCTCGTTGAGCTGGATAGGCACCACACAAATCACAGAACATCTTCTCTGTCCCAATGTCAAAGCAACAACCTGCACAACCTTCTCCCAAAGGAAGACGCTTCTTATCAGTTAACTTAACACCATCAGTACCAAATATTTTCTCCCATATTCTATGATTCACTAGATACTCCTTTGAGTTGATGATATATCCTCTTTTTGCAAGAGCTGCCGACTCAGTTGCAAGTTCCTCATCTGATATCCTTTCAGACCAGAACTCATCTTTGCCAATGATTGTCGCTCCACTGCCCACTTCTATTGGATCCTTACGACGCCATGAAGATACTGTTTCGTATGCCAATCGTAAGATAACCTTACCTGTTTCGTGATCTTTATATTCTCCTCCGTAGAACAACCTGATTGGTCTCACATCTATACAATCCTCTCGTCGAGTGTTTCTTAATGCCCAAGTCACTGTTCTATCAGCTGTATACGGACTGTATGCAGCAATGCCATATTTTGCAGCTAAGGTAACCAGAAGTTAATTCCACACAATGTCACAAGCATACCAAGAAGAGAGGGATGTAGGGAGTTAGTAATTGTTAGTGGAATTGCAAAACCATCACCATATCTTATGCACAATTGGCCCCTTACTTCTCCTCACCTAATTCATCTGTTGAAAACGTCCATTTGGCACACATTGCGTCTCTCTTCTCCTTCCATAATTTAGCATCTTTCTGTCTCCAACAAAAGCTGTATCCTCCGAACAATTCATCAGCACCATCTCCAACTACTGCATACTTAAATCCAAGTTGTTTAGCCTTTTTGAAGACTGCAGCAATAACTAGACTGTTTCTGATAATCATTCCATCATATCTCTTAAGGAGCTCTATAATATCAGGTAAATACTCATCAACTAATTCATCAGCAGTCAATCGAACAACATGATGTTCAAGACCATGCTCAGCTGCACAAGCTGAAGAGAAACCTAGATCTGGAGATTCGTCTGATGTAACTACAGTTAGTGCACCTCCGAACTGTATACCGAGCTTTTTGGCAGCTGCCATTATGGCACAAGTATCAACCCCTCCACTTAGTATGATACATCGTTCTTTGCTGTTGGAGACTCCACCCGTTTGATTTGCAACAATATCCAATAAAGATTGCTCGAACACACCTCTGAATGCTTCGACTTTGCTCTCATCTGGAGGAGTAGCCGTTAAAGAAGAAGGAGACATTGTATATACGGTGTACTATAATATGTATTATCTAAATCATCCCCACCCTTTATCTCCATCTTTTGATTTTTTAATGCACGTTCTTCCATCTTGAGGTCTAAGATTGAATATTTGAGAATTAATGGCGTACATGTATTCATTACTCTTCTCCTAGGGATACATAACGAGAAGAGCCCGAATATGATTATTCCTTATTCCTCACATTAATTTTTTTATATTGGCGGTGGACCCGTAGTAAGTGAGCTTTTATGCGCCTTTGTAACACCATTACTACCGATTGCTGTATGGTAAGTGTATGTTGCTTTATATCCTAACAATATACCACTGTTGTTTAAGTATATTGTGCTGTTGATATTTTGTGTGTTGTTTTATTCTAACACATCTTGTGCACTCTTTTTTGTATGTACACACTCCACTAAACTTATTTTAGCATTTTAGCATCTTCATCCTTCTAATCTTACTAAATAAAATAAAATATGCCAAACATACACGGATTACACGATAATAAATCGTCAAATGATGACTCAGAAGATGATACAGAGAAAAGATTTGTAGGTGGTGTTGATTCTCGTGGAGGTGGATCGGGATTAGCAGTATTACCAAGCAATGACGATAAGAAGAAGAGTAGTAATGCAAGTGATTCAATCTTTAACCGTGCCAATGCAGATACAGCTGCTAGTGGTGGAAGCGGAGGTGGAAGTGGTGGTGAAGTACGACGAACAATTACCATGTACCGATCAGGATTTACAGTTGATGATGGTCCATATCGTCAATTAAATGACCCTAACAATTCCGAGTTCCTCACCGCTTTGGCACGTGGGATGATACCACGTGAGTTGAGTGAGGAAGCTGGTGGTGATGGTGAGGTGGCAGTTGGATTAGTTGATAAACGAGGCGAAGAGTATGACCCTGAAAAACATGGTAGTAGTGGCGGAAGTGGAGGAGGAGGTGGTGGTGGATTTCAATCTTTTTCAGGAGAAGGGCAATCATTAGCAGGCTCGGCAAGGCCTATGGTAATGGCTGGTGTTATTGATCCAAGCAATACAGGTACACCACAACCAGTAGATGAATCTAGACCAACCACATCAATTGCTATTAGGCTACTGAATGGTAAGCGTATTGTTGTTAAGGTGAATTTAGATTCGCCTGTGCTGGAGCTCGGACAACATATTGGTGATCAAGCGGGGAGTGATTCGTATGTGTTGACTAGTGGATATCCTCCTGCAACCATTGATGATTTGGGAAAGACTGTGGAGGAGGCAGGTTTGAAGGGAGCACAGGTTGTGTTGAAGAAGGCATGAGGTTGATGTCATATTATATGTATGTTGTAATCTTCTCGCGGGCGGGGAGATAAATTCTGTTTCGTAGATGGGGCAGATATGATTCTCTTTGATAATGCACCACAATCTACAAGTAGTATTGATGAATTGAGGGCATAAAAGTAGAAGACAGTTATCTTGGAATGCCTTATTTTCATTGTCTTCCACTGCTCATTAACACACTACTCACATGCAGACAAATATATACACAGATCACGGTTTTTTAATAACCTACTGGAGAGGGCATACCGGCCATGACCTCTCCGGCACCCACTGGAGCATCTGGTTGATCCTTCGCCTTGGCTGCTCCAATTGCTTGTGCAAACTTAACACTTGATCGTTTATTTAATAATCCCTCGTGACCTAATCTCTTACGAACTTGTTCTGTAGATGCCATATTCGATGCCACAGCCACCGCATTGCAAAATTTAGATGCCAAATCATCATCCATGTTGGCAAATGTAAATTTATATTCAATGTCGCCCAAATTAGTTTCTAGGTGAATTGTAGTATAAGTGGTATCATTTGCAGCGCCTGGATGGGGTATACTGGGGATAATACTATCATGACTTGGTTGAATTGTTGCCTTTCGATTCATTAATTCAATAGCATATTTCGGTGCTTTACCTTCCTCATTCGTAAATACAAAGCAATGATATCCCTTAATTAATAGAAAGTATAAGCCATCCTTCTCTTTACAACAGCAAAATAAGCTGGATATATCAAACACATTCATAAGGCCGTCACCATCACCACGATGTACTGTGGCATATCCCTCAAAATCTGACCCTGAAGTACCCCGTAATGTTTCAACTGATGCATCTGTTTGACGACCACCTCGACCAAATGAAAATCTAGCAGACATTCGACGTACTGATTCTCTTACACTACTTGTGAGGGATACTCTCCTGCCAGTACTGGCCTTGGAGGATCCTATATTAGAATTATCATCCTTCATCGAGCTACCGATATTATCAGAAACAGTCTAGTTATTGCTGCAGTCTTCAAAAAGGCTAAACAACTTGGATTTAAGTATGCAGTAGTTGGAGATGGTGCTGATGAATTGTTCGGAGGATACAGCTTTTGTTGGAGACAG
>Ga0214478_100077_pt1 | contig 46235 bp, 45 predicted proteins | sample M1_20Mar14CPVII9_2_FD_178001 | JGI IMG/M metagenome (GOLD analysis project Ga0214478, IMG submission 178001) | Marine eukaryotic communities from Monterey Bay, California, United States - M1_20Mar14CPVII9sort6BwellD7 | ecosystem: Environmental > Aquatic > Marine > Unclassified | place: USA... | reverse complement strand
CTCTTATACTATATAGAAAACTAACAATTTATCACTCTCTTCTTTCTTCAATACAGATGGGCATTCTTTGTTACATTCGGTGGATACTTCATGGCACATTTCTCTCGTAAATGTTATTCCACTGTTAAAACACAACTCGAAGATGATGCTGGATACTCACCCCTCATCCTATCAGAGATGGACACAGTCTTCATGGGTACCTACGCTGCTGGTAATATCATTTCGGGTAAATTGGGTGATACCTTCAACCCAACAACTGTATTGGCAATTGGTTTATTCGGTAGTGGAATGTGTCTATTTTTGATTAACATTTCTCTTTGGTTTGACTTCCTTTCATTTAGTATGACACTTGGTAACTTCTTTATCATTGCTGTTTACTTCATGTTTGGATTCTTCCAGTCGACCGGGGGACCTGTAGGTAAGTTGTTTTGTGTTGTATATGTTTGTGAATGAATGAATATGTGTTGTATATAATATAACATGTATGAAACTCACATAATATTTTCATTTTGAACAACAGGAACCGCTGTTATGGGTAACTGGTTCTGCGATAAAAAGTCTGTAGAGAATCGTGGACTTATCTTTGGCCTATGGACATGTCACCAGTATTGTGGTGATGTTACTGCTGCTCTTTGTACTGCCATTGTCCTTGGGGCTAATATGCATTACACTTGGGCACTTTTCATTCCTGCTTTAACAAACTTTGGATGGGGATATTTGACTTTAAAACTTATTGCCGATCCTGCTGATGTTGGAATTATCACTCCCGAGGTTAAGATTCGTCAGGAGAAGTTGAAGGCAAAGCAGGCTAGTGGTGACCACGGTGCTGTTGATGAAGGCCCAGCTGCTATCTCATACGGTGCTGCTCTGCGAATTCCTATGGTAGCCAATTATGCCTTTGCATTTGGATTCTTCAAGCTTACCAACTATGTACTTTTCTTCTGGCTTCCATACTTCTTGGGTAAACACTTTGAACCTGTGACTGCCAATCTTATCGCTTCCCTTTACTCGGTTGGTATGATGCCTGGCGGAATTATCGTTGGAGTTGTCTCTGATCTCTTCGGAGGACGTCGTGCATCAGTTATTGGCGTATTCATGACATGTTTGTTCATCTTCCTTGGCATCTTTGCCCAGAAGTCAGAGGAGCTTAATGCAGTTGCACTTCTTATTATGTTGTTCATTATGGGCATTCTTGTTGGAGGGTGAGTTGATTTTGTTTTGTATTATACTATGAAGAAGAATGATTCAACGTGTCACTATCTAACCCTCTCTCTTTCTTTTGCAAAACACATTAACACAGACCCAACAACATCATTACATCAGCTGTTGCCGCCGATCTTGCTTCCCACCCATCTGTCCGTGGTAACAACAAGTCCCTTGGAACTGTTACAGGTCTCATCAACGGCTGTGGATCTATCACTGCATCGGTTGGTCTACTTGCCGTTGGTCCTCTACAAAATTCATTTGGATGGGGTTCTGTTTGGTATTTCCTCATGGGATGTACTGCCACCGGTACTGGTCTTATGGGTAAGAAGATCAAAGAGGAACTGTTCCCTGCCCCTGAGTATGATGCTGTAGACAACATTGCTGTTTAACAACTTATTGTGATTGATATTCTTGGGGACGAAGTTTTGTTCTGTGTTAGGTGCAGATTCGATTAGGACCCCCATTCTTTCTTTAGCTTGCGCTTAAGCTATGAAGATTGTGACCTCCCAAGCTGTGAATACTGTTTAAAGAGTTTATTTGTTGTCATAGACGTTAAGAGAAATATAGAGACAAATTAGAGGTAATTCTTAGGATTCACTTTACATAGGTAGAAAAGGAGGAGCAAACTCTTATTTCAGAGAAAAGTGATGCGCTATTGTTGTTAATGACTATCCGACTAATTCACTCAGCCCTCTACCCAAATATTACAAAGTTGAAGACCGTATAACGAAAGAATGAGTTGTTTATTGGATGCTCAACCCTGACTCTCTTAAACCAACGTAAGGACAAAATTAACCACAACTACCACACCTCTCTAATCAAAGCCAAATCATCTAAGTTATTATTTACTCTTCTTAGTTTCCTCAACACTCTCATCCTCACCTCTATCCGGTATACTTTCTAACCATTTAATAGGATGTTTATTGTAAATAGGCCAATCAGGTACACATAATACAACACTAATCAATACACCCACACTCCATGAATAGAATACATATGTAAAATCTTGTAAGAAATAGCCATATATCCAACCTATTGAACCGAATAGAATGATTATGTAATAGAATAGGTTTTCGCATAGCTTTTGTCCTTGATAGTCCATTTTATATTGATTTGTGTATATTTGTAAGTATTATTTGTGATGATGTGTAAAGATGTTGATAAGGTATCTAATAATATGTTGTATCGTTCGATAGACGCCGCCGATGCCAAAATAAATGTTAATACCAACGAATAATATTAAGATAGTCGATAGTATAAGCCGCCGTTCGAGAATGATTGTTGGATTATACTTATGTGTATGAAGGGTTAGTAATTGTACATAGTGCCGATTTATGGACGAAGCCCAAAGCCGGAAGCCGGCAATCTATTTTTTTAGGCAAGATACGGCATAGTGCCTCCGATTTTCAAAGCCAACCAATATCATCAAATCCCTCTTACACATCAACCTTCTTGTGTGGCTGGCAAACAACAAGAAGAGTACTAAGAACAATAAGGTTGCATTAGCAAGCTCTCGTTATATCGGTTAGTAAATATCAGGTTTCAGTCGAGCTTATTTCAGTATTATTCAATCTCAATCAGTTTTCTTTGCAACTCCCCACCATAGAATTTGCATATCAATCAACACAAATAAGATGGGTAGAAGATTACGGAACGGTAAACAGACACCAAGTCTATCACCACCAAATAAACGTGGCATATCTAAGAAGAGTGATAATAATACTGCTGCTGTCAAGAAGCAGGTATCAAAAGTGACTAGCAAAAAGGCAGTGCCATCAAAGAATAAGAAGCAACCAAAGAAGGAAGAGTCATCATCAGAAGACGAAGAGGTAGCAAAGCAAGAGGATAGTAGTAGCAGTGAAGAAGAAGAGTCCGGTAGCGAAAGTGATAGTAGTGACGATGATGATGTGAAGAATGTAGCCCCAGCACCACTTAAAAAGGCCACAAGTAGTAAAAAAAAGCAACAAGAACTACCAGAATCAGAAGAAGAATCTGATAGTGGTAGTGAAGATGAGGATAGCGATGATGACGAAGATGGGAAGGATAAGGGATTTACTGATGGTGAGTTCTATTTTTGTACTTTACTGTATAGTGCATACCATATGTATTCTTGTAATACTCTGCGACTTTTTAGCTCACATCATATGCACATACTTATATCATATACACATACACATCACTCTTATACTTACAGAGAATGCAAACTGGCTTAAACCAAAACAATCCAAAATGCAGCTCATGTCATCGGATGATGAAGGAGAAGATGATGAATTTGGCGGTGGAGCAACAAACGAATCCTCAGATGACGATGATGAAATGTTAGAAGTAGAACGTCAATCACGTCTCCTCGATGCTGAAATGAAATTAGAAGCACAGGAAGCCTCGGCCGAGTTACAACGTACGATTGCACAACAAACATCCATCTATCATTTACCAACTATAGAAGAAATAGCCGATGATGAGAACCGTGTAGTACCACCAAGTGAATTAAGGGCACGTATTGAGGATATATTAGAAGTATTGGCAGATTTTAAAAATAGACGTGAGGAAGGACGTAGTCGATCTGAGTATATTGAAAGGTTAGGACAGGATATGGCAGAGTTATTTGGTTACTTACAGGAATTGGTTGACTACTTCTTGGATATGTTTGGTCCTAATGAATGTTTGGAGTTCTTGGAGGCTAGTGATAAGACTCGTCCATTGGTTGTTCGTGTTAACACGTTGAAGGCACGGAGGAAGGATTTGGCAGCCGCATTGATGAAGCGAGGCGTGCGTCTTGATCCGCTTGCACCATGGAGTAAGGTTGGGTTGAAGATATATGAAAGTACAGTACCCATTGGTGCCACTCCAGAGTATCTAGCTGGACATTACATGCTCCAGAGCGCAGCATCAATGTGTCCTGTCATGGCATTAGCACCCCAGCCAGGTGATCGTGTCATGGATATGAGTGCAGCTCCCGGAGGCAAGACATCGTACATTTCACAACTTATGCGTAATAAGGGTGTGGTAATAGCCAATGATTTGAAACCCGAACGACAGAAGGCAACTGTTGCAAATTTACATCGATTGGGTGTACGGAATGTAGTCACTTGTTGTTATGACGGACGGAAGTTGGGAGCACAGATGAGGAATTCATTCGATCGTATATTGTTAGATGCACCGTGTTCTGGACTGGGTGTTATATCTCGTGATCCAAGTGTGAAGGTTCAAAGGACTATGCCCGATGTATTGCGCTGTGGTCACTTGCAGAAGGAGTTGTTGGTTGGTGCTATTGATGCATTGAATCACAAGAGTAAGAAGGGAGGCGGGTATATGGTATACAGTACATGTTCAGTAGCAGTGGCGGAGAATGAGGAAGTGATCAACTACTTATTGTCCAAGAGAGATGTCAAGCTTGTGGATACTGGTCTTGATTTTGGTAAGTGTATCTTATGCTTGTTTCTCTTTGGTTGTCGGACCGACTCTCAACTCTTGGCCTCGTCTCTTCTTAAACACAATAGGAAAACCCGGCTTCACTCGTTTTGGACATAAACGATTCCACCCATCAGTAGCCCTTACACGTCGTTTCTATCCCCATGTACACAACATGGATGGGTTCTATGTTGCCAAGATACAAAAACTGAGTGACAAGCGCAAGGACGAGGAAGTCAAGAAGCAGGCAGATGCTGCTAATGCTGCCGAAGTCAAGGGAGACACGAAGTCCAATAACAAGAAGAAGGTAGATACCGGAGGTGATAACCAGCAACGTAAGAAGAAGAAGAAGCAAAAGGGAAAGAAGAGACGTGCTCTGGAGTCTAATGTTGATGATGACGAGGAAGAACACCAACATAAGAAGTCAAAGATTAGTCAAGCACCACCTAGGAATATGAACTCAAAAGCTCAGAAAAAGAAGACTAATGCCAAGGTGACCAGACCAAGGCGAATGAAGAACCTTGGAATGTAGACATGAAAGAAATAGTTAAGTATAAGCCCGTATCCTGGGTTTAAGTAAAGTCAAGTCAACTTCCATTTTGCAAACAATATACTAAATTTATATCAGATACTAGTAGTGAACATGAGCTGCGCTCTACTGAGACTGAGTGTAGTCAATGTCAAATACTAACCTCCATGACTTTGCAAAGCATACTCTTCAATAGCAAAATCACCACCAATGGCAGGAGCTCCGATCACGTCAATTCCACGGGCCTGGTACTTCTTCAAACGCAAGATCAGCTTACGAATCCAATTGTGGAATATGCAAGCTGCGGAGAAAGGAAGAAAAGAAGTGAGTCAATGTACTAGGAAATTTGATTCCACATAAACATATACTTACGAGCCGAGTGCTTTGCCTGAACCCTTTCATCATACACAGACCCCCTTCCAAACATCGCCCCCTCATCATAGCAGTCCGACAAACGAGCAGCGAAGTCCAGTTGCTTGTAAAACGGTCCCTCAGGAACATCCTTTCGGACTTTCTTGATGGTAGAGAGTGCATGACGAGAAGCTTCAATTCCAATCATCCAACGCGATTTTGTCCGTGGAGTGTAATGCTTCACATAGCTCTCAACAACAGCACGACGATTAGGCTCCATGATAGACTTGTGTTTGAAGGTGAGGTGTGGATCAGGGATGATGAAACGGTTGCCATCAAAGGACGCCTTGCAGATAGTCAAGTCAAAGTCGTCCAGGAGAGAAAGGGCATTATTGACTTCGCGCCTAGCAACAACCAGATCAATACTACCATTTCCATAATAATCAAAGGGAAGTTGGTTATTCTTTGCCTTGATATTGTACGCCTTGTTTTGATCAACGCCTAATAGATCAAAAGACATGCCTCGCCATTTCCAATCAACATAGTTCGACTGACAAGTCCTTCCATAGGAACAAGCATCTTTATAATACTCAGTACTTTTGAGTGTATCCATACTAATCCCAGCCCCTTTCTTGTTTGCATCTGCAACTGTGTTCTCATCATCATAGTCATAGCCGTCCATCCTCTCAAGATCTGAACCAATATTTTGGTCGAGTGCCCCCCAGTGTTCGACGTGATGAATCTTCGTATCAACAGTATACGCCAACCTTCGATCAGTAGAATCAATGTAGGTGTCCCTAAAACCTACGAAGACTCCATTTGCTTTCTCAACTAGCCACTGGAAGAGAGTATAATACATTAGTCAAGTGCATCATTGCAATCGATCGAGTTGCAGGGGCCGACTTTGCCGTACAGAAGACATCCACATCACTATTCCAAATCTCCCCTAAACATGCTTGAGCGATGGTAGACCCAGCAATAACAGCTGATCCTTCTGTCACATAATCAGGCATTGATAAGAGAGAGTCAAGCGATATACCTGATTCTGAACACTTCAACACATGGCCAAGTGACATAAGTAAACTCTCCCGAAGCAACATATTTTGCTAAGTACTTGTTTGATGCACCCAACTTGTGTGGTAAAGGTGTAAGATTTGCACTCTTCAAAGCAAATGTTTGACCATCTTCCATACGGACCTCGTATCGCTTATCTTTCTTCACAAAACGCATTGCTGACCCTAGCTGTCCATTCAGTTTCTTACCCGTATCTGAGTAATTAAAAAATAAGTTCAACACATACATGTAAGATGGTATAATATTAATATTGATACTTCATATCTTACCGCTCTGAAGTCCATGTACTTGGCAGATAGCTCCTCGTTCAATCTCATCACTAGCAGGGATATCACCGAAGAAGTGTTTCGAACTTAAAGCTAAATTATATACTGGATAGAAAAGATGGCAACAAGCACATGTAAGTAAAGATACGAACCCAAACCCAAAAACATTGTGATATTATGTTCATAAATTGCAATAACATACCGTCAGGCGGAGAGATCAGCTTCCAACAACCATCATCAATTAATACAAACGCATCCGTCATCTGTGGGTAATAAGATAGATAATAACAACAACTTATGGACAACTTGTCAGTGTCAATTGTCAACTCAAATCAACCCATAGCCCATAACTCTACTACTCTCATAAAATCGAAAAGGATACCAGGGTTGGTATCCTCCCTCAAAATATGTGGACCGTGGATGATGTGTTGTTGTTTGGGAATTAATTAACAGAGTACACTAAATAATATATACATAAGATGAAGGCTTACCTCACAATAAACCAGGGTGATACCCTCTTAGGCACGCTACGGCTAACATTATTTCCACACATTGTTCCTAAAACTGTTGATAATTTTGTACATTACTTGCAATCATCTACTAATGATAATAAAGAAGGGTATAGAAACTCAACCTTCCATCGTATAATACCAAAATTTATGGCACAAGGTGGTGATTTTATCAAGGGTGATGGTACAGGTTCAGCATCTATATACGGGTCAAGTTTTAACGATGAGAACTTTCAATTAAGTCATTCTCAACGGGGTACTCTAAGTATGGCTAATAGCGGCAAGGATACGAACGGGTGTCAATTCTTTATTACATTTAAGGCAACGGCACATTTAGATGGACGTCACGTAGTTTTTGGTTATGTTGATTGGAGAGAAGATGATGAAAGTGCATTAGTATTGGAAAAGATGGAAAGAGTCCGTACTGTTAGGAATGATCGACCATTGGAAACGATTCGAATTGTTGATTGTGGAATTATAAATGAGGGAAAGGGTACCGCGGGAAATGTTAATAGTGAAGCGGGAGGAAATAAGTTATCGGGAGAGGAAAAGAAGAATAAGTTAATGCAAGCATATGGTGCCAATAGTAAAACAGCAGATGAAGACGAGATTGACTTGGATGAAGAAGAGGATGATGATATGGATAATAAGAATGAGAAAAGAGATGATACCTCTTCCTCCAAAGTTGCACCAGCAGGGGATACAGATGAAATTGATTTAGATGATGAAAATGATGACGAAGAAGCAGCAGCAGAACCAGAGGAAGAAATACAAACAGGAAAGCTAACCAAAAAACAAGCTCTGAAGAAAAGACTCGCTGCACTCAAAACCAAAATTAATCAATCTCGTACACTCAATCGACGTGAGGTTCATGCAGAGGCTACACGGATGGGAACAGATGAGGCTAGTATGCAACATCGGAAGAGTCAGAACAAGAAGGATAAAAATGCCAAGCAAAAAGAGTATGAAACATATGTTGTGGGCAAGTTGAATAATGCCGGAGGTGAAGCGGATTCATCAGAAACTCGAGGATTGAGTAAGGCAGAACAAAAGAAATTGGCAAGTTTATCCCAACCGGCATATGATAGTATTCGACAAATGCACGCACGTGCGGATAAGAATGAGAGATCACAAAATGGACCTGATGATCATTATAACCCCGAGGGTCAATTTGCCAACTACGAACGTAATTTAACATCAGTACGTCATGCCGGTGCACCCCGAAGAGGAGAAGCATCTCTTGATTCATATGACCCAACAGTTGTGAATGATCCCGCTCATGCTGCTGCCAGTAGACAAGCCTCAATCTCAGAGAAGGACGGAGCTGCACGCCTTGCCTCGGAAATGAGAAGACGTGCCGAGAAACGGAACAATAAGAAACGTAAGCTTGAATTCGATGCCGTGGATGTTACGTCCATCAATGATAGGAACAAGAAATTCAATCAAAAGATTGGCAGGAACTTTGATCAGCATACAGCTGAGATTCGCCAGAACCTTGAAAGAGGTACAGCCCTGTAGATTTTGGAAATGAGGGCTACATGATAAATCAGTTAAATTAAGTACCAGGGAAGCTTTACTATGAGTTGTTTGTTGGCAATATTAAAATCAGTATAGAGAACTAGATCCTCCTTATTACAGATATGTTTTTTTTTTGAACAATACAGACTAAGTAATATTACATCATACTTTATGCCCTAACTCCCTTTCCGTCTCAATGTTGATCTCTTTGGCAAGAGAAAGAGCACGCTTTTGACTCATACCAGGATTCCTATTAAGAATCTCACTTGCAAGCTCGAAAGGTGTATATTCTGTCAGTTTCCCATCGAGTACGGTCCTAGAGGTAATACTACTATTAGCATGGTTATTGTTCATCCCTTGTACTGTCGATATCGCTGCTACAGATGTTGTCGAGGAGGGGAATGCCTGATATGTCATGCCGTTTTGTTGTTGAATGCCTTGCACTTGTTGCATTTGATTTTGTTGTTGTTCCTGCTGCTGCTCCATCTGTGACATTTGTAATCCAGGTTGATATGTAAGTTGCCCTTGAGCTGGCAAGACTTGGCCTTGTATCATAGGCATAGATTGATCAGGCATCATAGGAGGCATAGCTTGATTATTAGGCATCATCATAGCTTGATTAGGCATCATAGGTATAGGATATCCACCTTGTTGGGCAAACATCATACTCATAGCTCTCATCATGTCTTGTTGACTCATAGTACCTTGCATATTCATACCTAGATTTGCATAGAATTGTTGTTGACCAATAGTCTCCGCCTTCAAATCAGCTGCCTTCTTGGTTTGAGTAGAAGCCTTACTCTTCATGGTACGACAAAGCTGTTTCTCTCCTCGAATGAAAAGATGATGCATAAACACTATACCGTTTGGATCTTGTTTGTCAACTTGTTTAAATCCCCACCTATTGCAATCCAGGTTAGACACAAGATATACATCTACACATTCACTCTTTATAATACATAAACTTTATAAATCACACTCACCTATATAACTTCCTCGTAAAGCTCAAAAACTTACACTTGTTACCAAAGTATTTTGGTACAATTTCGTTTTGAAACTTCATTCTATCACGTACAATGAAAGCTTTTCCTAAAGGTAACCACTCAAAGACCTTTTCACCATTAGCAGTCACTTCCCCATCCTCACTTGTTTCCTTCTCAAGTACATCCATCATAATTTCTGGAAATAAAGGATCGTGTGTCTTCTGGACGAGACGAACAGGTTCTTTGATCCCCAGTATTGCTTCCCTGGCCTTGTCGATAGAAGCACCATTTGTGGGTTTAGTTGAACTCGTGTTATCTTCTAGTTCCTCACTCTTCCCAATATCAGTATGTTGTGATTCTTCTGCTTTATCTGCCATTTTATAATATGTAGTAATAATTTGTGTTATATAATATTTATCAGGAGGTGGTCCAATATATCACAAGGTGTATCAATACTGAGGTACCTATCGATCGTCGAACAGTTGAATTAGATAGATAGGGCGGGTGGTAATATTTTGTTGTCTATTGTATTGCAAAGGAAATAGTTCGTATCAACGGCGTAGAGATAATAATAATAACCTCCCGTGTTTATTGGATATTAGATATGTAATATAAATTGTGAGGGCAAGGAAATATTGATACGATATTGGACGGACTTTGGTTGATATTGACTTGTTAGATGGCCTGCACCCGTTCGGTTCTGTGGCGCTCTCAATGATGCGAGTGGGGGAGGGGCCCCACGAGTGTCTAAAAACAATCAGCTTGCGTCTATCTATGTGAAACACCATCTTCAAGCACATCGCCAATATTCGCTAAACAGATACTAATACCCTTTGTCGTTTATTGTACTGCCTCAGATGAGAAGCCTAAATTTTAATGTGGGATACCTTGAAATACTCTAAGTGTCATACATTGAAGTTGCAATTCCACAACTGCATAGTTGTTTTTTTTGTTGTCCTCAAGTCCCTACCTTGAACGAGAACACCGGGCGCGATCTTAAAGGGCAAGCGGTATGTGTATCCGACTGAATCTAAATAACAGGCCCACCATTATCTAATAGGATGGGATGCATGGAGCGTAGCGGAATGCATCCCTGCGCTTTAAAGCTGCGCGGTTGATCCAGGAGACAAGCAATACTTTGTTGTTATTATGTACACAGTCTAACTACTCTCCTCATCTTTCTGGGATTTTGTGCTCACTTGTCTGTTGACACTGTCGTTTGACAAGTACTAACGCTCTTGCTAAAATCAGAATGACCTGAAAAGCCAAAGTGACACATGAATACCGGTTAGTTTTCCAAAAGGAAGACTCCGATTTGGTGGAAGATGACCTCATTTTTTGTTACTGATCATCATGGGAAATCGCCACCCTAGTGGATACCGCCGCCATATCATATAACCATATGTATATTTATTGTCCCACTGAATTGCAACCCATCCATATACTATGACTCCATCGGAAACCGTTGAGTGGGACAATAAATATTAAATATCAAAGAAGTTCTACTCGATTTACTCAACGACAGTGAATTTTTGCAATGGAGGAAGGTGAATCATCATCATGTGTCGATAGATCGCCTGCCACCCAACGGTATCACGTGGTATTCGGCATACGGTTCAATAAGTTATCAAAGTAGCGCGCAAAGTGGGCGGCATAGTAGTCTACTGGTCTCTAGGTCGGCCACCGATCGAGGTATCTCCTACTATCGATTATGATGAATTCACCACCCTACTACATACCACCGCCATATCATATAACCATCGATATGTTTTAGGGACTACAATGGTTTATCTCATCAGGCTACTATTGTAGAAGTATAATCAGCAGAGTAGTCCCTAAAACACTTAAATTTGAGGAAGATAGATCGGATTTAATATTTTGACTGCTCAGCGGTGGGGGTGATGTGCCTCTTCATTGTTCCTTTCGACCATGACGGGGTGCACTGCTGTGGTACACCTTCTCTTGATTATATTGAATATTAACATAAAGATTAGACGAGACAATGGCGCATATGGGGACGATGTGAACGGTATCATCGTAATACAAAGTAGTACTTCATTCAAAACTCGGAGGAGGAGGTGGGGTATAATATCTCTTTGGAAAGGCAAATGAACAACCTACACACTGACAACTTATAGAAAACATACTAATGGTATAAGAGAGGCTCTTTATCGGTTAGAAGTTGGGAAGAATGCTTTATGAAGACTTTGAAGGGTTATAATATGCAAATCGTATCTTATATTAGAGGTATGATGAGAAGACCATTGCAATCACTTTAATAGAGTAGAATATAAGCCAATTATCGCATTTACTACTTAAACTAAGTATATGATACGCTTTTAAGCATATATCTAGTGTATAGTACTCCGTAATGTGAAGAGTTATGCATATGTATTGATGAGAAGATATGTTTGCATAGCTGCAAACTGAGAGTTGGTATCTTTTTTTGAACACTCTCATAATTTTCAACACCTACCTCATACCTAATCACAGTAGTAGTATAGTATAACCAATTCAGTACTCTCCATTGATCGATCTGATCTAAAATATATACACAATAAACAGTAAGTAGTTCTATAAGCGGCAGTACTTTTATTGGATTTGGTTTGCAATACATATCATTATATATTTTTGTCATTGTCGGTTCACCACCACAAGTTTCATGTCATCTAATATCAATCATATCCAACCCTAAATACCAACAGTACTATCGGTATATACGTACTATAAAAGCATAGAAAGATGGCGACTGTAGTTAATGCCGAGAAATTCTGGGAAAGGATTAATAAGATACATACCAACTATGTTAAGCATAAGTAAGTGTTTATGATATTTAAAGTCGGTGCACCTGTTGTGTTATACCATTTATTGTAAATGTTGACATATGGGGAATAGCGATTAAACTCGGGAGAAATAGAGAGATGTATCTACCTTATCATTGCAATAAATGGCTCCGATGATTGAGAATTTATTTTTTATTTTTTGTGCACATCACATGCACCATACATCTAACATTTAACTCACATGACACATAATGTTTTATACATAAACAAAACAGGGAAACTACATGGAATGGAGCAAATTGTATCAGTATTGATAAGGGTGCATCCGATGAGGATATGCGATACACAAAGAGTACTATCATTCATCATTATCTCTTTGGATATGAACTCCCAGATACGGTCATCCTTCTCACTGCTGATGGACAATGTGTAGTATTAGCTGCCAAAAAGAAGTGTGAATTCCTTGAACCAGCTGTTAATACCGTACCCGAGGGTTCATCCGTTAAAAGTTTAAAATTATTAATAAGGAACAAGTCTGACGGGAATGCTGAGAATTTACAAGAAATGTTAAATTTAGTTAAAGGTGATGGTGATAGTAATAAGGTTGGTGTACTATTAAAAGAGTTTAAGAATAATGATGAGAATGTTAAAGAGGGGAGTAATATTCAGGGCTGGGAGAAGAAAATTAAGGATAATATGGAGAGTGATAATATCGTCGATGCGACGGCGGGTATTAGTCTTGTCATGGCAGTGAAGGACAAGGAGGAACTTGATTTATTAAAGAAATCATCAGTCTTAAGTAACAAGGTATTGAAACATGGATTTGTTCCCCGTATTGAGGATGTTATTGATAACAGTGCCAAGATTACACACGAAAAACTATCCGCGGAAATTGAAGGGATTATTGAAGATCCATCAAAGATTAAGCTCAATGTCCCTACGGAAACTGTGGAATCATGTTACTTCCCCATTGTTCAGAGTGGTGGTGAATATGATTTTAAGGTATCGGCACAATCAAATGATGAGAATGTCAAGTTTGATGTTATTACAGTATCGTTGGGCGCGCGGTATCAAACGTATTGTAGTAACATTGTCCGTACATTCCTTGTGGATGCACCCAAACAGGTATCAAAGACATATGAAACTTTATTGGGAATGCACGAGGCATGTTTGAAGGCCATGGTACCCGGTAAACCTCTCAAGAATGTATACGCCGCCGCTGTTAAGTATTTGAGAGATGAGGGGAAGGATGATCTTGTTTCAAACTTGCCTAAGAATTTGGGATTTGCCGTGGGGATTGACTTTCGTGATACTCACTTACTTTTGAATCAGAAGAATACCGTATCATTTAAGGCAGGCATGGTATTTACCTTGGCTGTTAGTTTTTCGGGATTGACATTGAGTGAGAGTGCTAGGTCATCACTCAAAAGTAATAGTGCGGTAAGTAAAAGGAGTTGACGAGTGTGTGTTCAACTTGCAATTCACCTCTCACTCATTCATGAATCTTCTTTTACTGCTGTTCCCAATTATAGACCAAAGACCTGTCCGAGTACGGTCTCATGATTGGGGATATGGTTGCAATTACTGATAAGGGTGCTGACATTATGACAAAGTTTGGAAGGGATAAGAATGACGTATCTTATACGATTAATGAAGACGACGATGACGACGAAGAGGATGCTTCAGATGATGATGCCGACGCAAAGCTTGCAAAGAAAATTGCTAGAGACGAAGAAGCAGCACCTTCTGGGGGGAGAAGATCTGGACGTCTTGCGGCAAACGCCTCCGCTGGAATGGATACGGAGGGTGCTGCTGAGCGAGAGAGAAAGCAGATTGAATTGATGGCTCGTAAGAATGAAGAACGTCTTCGTGAATTGGCCCGAAGTTCAAAGAAAAAGGGCGGCGACAGTAAAACAAAGAAGGCAGAAGAGCTCGAGGCATACAGAAACACAAAGAGCTTACCTGATAATGTGTTGCCCAATCAGGTGAAGGTTGATATGGCTAACCAATGTGTCATCTTACCCATCTGTGGCAACCCGGTACCCTTCCACATTAGCACAATCAAAAACGTCGTCCTACCCGATCCTGACTCGGCATCTTATCTGAGAATTAACTTTTACACAGCAGGCTTGGCCGTGGGTAAGGATTGTCCCGAGAATACTGTCAAGCTTGTTCAGAAGTATGCTCCATATGCAACCTTCATCCGTGAGATGACATTCCGCAGTCTGGACAGTCACAGTCTAACAACGGCATTCCGTCAAATATCGGAGCTACGAAAGCGTGCTAGAATGAAGGAATTGCAAGATCAGGAGGAGGCCAACCTTGTCAAGCAAGATAAATTGGTCCGCACGAAGAACGAACGAGTTCCTCGTCTTGCCGATCTTACCATGCGCCCCGTGTTTGCTGGCCGCAAAACACAAGGCAATCTTGAGTCACATACCAATGGTCTGCGTTTCATTTCAACGAGAGGAGAGATTGTGGATGTGATGTATAGCAATATCAAACATGCAATCTTCCAACCATGTGAGACTGAAATTATGGTTCTTATTCATTTCCACCTTAGAAATCCCATCATGGTTGGAAAGAAGAAGCAGCAAGATCTTCAGTTCTTCACAGAAGTTATTGATGCTAGTCAGGTGGTTGATGCAGGGAAGCGTAGTATGTATGATCCTGATGAAATGGATGACGAACAACGTGAAAGGCAACTCAAGAAGAGACTCAATGAGGCATTCAAGGATTTTGCCAAGAAGGTTGAGACCGTGGCAAGGAAGAATGGGTATTCCCTCGAGTTTGATATTCCATACCGTGATCTTGGGTTCATGGGAAATCCCAAGAAGGAGATGGTAGCTATTACACCAACACTCAACTGTCTATGTAACTTGACAGAGACTCCTTTCTTCGTCGTTGACTTGTCTATGGTTGATCATGTTCATTTTGAGCGTGTAACTTTCATGAGTAAAGCGTTTGATATGGTAATGATTAACAAGGACTTCACCAAGCAACCTTGGCGAATTGATATGATTCCAAATGAAGACAAGGATTCAATTCAGGTAAGTGCCATTGAATGTATATGATGATTTAAATGATCGTCAACCCTCTTTTCTCACAATATTGTTTTCTAATTCTACCATACGAACAGGAATGGCTAACTGACATGGAGATCTCATACACAGAGGGACCAATGAATCTAAACTGGAAGCAAATCATGTCGACAGTAGAAGGGGATGATCGATTCTACATGGACACGGAAGAGGATGAAGTCACACCAAAGGAAGCAGGTTGGGAATTCCTTCGTATGTTTGGAAATGACGATGCAGGGGATGAGGAGGAAAGCGAGGAAGAATCAGGCTATAGTGGAGGTAGTGGAGAAGAAGAATCGGTAAGTCTTTCTTGTTGATAGTAATTATTGTATCCATGCTTATTTCTGATACTCATTACTTACTATCAACTCAACACACGAACTCAACACAAACCTACATCACAGTCGGAGGAGGACGATGATGACGATGACTTGGGCTCAATTGATGAAAGTGACTCTGACGATTATGATGGAGATGAAGATCTTGAAGAAGAGGGTATGGACTGGGATGACCTGGCACGAGAGGCAGCTGCTGACGATAGGAAGAGAGGGGGTCGTGATGATGACGATGGTGGCTCTGGTCACAAGAGAAAGCAACGTCGTCGTCGTTAGAGACTAGAGTAGAGTGTGAAAGTATGAGTAGTCGATAAGCCAGGCCCTGCATAAACAAAAGAGTTGATTGATTAGATCTTGTGCACTGTATGTATCGTCTCTTACCAAGAGTATCTTACTTACTGGCGTAAGAGGATGAGACTTCGTTTCTTGCAAATGAACATTCATTAACTTTCACTGGCTACCTATGCTGTTGATGTGGCTGCCTGATATTGATATATCGTACAAATGGCACAATAGTTCATATATACCGATAAGTTAACGATATTTTCTACAACGTAGTTGTTTGGTGACATCGGTCTTATTAGGTACTACATAGAAATCAAATCTTTGCAAAGTACACATCTTAAGTACTCTGCCTGCCTCTGAGATATTCAAACATACTTATAACTAACACTACGATATACAACGTATCCATCACATTAATCGGGGTATAATGGCATACTCTTTATTTACCATTTGTTACAAAATAGTTGTATTATTAGTATTCACACTGACTGTTGCAAATGCCTTCACATTGATACATACACCAATTATACACACATCAACAATAACAATGCACACATCAACAATACAACAGAGATCAGGAAGTAGATTATACATCTCCAAAGAAGCAGAAGATGGTAGAAGTTCTGGTCCAAAGAATGCGAGTACAATAAACAATGAGTTTAGTAGAACCATACGAGTATCTAAATGGTTTAGTGCAGGTGGCGGTGGAGGTTCATCAAGAAGTAACAATCGAATAATGAATGTAGACTTGATTGCTTCTGAATTAGAGAGACATGCACTTGCAAAACGATTTAGATTATCAGATATATCATCTTTAACTGCAGATCTTACAGTTGTACCAGCTCTGCATGGGAATGCAATTGACATTGGAGACTGTATCGAGGCAAGCGGTACTGTTTCAGCAACACTAACACAGAAATGTGTACGAACTAATGAGGATTTTGAAATAAGTATGGAATTCAGTTTTGATACTGTATTGAGGGCAATGACAGCTAATAAAAGTAATGCTGCCAATGTAGATAATAATGATGAACCTGAACTATCAGAAGGAGAGCTGGCAGCATTAGAAGCTGCGTCTGCTTTGGGTGGAGGTGGAAGACAGAAGAATAAGAAGAAAGGAAACAAACAAAAGGGTGTCAAGGGTATTAGAGGAGGACAGTCTTCTAAAGACTTAGATGGTAGTGGAATGAAACAATTGCAAGATATATTGATGGAGTATGAAGTAAACGATGAGATTATTGAGGACGAGGCTTGTTTCTGCGCAGACGGCATCGTCGATTGTGGAGAAATTGTGGCACAAATGTTTCGATCAAAGCTCGATCCTTATCCAAAGAAGCCTGGATCAGACCCAGTGAACTACTCTTTTACCTTTTGAGGACATGATAGGATGTGGATGGAGCGGAATGTGTGGATGGAATGTACATAGATATTAAAGTGGGCATTAAGAAGAGAAGGATTATACATTTCAATCTCTTTCGATTATGATTCGTCGCAACAACTACTTATAATATAATATCAGATGTTTGCATTCCACTCATTATCTTATGTGCATTATCTCCTGTCCATCAACATATACCACTGTGCATATAATTATAGGTGTATGCTATCTTCTGTAAAACACTCCTTGATTCCTTTCACCGGTTTAGAACTAATAACCATCTCCACACGTCACAATTTCAGTACATATTATCAGTCCTCCCAGAAAGGAGCCTGCAGAACTTATTGTAGATCTCGTACAATTGCTATCATAAGTATCTCCCGGCCCAGATTCTTCTTCCCACCAAGATACTTCATCCTTCTGTAACACAGCAGTTAGATTTTTCAAATGTTCCTTCTGTTCAAATTGGACAGGGAGACAAACCATTGAAGAAGAATTACTACGCTCTTTCTTAGAAAACAATTCCCTAGCAAACCTATATTCAAGATCATTCTCTAATCTCTCTACAAATTCTTTGTTAACATTTTTATCAGGGTAGTCATGTAAATAACTATTGTCGTCGTAATATGATGGTGATATCAAGCTATTGCTTTTACTGCTTTGTTTTGATGCTTGTCCTCGTCTACCAAAGAACTTTCGTCTGGAAGAAGTATTATTCCGAGTCGTCACCGATCGTCTTTGAAATACCCGAGACAATCGTTTATTCCTCATTTTATTGTCGTATAGTATCAAAATGAAGAAGAAGTATATGCATATAGTATCGGTAGCATACAATCAAGTAATTTTGTTATACCGATAAAAGGATAATAATTGCAATGATAAAAGGAGTCAAGTATCAATTATAAGTAATTTGCAAACTAAAAATTATAGTGGATAAAAGTTGTGCATAAGTGCGTGGTAGTGGGCGGAGTTTCATGAACACGATTGTGAATAAGGTCAAGGCATTAGATCATCTAAATATTGCAATTGAGCAAGGATGGGCAATTCAAAGTCCCAATGACAAGTTGTAAACGGAGAGACATCATAAATCATATCTAATCGAATTTTTCACTTGAGTCTGAGTACATTTCGCGGTACTCGATCTTCTCAACTTCAAGTTGTACGATATAGTCTATCTTACTGCTGTTGTTTGCTTTTACTATATAATTAGGAGAAAGTATGAGATCGGTTGTATTATTTATCTTGCCATTTTGCAACATATCGAGTGGTTTTGCTCCTACCGACGGCGGGCGTAAATCTTCAACCAAAACACAGTTATATGCCAATGATTCACGTCGTTCCTTTTTATCAGCAGGCTTAGCATTTTCAGTTGCATTGGCAAACCCATCTGTCTCACAGGCGGCCTATGGAGATAGCGCACAGATATTGATACCCGATGTAGTTCAAGGCATGTCAGATCGAATGAACAAGCAATGTCTTGTAGAGAGTTTAGGGAATAGAGAATGTTTGGGTAAGTGTCTATATTATTCTTTCACACTGTAGGCACTCGCTTATGGTAATAAAGGCTTTTGCCAAAGCGAGTGCCTACAGTGTGTATTCTTTCATATGTAAGCGAGATACAGATTTATACATATTACATTACATATCTAACGACCTAAAACACGAACAATGCACAGTATACATGGATCCAGAGAATCAATTGTATAAAGGTAGTGATAATAAAGTATTATTCGAGAAACTGGGTGCTTCTATATCATCAATGGAGAAACTACCAGAATTAATTCAATTAGAAGAATGCAATAAAGTGAAGGGTATATTGACTGGTCCAATGGGTGAATTGAGTAGTACCATGAATATGTTGACGAAAAACATTGATGATACTGGGAAACAAAATAAATGCAAGACAATGTCCACTGCTATTAGACAAGATCTATATGCTATATCGGGAGCAGTCGATAGGAAGGATGCAAAGGGAGCAATGTCAGCATATGTAAAGGCATCGGAAAAATTGGATAAGTTTGTTCTCTTGGTGAGTAGTTAAAAGATTAGGTGTAAGATCTACTCATAAGATATAAGAAAGCATAGGATGCAACACATCTTAAAAACAATATATGATCATGCTTGTGTTACAATACAGGAAACATTGGACATCATGATACTTTGCTCTGTCTTGCTCTCTCTATTCTTCAACTCATCTATCTACCACTAAGCTACTTATCTCCTCGCAGAGCGAGAAGTAGAAGAGGAGTGAGAGCCTGGGAAGGATACCAGGGCTTGGTATCCTCCGCCCCCGGGCGATCGGATTGCATACTGAGTTGCATTGTACTGAGTGTTTAAATGCAAGGCGAAGAGGAAGTTTAATAGAGTCGCATATAAGAGTATGACGTCAAGATTTCTGAAGGTATTCTGCATACTTTGTATTGAATCTTCTCATTCATTTACAACTTCGTCATTGAGATATTCTACAACTCATACTGCAACTCATACAAAAGAACATGGTCTTCAGATGATACCATCTGCCATTCAATCGAATCCAACATTATATATACCCTTATATTGCATGACGACCAACTTTATATATCTTTGTAGAAGATCAGTTGTAAGAAAAATGTCGAAGAGAAGGCTATTGAAGATACGCATGTCTCGAGAAGGAGTTAGTCTCAGATTATACATGACAAATATCATTACTTGGCAACTGTTTGTCCTTACAATATTTCCAATACTTGAACCAATATCACGTCTGTTTGGTTATGTATCGTTTTATTACTTTTACCCAAACGCAGGTGGACTAGGGTTCATATTCGAGCCCGTCTCTGCACAACATCTTAATATGTCTAAGAGAACAAAGACACAAATGAGGTTTGATTGGCATCGATTCTCAGTGAATGTAGGAGATATAGGGAGAGATGGCTATCGTCATCCTCCTAGTATAGAGAGGAATTTACCACATATTGATATGCCTAAGTATCAGCTTAAGCATTGGCCGTGGCGAAGAAGATGGAATACAATAAATGAAAGGGATACAAAAGAATGTATTCGTCGAAAAAGCTAGAGGAATTAATCAGCAGCACTATCTTAATAAAAATACTACACAATGTGAAAGAAAGGAAGTACCTGAGCAGTGATAGAATGCAATGGATATCTCACGAATCAGCAACCCGGCCTAGCTGTGCTACTTGTTCACACCAAACTTTATGGTTTGGCCAAGAGGCCTTTTGACACTCTACACTGCAAAAATGATGATACATACAGCCACCACACAAGAGCAAATACTTGCGCTTCTTGTCCTTGCCACAATGATAACATGAAGCATCCATAATCAACAAAGGTAAGAAAAAGATACACGAGGTGATTATGTTAGTGGAAGAGGTAACTTAAAAGTGGGCAGCAAGCAATTATATACCTTGGCTTGGACCGTGTATTGGAATACTTCTTCTTCAAACATCTGCAAGGTGACCTTTTGTAGAAGAATCGGCACACATCATAGTCAAGTCCGTCTGTCAAGTTTCGCATTATCTTCCTGTTGCTTTCTGGTGTTAGTACTTTATATTCATTCCAATTATGCTGACTGTAAATTGCCGCAACGGCTACCACCATCGCCAAATCATAAGGCTTACTCTGTCTATATTTGAGTAATAAATTTGTCCCAAGACAGACAAACAAAGGAAGAAGGTCTTTCTGAGTTGTATCGTCTTTACGAATGAGTCTGAACTCTTCGATTTTATCTAAACGTTTCATTGTATCGAGAAAGCAATCGACAACAATATCATTATCGACATCGGGTGAATCATAGGTGGCATTGAACTCTACTTCAAATTGCTCTACAAATTTGTATCGGAGATCGTCTTTGCTAATAATATCACACCCGTGTCGACAAACACTTTCATCATGCAGAATCAAATTACTACTACGTTGCAAGGCTTTTGCCTTCCTTGCTCTTCCTTTGGCTCGTTTTCTGGATGGCATTCGAAATGAGTCGGGAAGCTGACATAACATATTAGTTGTTACTACTAGATACATACCTACTTTGTAGATGATTATTTTTCTCGTAATGAAAATAGTATGTATCAAATCAAAGTCTGCCTACGCTCTACGAAAGACATGCATGATGGACATTCTTCGAGTATTACTAGTGTTTTGTTTAACTATGCCAAACAATACATTTCGGCGTTGCCAATACATTAGAATGCACGAGTCGATATGACTTAGATAATTGTTTCTTGTTCGCTCAATGATTTAAGCAAAGTAGCGTTAACTGAAATATGTGAAGATATTTCATTTGTACTTGGGATAAACCCGATGAGAGCCCAGACTAAATTAGTAACACACGACGATTATGTTCGAGCGGCAAGCGACTGTTTTCTTTTAGAGGAAATGTACTACGACGATCCTCAGGAGTACAAGAGAGGTTAACAAACAAAGATCGTATAACAATAAAGACTATTTCAATCGAAGGGTAGAAGGCTATACTGATATGGCGAGAGAAATACCTGGTGCAATTGAAATGTATTCTGTTCTGGGCAATGACACCCTATACGATCGTCCGGATGATGTCACCTTGCTGGTAGAAAACAAGCCGTACTTCTTGGAACATGGCCTTGAACTACAAAAGATTTCAACCATTGATACTGTTGGTTATTGTAATATCATATGTTGTGAAAGAGCTGTATTCGTACCAGAACAAGAAGAAGAAAAAGAGAAGAAGCAGCTGAAAATGGTGCTGCTGTAAAACAACACCCCCCTATTGACGACAAGAATAGTTTGCAGTATTTTATTTATCCGCATATCTTAGTTCTGTTAACTGTTCCCTTTTGTTGATTACTATCCTTTTACTTTCGCTTCCCCATAACTCAAGCTGCAAATTACATTACAAAATGACCTCCTTCTCCAACCGCAAAACTGGCAAGCGAGTGAATTGTATGATCCTTCTCCTCTAAGCAGGCCTTTACTAAATCTTTTATCGAAATAATACCCACAACATCTCCTTGTTCAACTAATGGCAAATGTCTAATATCACGTCCTAACATTTTCGCCATGCATGCATCCACCGTATCACTTGGGGCTGCTGTAACAAGGTTTGCAACCTGTGTTGATATCTCCTTTACTTTTGTTGTTTTACCCTATGTTTGATGAATAATAATAAGATATAAAAGATACCAAAGATATGAAAAGATACGGATATTATTAATAAGTTCAAACTCACCGTCTTTCCCAATAGAGCTATCTTTGTGACGTAGTCACGTTCACTGATTACACCAGAGAGCTTGCCTGTGTATAATGGTCAAATTGTGATATATAAGAAGAGTTCTCAAATTCTTGTGCACATGATATGAAAATTGATACTATTACTCACCGTCCTCGTCAGTGGTTACCAGAGCACCAACATTATACGCTGCAAATTTCTCTACTGCATCAATCACTGGACTATTTTGGTCAATGGTATAATCAATGCCAGAATAACAACTTTTACTCCACGCACAGTTTGCAGTTTCTATTTTGGCATCCCCCAGCTGAGATATGTTACGTGTTGCAATTTGAACGGCAGTAGCTGTTCGGCCACGAGCTAATTTTGATACACAGGAGGATAACATGATGATCGATATTGGATTGATTGTTTTTATATCACGAGTCTATTGCTATGGATTACAGAACAGCAGCCGAAGGTGTCAATCAAAGATGATGAAAAAGATTTTTTGCAGTCCATCCCGTTTGATGGCGATACAACGATTGGACTGTGTGCAAATAGTGCTCTAACACAGTACATCTTTATTTGCTTTTAACTCACACGTCTACTTCTACTCTACACTTGTTATCCTGTTCTACCTTGTAGCAAGTATGTTCGCAATACTATCTCGATATGCTGGTGCCATGTGATCATCTAGCAGTCGATCATCCAGTTCTATAAAGCGAAGAGCTTTGCAAGTACCGTCACAAAGAACAGCTTCGACTGCTGCCGTACTGGAGTCTTTAATATCATTGTCACCCGAATGCATATCCGTATCCTCAACTTTTGTTATCCAATCTTTGATGAGAGTGTACATATCTTTCTGTTCATTATCCTCATCCTCTGATGCATCTTGCCGTTCTTCTTGTTGTGCCCAAAGATTATACATCATCACTACATTTCCAGGTACATATAGATAGTCACTGTCATTTAGGTCAGTCTCTTCTAAAGCCTCATCCAGCTCCTTTTCTATCTCATCGACACTCATTAACATCTCTCCATCTTTTCCTTCCTTCATCTTGTTCATGAAAGCAATGGTTGACTTGTAGCTTGAAAAGTTCAAATTTTGTTCCTTCAACTTATAGGATACAGCTCGCAATACCTTTGTTGTAACCACGAGTGGACTTATACTTCCTCTCGGAACTGCATCGGCATTATTTACCACTGTCGTGACATGTGATTTGCAAGCAAGAGCGTTCTTAAGGTCTAGTATAGGAGGAGACGCAAAAGCCCATACTTTAAGCTTGTTGTCACTGTCATCTCTCAAGACTGGTATGCTTGCTCGTAGTAGCATAGAGACTATCGTTGCACAGCCGGCACCTAGACTGGAAGAGTGCGTTTCATGATTTAGAAGATGAAGAGAGATGGTAGTAACGTATGTTAGTGCATGTGGGTTGCAAAGGCAATCAAACAAAGGCAAATGTAGGTCAAATGAAGTATGTAGTCAAAATACCGAAACTTCATGTTGTGTTGATCACTGATCACATGAATTCACATGATAAGACAATACTAACGCGGACTTTCCTGTGACCGACAATTACAATCTTGTATCCCGATGGTATCAATAAATCTCGAACAGTTGGTAGGATCTGTTTGTAAAGCCTTTCGCTCGAAATATATATTCCCTCATGACAAGTTAAACTACCGCCCTCATTAGGGAGATTGTACTGTACAGCGGTAGCGCAAACATCAGTAACGAAATCTTCAACGTTACTTGTACCCTTCACTCCAATCACGGCAATCTTCTTTTCTTTAGACGTACTCAGAGCAATGTAATGGCCTAGATAACCAGGGACAGCTGTCTTGTCATGTTTGATCAGATTGTAACCCATGGTATTAAGTACTTTTTCAAGTGAACCATCTTTATGTTCATCATATGCAAGATCTGCTAACTCAAAGTACTCATCTATGCCATTCAACATATCATCAGGGATATCTTTTGTTCCAGATGTTCGGTATATATCATCTCGTGAGATTGCTCTTGTGGACTTTGCTTTTACTTGCCACAGCATTTGTAATAATGCTAGCACTGCTGCCTCTATATTGAACTGTTCATCTTCTTTTATATCCAATTTACTCTTAGCCACATTCATCACATTTTGTACCTTGTCTCTAAAATTTGATAGATTGGTAAGATCGTCATCATCTTCGTCTTCACTGTCATCTTCAATACTTTGCTTTTCTCTTCTGAAGGGCAACATTAATACATTCATAACCTTTCTTCCATGCCTGGTAATTCTTGGCTTTACCCAATGTGGAGTTGATCTCCATACATCACGTAATATAAAGAGCGCCAATGCAATCCTTGTAAACCCAATCTTATTCATTACCACTGTTTGTCTTTGCCATCCTGGTGCACATATACTACCAACACCATATCCAACCCCAAAAAGAAGAAGACCACGAGCCCATAGTGCTATATAAGGTATCATTGATTTACTATTTTCGTTGCTGTTGTTATTACTGATACCACCAGCAGATATATTACTATTAAAGAGAGGAGAAGATATTGCTGAAGTTCTAATAGTATGTGTATGAATTGGTGTTGCTAAAGTTCTCAAATGATGTGGCTGTGTATGAATCGGTGAACGATTTTGGGTTGCAAATTGCAGGGCTCCGACTGAAGTAGACAAATATATAATTAGTGATATAAAAACAGGTGATCGTGATATATTATGCCATATAAACATACTTCCTTTGCATCACCATAGGCTTCGACCACCAGTACAATACTACTTAAAATCTTTGAAAGATCTTTATCAACGGTATCTTTTTGTCTTGTCGGGCATTTTGACCTTTTGCATTGGATTTGGTTGGTCGACTGAGGCGGGTATTATATTATTGCTGTGGTATGGTTGGAAAGACAACATTAACTGTTGGTATCAATTCTAGACGTTATTGATTTCAGTAGAGCAATCTCCATTAGTTTGATCATGAGTACATCAAGTGAATCAAAGAAGCAAAATACAACAACTCAATTGCAAGTTGATAATAATATGAGTGGTGATGGTGATATGCCTCCTCCTTTGCCTGCAAATTGGAATCGTTGTCATGCCTATAATGCACGCAAACGAAGGTATTGTCGTCAGATGCCGATTCCATTAACGTCAGCTGAACAATGTAGCGCCGCAAACAGCTGTCAACCGAGGAGATATTGTGGTAATCATAGACATTTGATGACAGCAGATGATAGTCTATTGAGCAATGAACAAAGTAACGAAGCAAAAAGACAGCGTACTGATGTGGACAACAAGAAGAAAAATCGCGGTAAAAGAGTACCCTGTCCGATAGACCCATCACACTTCATATACGAATCATCAATTGCAAAGCATGTATTGATATGTCCAGCTGTCAAACTGCAACAAGAAGCAAAGAATCATGAATATTATTCTGAGGGTATCAATTTAGGTGGTCATGGACGAATAAGTAGTAATAGTATTGAACCAGAGAAGAATACGAGTGATATGATTGATATGAAAGAGGCAAAGAAGTTAGCTTTAGCTGTGCTGAGAGTCTTTCATCATGTTTTTCTATCTTCTAACATATGCAAGAAGGTGGATTGTAGCTATAACACACCATCTATTGAGAAACTACAATCAATCACAGACAATGATATCTATAGTGCACTTGAAGAAGTTGATCTATCCAAAACTGAAGAGAGTAGCTCAGAAGATGGCAAAGAAGGACGTCTAACAGCAGCAATTAAAAGGCATCACATTAGGGCTGGTGGACCTCGTCACCTACATCAGATTGCAAGCATACTAGGTCATGTACGTCAGAATGGTATGATATCATCTGAAACTAGTATTAGCAGTCCACTTGTCATTGAAATGGGAGCAGGCCGTGGTATGACAGGGCTTGTGGTGGCCGGAAGTATGGGTTCATCATTGAAACAAGCTGGCTCTTCAGCAAAAGTGAATCTATGCATTATAGAAAGAGCCGGAACAAGAGGAAAGGCCGAGACAAGAATACGAAACACCGAGAAGAATAAATACTCCTTAGACGACCCGATACGACTTGATAATGTGGATGTCATGAGAGTTAAGTGCGATCTTGCTCATGTAGATATGGACAAAGCTATACCTTTACAAATGAAAACTGAATCCTCACGTAAAGTATACATTGCAAAACATTTATGTGGTGCAGGAACAGACCTTGCTATAAAATCAATGAAGAGCTTATCCACTCCAATTGATGGATGCTTCATGGCCACTTGCTGTCACGGTTTATGCACATGGGCAGAGTATGTAGGAAGAGATTCCTTTATACAACTATTCACATCAGTCGGTGGACTGACTTCTTTTGGTGAAAAAGAGTTCAATCTGATAAAACGCTGGACTGCTGCTTCGGTATTAGAAGAGAGAAAAGAATCTGCTGAACCTGATAAAGATAACGAAATGCAAGAAGAACACAAAGATAATAATACAGAAGAAGAGAAGGGAAGATATCCAAACATCTTCAAGGTAGTTGACGATATGGGCCTGTCATGTGGAGGTGCTTTCCTTGCAAGAGCATGTCAAAGAATCATTGATTACGGTCGTTGCGAGTATATGAGAAAGAATATATTCAGCTCATCTGAATCGTACAATGTACAACTCAAGCATTATGTGTCACGCGATATTACACCTCAAAATGCCTTGATCGTAGCATCAAGAAGATGATCTAGTAGTCTCATAACAAACAACTTACTTTAAGATATTATTTGTGTCTCTTTCTAACATTACATTCTCAGCTTGAGTGCCCTCCGCAACATAACATACTCAATCTACCATGTTCATACTTTTTTGTGTTAGTTTGTCATCGTTTATGGAGCCATAGCAGCTTTTGGAAGATCTTTCTCTGTCATATCACAAACTTTAACAGATAGATCCCACATCTTCTTTGCAGTAGGACCATCTCGTACAGCATCTGATTGTTCATTCTCAAAGATTTCACCACCCGATCCTCCAGCTCCCTTGGGCTTTCCATCTGCACTCCATCGGCCTACCTGCTGTGCACCTCCATTCCATGACCAGTAAACATCAGATTTGTTAGCACATTGAGGATCATCTACAACCTGAGCTAAACGTTCACCTGCCTCTTCCATGCCAACGTATCCTCCAGTTACATATTTCATGAACCATGGGAATGCCTATAAAATAATTGACATTATGTAAGTAAAAGAGGAACAAAAGAAACAAAATAATTAGACACTGCATTCACAAATGAACATACCTTACGGAACCATGGCCTCTTCTCCCTAAACAACTGTGTCTCAGCGATACATCCGGGATACATACTACTGAATGAAATACCCGTACTATCATGATATCTGCGATGTAATTCAGATACAGTCATCATGTTACAAACTTTGGAATCTTTGTAGGCTTTGGCACCGAAGAATGGCTTACCGTCTGCCATTGACACGGGTTCCTTTGCACCTTCCTCAAAGCCTTGGAGGTTTCCAAGATCTGCTCGGGGATAGACAAGTCCACCGCCTGTTATTGTTGAGAAAGAAGAAAAGTATATGAGATATTGTCTATATATTTCAATTCTTCAATTACACAACATAATACTCTCTCGACACTAAAATACTCACCAACAGTGTTAGTATTACCAGTAATACTACCAACAATGCACATCCTAGCATCCTTAGCCTTACTCATATCATCAACTAACAAATTCGCTAATAGGAAATGTCCAAAGTGATTAATACCCATACTCTGTTCAAATCCATCATCAGTAAATGCAGGTTCAGGATCAGTAGGACGGTAAACTGCCGCATTACAAATCAAATTATTAACCGGCCGGGCACTCTTAAATGCTTTCAAGTTGAAAACAAAGTCACGTACTGATTGTAATGAACCTAATTCTAATTTCATAACAACATATGAATCATCTGGCATACCAAATTCTTTGGCTACACGTTTACCTTTTTCGACGTCACGTACTGCCATAACGACAAAGTGTCGTCCACTCTTTGCTAATGTTGCTGCGCAGTTTAATCCTAGACCGGAGGATGCTCCGGTTACAACTGTTAGACGTCGTGTACCAATCTTTGATCCTCCCAATACCTTGGCAATTTCTTTATCTTTCTTTGGATTGTATAACTTTTCTGGTAGTTCAGTTTGTGTTAACATTTCTGCAAGGGATGTTGGTGAGTTGTTGTAACTGTTTGTATTTGCAATGTCATTATTAGGTGTGATTAATCTTTGAGTACGGATTTGTGTTGGAGTTGGTGCAAATGCTGATATTTCTGTTGCCATGTAGGCAGCAGCTACTACGAATGGGATAAAGCGGACCATTATTATATTATTGTAGTGCGTACTAATGATGATATGATGGATGACGATGGAAGAAGATATTTATTTTATGAGCAAGCAAAATGAAGTTAAATGGGTTGAGGATACCATAGAAGGATACGCAAAAAGATACGCTAAAAAATATTACACAGTGGAGGTGCATACATACAAATACCACGGATAGACCTTATACTGACTCAGGCAAGAAACGGGCACAGAGAGATCATTTGCTTTGGCTTTTGTCATTCTTTGCTTTTGTTGTAGTTGTGTAGAATTAGATAATAGGGTGGTTAGGATTGATATTGTATAGCGCGGCGGCACACATACTCGATATCATCTATGCTACAAAGATGAAGACAACATACTCATTGATAATGTTTTTCGCCGCCATTCTTAGTACTCATCGTCGAGTGGCAATCTCTGCATTTCAATCATCATCATCATTAACCACATCTAGAATAATATCACGTCCTATTGCAACACAAACTTCCAGAATACTATTATCTGCTGAAAGTAGTGGTGGCGGAAGAAGTTCAGCTGCAGTGGTTGATAAAGATTTAGTTTCAAAAACATCCAAAACATCAAATGACAAACAACAGAAGAAGGTAGCATTAGATACCAACCCACCAAAGGGAACACGAGATTTTTATCCACCAGATATGAGATTACGTACATGGTTATTCAATCAATGGCGTGACGTTGCCGCATTATATGGATTCTCTGAATATGACGCACCTGTACTTGAATCTGAAAGTTTATATACACGTAAGGCAGGTGAAGAGGTTACACAACAATTATATAACTTTGTTGATAAAGGTGAAAGGAATGTTGCATTACGTCCTGAAATGACACCTAGTTTGGCTCGTATGGTAATGGCTAAGAAGGGTGGATTACCGCTACCATTAAAGTGGTTTAGTATACCACAATGTTGGAGATATGAACGTATGACACGAGGACGTCGTCGAGAGCATTATCAATGGAATATGGATATTTGGGGTGTTGATGGTATTGAGGCCGAGGCGGAGTTACTAAGTGCAATGGTTACATTCTTTAAACGAGTAGGATTGACAAGTGATGATGTGGGTATTAAGGTTAATTCAAGAGGTGTAATTGGTGAAGTGTTGACTGAATTGGGTGTACCGGAAGAGAAGTTTGCAGCCACTTGTGTATTAGTTGACAAACTCGAGAAGGTAAGAGATTGAGTTGTATATGTCTTGTATCTTGATTTATCATCATCTCGTGACACACTACTAAACATAATATATGCTGCAACTCAAAAAAGGTACCAATCGATGCAATCCAAGGAGAGTTAGAAGAGCTGGGCTTGGAGAAATCAACAATTGAGAAGCTATTATCAATAATGACCAACACATCAATTGAATCTATAAGTTCGGTACTACCATCAGACTCGAATGCAGTGCAAGAACTAACACAACTGTTCAAATTATGTAAGGCATATGGAATTGAGGATTGGATATCATTTGACGCCTCTGTTATTCGTGGACTTGCATATTACACTGGAATTGTATTCGAGGCATTTGATAGAAAGGGTGTATTGCGTGCGGTGGCTGGTGGAGGTCGATATGATAAACTATTAGAAACATTCGGTGGTGAACCAACGCCAGCTGCTGGATTTGGATTCGGCGATGCTGTAATTGTCGAGCTACTCAAAGAACGGGATGTTTTGCCCTCATTTGAAGGAAGTGGATATGACACCGTTGTGTTTGCCATGAACGAAGATTTGTACAGTGTAGCAATAGAGGTTGCATCGAAACTTCGTGCGCAAGGGCAGACAGTAGATCTTATATTAGAAAAGAAGAAGACAAAGTGGGTATTCAAACATGCTAGTCGGAATGAAGCCAAGTATTGTGTAATAGTGGCTGGGAACGAGTACGAGCGCGGGGAAGTTAGTGTTAAAGATTTGTCACTCGGTGAACAATCAGCTGTCAAGATAGACACTCTAGAAGAGTGGGCCAATGAAGTTGCTAAATCATAGAGAATTTTAAAGTTAAGATATACAACTGCCCTCTCATCTATACATTCAACGCTGCCATAATGAGGCCATGATATTAGCATCGACACGCTGTAATTCACGAGTATTGTAACTTCCACAATGCTCACATTTCAATCCAACAAAGTGATACTTTACATTCCCCATCTTTCCACAATCCTGACAATAGATGTTGCTTGTGGTAGCTGCATAAGCTGGAGGCATGGGCTGCATACGCACTGCAGAGTCTAACAGAGCAAAGTACTCTCTCATGTCTTCAGCACTCTTCTTACACAATGGACAAGTGTAGTTATGTCCTCTCATATACATCGAGAAACAACTCAAATGCATGACATGGCCACATTTCAATCCCTTGAGAGGTTCAGTGCTTTCAAACATGCTCTCGTGACAGATTGGACAGTTCCCCTGCAACCTCTGTGGAATACAGTGATGTTCTTCCTTTAAGGATACACATGCGTTGCATCTCATACAGTGACGATAGTCAATACCCAATCCCTTACCACTTCTGCACACATTACAGAAGGGACAGTGGTAGATATCTTTGTTCGAGTCATCATAAAAATTACATATGTTGCATGTGTAGCGAGCATGTGGCTTCCCTGCTGATTGGCATTCAGGGTTAACACATTTATCGCCAGCGGGTTGTAGCGCACCGCATTTCATGCACAAAACTTCCTTGACTTCGTATCGGTCTAGTGGAGAGTCTTTATCCTTGGTTGCCATTTCACATGTTTGTTCACAGCAAAGACGGCAGGTGTAGAGCCGTCCTGATGTTGGATGACGGAGTTTACATGTTCTTGCATAATGTGGACATCCAAGAATGTGATTAATACCCCCATCATGATATGTTGGTGCTAGCTCTGAAGCAGAAAAGAGGGGCACTGTGCCGTCGTTAGGATGAAACTGTGCAGAGTGAGGATCGCTACTCCAAACAAGTTTTATCTCTCCATCTCTCATCTTCTTATAATATGACGAGGGAGGTGTTTCACGCTTAAAACGAGTTGCAACTCCTGACGCAACAGAAAAGCTCATGTGATGAGATTGAGAAGGTTGTGAGCCTCCAGTCGCAGCTTGGGACGATCCAACAGCACTATATGGACCGGTGGCCGTTAATGCAGTAGGCATGCGTGCTACTTGAGAAGATGGCTGTTCCAGTATTACATTCCCCTCTTCCCTCTTTCGTTTTGATAAACGACAATTACTCTTCCATACAGAATCTCGCAACCCTTGGATTGTGAGATTCTTTTGTTTGGGATCTAAATGTGGATTAGTACCAATAGCTCTGATGAGCTTCTCAAGTTCTAATGCACTAGTATATGTTTCTCCAGCCTGCTGGTCGTTATCTGATTGGTGGGTCGAAGCCGCTGATGCGGCTGCAGTTGAAGTAACCGATTGGGCGACGACAGAAGAAATTGGTTGATTGGCTATTGTCTCAGAAGGGTCTTTAAGTGCGGCCATTTTCAAATCACTGTCATCATCTTTCTTATCATCAGGTAATTTGGAAGAAGCGGCTTCTTCCAAATTCAACTCTTCGTTGCCCTCTTCTTCTTTTGGCTTACCCAAACCCTCACTTCCACCTTTGTCTGTTTTCGTATTATCATCTGTCTTGTTCATCCATCCACCCATCTTCAACCACCGCTCGAAGAAAGTCCCTACCATTGCTTGCTTCATATATCTAACCATATCATCTCTGTCTGCCTCATTGAGATTCTGGACAGCCATTGTCAGAATTTGGCTCATCAACTCACTCGATCGCTGACCCATGATTTTACCCACCAATTCATTAATCTCCGCCTTTGTTAAATACTGAGCTACTAATGGCATACAATGTGTCTCTTCTTTATTCAAATGTGTCATTAAATGTCTCATTAGATTCCTTGTACCCTCTAATAAACTCTGAGCTAGATGACGTAATGTATCAAAGTTACCCCCATTATTCAATGATTCCAAACAGACTTTACGACGATTATTCAATTCAACACGAAGATTAGAAAGCATGGTATTGATAGAATTGAACATTCTCTCTTCATCCGCATGATCCTCTTCGTACTCCTCTTGTTCAATTTTGTGTACTGTTAATGATTGTGCTCTCTCACGTCGTTGCTGTTCATTATTATCATTATTCTGCGCTGCTGCTGGTTGAGGCTGAGGTTCATTACTATCATTATTTGCAGCAGCTGGCTGAGGTTCTGATGCTGCACAATTGCAATCACACGCCGCACCTTCAGGAAGTGCCACCTGCTTTGCTTTTAATGCAGGCCAGATATATTCATCCTCTGCAGCCGAGTGTGCACGAAATACCGACCAAATAACAGTAAATCTACCAGCTAATAAATATGAAGTGTAATACAATACAGTTTGGTTAACCTGATTCTACATAACATGTATACATAATAATTTGTTGAAAGAAAAACATATTCATAGTACTTACCTACACGACGCTCTAAATCAACAATACGTTCATCCGAATTACTATCTTCTTCCACTACTGCAGGTGACATATCATTATCACTTTTGATACTTGCAGCAGTATTAATCTCACGACATAATTCAGAAACATCCACTTCTAAATTTTTCAATGCACCTCTAAAACAATCATGTAAATGAATTATTTCGACTAATGCGCAATCACCAAATAAATCCTTGGCCTTACGAGAGGTACCAGGAGGGGAAGAAGAGCCGGTTGTATTCATTGTTTCGTCTCTTCTTTACCAATTAGCACTATTACCATAACATTCTCCAGAGTTACTTGAATTTGAAATGATCATAAAAAGATACCAGGAGGTATCCTAAGTTGCATGTATGTTATGTATACATATGTTTTGTAACGTGCGGTGCTTGCGGCGGCGGCAGTGCACGGCCTAGTAGCTGCTGCTTGGTATGCATCCACATTCAACAGTAACGAATGTCCAACAGTGATAGATTAGAGCTTTTACTTTAGATGAGTTAAATCTTCAACTCTTGTCTTCTCATTCTCATCTCTCACGGCAAAAGACCTTTCCAGTACTTTCATCATTCGTTATAACGAATGCTGGTACATCCTTGCTTGCATTGTTTACTGTAGCAGTCTTTGCCCACCCATTAACGAAGCCTATAAGACCGGTTGCTTTATAATCTGGTCCATTCTTTCCGGTCTTCATTGAGTAAGTCGACCCACACGTCGGACATGCTACTGTTGGATCTGGGCCCCAAACTTCAGTATCTGTTAATAGCTTCCCTTTAAACAAGTCAAACGCGCATCTAGGGCATGTACCATCAACTGCATAGTAATTACCGTCGACATTAGCACATGCAATCTTTCGATCTTCACCAAATGCCCATCCTCGTATTGTATCTTTTTATTGTTCATTTGTTTGTTTATTGATTATTGTAAATCAGTACATGGTATATACAGAGATAAGTTGAAGTATATCAGTATAGTATCAATGAAACATATATATTGTATTGTAATTGGTACATAGACAAGAATATTAGCATATTATGAAAATACAAGTATAATAACCGACTAACCTTTCTCAGGAAGTGTCACTCCTGTTATCTCTTGACCACGCCCTTTATTAATGCTCTGAACTCTGGAAGTATTGGTGGAATCATCTAAAGTTCGTTCTATTGTAGATTTGGTTCGAAGTATTTCAAGTATATGCATGGAACAAGTAAAGACATGTGATATGTGAGTGTATAAGAGACATATGATATGTTCGATATATATAGCAAGTCAAATGAGAAGAAAAGATTATACATGAATGTACTTACTCAGGTTTCCTCCTTTTCCTCGACGAGCACCCATCATTGTGAGAGTGAATGCTGGTTGTAGGGTGACTTGTTTTGCATAAACCAAAGGCAAAGGAACATTGTTTGCAATAATCATGCTTAAAATGCAAAACACGAGAGCCGACCGATTGCAAATAGATACTAAGGTTTCAATCATTTTGAAGGTTATAAGTAGATATTCTCTGTATTCCAGACCGATAAACAGCACCCACTATTCAACCTATCTCCTCTGACGACCTGACGATGAAAATATGAGAGTATAAATGAAACTTAATAATGAAACTTTAAAACAAATTCTATCTACCACTATCATTACCTTAAGTATACTCAATTATTGGTCAATAGTATCGATAGAATGGCAAAGAAGAAAGGTAAAAAGCGGCGGTTAGAAGGCAATGATATAGATGTGGCGTCACTTGCATCCAAGCTCAATAAAAAGAGCTCTGCCGGTACTAAAGAAGATATTGATGTTAGCTCATTATGTGAAGATGAAGTGATTGGTTTGCATGGAATTTCTGATAGATCGTTGGAAACAACCATATCAACATTGCATAAACTATGCGGATTAGTAGATCAATCTACAGGAAAGCTGGCATTGAAAGATAAGAGGTATAAAAGTCTGAGAAAAGTCATGTATGAGTTGCAAAGTACTACATCATCTACTCAATCATGTAATAACAACAACAACAATGATAATAATATGGGTGGTGTATCATCTCTCCCTACTAGTGAGATATCCGCGATGATTGACAATGGCGTATATGAGACAGCAATTGTTACTTTGAGAAATGTAAGAATGAGACAGGAAGAATACTATTCAAAAAGGAAGCAACAATCCTCAACTCAAAGTAGTATCAATACTAATGTAAATTACTTACGACCTAAACTTGGCACCGTGCAAAGATGGGTAAGACAAGTTGATGCAGCTGGTACCAACGATCCATTAGCATTAGCAGTATTGGATGGTATACTCCGTATATGTTCACCTGAGTCCATTCTTCCTATTGACACTGCCGATGCCGAAAAGGCTATTTTGACACAGTTAGGAGTTAGATCAACATCTATCAGTAATATGAAGCAAGAAGGTGGGAGAGTTCGACTGTTTCCTCCATTTGATCGCCGTCAGAAAGCCTCTACTTTCAATAACATTGCAACAAATGGACAAAACAGTAGTGGTAGTATAGAACACGACCTCGTACGACGCATGCAAGTAGGAGAAGATGGCGTACGTATAATCGATATGGAATTAAGTCTAAAGAAGGATCGCCGAAGTGATATATTTCGTCAATGCGGGTTCGAAAAGGGTGAAGATAGAAGACCACCCAACAAATACGATCTCGAAATAGTAACAACATCAGAAACTAGCGAGTCAAAGTATTTAGAAGAAGGTGGTACTCTATACACAGTCTCATCATTGAATGGATTGAACTGGGACATGCTCAATCATGATGACAATGTTTCAATTGTTAAGAGTAAAATCCCATATATTAAAGACTCATTCTTGTTGGAGAATGTTCTATCACCAATTGAATGCGATCGACTTATAGCAACCGCAGAAACGGCAGGATATCATCCAGATGAACCACGAGCTGGCCAGCCAGGAGAGTCTATCTTAGCGCATGCCTGCGTATGGGTAGTTGATTACAAATTGGAGCGTACAATATTTGACAGAGTGAAAGATTTCCTTCCATCATATAAGCAAACTAAACAAGGAAATGAGGAAGAAACATTACAACCACTTGGACTAAATCGAAGATTTCGATTCTATCGCTATGTTCCTGGACGATACTACCGCCCACATATTGATGGTGCTTGGCCACCTTCTGGCTTTGATAGTAAGGGAGTCTATCGATATGACATTTGTGATGATACGAACAAAAATGGCTTGCAATTCATACAACAAAAAGAAGAAGGAGATGATAGTAGTTATATTGAAGCGGCAGAGATAATGGACACTAAGAAGCAAGCCGAGCAGTCAGACAAAGTAAAAACTGATGAAACAAACAGCAATAAATGCAGGAGACAAATGTCTCGTCTTACATTCTTGTTATATCTAAATGAAGACTTTGATGGAGGCGAAACAACCTTCCTTGTACCAGAAAAAGATGATGAGGGTACTCTCAATGCATTTCCAGTAAAACCAGTGCGTGGTGGTATATTGGTCTTCCCTCATGGTACATGTTCAGCACCATTACATGAAGGTAGTCCAGTGTTGAAACGATGCAAGTATGTTGTGAGAAGTGAAGTGGAGTACTATGTATGATAGTATGAACTAGGTTGCGTCGGGCTCTAAGGTATGTAGAAGTCTAACTCTTAGAAAAGTGACTGTCGTCTCGTATTGATATTATAATATACTCCTATCATTAATGCACTGTCAGATATATACTTGTAGCATTGGTATGCATCCGATTTCGACTGACAATAGATCTAAAGACTTCCTTCCCTTCCCAAACGGAGTTTTCACCATATATCTGAAAACTGATAATAACAATTATCAATAATCGATCTGATCAATTGCTTATTTATTGATCTATTTGTTGTTCATTATCTACCATGACTGTGATATCCTCTACTACTGATGATGAATTTCTTACCAGTCTCGGTATAAAGTCTGCCGGGCAATTCAACTGGGATATAGATGAACAACAAGCAAACACAAAGCCCATCAAATCTACATCTAATGAACAAAGTATACCATCTGGCTTTGATGTGATAAAGAACTTTGTCCAAGATAATAGTAATAATGATACTGATAAACAAATACTACAGTCTCTATTAAAGGATGCAAATGTCAACCTACCGTCTACACATTATGATTCTACTAATACACTTGCAAAAAATAACAATACATTTGGAGATGATTTTGCAAGAGATTTGTCTATAAAGGGATTATCAGATCGAGCTGTAGCAGAGCATACCCTTGAATGCAAAACATCTTTATTTGGCTCAATACTACGTCTATTTGATCAACCTAATCCCGAGCTTGAAGAGAAGAATATCAAGTCTGGAGTATACAACAAGAATAAGAAGAAGGATGGCAGTGAAAATAAGAAGGATAATGATGTGATTATGAAGGATACAAACAGTGGTAGTGTTGTAGGTGTAAGTGGTTTTGATACGGCAACACCTACAATATCATCATCTACAGCTACTACTGATGCATCTATTAACCCTCTTCAACCTATTGCTGCAAAACCACAAGTAGAGTCTTCAGACCCGATGATTATGACGACTCCAATATTATCAACAGCAGAGATTGTACGCTCAGTCCATTTAGCAGCAAAACCAGGGGATATTCCTCTATCTATGGATTCTAAAGAATATACATTAGCTGTGTTATCTTTCCTATCGAGCTATATTCCCTACCTGCATGAGAATGAGAGCGAAGACAAAGATACTGATGAATCCTCAGGATCTCACGAGGGTTGGCAACAATTGAGAGACACATTGCCAATACTACCATTGCTTAAAGCTATCAATCCAAATGAAAGTTTAGAACTACGATGCTATGGTCGTGTAAAGCCATTGATCAAATTAGGACAAACAGAACGGAAAGATCCTGATTCAATGGATAGTAACGATATGTTCAGAAGGAAGGTGTTGACTATCGAACGTATCTTTTCGTCTTCACTACCCTATGCTGTACCAAGCACATCTGAAAGGTTGACAGCCAAACTGTCTGAAGCATCATCTACTAAAGTATCTGAATCTACCGAGGAAGCTGAAAGTAAGAAAGCAACAGTAAAAACCAATTTACCATCCTTTGAGAAGTACTGCCCAAGGCGGAAGCTCGTACCTCATATTGATGGAGGCTATAAAGAAGAGCTGACATTGATGATCAGTGGTCATATGCAGCAGCCGCAGCATACTCCCGGGCCTACAAAGGGAAAAGCTAAAATGAAATCTAAGTCTCCTGCTACTGTTGGTAAAGAGAAGGATTCGGCAAAGCGGAAAGTTGACACAGCCAGTGACGATTCACTCCACCAGTCAAAGAAGGCCAAGGGGATTGATATTTGACTTGGCTTGTGATATCTCTCTAGTAGTAGAGTCTTACCATTATAACTAGATAAGTAGACATGACAACTAAATAGTAACCAAATCACAAGATATACATACAGAATACACCTAATTGGAGAAATAAAAACTTTCTTATAATATACACCCTCTTTGGAATTATGATGTAAGAACATCCAAAAGACGACTTCTTCACTACTTGTTGCCTCTCCATTAAAATATTCCTGAAACAACGCAACATATTGATCACATGCCGTACTCAATAATTAACAACACCTAACCCCAATAAAAATAATTCCCCTTAGCTTTCGTAATAATGGAAATACTACCGATAAACTCCTCCACTCAATCGATTGATTTGCATCCATTCTCTATGCATTCTTCTCCCATACACTTAAATATGTAATTATGAAATATAACCCCCGATACTTTTTTCTTGATAACACAAAACACTGACAAAACTTATTGTTGAAGATAGTTGATTAATAAACGAACACCTCCCACATGCACCACTAACATATTAATCATCTAAACTTTTCCTGGCAATACGTGCCGACCGCCTTCCCGCTGGTGTCTTAACACTTCCTGACCCCTTAGCTGCCTTTCGCGTTACAGTTGGTGATGAAACAGTGTCATAGGGTGACTTCTTCATCGGTGTACGCTTTGCTTTGGGTTTCTTCATGGGTGCATTTTGTTTCATGTAAACTACGCCTCCTACTATTGCTGCCAATAGGACTAATAGTCCAACCTGATTTTAGGGGGAAGAATAACAAATAAATCATTAGTGTGAGTGACATCAGTAGTGAGTTGTTGCAATGAAAAAAATTGTCATTGCAAGAATCGTCGTCGTAATAACACCGACCAAACAAACAACCCTCTCACCAAAATAGGTGTATCCAATTCAATTGCCATGGTTATCGATTTGCGTAGTGGTCTGGTAGTCTGTGGTTAGTAGTAGTAATAAGAGGCTGATTATCGTTGCTATTTTGAGTTGATGTGTCACTCGATCGGATTCAAAATTTCCCGCCGGTATCCTCATCAAATCGCAAAGGAAGGGATGACAAGCCTTCAAGCAAGGACATAACCTTCAAGAGAGCGAGAGGCTCGCAGAGATAGGGAAGTAGATATAGAGCAAGTTAGTTCTACTACGATAGTCCCTCCTAGGGTATCTTTGATATACTACTCGTGAGCTCGTTTTATCAGGAGTTATCTTATGCATTGAATTATGGAATGGCCAGTCGATTGGTTTCAAGTAGCACCGATATTTGGAAGTTTACTTTACTCTCTATCACTCCTCCCATACGATAACCTCAATTAGCATAGACACATAAGTAGCCCTACTCTTGCTCTTCCGAATCAACTCTGAATACACTTCTTATCCTAAACCCCCCTAATATGATGATTTCCTTCATTGCTCATATTAGGTACTTCCAACAACCTGCCATGTTTTCTTAAAGTCTTCCGTCTCAATAACTAAGTATCCTTCAATTGAGCCCGGACCCTGTGGCTTAAATTTGACTGTAAAGTGTGTTTCCTCTCGTCCAATTGACCCTTCACTAGGCTCGATGGTCCAATCCATTGGTGTTTCAGCTGTAAAGGCCGCTCGGAAGTCTTGAAGATGCGCGTTTCACAGTATATGGACGACGAAAAAGAGAGATGATAGTAACTCATGTTAGAACATGTGACTCACAAAGGCATCCAAATAAAGGCAAACTAAGGCCAACTGAAGAGCAAGATAAGCAAAATTCCATGACAAACTACTAAAACAGACTTTCCTGCAAACCCCATGTATGGATTTTTGAGCTATCGAGTAAGCACAACAAGATATGTGAGATACACAAGTCATGCTATACATAAAACAAACGAAAACATATATCAAGTAGTACTCACATGAAGATCATGAGTAGCAACCCTATTAGGGGCAGTTTTCAACTCAATCACTCCCTCTACATCTCCAGCAGTTACAGGACCAAACTCTTCATCCAAATCAAATTCTTCATTCCTCTCGACACCAAACTTGGCAAGTGTACGCCAATCCTCCTCGGCACTAGATTGTTGCGCATCAAAGGCTTCAGCCATATCTTGCATTTGTTGAGATTTTGCTCTAACCTCTCTTTGGTTGGCCCAATTCTCTAGCTGTTGTGCTCGTGCAGTATCAATACCCTCAACAGTTTCACGTAACTCGTCTGCATATCCAGTTGATGTTCCCCATGCATTCTTAGCTGACATGCTCTTTGATGTGGTAAGTTGGGGTACATCATCCATCTTTTCTAGAGCATTACCGGTACCATCTCCGGCAACACCCATTTGTCCGTCACCACCATCAAATTCATTAAAGTCTACAAAGTCAGCGAATGATCCAGGACCTGCTCTGTCTAATTGTGATTTGTCCATCTTAGTTGCCTCACGACTTTCTTCTTCCGGGTTTGGATTACTATCTTCACCGTATAGTTCTGATGTTATATCATCGAGGTATCCTTTAAGTGGTGACATTGAATTCACTTGTCTGGATAATAGACTTGATGGTACGAATGCAGTTGCAACATTGCAACTAGTAGCAAGTACAATAGCTAGAGTAGAACTGGATAGATGCATATTTTTGTATGTTTGTGTTTATATGTTTTTGATTTGTGAGATATCGTCGGTATTGCAATTTTCCTTGATGTCTGATTGATAAAAAGGGTACCAAACAAAGTATAATAAGCGCTGATAGGATGGATATATGGTAATAGGCTCGATGATGATGTCAAAGATATATTGTGTTCCTCAACAACATTCGATCGATCTTGGGGCATTGATCACTAAACTAAAACGATATTTAGAGCCCAATAATGATGGCCTCACCAGTAAAAGTGCGAGAGGCAACGTGTTCTTCGAATTTATTATTTGCTTGCATTGGCCTCATAATTTAACAACACCAACGACGATCGTAACAACTCGACCACATAATATTATAAAAGCAACTAAAACAAATATTATCTGCAAATACTACCTATATAATGACAGCCGACGATATGGTATCACCTACACAAAGAAGTACTATGCAAACTCCTTCCCTGCCTGCACTCTACTTCTCCAATGACGAGAACGATACACCAACAACCAGCACAACTACTGCAATACCTACTCTACAAACTCTACCACCAGAACTACTACACAAATGTCTAACACAATACTGTGATTGGGGTGACTTGGCAAAGGTAGCATGTGTACAATCAAAGTGGAAGAATATTGTGCATGATTCTGCAATCTATGGCGGTAGAGATGCAATGTGGGAACTTAGTATGTGTTTACTACATGGGGATGATAAGTATGACGGAAGTAGTAGTGATAATGAGAAGGAAGAAAGTACATCAGAAGATAGTGGCAGTAACATAAGACCAAAGAATAACAGAGGATTGCAAAAGAATGAAGCGCTTGCTATCAAGTATCTTACACTAATGTCTGGAGTAGAAGTATCTCAGTCATCGGAAGAAGAACAAAGCAAGAGTCTCCTACCAAGTGATATCGACAACAGCTCAGACAACAGCAGCAAAACAGTAGCAGATGAGGCAGCTCTACTTCAATTAGCCGAATGTCATCTATCAGGAACCGGCCTTTCCCAGCCCAATCCAACAGCGGCATTGCAATATCTAACAAAAGCATATCATCTCACCAACTCGGTAGCATCGGCACATAAACTTGCTTTGATATATGAATATCCTACTCAGTCCAATAATCTTATTCCAATTGATGTTGTGGCTGCATTTCAATGGTTCAAGGCAGCATCCGAGAAAGGTCATGTCTCATCTATGGCCGAGCTTGCATTATGTTATGAGCTTGGCTGTGGTGTCGAGGCTTCAGATGATGAAGCATTAGATTGGTATCGTAAAGCTGCCAATCTTGGTCATTCAGCATCACATTACTCAGTAGGTGAGCACTTTGAGGAAGCACGAGGTGTTAATATGGACCATGAGGAGGCATGTCTGTGGTATTATCGTGGTGCTTTGTTAGGGTGTAGTGATGGAATAGGTGGACTACGAAGACTTGAATCTGTTGCAAGAAATCTTCCAAGGAGGATGGCTCCACAGCTGGATGAGGTGCTCCTCCTAGGACTATAATGCGCCTGGTTAGGCGCGGAGTGATATGTACATAGTATGTGTTGTATGTTTGTGTTGAGTGTAATATAAGATAGAAGTGTGATAGTAGATCAACTTGAGTTATACCATAGTAGTGGTGTATAGTATATATGATATCTGTTACCAGGTCTCGTACTCCCAACTTGCAGAGCTATCGCCGCCACTAGATCCTATCCACTCTACTCCTACTCCATCCTTGATGAAGCTATCTTCCTTTGAGAACACAAATGGCATTGAATCAAGTGCCCAATCAGCATTACCAATATCACGATGTATCTGTGCAATCAACTCGGGAAATGAATCAAACTTTTGTTCAGCTCGAAGATATCCAATTAGTTGCAGTCTTAGCGTTTCATCATAGAAATCTCCTTCAATCTCATCTATATTGTCACTGCTTTCTCCATCGTCAGTAGACTCTGGTTTCTCCATCGGACTACTCTTTGTTATCAAATGAGCTTCTACTATCTTTTCTTGGTTCTCCTGTCCTTCAAACGTGGGCGAGTAACCAACATTAACAACGGCTTTGATTGGTACATTTCTTCCTTTATTTGATGTTGATGTTGACTCAATAACTGCCCAGCCAAAGTAAACGCCATTTGACATATCTTCCAATGCAGTTTGAAATAGTGATGATGGTAGCTGTATGAATAGGTGTAGATAACAACAAATTATATGAGTAATACTGATAAAGATATATACAACAGGAGTACATAGATGAAAGATTGTACAATCAATGCTACTTTGTACTTACATTGGCGGTGGGAACTCCTAACTTCTTGCCTCCTCTTCCATACCCTGTTTGATGTTACAAAAGAGCATATCTATTTTAGACATCTGAAACAAAACAAATAATTTGTGTATATGGTGATGTACACACATAAACTTACCTGTTGCAACTTGTCCTCTAAGTCTAAGAATTGGGTTTATAGATGACCAAGGATAGTCACTTTCCTCAGAGTTCTCATCATTAACCTCTTCTTCTTCTTCAGTATATAATGATTCTATATCTATATTCTCTTCTATATCTTCTTCTTCTTCTTGTAGAGTACTACCTTCCATTTCTTGTTGCATCTCGAGATACAATTCGACTTCTTCTTTAGTGGATTTCCCTATATTTGTAGCAGCTGTATCATCTGTTCTACTATACTTTAGCTTTGATGAATATTCATTATTTATACTCTCTTTTAACATATCAGGTGTCAATTCCTCGAGAGAAGCAAACGCTTCTTCCATACCATTTTGTTGCTCTTCATTACAAAGTCTAGTTTTGACTCTTTTCTGTATTACATGTTGAAACGAGAGACTATACCGAATTGTCACCAAACAAAGTATCAGTAGTGGTGAAATTCTCTTCATTCTTTGGATTATTAATGGTTTAATTTGATTATGTAAATAGATGCAATCAATCAACTCCTTGGAGCATGAATTATGGCCTTGTGCACGCATGATAGTTTTGAGATGAAGGATACCGTATCCTGTAAACTCTCTTTGTTGCCTTACATCACCTCATGCAATACAAGTTGCAATTATGCATTGACTTCCCCTCATTAAAAGTATATAGCTTAGCTAAAGCAGGATATGGATAATTATAACTCCTTCCTATTTTTACAACATATGGCCCATACATAGCGTAACCATATTTTTCTCCCTCTACTTTCACCCTCTAGGGCTAGGGAGAACGGTTCCCCTCCAATATTAAATACCAAGGTCGGACTTGCCTTTTTACTTATTCTCCATTGCCTGTTTCCTTTTCAACTTTAATCCCTCCTCAGGATTTGTCAATACACTATCAAAAATAAGTCCAGGACTACCCTGTCCCAATACATCACTTGGATCCTTATCATCACTTGGTTGCCAATAATCAGGATCACGGTACATAGTCTCTCCGTATACCTCTTTATCTTTCGTTAATTGTGCCAAATCCTTATCACATTCTATAGCATGAATACGTGCCAAGTCAAGTGTATCTGTTGAATTTAATGTTGATGTTTGTAATTCCTCCGCGGATACCTTACGTACCATCTTGGCAGGCGAGCCTAACCAATATTCACCTTCTTTTACTACAGATCCGGGTGTTACCACTGCACCGGGACCGACAATTGCATTCTTCTCAACTATTGATCCATCTAATACTTGTGCCGATGGACCTATGACACATCCATCTTTAAGTGTGGCCGCATGTACAATCGCTCCGGCACCAATTGTTACATTATTACCAATAATTGATGGAAAGTCACCCTGGATTTTAGCAACATGTACAACTGCCCGATCACCCACTGAGGTGTTATCACCAATTGATACCTTATGTACATCACCACGAATTGTGGCACCGTACCATACACTTGTGTTTGAGCCGAGTGTTACATCCCCTATGACCGATGCACTAGGTGCAACGAAGGCTGTTAATGGAGATAATGTAGGTGATACACCATCAACTGCAACGAACCGTGTTGAGGGTACTAAACGTTCAGTATATTTGCATACCTCCATTGATTTACCAATATTGTCAAGTCCTTGACCTAATTTGCGTGCCGTATTGGATGCGGCTATTACCACGCGTTGACCAAGAGATGTCATTATTATTGGTATTTAGGTATAGTTGTTTATTATTGTTATAGTATTAGGTAAGATAAGGGATTGCAATAAGGGGATATATTATGGGCGGCAAGTTGTCCGCATATAATATGATATAGAGGTTAGAGGCTAGACTCTTCGGAAATACCTATGAAAAATGAAGCCCAAGGGATAAAGGTCAAATCGATTTAGTTCGATAATTAATTTGGTTCAGTTTAGATGGCGTCGGTCTGCAATAGTAGACTATAATATATCTATCTATATCCTATATTAATCAGCGTATCAGGTATTCATCCTATTTTATTATTCGTCTCGGCAAAATCCGCCCTAAACTAATAAACAATACACAAAACACAAAGCAAGATGGCCCCCAAAATGGACATCGATGAGGTTGATACCTCTGCTGAGACCAAAACAACAGCTAGAGAATTGGGCCAACCAAAGAGAGGTTAGAGCAAAATCTCAACAAATGCAAGATATGGCTGAAGCCTTTGATGCGCAACAATCTAGTGCCGAGGAGGATTGGCGTACACT
>Ga0214478_100076_pt1 | contig 46326 bp, 35 predicted proteins | sample M1_20Mar14CPVII9_2_FD_178001 | JGI IMG/M metagenome (GOLD analysis project Ga0214478, IMG submission 178001) | Marine eukaryotic communities from Monterey Bay, California, United States - M1_20Mar14CPVII9sort6BwellD7 | ecosystem: Environmental > Aquatic > Marine > Unclassified | place: USA... | reverse complement strand
GAAGTGGATGGGAGATATTAGTGAGGAGCAGAATTACCTTCGAAATGCTGAGGATGATTCAATTGAATTGATCCTCAAGCGCATGAAGGCCGATGGTGCAAACGGAAAGTCAGATTGAATTGTTCTAGTTGGATGAGGGTTTGTATTGCTTTGTTTTTCAGTTTAATTGATCAGTTGGGGAAGGAGTGGGGTTTTGCTCTCGACTCTGTCTGATCAGGTTGTTCATATTTTGGGGGTTGTTTGAAGTAAGAAGTAATTGATTAGTTGGGGGGGAGAGTGATATATGGTTGCTCTCGGCTCTGTCTGATCAGTTTGTTCATAATATTTGGGGACTTGTTTGAAGTAAGAAGAATAGGAGACAACTTGTCTTAGTGTTATTAACATCTAAGCAGATGTGTGATTGTAACTAACTTGCTGATCATTAGAAAAAGCTAGCTTCTCTATTCCTTTGTATTCATTTGTCACCATCAACTTCATCCACGAGCAGGGAGCAATTGATATGTGTATATGAAACTAGAGAGTCCTTCTTCCGCCATGGTCAACTTTGTATGCACCCTGTTACATTTGTATATAGCATGTACCGTGCCTGCCTATACATGATACGCTCCCTAGTCTACAACAGCTCAATTGCATTGCCACCAATGTAATCAAGAACATGGTACTTTCTTGCCAATTCAATATCTGAGGGACAGAAATTTATTCCACACAATGGTCACAAGTTAAGAGAGGGGGGTAGGGGGGTTTAGTTTTTGTTAGTGAAGGTGCAAAACCATTTATATATAGTCTATAACCACACATTCACATTCGAATCTTGGTTTTCGGCTTACCTGAAAAGTCAACATTCCCAATAAAGTCACTTGACTTCCTCTTTTTATCAGTAGCTGATGGTATTAGGTTGACGATGTACTCAAAGTAGTCACTATCCACTGATTCTAGAGATACATCTACACCTCTCGTATTACTAACAACCTCTGCAATACGAGAAACCTTTGGATAAGGCCACGTCCGGTCCAACTTATTGTTATATCTCACCATGAATGCTTTCATCTTGGTAGCTTTAGCTGCTGCATCCCGTATCAGAGGTAGAAATGATTCGCTTACTTCTGTACCACGGCCAATACCTGAATTAACTCTTTGTATAAAGTATTCATGATCATTATGGATCCTCTCCTCACTGAAACAGAAGACTACATTCTCTACTTGATCAATGTACTTCCAATCGTCATTGTCATCATCATCTTTGGTAACTGATTTCAATTCATCTCCTAATACAACTTGTTTTGTACTCATGTCGATAGTTGGTTTTGATGTATCACTATTGGAATTGTTGTTTATATCCTTTGGAGTGATAACTTTGGCCGGAGGTTTCATATCATCCATCTTTTTCTTTGCACTACCTCCACCCGCTTTGGGGCTCATAGCTCTCATCGTCTCTAACCTATCAAGACGCATATTCTCAACCTAATTATCGTTGTAAATGAATACAATATCGTATACTAAAGGCAATATAAATTAACACATAGCAATGGCTACGGCACATTTGCATAATAGACAGAGGCTAAGATATGATAGATACTAGGAAGGATACCGACAACTAACCATTTCGCTCTTCATGTGAATTATCATTTGATTGAAACAGAAACCAGCAATGCAGCCTCTTTTCCTAAGTCAGAAGACTATGTGTAATTTGGTGATACTTAGGCTTAGCATTAAGATAGTGATAGTTCCCAATCACTAAACGTTCTATAAACAACTTGCTTCACAATCTTTTGCTTTCCACAATCCTGTTTCTCAAGTAAGAATCTAGTATGACCTCCAACATCTAGTGGTGTATTCATTGGCTTTACTCCTAAAGATTCCCCAGTCCAGTTACCCGTCTCATACCAATGTGCCCAGACCCATTCACCTTTTCTATCACATAAAGGTTGTTGAGTAAACTCTACTTTGCAGTCGGGATGAGCAGCAAGGAATTCCAAGCATCTATCTGCCATGTCTTTGTTTGTTGCATATCTAATCTTTCCTTTACTTGGCCCACACATGTCTCGCAACTCAACCTTATCTGTAAAGCAAGATGCCATCATATCTCCATCTTGTTTGTTAACACCCTCAAAGTATCGAGTGACTACCTCTTCCTTCTCCTGCATTACTCTTAAGTCTGTGGCATTCTGACCAGCAATTGAACAACAATCTAAACACCAATCAATTGCATCTACTGTGGTATTGAACACAGTGTCAGCCCCCGCATCCAATAAAGCCTTCTCAACAGCTAAAGCTTCTTCTGTATTGTTGTCTTCTCGATTCAACACTCCCAAAACTGAACCAACTCCGGCATTCTTTGCGGAGGTGACACCAACAACTGAATCTTCAAACGCTACCACAAACTTTGGTGGCAAATTGAGTTTCTCGAGAGCAAGTACATATAATGATGGATTAGGCTTGATGTTCGGCAGCCCACTGTTTGGGCATATGACGTCCTCTTGAACAGTCCGACCTCCGTGAAATGAATCACCCAGGTCTCCTGCTTCAATTGTAGCTTTGACAATAGGGTGCATATTTGAGGTACATAAACCAACATTACCAGGTCCTAATGCCTTTTCTAATTGTCTAATTCTACCCGTCAAACCTTTAAACCATAATGGCTCGAGGTCAACATGACCATTCACTACCATTTCTACCGCCAATGCTCGTTTCCTCTTCACTAAAGTATTTGGATCATCATTATAATGTATATCAAATGTTTTTAGTAGATGATTACCAACATCTGATGCGCTAGCTCCTCTTAAGCTGGGATCACTTAACGCATTTTCCATTGCTTTATGATCTATTGATGAAGTATCAATGCCGGGTATCTCCTTCAACACTGCAGCCCAAACGAGTGGTGATAAAAACTCGGAATCGACACATGTTCCGTCTAAATCAAATAGTACTCCTTTGATTGTTCGAGGAGATAGCTTAGGTAGTCTCATGATATATATATATTTTGTGTGATGTTGTAAAACTTTATATAATTTTGTGCATATGATATGCGCAACTTATAACCGCTGCTCTACTTTGATATCCGACGACAATGTAATACTACTACTACTCTACTTAATACTAATATTATTTCTGTTGCCGCCGCTCAATATAAGTAAGATCAATTGCAATACGCACCAAGAACTACACAACACACATACTCAATTACTAAAATCGCCAAACCTTTCTTTTTATTCCATCATATCTTTGTTAATCTCTACCACTGCACTGTCTCGCCACCTGCCACTAATTTCAATTGCAACCAATTATATTATAAATTGATACACTACTCGTCGCTGCAATATACTACATTGAACTTCTTAGTCATCGTCATATCGCCATTGCAATTATTTATTCAAGATACTCCACACACACACATCACAAATAACATCCATCATGGTACATGTTACTAAAGAAAATTTCCTATCCCAACTATCTGACTTTTTACATCACTTACCAAGTGCATCCTATATTGCAATTGATGAAGAGATGACAGGTAGGTTTTGTATGTATTTGTTAAGAGAAAGATATGCGTTTGTTTGCTTTGTTTGATAAGCTCATATCTTCTCATACAATACATCAATACAAATAGGCATATCTTTACCAGGATCACGTAATCAACGCCCTAATAAGATTGAATTACCAAATGAACGATATGTTAGATTATTAAAAGGTGTTCCGGAACGGTATAGTATATTACAAGTGGGCGTTGCATTATTTAGTAAGAATCCAAATTATAAGAAAAAGTCAAAGGTAAATGGGAAGAAGAGTCATCATTTTAGAGAGAATGATGGTGATGAACATGCATATATGCATCGTGGGGGTATGTTGAATGAAGATGAACTAACCAATATAACAGAACAAGAAGAGGAAGAGCAGAATATTGGAAGTGATAATAACAATAACGAAGAAGAGGAAGAACAATCAGAGTACACATCACGTATTTACAACTTTTATCTCTTCCCAAATGGTAAGAATGGCAGTGACCGTGAAATTACAATGAATCCATCTACAATCAAATTTCTATTGGATAATCATATGGATTTTGACAAGGTCTTTCGTGAGGGTGTGTCATACACAACTGTGGAGCAGGCAAATTACTTGAAGAAGAAGTATTATGAAAAGTATAATGATAGTGACAAGAAGAAGAGCGACGAGTCAACGGCAAATGGATATACTCCACGAAAAGGAGGAAAGGTGAAATTGACACGTGTGGAAGATATTGCCTTTGTGGCACGTGCAATGGCAGAGCTACGAGAGTGGATTGATACAGGAAATGTGGATTCAGATAACGACGAGGAAGACACAGAAGCCACCGCCGCTGCCATTCTCAATGGGGCAAAGATTGTTAAGGAGGAGGGATCATCATTAGTTTTACCACCTTGCAATGCCTTCCTTCGTCGATGTTTATATGAAACTATTGAAGATGAGTATCCCGGCCTTATTTTGGAAAGAGCTGATGCTGCCCCAAATGCTAATGGAACTTCTTCTCCAGCAACAAGGAATCAAATCAGAGCTATTAGGTTAAGCTCCGCTGAGAAGAAACGACGTGAGAAACGATTGCAACAGGAGGCATGGGATCGAGTATTGATGGACATTGGATTCACAACTATCTTCAAGGCAATTAGTGATGCATGTAATGGTAAATTGTTTACCAAAGAGCAAACGTCTGGCTTTCTTGATGGTTTATACCCAAGCCCGTCTACTGCCCCGGCAGAAGGAGAGACAGGAAAGAGAGTACCTCTAATCATTCATAATGGATTGATGGATTTGATGTTCCTACTAACTCATTGTCATCAACCAACTCTTCCTGATCATTTCGAAGATACCAAGAAGATTATCAGAACGTTCTTTCCACTTGTCTACGATACGAAGGTATTGGCCACAGAGTACAGTGATGCAATTATCCAGGGAAGCAAGACATCTCTAGAAGATTTATATGGTTTAACTTGTACTGAGGGTGCATTTATAACAGCACGAATGAAAGCACCGTCTATTGCTAACCATGACGGGAGTAGTCAAGGACAAGCACATGAGGCGGCATATGATGCCTATATGACTGGGAGTATCTTCAACGCCCTTGTTAATCGTATCCTTGAATCAAAGAATAGGCACGATCACAATCTTTCACTGGACGGTCTATTGTATGACTCTACATCGAATGATGATATCTTGAAAGAATTAATCGGTCTGAATAGAATTTATATGCACGTATCGTTGTACACTATTGATTTGGAGTCCTCGTCAGGCCCAGTAGTTGGATTGCATGATCCTCTCTCAAAAGGACTATCAATTGATACAACCTTCCATGTGTGTGGTATTACAACGTCAGTGTCTACTCGAGATATCTTCCAAGCTCTTTCTTCCGGTAACGAGAGAGAAGAAGAGGTTATCCGGACCTTGAAGTATGAGATAATTTGGATTGACGATGAATCATTCTTTGTCGGCACAAGGATGGTGAACGATGCATCTTCAAATAGTGTAATTACACGAGGTGTAGTAGCATCTGTGAAGAACAAGTTGCATGACGGTCTGGGAAATGTTGTAAAGATTTCACCACTTGGGCAATACTTTCAGAAGAAGTATAGCAGTGCCATTGAAAGATCTGATTCGATTAGTATTACTGCAGGGCTGGTATCAGTTGCAACTAAACCATTCCAAGTGTTGGGCAGTGTACTGGCAGGATTTAGTAAGAAGCGTTCATCGATTAGTAGTGACAATGGGGAAGGAGGAGGTGCGAAAAAGCGTGCAAGGTTGGGATAGGGCTTTAGTTTAATTTGCTACATACAATGTGACTTTTGTAAGCAATTCTAGTCTAAACTTTAGTAGAGCCATTGATTCCACATATTTAAACCGGATAGACTCTCATCATCTTCACTTGCTACTTGCAGTATACAGTTGTGATCTTGAGTCATGAGTCTCTTATCGGGCTAGTAGTCTGTTGCCGCCATTGCTTGATGCTACTGGTATCCTAGAAGATTCATTGAACTCTAGAGGGGGAAGATAGCCTTTTGCCCGCCGCCACCGCTCATAATATTCCTCCTACTATACATCAAATATCAATCAAACATGGCCGTCGCTGTTAATATTCGTGATCAGGAGTTTATTCTTCCAAGGGTTAGATATCCCCCTCAACCAGGCGAGTGTTTGTGTCATTTTTTTTTATCATATTAATTAGCGGTGAATCAATTTGATATGAAGTCTTAGTGATATGCCTTTATTATTGCCTTTGCAAATCATATGTACTAACTGAAGTTTTGCAATCACCTCTTTGCATCTTCATAAATTGCGTGACACATCATAGAAATTTGCAACATCGACAAGGATGAAATCAAGACTGCATATAATGCTTTACTTCGCTCTATGGCAGAAGAATCTCGTGCGGCAGCATCTCGTGCGGCGGCAGCACGCACATCATCAGGTAGTCCAGTTAAACGTAAGAGTATCAATGTCATCAACAGTGATGATTGGGACGCCAATTATGCTGCTCTTAAGAAATTCCATAAAAAAAATGGTAATTGCAAGGTACCATTCGGGGCTGAAACTGGTAACTTAAGATCATGGACGGAAAGGCAGAAGAAGATGTATGCTTCTGGTCAACTTGATGATGATCAACTTGAAAAGATGAATGAGTTGGACTTTGATTGTGAGTGCGTATATGTTTGTTGTATGGTATGTTTATGCATCGGCCGATATAACTTTTTGCTCATATGATGTGTTCTTCTTTTAATTTGTGATATACTGCTACAGTTACAATCAAACCACTCTCTACACGTGCACTTAGTCCTACCCAAGCTGCCGCTGCTGCCAGACCTGCACCATCACCACGTAAGGAGGCAAAGAAGAACAAGCCAGCATCTCCTCAGAAATCCCTCTCATTCAAGAAACAAAAGAAGGATTACAATGACTTGATCCAGGAAAAGCAAGCAAAGAAGAAGGCAGAAGATGAAAAGGTTAGGATTGCAGAAGAGGAGAAGAATGCCAAGGCAGCTGCCGCCAAAGCCAAGAAACCGGAGTTGGTACGCAAGGCAAGTGTCCTTGTCATTGAGGATGATGCGACATGGAATAAGGGCTATGAGGAGTTAAAGGCCTTCCATACAAAGACTGGCAACACCTCAGTCCCTTTCGGTAAGGATACTGGTGCTCTACGAAGTTGGTCTGAAAGGCAGAAGAAGGTATATGCAGCTGACAAGCTTGAGAAGAGTAGGATTGAGAAGATGGAGGAGCTTGGATTTGTCTTTTAAGTGAACAAATCATGGGGAGATAAGGTTTTGTGGTATGATATGGGGAAGGCACAAGGTGTGAAGGTGCATTAATATACGTAACGAGTAACTAACAGAAGTAATAAGAAGAGAAAAAGTAGTTTGTAATGTTATGCAATATAGTAGACAAGTCTCTCGAACGAATGAGTTGCCCGAATAGATGAAAATGTTTGTCATTCCACAACAACTCATAAGTTTGTCTCTATGATAGAGGTCATCTACTAGGAAAGGTAACAAGAAGCAGGTGTTGTCCTATCCAAAGCTTGGGCCTCTCTTGACACAGATAAAAGAGGTGCCTCATGAGGAAACACAGCCGTTTGCATGCAGAGTAGTAGATACCGAGGATTCTGTTTTGACATAAAGAGTTGTAACCCGTCGTCCATTGCATTAGCAGAGAGATAGAGGAGAACATTGACGGCATATAACAGTAAGCATCATGAATTATCTTTCAATATTAGTTGCATATCTCGTGGTACTGTCTATCCGTGTCGGTATTGCAATAGGCCAAGAAGTAGATATTAAAACTGATACCAAACCATCAACTATCGAGTCATCAGATGATGATCAGCTTCCACTACCCTTCTTCATACGATTACACTTAATTAGACACGGAGAAACACATGCAAATGTACAAAATATTGTATTAGGTCAGGGAGATTCACCACTTACCGAGAATGGAGTCAATGTAGCTCGATTGGCAGCAGCATCTGATTTGATCAATGGCAAAACATTGAAGTATTGGAGACATTATTGTAGTGATTTGAAAAGAGCATATCGCACAGCAAAGATTGTATTAGGTATTGAAAAAGATAATAGTAATGAAGAAACATCATCGGATATCAACCTGATAGTGGATTCACGCCTTAGAGAGTTGGCAAAAGGGCCACGAGAGGGATATTTGAAGAAGTATACACATGAAGAGGCAATTGAACTTAGACGTAAAGAAGCTGGGGTAATCGACAATAATATATCAGTACCAAAGCTAGAAAGCTTGGATGATGCATATGCAAGGGTAGTACATTGGATAGATTCAATCATAGCAGATGCATCGGAAGATTATGACAAAACATGTGATGAAGATGATGTTGAACCAAGAATATATGATGTATTTGCATTATCTCATTCGGCATTGATTAGAACTGTTATACACAAGATGGTTGATCATCAACTACCGGTAGACTTTGACAAGACAAAGGAGGGTAGTCTTCGTATTCCAAATCTTTCCAGAACTATAATTGATATTCAACCATACAAATCAAAACGGTGGACTCCTAGTCTCAATCGATTGACGGATGTATCACATCTTAACGACGCGGCAAACAGTGGACCACCGTATTTGTAGCTCCGTTGGATGGCATGTCTAGAATAAGAACTTTCTTCTGCCAAGTCGTCTCTTGTCGTTGTTAGTGATAATATCTTTGGCAACTATTTGTCTGCAATAATCAAGTTGGAATATCGCCAATGCGCCCAAACAAACTCCAAAAGAGACAGCTACAAATGTGCCAATACGAATCCAGTAGAAGTAGTCTAGTTCAGATACGACTTCTGCTTCTGACACCCATTCACTTCTACGAGGCGCGTTGACAAGGTATAAGATCAAGGTTGTGTAAACTCCGGTCGAGGCCAAATGAAAGTTGAACCGAGTTTGTGGATCTTTAATAAACGGACCAATGACGCATGATAACGTAAACAGTACACCGCCTGCAAGGATTAGAAAGCTGCCAATCCCTATTTCTCCAATCCGTGTTGATGGCACTGGTACCAGTGTACCGTCATTCTCGTCGGAATTCATTCTGATATATGTTTAGGAGAAGCCTTGAATGACGGGTGTAAAGAGTTGTGTTCTTTTGTGAGGTTTACTTTATTGTGCTACCCTACCTACATCTCACTTTCATTTTCAAGACACAACCTGAGACCTACGTCTTTCAAACTTTCACTTCAAAGACACAACCTTCTCTTGTCTTCTGCTGTCTATAAAGAATCTGTAGTAATTGGATCATGAGGACGGAGTCTTCCTAAGATCACGATCAGAGACAAGACAATGGTAATGATGGAGAAGAAGATGATGAGCCCGTTCAACAGGTTGTCAAAACAATCTAAGCAAAAGACTATTCAAGCAAGGTACCTGGTGTTCGCTACGTTGATTGGATTATTCGTCATATCTTCAATAACTACGAATCAATCGTCAAATAATATAAGAGGAAGTATAAGGACTGTCGAAGATCTAAAGCTACCACCAACAAATGCTACTATCGTTTCTGACATAAGGGAAGTCTTAGACTTGGTAGACCACAAGTCAGATAGTAGTGGCATTAGTGATGAAGTTGTTTCTGAATTGCAAATGAACAAAGAAGCTGCTGACTCCGTCGACAATAAGGATGACAAAGACTTCTCTTACCCAGTAGCAGGAGCCACAAATGTGCACGAAGAAGGTACTGACTCTCCAGAAGAAGTCTCGTCACAAGAAGCAGCCGAGAGGGATGATGATATTGAAACCAGTACTGCTAACACAAAAAGTACTACCGATAATACATTATCCCTTCAAGAACGTCTTCTTGCTCGAAGTATCGAGGTAAGAGATATGATAAGTGAGACTCTTACGGAGGCGGCAGAACATATTCCAAGTGTTAAGTACTTCCACTTCAATCCTCAATACAAGGAAGAAAGACCGACTGATCATTCATGTGACCAAGAGGATGCCTATGCTGGTGTAGCAGTTGGTGGCTGGTTACCGCCTCTGTATGGCTATCCAGCAGAGAGTTTGAACGAGTGGTTCAACGAATACGAGCTTAGCACGAAGAAGATAAAGAATAAAGATGCTGGGGGAAGTGCGTTACGTGATTTCGCTGCCAAGGAATCACAAAAACTTAGAGAATTACGGCATAGTTTGTTCTGTGAGGACTAACGAATATGATAGACTCGTAATAGTGGCAGAGCGATTTATATAACTTAGCTTGAGAAAGGCCACTATCCATTGTTCTCTGGTTTCCTCTTCTTCATTCATAGACTATTCTCAAATAAACAACAACGGCTTCAAGTGAGCCCAATTTCTTTTGTCAATCTGCAATTCATTTCTCATCTCCAATCCCAATCTAATACAATATTTACTCCTCCTCGTCTCCAATAAACTCGTCAGGTATGTTAGCATCAATTTCTTCATGGACGTATGCACTCTTGTCTAACTTTTCCAATAAATGAGGCGAAATGTACTAAAGGGATATGATAGATGTGGGAAGTTGATGTCTGATCTGAGCATAAATGTACCAAAACAAACATTTTGTACTCACCTTGTGCATTGAGAACATGGTTACTTTCGACTCTCCTCCAAAGACACGGCTTAATGCTTCATCGCAGATGATTTCCTTCTTATTCTCCGGATTCTTTAATATGATAGCAGTGTAGAGCAGATAGTGAGTATATTATATACACAACAAATTATCTCCTTCAAAATCCGGTACATATAAACTCACCTGAAGGTTGTTTGCCTTGATATACACCCAAAGTGCCTGTGTAACCTGAGGACGAGGTAATATATTCTTCCCAACAACGGCAGTCAAATCTTCACTCAAACGATACGGAGGCATAGTACCCGGATCCCTCTTCTTCTTGGGTTCATTCGATTTGCGTTTCTTTCGGGGTGCAGTTGTATTGGTTGTTAAATCCACAGGTTTGTATGGTTCGACGTGCGCTCCAATGTACTTGTTCATTGAAAACATCTAATAATAATATGATATGTATACATATAATATGATGTTAGTTGCATCCCAAAGCTCAATATATTACATGGACAAAATATAACACATTAGAAAAAAAATACAAACTATAATATAGAACTCACCGTAAACTGATCAACACCAAAAACAGCCTTCATCCTATCATCCAATAGAATCTGACGTCTATCATCCGGATTTTGTAACTCATTATCCTTAATATATGCCCACATTTCTTTCACAATGTCAGTACGTGCCATTTGTCGTCCACTTCCTAAAAAGTCTGCTAATTCTTGACTAATTTCCTTCACGGCTGATAAGCCACCACCACCCTGCTTACGTTTCTTTGGTACAACTACCTGTTCTTCCTCTTCCTCTTCTTCACTACTTGAATCTTCCTCAGAGGATTCATCATCACTATCTTGCATACTATCAATAATTTCAGTAATAGTTGCCTTGATATACTTCTTCTTACTACTTAAATCAGCACCATTGAATTTTTCAGATAGTGTAGCAATGAATTGTTTAGTTGACATGGTTTCAAGATTAACTGTTTGCATTAATTGTTCCATTTCTTTACGAATTTCGGTATCAGAGGGGATGGGCACATTGGCATTGACTTTAACTTTGGCTTCTTCAGTGTCCGACATTATATTATCTTATTATTGTGATATATTTAATTGTTATCAAACTTTGAAGGTGAGTAATTTGATTCTTGAATACTTGATATCTTTTTCTTTTACTGATTGATGCGATGGGATATTGAAAACTAAATTTGATATTGATATGGTCTTGGTTCGCTGCTTTTGCGGTAATTATAGGCTAGTAGGGTGGTTTGCAGTTATAAATCGATATGATATATTGCCTCCTCAAATAATTAATCTATCTCTGCTTCTTTGCCTTTACTATTTGTTATTGGTTTATTAGGGATGTGAAATTTTGCTTTCTATTCGTGAGCTAAACGGATTCCCGCGTGGCTCATTGGCGATCAAAGACCGTACACTATAGAATAAGTAGTACGTAAAATATCCTATACAGTACTGACTTACGTGGGCCATTTATGACAACCTCAAAAAAAATGTACAACTCCTCTACCAACATATGAATATGATATCAAATAAGCGCCTCTGCAACCAACCCTGCAATATACTACTTGCAATTATTGCAATAGCATTACTGTTAATTTCTCCCGTCCATTGCAAGGATGATACTGAAAAAATCAAAAATGATGCTCAACCCCAATGCGAACGCCTACCAACCTCTCTAACATATAAACAGGATGCCGCACCTGCTGATGTATCGGCTATATTACGTGTGGTTGTTGAGAAGATCAATCGAGATGTTACTGGCGTTGTTGATGTCGAAGTGAGTTTACCATAGCATAATGATATTTTTCTTAGTGCACATCTTGTGTTCATATTGATCCTCACTTTGATTAATAATTAAACCCATTAGGTAAAATGGTCAGGAGGGGAATTGCATAAGAAAGTAGGTGAACGTATAGTACAATGCTTTGTAACACGATTAGCAACAGATGCGGGCACTGCCGAATCAACTCTTGATGAACATGGACGTAATGTAGTGACACAATGCTTTGAGGTACCATTTACTATTCTTGATGTGAATGAATGTACAGTACCACAAACGAATGTCATGCATCATAAATGTATGAAGCCGAGTATATGTGTTAATACTTTGGGTTCATATGAATGTGTTTGTCCATCTGAATCATCAACATCTGTTGCTAATACTGCCAGTGGGAGAAAGTTTGTTGCTGATAGTTTTTGGAATGAGTTGAATCAAGAATCGCGTAATCCTTGGGAATTAGCATTTGGGGGAGGTTCTTGTTCAAATTTACCATCAACATATTTATGCTGTGATGAAGATGGAAGTAGCATGGAAGGATCATCTTGTCGGTCCTCATTTCGTTGTCCGGTTGATCCGTGCACGGCCAAATCAAATCCATGCAGTGATAAGGCTGTGTGTCAACGTACTGAAAGTCCTGATCACTATCCAAATTATAAATGTCAATGTCCTGCCGGATTGATGGGAAATGGATTACCTTGTCGAAAGAATGTACGAAAGAAGTTACCAAAAGTTAAATATGATGGCAAGACACCAACAGAAGAAACACGCAAGTTATTAGAATCGGGAATGATTTGTGATTGTAGTGAACCAACTATTGATGCGTGTGACGGCTTTCCAAAGTGTCCAGGAAAGCACGAGGTGTGTAAAGTTGATGATTCTACCAATACTCCGGGGTGTGTCTGTCAAGATGGGTATGATAGAGACCCTGACTATGGATGTGTGGATGAATCACCACCAATTCTCAATATAAGGCCTGATCCTACACATGGTACTGATAAGAGGACGGGTATTACACACCTAAGTCAAGGGGATAAATATGAAGAGTATGGTGTGGATATAATTGATGATAATGCCGAAGAGTATTTACGAAGTTTGAAGATTGCCTATTCTCGTCCATTGCCTCAAGGGTGCTTATTAGAAATGGGGGAATTTTATGTTGAGTATACAGTGGCAACTCCTTGGACTGAACCAAACTTTGTTCAAGCCAAGAGGACAGTAGTTATTGATAATGTCAATGAATGTTTAGTCAAGCAAGGGATGGGTGTAGGTGCCAACTGCCCAGAGTTAGTAGCCCAGTGTGATGTCGAAGCAGGGGCTAGATGTAAGGATGAGATTGGTACATATACTTGTCAATGTCCGTCGGGTACCGAAGGCGATGGTTTCCTTCCGATACCTCGTTTGAAGTCTAATGGTAAAGGAGGGTTTGATGGCAGTATGGTACCAAGCGGATACAAGGGAGGATCTGGATGTCGGGATACGAGCGCCCCAGTCCTTGAAATACTTGGACCGAATCCCAAACGATTCCGAGTTGCCAAGGCTAGTGGAATCAAAGGTCTAATGAAAATGGATGAGAACGAGGAATCAAATGCCAGAGTCGAGTCTCTTGTGGCCCAGCAAAGAAGTGCATATGAAACTGATATCAAGGTAAGGATTAGGTTTGTTTGGTATTTCTACTTTTGTTTCATTAGAAGTGCTCACTTTATACCCGACTTCTCTATAGTATATCATTTCGGCCACGTCTGGAGCTGAGCTCTGTGCTACAACCACAAAGAGAAATGCGCGTCCAACAGACTGTATCCGAGCTGAAGACAAAACCTACAAGGGGATTGTAGATCTTTCATCTAGTGTATCTGTAGGAGAGCCCATTCCGAAGAATAATGGCTCGCCACTTCAATGGAGGGTACCTTATAATGTCATGGACGAAGCAGGAAATAAGGCCAAGACTGTTTGGCGTGACATTATAGTTGAGGAGGTTGATATCGATGACTTTGATAAGAAGGCCAAGGTAGAAGAATCCACGAAGAGTAATGATTCAAGGGACGGAAGGAATAACAAGCGAGAATGTCCTCCCTGTAATTGCAAAAGTGAACCGAGACAACAACAGCGCGGCAACGGCGGGATGTCTACTGCTGAATGCAACGCTCAATGTGAATCCAAGATTGCAGAAGTAATGGCCTCGTCTTCGAATGGATCTTCCGACAAGACATGCACGCCCACTGATGGTAGCGGTGAACATCAACAGCAGAATCATCAAATCATTCAGGAAATGCTAGTCTTCTTGGAAGGGTTGTTAGGTCCAAATTCCATGATGTTGTTGCTTCTTGGCTGTACTCTTGCAACCATGATTTACATTATCAGCCGTGGTATTGCTGCCTTATTCTTCAGTACTGGCCCGCATACTCACACTTACTACCACTCTAGGGATGATGATGAGCAAGAAAAGTTAATGTTACAAAGTGTATCCTATTACAGATCTCCGACGGCTTCTTCGACTTCAAATGGCAGTGCAAGTCGAGGGCAATCTCCTGCTGGCTCATCTATATCTGCCACCTCATCTTCTGGAGCTCGTCCTCCTCCTCGAGCGTCAATCTCTTCTCAACAACGAAATGGTATGTATAATGGTAATGGAGGTACACCTCGACAGCAACAGCAAAGATCACCATTCCAAAGCAATGATGGTACAGATAATATATATCAAACCATGTCACCAATTACACCATCCAGGCAAAATGGGACAACACCTTCAGGTCAGGGGAATCGCTACAACTTGAGAAATGCACGTTAGGAAGCTGACAAGAAGTAATTATTAGGAAGAATGAAGTAATTCATAGTGTATCTAAACTAACATTCTAGTACAAACATAGATACTGTAGAGGATAAGAAGGATGTATGATAACCAACCACGCACTTCCACATACTGCATATCAGCATAGATCAGCTTTGATTACTACTATTTATATTCATGAGGATACCTTTTAGGATACCAGTCAACTCACTTTTATAGTAGTAGGAGATAGTTGCCTCCAAGTGGTAGCAATTATTCTTCCGCAGAAACAGGAACGCTTCCCAGTACTCCATCGGCAGCAGCACGAAAAGACAACGACCCATCCAAAGCAATACTAGAAAACGTTTTATTCTGAGGGCGATCACGTTGTTGAATTACCACTCGACCTAGATCACGGTCTACGCAACTGTGTGCAACGATGGCAATAGAAGTAAGAAGTGGATTTGAGGTACGAGTTAAATAGATTAATTAAACGACAAATAATATGGACATAGTCACACACAGAGACGAGCAACTTACATGACAGCACTTTCGTATCTATTATCCCCCAACGCACAATATGCTAAACCTATCCAATTATACCAAAGGTAACCATGTGGCAAATCTTCATCTTCTGGAAATGCCTCCCCAGTCAAAACATGCTGTGTAAATGATGCATCAATCCATTCCTGCAAGATCAGCCGTTCATCATTTGATGGATTTGATCGACCTCCTTGAAGATACAATTGTCCAAATTTTGCCATTTGCATCGAAGTTAATGACAACATACTAAATGACAACGACAGTGCCATTCTGATCATCCCAGACTAGATTATGGACACCCGTTTATTGGAGTACGTTGAATCGCCGTTTTTGTTAAGGATTGTACATCTTTAACCTGTGCTCATAGTAGGAATAATCTTAAAGAACCAAGTAGTCTGTAAAGAATACAAGTATATCGGTCTAGGGATATACAACCTTAGTCAATAACTAGGCTGCGCGCTGTTGTCTATGTCGGGTAATGAACGATAATCCACTGTCGTTAACAGATTAAGCAGTTTCGAGACTTTATCTCCTAATCATAGATTAGATGGAATTGTTTAGTGTATATTGCAATAACTAAGATACGCTCTGTTGGAATATTACGGTCAGTTAATTATTGCAGGCTTTGAGAAGGAAGATCTAGCAAGAATTCAACCTTTATAATTCAGGTGCAATTAATTAGCGTGGTGCAACAACCATCAATAACAAACTAAGATGGCGAGTTATTTGTAGAAAAGATTACAAGTATTTAATAACAAATCCGTGAAACGAGAGTAGCATCTAACCAACATCAAACATGGCATCTGATACACCGGTCCCAGATCCATTTCCGAAACTCACACCCAAAGCTATGATCACCCCTGTTCTTGCGAGCGATGAACGAGGCACCAACCTCACGAACCTTACGTCATTGGAAGTAGAGAACGCCAAAGGAGGATTGGGGCCTAGCCCTTCTACACACATAAACAATAAGAACAATAATGAATTAGTGCACACGCACATAACAAATGTATTACTCGACGCAAACAGCAAGAACTACGACATTGATAACTACACTCGTCATCAACTTGGCCATGCACTACATGCATATACACTTGGAGGATTATTTGAACTAATACGAACCCCGAGTAAAATTGTTGAATTTAGGTGGAAGGATAAGGACGATGGTAATAAGGAGAAGATGTTCGACGAGGAAGTATACGAAGATCTCCTTGCACTTTACCCCTTCTTATGCATGCTACAGAATGGGCACGGTCCAATTGCTGATGGTTTATTTGATATCTTTGCAACAACCCGTTTACAATTTGAGAACTTTAGGGATGAATTCGACATGTGTGCACCCATCCTATACGATGAAGATGCAGCATTAATATCTCAACAACAACACCGTAGCAGCTCGGGACGAGATGGCAACAAAACTACTACTTCAGTATATGATATTAATTTATGGGCAGATCGATTTAACCCAGTCCCTGAAGACAATCCCCCACATTGTACCTCCGAATTATATTATGATGAGATTAATTGGCCACCGTTAATAAGGGCAGAATATTTTATCAGTTATATCAACCGAGTTCTCTCCCAAGACTTATCCACCATACATAAAATTAATAACCCTCCGGAACATTCTTTGGATAATATAATTGCAACAACAAAGAATAAGGAACCACTAACTGAATTGGTAACTAATGATAACAATACCACGTCATCTAATGTTAAGGACAAGGGGGAGGATAATGTTAATGGTGGATTAAATGGTACGAATGTAGGGGAGGGTAGTGGTGGTGGAACATCAACAGCACGGGAGGATATAGTTGTTAATTCAGCAACCAATAGGATTAATATTGTGGGCAATAATGTAGAGGAGGTTAAATTGTTTGGAGGGGGTGGGAGTGATCCTGACATTCGTGACAGTGATAGTGGTTTGGAAAGTTCTGATAAAAATATTAGTGGTGCCGAGGATGACATTGCAACCAAGATTGCTGCCGCTGATAAATGCAGGAATGCAAAGGATCCTGTTTTCTTCATGCTGTACAAGGTCAAGAGAAAGCAAGGCAAGAAGATCGAGCGGTCCATCGCCAGGCGTTTCACCGGATCTGGAAGACTGTACCTCAAGGTTGTCCCCAAGATACAACCAAGTGTTGTCATTATCCAGAGCTATGCTCGTATGTTCATTGCTAGAAGGAAAGTCATCTCAATGAGGGGAGGAGTATACCGCCGTATTCGTGCTAATGGCATCAAACGTGAATATGCCACTTCACCGGTACGCTCCTATACAATGCTGGGTACCCGTCGTATCCCTTCACAAGCATCAGAATTATTCCAATCGTCTTCGCTCGTCACTTTGTTGGAGAAGAATGATGGATATAATGGGGAGATGGGAGATGCATGGAATTTTGTTGATCCTAGTATATCGTTTAGTAATGTTTTTGCAATTCATATGTCGAATCAGGGTCCGTTGCCGTTTCCAAAGGCCTTGTGGACATGGGGAGAAGAGTCGGGTTGTACACGTCATGTCAGGTTGGAGGGAGAGTATGTTGAGAAGGTCGTCGTAGACCGTGGAGCTTGGGGAGAGTATGATGATAACCCCATTGATGTTAGGGATTTGAGACATATCATGATTGATGTGAGGAGGTTCACCGGTCAAGTGATTATGTATACTTTAGTAAGTATTACTTTGGTGCATACTGCTATGGTGGGGGGTATGACCTTCGACATGTTTAACCCGAAAACTGGGATGGTATTGTATCTATTGGACGTCAGGACGATTAGCGACGAGCTAAGAGTAATTCTTCAGCCCAAAGTTGATTATCATGACGACAACGATGTGGTCTATCGATGGGGAGAGAGTACCAATTTGATATGCTTCGCCATGTACAATGATTCACTGATCAAAACTCCACAAGCAGCATCTGATGATATCCTTCTATCACCATGTTCAGGAAGCAAATGTACCGGTATCGTATGTATACTCCTTCGTCAATGGAAAGGACAACCCATCCGATGTGTTGAGGTATTATTGGAGTTACATCGTCATAAGGAGGACGTCATATGGGGAGCATGTGAACAACATGATAGTAGGCCACAACTATCGGTGGAAGATACAACAGGCACACAAACTTATGCCATGGTCATCAACTCGAATATTAATATTGGCATTGACTATGTTAGTGATACAATTGGTACGTCATATCTTCGACAGATCAACACAACAACTAATAGTGCCTGTACTGAGAATAATAGTTCCAATATCAGAACCACTGCATCATACACAACACGTCAATTTGTTCAAACCTCATATGGTACGTCACTTATCGTCAATGATAGTATCAACCAACGATCAGATACAGGAAGGAGTATACACGTCAATGATGGAGCGGCAACCGATGTTATTATTATGGATGGTCATGTATTAGTTACATCCGGAACAGACACGCAGCAGCATAGACATTGTAGTACTATTATTATTGGAGGCATGCTGTTACTTCAGAATTACATCCATCCTACCGATATGAAATCAATCACCATATTGTTTGACTATGGGGAGATACCAACTTCTGATGATATTAATATTAGTACCGTTACTGATAATAATATTGACGGGTATAGATCGATTAGTACCGGACGTGGCACATCATCTATTAGTATTAGTTATGACATGGACAATCCCAATTCGGTATCAGTATCTAATGGATGGCATCACGTGGCATTGATTAATGACGATAGAATCGGGGAGAGTAGAATGATGGGCGCATCATATAATGGTAGTAGTCGGGATGTATACAACAATATGTCTACTTTCACATTCGAGGATCCATTGAATCATAACGATAATGACGAGGATCAAGGTAACATTGACAGTAACGGCGAGTACGCATTGGATGTTAGTATTAACACACATGATATTAACCGTAGTACACATTTGACATCAACTACTGATAATAACATGGACACTGCTGGCTTTACTATGTCCCACGGACTAAACCACGGCATCATATACACCCACGGACATTATAATGATACCACGACAGGACGTCTTAGATATTACAAGGATACAATTAATCAATATGATTGCATGAGGATCAGAGTTACAATCTATGATGGTAGTAAGGATCAGGGCCCTATGATATTGATACAAGTTCTTCACCTGAGATTGGTAAGACCTAGAATGACAGGGGAGTGACAACGACAGTGCCATTCTGATCATCCCAGACTAGATTATGGACACCCGTTTATTGGAGTACGTTGAATCGCCGTTTTTGTTAAGGATTGTACATCTTTAACCTGTGCTCATAGTAGGAATAATCTTAAAGAACCAAGTAGTCTGTAAAGAATACAAGTATATCGGTCTAGGGATATACAACCTTAGTCAATAACTAGGCTGCGCGCTGTTGTCTATGTCGGGTAATGAACGATAATCCACTGTCGTTAACACTAAATCCTACCTGAACTTGATCCTCCTCCTCATAGGAACAATCGCCGCCATGGCTACAAATCCACGACCAATCGTATTCCTCTTTGCCAATACCCAGCTTCCCCATTACATTAGCGTCTAGATATTGCTTTGGAGTCATTCCACTTCTCTCTTTGATGATGTAGCTGGGGACATTATTCAGTGCCAAATAGTTAAATTCACCCTTGACTCCGTCAGCATCTGAAATAGCTAAAGAATCTTCCAATGAACAGCCACCAAGACAAGAAATAATGTCCCTTTCAGGGTTTAAGATAAGGCCAGATGTCATAGTTAGCATCTCTTCTACTGTTATACTCTTTCGGAAGTCGATACTCCCATCGGTGACATCTGACCAAGCTTTACTACTAGGAAAGATGTCACCTAGTGTTTCATCAAGAGAGAGTAATCCATTGTCTATCATAATTCCAAATAGAAGTGACGTCCAACTTTTCGTTACGCTATGGACAGGGAAGTCCTCGTTGGGATCGACATCATCACGATAGTAGGAAGCGACAATATCACCGTCTTCGATTACAATGGCAGATCGGGTGAAAGGATCTTGCAATGCAGCTTGTTGAATTGCTAATGCGCCTGGTGAGGATGACATAGCTGCATCATCTTGCGGGATATCTTGAGATAGGTCGATGATGCGAGGTACATCCTTGGAGACTACTGCATTTGCCAATGCTACAATACAGGCTGCTGTTTTCAACATCATTGTAGACAATGAGAATTGTAATACATGAATTTCACACACTTAATGAGCTGAGAATGGCTGGACACACAGTTTAGCTGTTAGCTCCTGCCACATTTTAGACGCGGTAGTCAAACTTATTTTTGGCCACCTGAGAAGAAAATCCAGTGAATGAAAATATTTTCCACCATCTGAAAAGGAGGATGCCATCTGGGATCCCCGAATTTGGTGCCGGCTGTTTTGAGCATCTGTGACTGTCTCAACTAAATCGACCTCAAATCGACGACGCTATTTCAATATTGAACAGTCAGTTATCCAGAAGATTGGCAATTTGATATGATTATAAAATATAGTAATAAACAATAGGTTTGGTCAGTGTGTAGTATCATTATATCGAGGGTTCAGGAGATATACTCTAAATAGATATTCGTAAAAAAATGATGTATTGCAATCGGCCATCAATATTGGCACTTGCCCTACTCCTTCTCAATAACCATCAAACTACAATACAAGCCTACGTAACATCAGGATTACCAGCACATACCCATCGTGCCTATCTACATAAACTAACAGATGAAATAACATCCACCGATATACCCTTAGGGATGTTAGACCCACATACATTAAAATCGACAGCCAAAATAATGTCAGCATGGGCAACTACATCTCCTGACAAATTGGGTAGCGATGGTAAAGACCGGGCGTTAAAAGTGGAGGGGTTATTAAAACGGATTATTGATGAAAGGGCTGCTGGTAATATTGATGCAGTGGCTAGTACCGAACATTATAATTCTGTATTGAGGAGTTGGTCGTTTAGTGGTGAAGGTAAATTTGCGGCTGAACGAGTTGAGCAGGTGAGTTGGTTATTTGATGTGTGTGTTGGTGTATTTGCAATCCTTCTCAAACTTAATTATCTCCATTTGCAATTCACCCACATACAGATACTCATGAGTATGCAAGACATATATCATCTAACAGGTGATAAAACCGTACAACCAAACCAAGAATCTTTTGAAACTGCCATTGAATCATGGCTACGTGCAAGTGACGAGCCTAATGCATTAGAACGTGCCCAAGGAATAATAGATTGGATGACTACGTTATACATGTCATCATCGAATGATTTAGCCAAGCCACATACATCCAACTTTTATCCTATTCTCAAGTACTTGGCTAATAGTTGTACATTGGATGGACCTATATTGAGTGAACATATTATACAACATATGCAATCTTTGCAAATGCAACAAGGTATAGATACTGTAGGTCCTGACACGATGTGTTTCAACATTGTCATGTCAAGTTGGCTCAAGAGTGGTGATAAGAATGCTGAGAAGCATATAACTGAAATATTCAACTATATGAACAAGGCACAAGATTTAGGCAGTGAAGATATCAAATTAGATTCATCTTCATATAATATTATCATTTCATCAATATCAAATTCCATCAAGAAGAATGAGAATATGGATATAGAAGGCGCACGTCGTGCAGATGACTTATTAACACAACTGGAAACAAACTTTAAGGACGGAGATGATACACTCCGACCAGATACTATTATATATAATCAGGTTATAGATTATTGGGCAAAGACACAACCTGTCAAAGGTCATTACTTGTATGCAAGAGAAGTACTTGATAGACAAATAAGCATGTATGAAGAGTTCAAGGTTCGAAAGTGCCGTCCCGATATATTAGGATACACATCAGTCATTGCCGCTTGTGCATCCACTCCATTCAAGTCTGATACAGAGAGACAGAATGCATTTGACTTGGCACATTTAACATTCATGGAGTGTAGCAAGAGTAAATACATGTCACCCAATGATGTCACCTATGGTATCATGTTAAAGGCAGTCGGACGACTACTGCCCAAGAAGGAAGATAAGAATAGGTATGCCAAGACACTATTTGAGATATGTTGTAGTGAGGGTTATTTAGGACAGATGGCATACCAACGTATGAAAATGTGTACTACTGATAAAATGGAACATCAGTTGACTGGTGGTAGGAGTTATGAAGAGTTACCCAAGGAATGGCGTCGTAATGTTAATGTCCGATCTCATCAGCAGGGTCAATCTCGGAGACAACAGCAGCCGTCTGATCGTAGTGGCAGTAACAAGCATCAACAGACACAGACGAGTAAACGTGGAAAGTTACGACCGTAGAGAGAATAGTGTTTAGAGTGTGGAAATTTGGATGTTCATGTATAAATGTTGATCTGAGTCTCTGAGAGTGCTTATGTACAGGAATATATTGAGCAGGAGACGTACAGTTGTAAAATAATGAATAAGTGTAGAGTAACAATCATCTTAGAACCCCTCTGTAGCTTGACTGGAAGTGCAAGGGCCAAACACAGATGAGATCGCCCACCAATAATGAGTGAGGTGCGAGGGGGCAATGACAACTGATGCATGGATATATACTAGTAGACGAGTTATGAGCTGGTTAAGATTTACTCTGCTTTGTACTAGGTTCTTCCACTTCCACGGCTGATTCTCCATCCTGTTTCCTCTTATTCTTCCCACTGGCCGCAGCCTTGGGCCCCCAGTTTGGCTCTGGATTATGTGCCCATCTCTTTGCCTTCTTCCGATCCTTCTCGAATCCTTTAGGTATAGTAAAATCAACATCGGTACGTATCTCTTTTGATAGAATCTTGGATGCAATGTCAACATATGATTGGGGATTAGATGATTGACTTCCTTGTTCTTCACCCACACGATGTTTCTTCGACTCCTTCTTCTTATGTGGAGGATGCTCCTTGCAGTAAGCACGGACAACATCCCAAACCACATGATTGGGAGCATCAGTCTTGATAGCTTGTGGTTCCTTGTGGTAGGCACTGACACGATACCCTGCATTCACAAGTGCCGCTTTGAACATTTTCATGGGTATGGCAGGACTGTTCACGGTCTTACAAAGTGTTGGAAGTAAATGGTATAGCGGAGTATCCGGTAGTTCCTCACTTACGGAAACGAGTAGTCCATGTAATGTCGTGGCTGTATGAAGAGGATGCATAGGCGTACCACCGGAGGGGTTTACACCATTATTTGTCTGAGCAACTTCCAATCTATCAATAGCATCTTTCACCACATCCATATCATGAAGTGGTCCAGTCCATAGCGGTCCAGCCATCTTATATGCTGACCCTGTCTGACATTCTTCAGTTGGTGCTCTACCATTGCGATAGACATTGGATGGTCTTGACTTCTTATCCGTACTGCCCTCTGCTTGATCACTGTTCTGTTGTTGTTGCCATTGAGTAGATACATACTCGTTCGTTCCGATGGGTGTTACGTGAAATGAAGAGCACCTTACAGATTGAAACAAATGTCCATGGTTCAATGATAGATTGTTCACCTGATGATAAAATCAAAATATGTGTGAGTAGACAATCTCTTCATGTCAAAAGTATCAATACAAACATCAACTTATAAAATACATGACACTTACCCCAGCCTTATCATCATAAACTTCAATAAATACTCTACAATAAAATGCCATACCAACACTCAATACCGGTTTAATAGTCCGACCATACCGTCCAGCAACAATACTAACATGATACAATAGTATCCTTAATGCCAATTCTTGTAAATATCCAGAACGTTGGATTGGAAATGATCCATATCGCCCATAGCATGTTTCAGGATGTGAACCACCCAATGCTGCCATGTCAGTACATGTTATGGCCAATAGTCCACCGTTGACAATGCTTTGCATGGCAGCATCAATGAAGGGTGCGGCACTACCATACGGGTCCAAATCTATGACATCATATTGTGGCTTTTGTTGTAATTGTGATGGATTGCATTGATCGGCATGTAACTTTGGTGGACGTCGTGACATGTACATTTCATGTGTAGCATCTCCTACTTGTAGTTGTATACCGTGTGGTCGTAGAGCAAAGCTACTAGTATTGTCCTTCTCATCATTCGAAACTAATACATCATTCATGCCATTCCTACCAACATTTTCTCTAGCCATATCAACCGCTACAGGATCTAGATCATTAACAATAATTGACCGTACTCCTGGCACTTCCTTCCAATACCTCAAGGAACGCAATCCTGATGCTGCCAATGCTTCAAATATTGATACTCCGTGTAAAGTTTTGCTTGTTGTTGTGGTGCTGTTGCTGGTACCAGGCATAGATTTAGATGATTCAAGTGTCAACTTTGTAAAATCAACAGATTTCTTTGCCAACTCAACTTGTGCATCAATATCTAATTCAAATTGCGCTAGCCTTGCCTTGCGTTCTTCCTTTGTCTCCTTCTTCTTCTCTTTGGTATCTCCATCTTCATTCCCTTCCTTCTTCTTTTTCATATCCAACTCATTCAACAATAACTTTCTCACTTCCTTCTTTTTATTAACACGCCATAATCGTTCAATACGTCGTTCAGTATACATCCCTATCATTAATATTGATAAATCACGATTTTGTACCTGTACTGGATTATAAAAGACAGAATTTTCAACGACAGGATATAGCATTGATATTGATCCCTCGGTTATTAGTTGATGATTGGATGGTATGTTGTTATTGTTTGTGGTATCCTTTGTGTTTGATGTGGTATCGTTAGTGGCAGCGGCAGTGCCATCATTGGTTGATGATGTGTTTGTAGACATGGTTTTGCTGTTGAATTGGATGATAGATTGTTTATTGATAAACAAATGATGATTGCTTGACAAGTTACTTATGTTAAGTGCCGAGTAACTTCGACTTGATTGCAACAATCTATTGCAAAGAAAACTTTTCTTTAAAGAAGGGTTGCGGAATAGATTAGAAGTCAAATTATTATTATTATATCGAGCCACCGATACGATCCGTTGCATAGGATATACTTGATATATCAACAAGCTACTGGCCGTAAAGGAGAGTTGTGTCTGTGGTTCTCTCAAAACTCAAATATAAACCCAGATGGAATCAATCATATATTTTGGCGATACAACCTCAAGCAAGTAGGACAAATGAAACTAACGAACATGAATCTTCACAACTATATACTATATGAAACAAAAAGAGCTCAAGAGATTCAGCAGAGTCATTCATTGGAGGTGATTCTCTAAACAGGCTGGTAGTTATGGATCATACATAGTATTATCATTTTACAGAAATTTGATTTTGAACACATCTTGTGCACCACATCTCCTCGACATACTTTTGCAATAGCGCTTTTGCAATCACATACAGCCACCGCCGCTCATTGGTATCAATATATTATTATTACATTATACATTTAGTGGCCATGATTGATAACACCATGTAGCTTATCAAACTTCATGAGGTTGAAAACGAGATTTGATATTAGGGTTCCACCATTAAAGGGAGAGGATGACTACATTCGACAATACCACCATCAGAGAGATGACTACATTCAACAACTTCTGTTTATATTTACTAATCTACATCCTTGCACTCCTCAGTGGCAACAACGTTTCTCACAGATCTCGCCTTCACCTATTTAGTAAACTTGATATCACCTTTTCGACATTTCGTATTACCATGGTTCTTATGGCCGCTATCAGGAGTTTCCCAATCATCTCCATACGCACCAGCCAATACTTCCTGCGGATTGTGAGGAACGGCTACATGAAAGGAACCATTATAAACTGGTTTATAAACCATTGGTTTGAACACTTCGATAGGATGTGCGCAATTCAATTGATCAACCATATACCCATCCTTCTCTTCTGCAACAAATACATCAGCATAGGGGTAATCGAAGGGGTAGGGCATCGAACTTATTTCAGTAGTTCTAGTCCAGGATGATGCCAATTTACCTTCCGCGAAGGTAGGTGCAGCACATACACGATAGCTTTGAATATGAGAGGAGCAAACATCATTATTATGAGCAGGCCAGAATACTCAAACAATAAACAAGCAAACAACAAAGACACAAAGCAACATAAGTATCATACTTACAATACATTATCAAAGAAGAAGGAAATGCCATGCTTGGTGAATACTTGCTTTTTTCCTCCTCAGATAATGCAAGTAAAGCAGAGATAGTTTGCTTCGTAATAATGTAATCATTGTCACTCGTCCATGGGATGAGCTTATCGGCACGGATTAGGCCTAACAACATACCATACGAGGCATAGTATTCCAATCCAAGTTCACACATGGCATCATCAAATGCTTTAGCCATATCACGCAGTACATGAACACAGCATGGTTTTGATGAGGGATCATCATAGTTGGTTGGTTCCATAGTATCACAACGATCAATATCTTGATCACATTCAAACTTTAAACAGTTGGTATCCCACCCTACAAATCTCTCACTCCCTGCTTTGTTGTGTGTTTGCCATGATGTATTATCTGGTAGCTCTCTCAATGGACATTGACGCCTACTTTGATCTTCTGCATCAGATTTTACCAGAGTGGTCAATGGAGAACTAGATCGAAGATGTACAGTCTTTGGATCAACAATTGTTAATTGTCGTTGATGATTAGTAGATTGATGATTCTGCTCATTGATATGAGGACTATCATTGACACTGAGATAGGTGCAACTAATCAGGACGATAGAGAGCAATAATGCTAAGGAGATGGCAGCGTGATGTTTGTGCTCCATGATAATGATATGTGAGAGATGAGTGATTGTTAGAATATGAATGAGATGATGATAATGATATCCAACCTCACTTCTACTATTCCTCTACAATATTACAACTACAGAGGGGTGATAATAATGATGATAATGATGATAATATTAATGAGATGATGAATAATGGTACTTTATAGTGTCGCGGGTCTTTGAGGAGGAGTGACCCTCGGTATCTGTCGCGAGGCATTGCAAAGTCATCTTTGCAATGAATGCTATTAGATTGCTCTCATAAATTATTCATCAGACCGCCAAGCACATATACTTCCTAAATCCAATATACAACTTTGCTGCAATCATGCCACCTGCCATCTCCACAACTAACAACACCGACGTTATCGTCGTCGAGAATAACACTGCCACACCCGCCACACGTCGTGATAGCACCTCATCAACAATCGATGCTGCACAAGATATGAAGACTATGACCATCACCCCAACATCCAAGGATGTTACATCCGAGAAGAACTATTGGAATACATTCTATTCTAAGTTTGATCTACAACATCCTTCACAGTTCTGTGTAACAACGCCATCGCAGCTGCAGACCGTTCTCAACCTATTATAGAGTTTGGCTGCGGAAATGGACGCGATTCAATGTACTTTGCAACACATGGATTCAAGGTGTATGGATGTGATTTATCAAAGGAAGGCATTGAGAAGAATGTAGAGAAGTCGAAAGGTCTTGAAAATATCACGTTTGAGGTTGTAGAGTAAGTGCAGTGTTGTACCTAATATCTCATGCGTACGTGTATATCGTCCCCCTATTATCATACTCATATCTGTCTTGCTTCTCTCCATCTCTCAACCTTCTTATAGTGCATCAAGTACCGATGAGGTACAGTCAATTGTAAACAAGGCACGTACAGAGAGTGGCTCGTCATTATCAAACGTCACAGTATACACTCGCTTCTTCTTACATTCGATTGATGACGTCCAAGAGGCAAAGTTCTTCAAGGCATTGTCAGATGTGTTAGTTGCCGGTGATATGTTGTACTTTGAGTTTCGTTCTAAAGAAGACGAGGTTCTAGACAAGGTCCATGGCAAGGGACACTACCGTCGGTATGTTGACACTCCAGTTATGATGGAAAGCCTCAAGACACTTGGGTTTGATATTGGGTATCTATCACAGGTCTGGGAATGGCCAAATATAAGAATGAGGATCCATTTGTGAGCCGTATTATTGCAACAAAGGTGTAAGTGATGTGGACAGGAGGAGAGGAGAAGTGAAGAGGATAGTGCCACACATGTGTACAGAACTTGTATCTTCTAATGGTATCCCGAGACAGTATGAACAGTAGTGTTGAAATTAAACAGAAGACAGTATTCGTTAACATCTCAGGTACTCAATATTTAAGTTATCAAGCGAGAGTAGATTTCATTTCAACTTGCTCCTCATTGCCATATCGGACAGTTAGCACACCTAAATCATAGACAACACTTCACCTGCTTCACGAAGCAGCGTCTTTGTGTAGTATAAGTATCTTGACTGACTGAAGTATCTTGACTGAAGTATCTTCACAGTATCTCAATGGACAAGCAAGAGAGATGGACATATTAAATGATTCTACTTATAAGCAATAGAAAGAGTACCTAACGATTTGACTCGGAATCAATTGAATAGAACAGTATGGGGTCGTACTAACAGAACAATAATCCTCTAAACAATAATCTAGTACTTTTATCTAATGAACTGCAGCCAGAGGGTATCCTCGCTATTATACATACAATCAGCTCTCTATGCGCTAGGCACCCAAACTGCAGGGGCTTTGTTCATTCCCCTACCAGATGAGAAATTCTTCTTTACTATTATCTTGATCGTATCGACATCTTCATTTTCCTTTGCCTTCTTTCGTTCCTCCTCACTACATGGAGAGATCCAGAAAACATTCTTAAATAACATACCATCAGGTCCTGGAGCTTTGGCATTCTTACTGTTTACCTTCATTTGTCCAAATCCCCCATTTGAATAATCGTCCATTACTCCACCTGACCCTGACTGAGTCCAGCTCTGGAATGCAGTAAGTGGCTCACCTGATGGACCATCTTTGTTATCATTTGGTAGATGAACAACGTATCCATCTGCTTTGGAGTTAACCCGACTCGCCTTCTTTGCTTGAGCTTTTGCATCCCTTTTCAACTCAACTAATCGCTCCTCGGGCGTATCGTGCCACTGAATATCCTTGGGAACGTCTCCCTTGCGGTTGAAGAAGAAGACTTTAACAAGACCATACATCACTTCATTGTTGTTTGCTTCAATAGCATCTATGGTGTAATCTACAACACCACTACCAATCCTTTCAAGTACTCCCCGCAAGCTCATATTCTTCTGGTTGTAAACTACTCCACCAGATTCATGCGTCATACTAGTACATAACTTGAGTGCACGATCCGACTCTTTATCTATAATCAAACACAACACGGGTGGTTCAAAGTTGCCACCCTGGGCACGTTTCTGAATCTTCTTGTCTACAGAGTTGAATGAATCGTCAACATCTTGAGCTTTGAGCCAATCGAGACCGTCAATCTGACTTTGTGTTGGTTGTTTTGGAACATCACGTTGATAACTTGTTATAGATCGAAGCAAACGAACTATAGTCTCTCTTGCCGTGGTAGTCGTAGTTGAGGTATCTTTATTGTTTTGTAATGGTTCATTATTACCATCGGCATCAGCGGTTGCATTGGGACGGAAGACGGATGTGATTACAGTCACTAACCTCTGTCTCTTAGTACGAGAAGTGTTAGAAGAAGACAATGCCGTCGCTGTTGTGGTGGGTTTGTAAAGTTTAAGTTAGTGAACACTAACCTGAAAAAAGAGACATATGATGTGCACATAATGTTTACTTACCTCCAGTACTAGTACCTCCTCTCTTCTTCCTTGCAATAGGTTTCACCTTTTCCTCAATATCGGATTTCATCACTTCTTTTACTTCATCGATATCGGAGTATAGTCCATATGTTCTATCCATAATTTCTTCATATGACATTGTAGATAACTTATAATCAAGTAATGCTACGGATTCAGCAGAGAGTCCGCACTCTATTGCATAATCTTTTAGATCTTCCCATGAAGTAGAATCTACTTCAGCCTGAGATAGTTGTTTAAATATACTTGCCACTAAGTTGATAGGATGAGAGTGCACGAGATAAGTATAAGAACTAAACATATGAAGTTCCTGAAAAGAGACAAAAGAGTGTATATATTATGTGAAACTTACCACTACCACTTTCTCCACTGCTACTTTGCCCTGCATTAAGAGTTTGGGTGGAACTTGCACGGTTATTCGAACTTGCCATATCTGAATTGCAAATGAGATCGTGCATTAGATAGGAACATAATGAACATATACACACACAACTCTATATGCTATGCATACAAACACCCCGTTCATACGATACAAGTTATCAACATACATGTGTACAATACCATTCATCCTCTAACTTTACCGTCGACGATAGAAACTGTATCATTCAACGTCCAATCATGCATCACTTGTGTTATGTTACTTGTACAAGTCCATCGCAAGGATACGAGATACCTCTGGCACACCGTCCGTCACCTACGGACACTAATTCTATCAATATATATCACCTATGCCATAGAATATAGAGAAGACTTACCTGTTTGTTGTTGTTTTGGATATAGATGCTTGCTTAATAAGAGGTATGGAGTATGATTGGGAAATTGTGAGCTCAAATCTCTTAGAAAGCGACCACGACCGCTCTCTACTCTCATAAAACTCATAAAAATCCTTTTCTCGTGAGGATACATCATTAAACTCCGAGGATACCGCGCCATACTTTCATAACTTCTCTATGAGGGAGGTCGTGTATGAGATTTATGTGCACTTTAACACTCCGTCAACTCCAACCAAAACACCTCTCATAATTTTGCAAAGTAGCAACTAACACATCATAACACATAGGTGCACTTCATACAATATCCGTCTCCTTCTCTCTACCTACTACCGCCGTAACTCTTTATTATATTGTAGGTATACGTAAGTACATTGCAATTGTAATTGTAATCGAGGGTCATTTGTTACTTGTCTATCGTATACAACTACAACTTTAAGTGATCGTGTATCATCTCATCATCTGATTCTTCTAATCTAATATACTAATATACTATTCAAATATGTACTCTAACTTCAAGGTATCTTCTACAATCATGAAGCGGGGATTGAATAGACTCACTGCTATACCAACAGCAATAGCTAAACTTGTTGGGGTGTTAACTACTGCGCTTCCCGATGGATTCAAGCTCAATGATATTGGAAAAGAAAAAGGATTGGAGTATTACCAAAAGAAGCAAGAACTCAATGACGAGAGAATGCCACACCCAAAAGAAACATATGTACTCAATGGATCACTCATCTCAGATCTGCTAATTACACACGACCTTGAGTGTGGCTACACCAACGTCTTCGATCCCTACGATTGGTATACTCTTGGTGGTCAGCTGCTCAATCTCTGTAGAGAAAAACACATTACATTGATTACAGTTGAAGAAAGGCAAACAGTAACCTCTGGAGCACATGGCACAGCACAAAGGACATACGATCTTCTCTGTGAAATTGAGCCAATCAAACAACTCTTCATTGAAATCGAGACAAAGTTCATCATCAAACATTGTTTCTTTGTTGTTTATCTCGAGAATGGACATCACCCTTTTCACATGGATAATGGCTACTGTGGGACACATCGAATTCTCATCTCTCTTGGGAGTATTGAGAAGGAGATGTGGTTCCGTAAGGAGAATGGTTTGGATGGAATCAAAGTCCGACACGGTTCAATTGTTACTTTGTCAAAGAATGGTGGTGGTGTTGGAAACAGCACAATCAGCCACTCAACACGCAAGACAGGAAAGTCCATGTTCCTTTGCCTTGAGGTTGTAGCATTGAAATAGATTCAATCATTGAATGTTAGAGATTTGTGTGTCAGTTGTAGATAGAAGTATTGATTACTAAATAATATATTATGTTTGAGTGATGACTTACCTATAATAAAGATCCAATTACTTTATGTATTGCAAACCATAAATCTTGAGAGTCTCTTATCCTCTTCTCATCTTTCCCTTAAATCTCATCTTCCCCTTGTTCTATTTCCCTTTTACTATCTTCTGCTTGGAACAGTACCTAGTGTTTCGATCTGAACTTCATCAATCCAAACTGCTCCTTCTCTCGTTGGTGGACTTGGTGGTAGAACAGCAACATCAAACGGATTATACTGATAACTAAAATCAATTACATGCGGACCTGGTTCTAGTCCAAGTGCCAATTCCGTCCATTCATTAACATCCACAAGCTGAGCCGCCACTTCTCCGTCAACAAATACAATGAAGATATCTCGTGGTGGTTGTACAGATGCATACGCTTGTAATCTCAATACGCCACCCAAAAAGTCGTCACATATTTGCAAAGTGGCATTGGATATGGATGAGGTAGTACCTATATCTTCTAATGGTGGTGAACGTAATGATATTGCTCCCTCAAAAAACTTATCAGTAGTCGTTGACCAAGTACCAGATGTTGACCATGGCGGTGTGGGGAAGTTTTCAGTCTCAAATCCATATGGATTTGGCTCAAGTTCTTGACATTCGGGCTCATCAGGCTCGGTAGGCTCAATATTGGCACCTGCGGGTATAAAGTATACATCATCAATAAATACCGTACCACTACGATTAGGAGCATTCCCATCGGGAGGAAAGCCCTGCACTGGTATGTTCTGTGGATTGAATGAATAGACAAAATCAAACGTATGCGCTCCTGGTCCAACTTGTATAACTCTCTCTTGAAACTCTGACGATGGATCACTAATCACACCACGAACAACACCATCAACTGCATATTGAAACCAATCATATGGCATTTGATTACCAGCCAATACAGAAAAGTGCAATGCTCCGACGCCGTTATCACCAAGTACTAATGTCAAATTACTCGATGCTGATACTTTATCAACAGTTTCTAATATTGGTGACTTCATTGAATACAAACCAGTATTTGCACGTTCATCACTCTGTTCCCATATTAAATCGGGATTGTTTTCATTAATGTTGACACTATTCCATGCCGCCGTCACAGGAAGTACTTCACCAAAGGGAAATGTTATTGGTACGGGATCTTCAAATGATTGATAGTAGATACTTCCTGCTGGTGCTAGATCATTCGTTGGTGGTTGAACAGCTGGTGTTGGTGCATTAGATCTTGACGGGGCAGTAGTTGATTCACCATCACTGTTGCTTGTTGCAGTTGGTACTGATGAGGGTAACTCTGAAGACTGTGTGGAAGGAAGTGTAGAAGGAGCAGTAGACTCTTCATCTTCAGATGTTGTAGTAGGAACATAGCTAGGCATATACGTTGGACTGCCAGTAGGATCCTTCACTTCTCCTGTGGCTATAGTTGGTGAATTTGAAGGCATGGTAGATGGAACATCCGAAGTATCCACTACAGAAGAAGATGAAGTTGGAGATTCAGTCTCACTTTCTGGCATACTCATACCCATACTGCTAGGAGCTAAACTTGGTTCTCCCAATCCCAAGTAGGGATCTTCAGGCGTTGGTGCTGGAGAAGTAATGCTAGTAGGAGCATTTGTAATTGGCTTCAAAGTTGAAAGTGGAAGTGTTGGACTTGTCGTATCAATAGGTACTAACGGTGGCAATGTTGGAGATAGAGTGTCATCCGAGACTGGAGGAGGTGTAGCTACAGGTGGTTGTGTCAATCCCTTGGTTGGCTCAAAAGTGAATGCGCCATCTGGTGGCTTTGCAGTTGCTTCTGGAGTGGGTAATGGGGTCGGTGCCGGTGTTACCTATTTTGAGAAGAAGGATAAAGACAAGTGCATATGAGACATATATCATATGTGAGAAAAGGAAGAAGAGCACACACAAAAAGATGAGCCCAGTGGGCAAGATCATCTTTATAACTTACCACAATCTCAGTAGGTATAGGCGTAATCGGAGCGTCAGTAGGCTTACTTGTTTCGACCTCCTCTGTAGGCTTATCAGTTTCAATAATTTCAGCAAATGTAGGTTTATCACTCGGCTTAGTCGGTACCTCCCCACTCGTCGGCTTGTCAGTAGTCGGTGTACTTGGTGATGGTGGATGTACACACTTCCATCCCTTTGAACTCTTACTCTTTGATGACTTGGAATAATTGTATCCAGATTTACCACTCTTTCCAGATCGCCAGTTGGCAGGATACCACCATCCATTGTTTTCATACCACCATCCATTATTCCATTCAAAGTAATCCGTGGATGAACTAGTTGCACCCCATTTTGTTTTGGAATGTTTACCTGCCTTTTGTGTTTTAGTCATTCTCTGTCCTTGTTCCTGTTGGTGTTGGTGTTGTTGGTAATTGTTAGGGTTTGATACTAAGTTTCGATTCCATGAATTCAATGACCAGGTACCTCCTGATTGTATGCATTCATCTATATCATCTGACGATGATGATGAACTGGATGAAGTTGATGAGTGTGTGGCTGTATTGTGTCCACCTATCCAGCTTGTATCCCCCGCCACATAATCATGCGAGACACTTTCACTGCTACTTTCTGAACTACTATCCTCACTACTATCTGAACTATCCTCACTACTTTCTGAGGAGTCACTACTGCTACTTGACGAAGTATCTTGACGGTCATAATCAAACCAATCTTGTCCATCATCAACACTGCTTCCTCCTTCTCCATTATTATATCGTTCATTCACTCTACTATCGTCTTGTCCATTGTTATGCACATTAACATTCACATTGACATTGAGTAATGTATCCTCACTCTCTTTACTACTTTCACTTTCACTGCTATGGCCTTTGGTACGCTCCTTATGTGTTCGACCATCCAATATTGGATTAGTATAATGGGGTGATACTTTGTCAACTTGTACATCTACTTCAGCCTCTAACTCATCATTAATAGAGATACGGGATAATTTTTTTCCAGACTGGAATAAACGATGCTTACTCCGATCTTGAATTGATAAGAGTCTTTTATTATCTTCTGCAGTACGATGACGGGAGAGTAGTATATTGTTTTTATTATCGGTTTGTTGGTTTGGCAATATGTTAGTCGTATCGATATTGTTTGGTATTGCAGTAGATAAGGTTGCAAGTATGGCTGATATAATTAGTAGCGTTGGTAACATTGGAATGGATCTCTTCATCATTGACAATAGGTATGTGCGATTCAATTTTTTAGTTTGTTTGTGTTAAGTATCAATGTCATCGAGGTTCTTTATTTGCCTTTCAACATATACTGAACGCTCTTCTGAATTGACATTGCACACATATGTAATGCTATCGAGAGCTGTAGATCGATGCCTAATCGATACGATTAGAGAGGGAGAAGAGGATAGTTGTCGTTCATTTTATTATGAGAGTCGTCGTTCATGGGACGGCCTTTTTATACACTGAGGAATTAGTATGAACTAAAATAGTCGTTATATCTTACATCTCACTGGAGCTGTTCTAAGATTTTGAACGTACAATATATTATGCTAGTATGCCCTCTTGAACGACGAGAAATGTATTGTACAAGCTGCATGGCCAATCACCCAACTAAAACAAACTTAAACAACTTTCTCCAAGGAACTATTTCTGATGCAATAAGGGGGAAAGGAGTAGCAGACAGGTTGATAACAACTTTTATGCTCGTCATCACTTAAATACAAATATCCCATCAAATCATGATTCGGAAGAAGAAGTTCTCTCCGATAGCCGTAGGCGCTATGTTGCTTGCAATGCACGGCATATCTACTGCTACTGCTGCTTCACTTACTAACATCGTTGATGACAGTACATTAGATACTAACACAGATGAAAAACAGCGGAGACCAAAGTCAATCAATAAGAACAACCATCAACAAGGATTGCTTGTATTGAATGCGGTTGACAAGTTAAATAGACGATTAGATACAAATCAATTACATCATCGTCGTATCAAAGCAGCACAGTCTACCAAAGCTCAACAATCTCTCCCAAAAGAGCAAACTATTAACACTATAGACAAAACCAACGAAGCAGACAAAGCCAACAACAACAACAATGCACAACAAAGAAGACTAAATCAAAATGATAGTCTCTACTATAAAATATTAAAAGAAGATCATATTAATGAAGTAGGATCAACATATTATAAGTCACATTATGATAATATGATTGAGGAGGCTACTAATCAAGCTGCTACCGATGATGAGGCTACTAATCATCAAGCTGCTACCACCAACAATGATAGTGGTAGTATGGGAGAAAGTAATACGGAAAAAGAGGAGACGAATGGATGGGGACCATTTGTTGAACATATTGAAGATGAGATAGAGCATAAAGAAGATACAGCACATCACGCACATATCATACATCATTCAGCAACAGCTCATAATACAGAAGAACCAATTACATGTCCAGATGGACGAACATCAATACCTAACACATACTGTGGACGAGGTACACATCGACAAGATTGTGAGGAAGGACAATTCTGTCATGTTCATCTTACAGATTTATATGCAGTTTGCTGCCATGAAGAAGAAGATACTCCTTCTCCAAGTCCTGAGTCGTCAAGCTATTTTCCAAGTAGTTATTTTCCAAGTCCGTATATTGGCAAATCAGGCAAGAGCGGATCAAGTTATGAACCAACATCAGATCAGTTAAATGGTAAATGCACAGCAAAGGATCGAATGATATGGATTGCAAGTGAAGGCGAAATAACTCGACCACAACATTCACAGTATTGCTTTGAAAAGTATCAACATTATGATATGAATGGAGATTGGATAGATGGTTGTTATATGGATAATGAATGTCTTGAAATATGTTGGCAAACAGAATATGGATATACAGCAGAATGTTCAGAGTGTTTTGCAAGTATACATAAATGCAGTAATGGATGTATGGGAGTTTGTTCAACAAATATGACATCAAATGAATGTATAGAATGTGATGAACCATGTACTGAAGAGTTGTATGATTGTACTGGCTTTCCTCAAGTTCCAAATACTGATGGTAGCGGCAAGAGTGGTAAGAGTGGTGCAGGAAGTGGAGGTAAGGGTGGTAAGAGTGGGTAAGTTACACTGAGTGTAAGAGAGTGAATACATAATATGATTCTTTGATAATTCTAACCTTTTCTTCTGCCATCCTCTTCATTCTCTCTCATATCAGATCCAAGAGTTGCAAAAGTGGAACGAGCAAGAGCGGCAAGGGAGGAAAGAGTTGTGATACACCAAGTCCAACAACTTATACTCCTACACTTCCAACATCTTCACCGACGATGACTCAAGAGCCATCAATACAACCGACAGAATCGTTCCATCCAACGGGCTCGCCCAAGCCTACATTGTCTGGTGCCCCTTCCTCACTTCCTTCATTCTCCGGAGAACCCAGTTCTCAACCTTCATCACAGCCATCACATGAATACGAACCATCCTCTCTACCATCAATATCAATAGAACCCTCAAATCAACCCACATCTGCATCTAGTAAAATGCCAAGCCAAGTGCCTACATTGTCTGTGCATCCATCTCTACCACCGTCTATTGAACCGACGGTCACTTCTTCCTCACAACCATCGAGTCAACCTTCGATACAACCTTCTCCAGGCACTGGCGACGTCCCAACAACACAACGACCAACTGCAAATCCAACTTTGTCACAGGAACCGTCCTCTACTCCTTCCTCCGAGCCTTCCAGTCAACCATCAAGTCGGCCCAGTTCAGAAGAACCAACAAGCAATCCCACTCCAGAAGAGATATCACATCTTCCTTCGGCGGAGCCCTCAAGCCAATCATCAAGCCATCCTAGCATATCAACAATACCAAGCTCAAATCCTAGTGTAAGGCCTTCACATAGTCATTGGCCATCATCACAACCTTCTAGTGACCCAAGTATATCGGTATTGCCGTCATCAATACCGAGTAGTCAACCATCATCCATCAAACCATCTCCTGAAGTCACAGACTCTCCTTCAAGGTTACCGACATCTGCCCCGTCCAAAATGCCTACTAATGCTCCTACTGTTGATGATTTGTCTACTGAACCCACTGGATCGCCCTCAAGAGCTCCATCACAAGCGCCAGGCATGGATCCGCTGAGTGTAGCCCCAACAGGATCGCCCAGTGAGGATGATTTGAGTCAAACGCCTACCTCCTCACCATCTCGCGCACCGACTTCAAGCCCTAGTGTTGATGAGTTGAGCCAACCTCCCTCAAGAAGTCCAACTCAAACGCCTACATCGAGTCCGACTAAAGATAATTTGAGTACTGCGCCTTCTAGATTGCCAACTGGATCACCGTCAAAAGAGGTAAGATTGTTCACGATGTTGACATAATGACATAAACATGTTACAATCTGATACATAATTCGCATACACTCACATACATTCCTTTCTCATCATATTATTACAGCCGACAATAGCTCCTAGCATGGATCCTTTGTCTACTGAACCCACTGGATCGCCCTCGAGATCTCCATCACAAGCGCCAAGCATGAATCCGCTGAGTGTAGAACCCACAGGATCTCCCAGTGATGATTCTTTGACGTATAAACCTTCTGGTAAACCGTCGTCTTCTTCGAAACCTTCGTCTCAACCATCGGAACAACCTTCTGAATCAGCACAACCATCATCACAGCCATCGAGCAATCCGACAAGTAGTGGTGTTCCTAGCTTGATTGTAAGAGTCGTCTGTTTTAATCATCAATCAAAAGTGCTCATATCATGTGTCACGAGTCATTTCATTCTACCTCATAATCTTACAAACTCTTCCTGTCTCTCTCTATCTCTATTACAGCCCTCTGATTCCCCAACATTGAGTACACAACCTATCTCTCAATCATCGGAACAACCTTCGTTGTCTATAATACCTTCGGCGCAACCTTCTTCAGTTCCATCATCACAGCCCTCAAATGAGCCCATCACTATCACAGATGCACCTACACAAAGCCCTAGTCAAGCGCCTTCACAATCTCCCACTTCAAGCCCCAGCGTAGATGATTTGAGTCAACCTCCTTCACGAAGTCCAAGTCAATCGCCTACCTCGACGCCGTCAAAAGAGGTAAGATTGTTACCGATTGTTGACTTATCTTGTTTATCTCTGTGTGAGGATACACACACTCACATAATATGTTCTCCTCCTTTCTTCATATCCTTACAGCCGACAGCAAACCCCAGCCAATCTCCCTCGAGGAGTCCAAGTCAAACACCTACATCAAGCCCTAGCGTTGATGATTTGATTAGTACGGTGCCTTCAACATCTGCACAGCCCTCTTCTCAACCTTCATCGCAACCTTCTAGTCAGCCGTCTCAAGATGCTTTGACAGATTCGCCAACTCCACGACCTACCAGGCCCCCACCTACAGTGTTTACAAGTTTTGAGCAACCTTTAAGTAGCATACCAGGATGGTCAACGAGTAATGAGGACAATGAGATATTAGTTTGGAAAAGCACAACCGAAGAGAAGAAATCTGGTGAAAGGTCATGAAGAGTCCATTATTAGACAATGAAGATGGAATTAGACAGTCGGCAAACCTTACATGGGACTTTCCAGAGGACTATGGCTCTGGTACATTAGTATTAGCAGGAGTTCAGGCACCGTATGACTGGCTCGTAGTCTTGGTAAATGGTACCAGACCAAACCCAATTACAACAGATAACCCCATCCGTACACCAATTACTGCTTGGACGAAATTTAGTTACTCGCTAGACTCAGGAGCACATACGGTTGACTTTGTGTATACCTTCAATCCGTTCAATTTGACAGCAGAGGAGCTTGGCAGTGTTCCTGATAGGGCTCCGGTATATATTGATGATGTTATCTACTCACCTGATTCTTCTCAACCTACTGAATTTGAATCTGTGCTTGTGTAAGGCCAGATGATTGGAGTTATTGAATGGAGGAGGTGTACTTTATATGTATAGATGTAATAATATATGTAAATTGATGTTAAATGCCACAAAGGAGCTATATCATAATATCAAACAAGCATTTTGTTTTGTTTCAAGCTTTATGACTTTATGATTGTGCTGGAGATTGTGTAAAGGTGGATTAAATCGTCATCCATCATAGATGACGGTTGTGATGAAGGCTGTGTGGATGGTTGTGATGAAGGCTGACTAGACGGTTGAGCAGATGGTTGACTAATATTCACATTTTTTCACCTCTGATTTGTATCTTTACTTTAGTGAAATCGCGATCTCAAAGTCATTATCGATAATACTTTCATGAATAACACGAAGGATGAGAAGCCCTTCTTGTCCTGCATTTGCCTCTGCAGTAGTCCAATCAAAGTCCATTCGAATGTGTTTCTTCCAACACTTGTCGTTCCTTGCCTCTGGTACATTAAAGGATGATTGATTCAACATGTAGCCACCTTTCAGAGTACCGAGCACAAGCATAACACCTAATCCACCACCTTTGCCCTGCTGATTACCTCTTCTTTGAGCTTTTCTAAATCCATTCAATTCAATGTTGTAATCAAGTTCAAGGCTACCTTTGTGGTGTTGGGAACCTTTCTTTAATTCTTTATCAACCTTGACATTTCCAAACTTGATTAAAGGACGACTTGAGGCTAAGGAAGGCCTTGTACCAGTCATCATGCCAGTGCTGAGAGCACGGCGGACTAACGGGAAGCAGGAAAACATTTCAAAGTTGCCAGCACTGGCCTTGTCATCAAGGGCCACAAACTGCATAGCAGCCAGTAAACGAGGGATCTGTTCAACTACACTTCTCATATCGTTGATATAATCACTGATTGGTAGCTTGCTCTTGAATACAAAGGCTTGTAGCAGTAAGAAGGCCTTGGTATGTGGACTAGCCATGATATCAAGGATATTCTTTCCCGATTGCTTAGGCTTGTCAATCCACCAAGACACTTTACTCAAGTCGTAACCCCACGGAAGAGATCGGCTAAGTTCTAGGTTGAGTTCCTCTTCGTTGTGTCTGACTGGGAGTTCATTAAACTCGAATGTAGCTGAAATGTCAAGCAAGATCTTGGCAATGGCATATGTGTACATGTCATGGTCGGTAGTGAATTTGTGGATACTTGCTACTTGTTTTGTCGACTCGGCATTACCCACAAGAAACGTCTTCCTTGACTGCTCTGTTTCTTCAAGCTTCACTTCTTGGGTATGTTGTGCTAAAACTTTCCTGAGACCTCTAACACCCTGCATCATTTGCTTTGGAGTTTGACAATTCAAGTAGAAGTTTGTGGCAGCTCTGCCTAAGGGAGTTGTGCTTAACTGAGAATCGGTTCCCTCTGTCTTGTCTATACTGACACAGCCGTGCTCTTGGAGCTTATCAGTAGTCTCTTTTACCACAGATAGAAAGAACTCTTCAACATCTTTATCTTCTGCCGACTTGGCACCATAGTAGGACGGATTCATCTTAACACGTCGAGCATAAAATGTCCAATTGAGGTAGCCAATTGCATCACTTAGGGAGTTTATTGTTCCAATGGATATCTCAGCATTCAATACCACACACATGCGACCTCCAAGGCAAGATTCTACTGGGAATGGTTCGTAAAGAAACTTTTTCAGGAAAGTCTTCTTTGACTCCTCACACATGATAACAGCGACTCCCTCTTTGTCGAATTGTGGACGACCAGCACGTCCCATCATTTGAAGAATATCTGTAACTGGATAATCTACATACCGAGAGAGCTTTCCATCGAAGAACTCGGTACCCTTGACAATTACTAAATGAGCTGGTAAATTCACTCCCCAGGCAAGTGTTGCTGTTGCAATTAAAACCTGAATATGACCATCAAGATAGAGCCGCTCAACCGTCTCACGGTCACGAGAAGTCAAGCCAGCGTGATGCAAACCTATTCCAAACGTGATTGTATGTTGGAGGGCTTTATCATTTAATGATTGTGCAACAGCTTCAATGTAATCATCATCACAGTGGAGGAATGACTTTGGGTTTTCTTCTCCGGCTGCATGACTGATGAGATCCAATGCCGTTAACCTCGTCTGTCTTCTACTTGCAACAAATATCATTGACGGTTTAGAAGGAGACAGGTCCTTAATTGCTGCATAGCACGGTTTGTTCATAGTAGCCATTCGTGGACAATAATGCCTTCCAGGATAGCCTTGAATGTGCACTACCATTGGCACAGGCCGCACTGAGGGTCTAAAGTTATACAACCCTCGCTTGGCATCGACTCCATAGCCTTGGGTATCAATTCCAATCCAATTGGCCAAATCGTATGGATTGGCAAGAGCCGTCGAGAGTCCCATGATACGAGTAACTTCTGCAGACTTTCCTCCTTTTGACTGTTCAGCTTGGACAGTTCTAGAAATGAATCTCGTTCTACTAACGATGGCTTCCAATACCGCACCACGCTCTTCACCTGTGATAGATGAGAAGTAAAAGTGTGAGTTATATGATGTAACGAGAACTGTGAAGCAAGACAGAGTCATCCAGTTTCACTTACCAAGCAAATGTATTTCATCAATGATTAGTAGTCCTACCTCCCTTACGAAGCGTTTGCCATTGCTTGCCGAGCTGGATGAAAAGTCATTCGTTACACCACGCCATCCTCTACTAATCAGATCCCATTTTTCGGGTGTACAAATGAGAACGTCACTATTATTCAACGCATGAGAATCATGAGATGTGTCACCGGACAACTCAAGGACTTTCCATTTCAATGGAGGTGCACCTAATCTCTTCGTCCACTCTTTTAATCGTTCTCTTGCTAATGACTTTAGTGGTGCAATGTACACACACTTTGCTTTAGGATTCTGCTTCTTCATTCTGAGTAGGGCAATCTCAGCCACAGTCGTCTTACCCGAACCTGTTGGAGCTCCAAGTAACACCGGTGTATCAGTATGATAAAGGATGTGAAACAATTGTGTTTGTATTGGATTGAAGACCTCAAATCTATTTGCATAGAGTTGTTCATAACGCGGATCGGCCAGACTGCTGACAGGCAGAGGCGTAAGATCGAACAAGTTTGTAAAGAAGGTGGGAGAACTGAGACCATCAATGAGCACGTGTCTAAATGAGACTGGAATTAGTGCCTCGCACCCCACCCAACTATCTGAGACGATTCGTATAAAGTATTGCTGAGGCATTGGATTAAAGACTGGAACAATCACTTCCAATGTCGTAGACTCTGGATGATTCCGTTTTGAGAACAAGATGAATTCATTGTGATACGTCCGATTATTCTCATTGTCCTCTATCCACAGCCAAAAACCTTCTGCTCCTCCGTGATACTTTCCATTCCAATTGAAGACTGGATTAATATCAATATGAAATCTGAGAGTACCCTTTGTGATTGGGTGAACGGAGCATGACACTTCAACTCTCGGTAGCATTCGGACGAACTTTTGTATCAGAGCACCATCTCTAAAGCAGCGACAGAGTTGTCCAACCTCATCTTTGTCCATATCGAGTAATGATATTGCTCGCTCTAAAGTATTATAACCTTCCTCGGATGACACTCTCGAGTCCTCAAGTGCAACAAACACATTCTTCTTCAACTCATACTCAAATGCTCGTAGTGGAGATTGAAACCACCAGAATCGATGATCAATACTCTTTGCTAGTCTTAAAAACTTCAGTGCTGCAGAGGCGTTGCCATTTTTCAATGTCATCTCGAATAATGCCCGTGCTACACGACCAGCATTTGAGGCAATATAATTTGTATCAGAAATCAGAGTAAAGGATGTTACTCGAGCCTTTGACACATATGCTTGTAACAAGACATTACACTTTCCACTGTATTCTTCAACTGGTGCCAAAGTTTCAAGAGGACACGCCTCCTTCTTGAGCCTATCAACTTCGTCTAGCTCTTCAGGTCTGACTCGAACGTTCTCGAATTCATCTGCACAACACATGACATGGAGAAGATCGGCATCGGTGGGTGATGTTCTCTTCTTTTCCAACAACTCATTAAAGGTTGCTATACTCTGATTACGAATGTAAAACATTGATGCCACACGGCCGAGATTGGTAACAGCGAGATTACCGGAATCGGGATTATAGCGTATCATCTTCCTTTCGTCAAGTAGTTTGGCTGCTTCAATGGCTAATTCACGACTTCGTTGACGGAGTGTTGGATCACTCTCATGTTGGATAGCACTTATACCGTATGCCAGCGGGTTCTTGCACACTGTATGTATGTACAATTGAGAAGATGAGAGTGGTTAGTCAGTAAATCAAACAACACGTTCATACAATTCCAGATTTCATACTACTTACTTCTAACATGAAGATATGTGTATCGAATCCATTCAATCGCCTCTCGAATGTTGGTCACAGTTCCTCCAACTACTTCAGCATTCATATGGTCCGCTAGTTGTTTGATAAAGTTTGACTCTATGGGTGTAGCCCTAACAAGCTTATCTAAATACCTTGCCATGGCATCATGTGATGTAATGAGTGTGGCATCACCAGATGTGTCGAATTGTGGACGGCCTGCTCTTCCAAAGATTTGTTGTACATCCAATATACTAAGATCAACATTTGTTCCCTTCTCTGGCATGTAAACATCTGTACCTTTGATAACAACTGTATGTGCTGGTAAGTTAATTCCCCAAGCCAATGTGGCAGTACAACACAAGACTTTGATGGCACCATCATTAAACATACTCTCAGTCAATCGTCGATCATGACGAAGCATACCTGCATGATGTATACCCATACCATTACGGAAATGTTCTCGAAGTTCCTTGTTTCTACTCTTTTCTACCTTGTCAATATATTTAGCACGTGCAGTATCGCACTCTTCATAACCTTCATCACCAATGAACAAACGTTCCAACTCGCCCTCCATTGCGGCCTTTTCACCTAATGACTTGGCAGTGGTACCCGTGCCCTTTCGGGAATGTACAAATACCATAACTTGATGTCCATCACGTAATGCTTCTGATACAACATCATAACAAACATCATCCATCTTCTTTTCTCTTTCAAACCAATTCTTCTTATTATGTGACGTTACGCCTATAAATGTTTGTTGCAATGGCACAGGACGATGTTCAGGACCAAAGTAGAACAATCCCTTGGTCTTATCAACACGTAAGAATGTTGCAACATCTTCATAGTTGGGTAATGTGGCAGATAATCCAACTAATCGTACAGAACGTTGACTACTTTCAACCCATCGATGAAGTCGCGCCACTACACTTTCGATCACGGCACCACGTTCATCTGCCAACAAGTGTACTTCATCAATAATCAATAGTCCACAAGTTGAGCCTAAACTACCATCACCACCCTTTCGTGTTACCACATCCCACTTTTCAGGAGTAGTTACTAATATATGTGCAGCCTCTGCCTCGGCTCGACTTAATTGCATATCACCCGTTAGTTCCTTCACGATGATACCAAGCGGTTTTAATTTGGAACTAAACTTTTCTACAACCTCTTGTGCTAATGCCTTCATTGGTGCAATGTATACAATCTTCTTACCGGTGGTGACTGAATAGTGATCATCATCATCGTATGACTCTCCAATGAAACCAACATCACGTAAATGAGCTACTACTGTTAACATGGCTACATTTGTTTTACCGGCACCTTTGATTAGTTATTGATTGATTGGAGAGAAGTTGATATGAAAGAGTGAGCAATTCCGACTTCATCAACAAAACCAGCATGCACATATAAACTCCAAACTCACCGGTAGGAGCACATATCAATAAATTCTCTCTACTTCTATATGCACTATCAAAAACAGTCGATTGCATTGGATTTAAAGACTTAACACCACCAAATGCCAAACGTTCATCTGTACCTTCCCCTAACACCTCATCTAAATTAATTCTTGATCTTAATAATGACTTTTCACGTACAGGTGCAGGTATGATCACCTTTTCATAATGTTTTTCATAGATACGTTCAGTGCCCTTTGGTAGACCACGGGTGGATGAATCATTGTATTGTTTTGTTCCTTCGG
>Ga0214478_100075_pt1 | contig 46747 bp, 33 predicted proteins | sample M1_20Mar14CPVII9_2_FD_178001 | JGI IMG/M metagenome (GOLD analysis project Ga0214478, IMG submission 178001) | Marine eukaryotic communities from Monterey Bay, California, United States - M1_20Mar14CPVII9sort6BwellD7 | ecosystem: Environmental > Aquatic > Marine > Unclassified | place: USA... | reverse complement strand
TGAGGAATTGTTGAATAGTAGGGAGATGCAAATTATTGATGCAATTGTTAAATCATCCGAGGAGGTTTCTGTGGTGAATATCAAGACTTCATTTCGTGTATTATCCAATAAGAGTGAGAATATTGACAACATACCATTGGATTTACCAGATGCAGAGCAGCCTTCATCCAAAAAGTCAAAGAATGAAGAGAAGACTCCCCAAGATAATCTCGACGAATACAAGGTTACTCACAAGCTCATGTTTGAGGCTACCATCTCAATGACATCTAATGACGGTGTTCGGTATAACGGTGTCAAGCTTCAAGCACCAGGTTATATCCAAGGTACCTTTACTAATAAGGTGGGATCCGGCACCAAGGGAGAAGAGACTTTAACGGGTGTGTCCATGACGTTGGATACTGATGCTCTAGCTCAATCATTAGAGAGGCAGAGCCGTTTAGTCGTCCGACGATCCGCCGAGGCAGCTCTAGTCGTTGCGAGTGGTGGCGACTGTTCCTCTTCTCCCCATTATTTGGAATCACCGCGTGTGCATCACTCCATCATCTCTCCAAGATACGTTCTTATGTCTCCCGTGAAAGAAGGAACGTTCGTTGATTTGGAGTCGAAACCAGGTTTGCCCTCGATACCAACAAATCTGAGTGGGGATAAGAATAGGGTCGTGTCCTCGTCATCAGAGGGGCATAGCTCCGACTCATCTGCTACAACAGCAGCAACAACACCCACGATGTCTCCTCTTAAGGAACAAAAAGTCCCCAGTAGTCCATCCTTGAACGGGCTACTCTCTGTTGCCAGTGAGGAGCTGACAAGAGGGGAGTAAATATACTCCCTCCTCAAATCTAGAGCAAAGCAATTTAATGCGCCGCTCTCATCCCTATCTCAAGATATATGTTACTATTCATAATACAAAAACGATGATATCAGGCTGTGTCATGTCACACTGTTTCATCACTAGAGTCTCCTGTTAAGAGGCTTTCAAGGAAGAGACTTTTAGTTTCTCCTCTGTTGGAGAGGTAAATACCCTCTAACAACTTTGTTCATCATACTCATATTTGTTATTCAAGCATTTGTCGAATCACTCCTGTTTAATGAGACCGACAAACCCGCATGTATCTCTGAATGCTAAGCTTTCATGATGAGCATGCCTTAAAAATGCTGTACTAGGTCAATGTAAATGTAAATTAAATGTGAACCTCTGTAAGTAAGAAACGCAAGAGATCTATCCTCTGTTTATCTTATATATCATGGCTTTCTGCATCCCTTCTCTCTCTCTCTCTCCGTTTTGGAAATATCGCTCTATATTGTTTAGAGATAAGATGATAAAATGAAACTAAATTTGTTTTTGTTCACAACAGAGACATCTATTTTATATATGGCCGATTATTGGTATAAAGTATATTTAAAAGGATGCTTTGCTTTCGAATGAAAGCTCCTCCTTCGTTACAGGGTGCCTGAAACTGATTGACTTTGCGTGGACACACATGGACTTATCTCCATTAGCACTAGCAATTGCACTTTGTAGCTCAGAACTTGCTTTATCTGATGGCAAGTCACTCTCGTCTAATCCACCATTCGATGCAGCGTCACCGCCACACCCATATACTGCATCACCCACAATTGGATGACCAATTGCTGCACAGTGTACATTTAATTGATGAGTTCTACCTGAGATACTAGTTAGGGTAAGTCTAGAAACATCATTCCCACCCAAATCTTCTTTTGAAACAACCTCATACTTTGTTAAACTTTCCTTGGGACTTTCAAGCAATTTCTTACCAACCTCATCTGGATCTAAACCAATCAGAGCCTGTTGCTGTTCATCTGTGGACACCCTCATGTATGGGGCGTTCTGAATGTCTCTCATGAGTGGGAAGTCAATTGATCCATTATCCTGTTCGACATGTCCACAAACTAAGGCCTCGTATTGACGTGTTACCTTGCGTGTGCGGAAGAGGGTGTTCATGCCACGAAGGGCAGCGTTGGTACGAGCGAATACAACAAGTCCAGATGTATCCATACCTAATCGGTGTACAACCATTTTATCCATACGGCCAGACTCTGATCCGTATTTATCAAAGACTGCCTTGTTAAGGGAGGGGTTGGATTCATCTTTACCTGGTACGGTTAGTACACCGGATGGTTTGCTAACAACAACTATATGCTCATCTTCAAATACGACATTAAGGTCCTGCATTAATTTGATAATTGGTGGAGGAAAGAGGGAGTTGCAAAAGGGGGGAGGTGAGAGAGGTGTTATAAAGAATAATTTTGTGCACATCATATGCACATGTATTGATTGTTCGATAAATCCTGCCCTCCAGACAATACCGCCACGCAAATATTCCTGATTAATAACACTATACTTCGAGGTCATGGCATAGAGCCCAACGGCACCGTATCGAACAATATTTGTGGTGTTGCAATAACTCTGTACGTCAGTGGGTGTTGATATCCCCCATATTTACTCTCTATACCCTACGCCTCGTACCAACGCCCCTCCAACACGATATATATTGCAAATATATTAGTAACTCACATTTGCTGAAATAGAAGCAGCTGCCACGGATGCTGGAGCCTCAGCGGTAGCTACGTTAAGGGCTGTAACTGTTCGTGAAGCAGTGTTCTGTTGTTGTTGAACTGAAAAACCCGAAACCGATGAGGCTGTTACTGCAATTAATGATAAACTCCACAACAAACGCATTATTATTAATATTTATTCTCTCTATTTATTATAACTATCGTTAATGGTTTATTAAGAAGCAACCGCTAATAGGTATGTCAGTAGAGGAAGTTTGTAGTCAGAGTTGATGTTTTGTTGGTTGGAATAATGAGAATTCACTCTTGAAATATCCTTTGAAAGATGATCGCCAAATTAGCTAAGCAATATCTAATTCCTTAGTATGTTTCTAGGGCAATTTTAAGTAAGACACGTAAAATATCAGATTTGGCTATGTGAATAAAATCGTTTAAACGTTAGAGAGCTGTGACGTCATACAACTCACAAGCACTAGAGTGTCGCAAAAAGTAGGTGATTGGTAGGATATGATGGCAATATCAAATAGATAAATCGGCACAATACTACAGGATAGCCGATTGATCTTGAGATTTGATAATAGTGTTTCCTATTGTGTTAACTTTTCAATAAGACGAAATATGAGTATCCCAAAAACATACCCATCAAGACAACAGCTATTGCAATCTATCTATTGGCTACTTGTATGTCAAGTACTTCTTATATCACAATATTATACGGTAGTAAAAGCATTCACTAGTAGTTACTGCAATAGAAATGTACATAAAATTGGTATCAAAAGTCAAAGCTCAAAATTAAAAAATGATAAAGCATGCTCTCAAAAGAGATATCTTAGACAGCCAATAAGAAGTTTACAAAGCAAACAGTATTCAGCTTCCTATAAAACTACAGTATGCAAAAGTACAGCAAGTTCAGATGATACCTCATCAACATCTACAGCAGCATCAACAAACAGACTATCAATCACAGACATACAACATATGAAACAAGCAACAAATCTTGCAAAACTTGGATATGGCAATACATATCCAAATCCAGCAGTTGGTTGTATACTTGTTCGTCATGATAATAATGATGAAGATGAAGATATAATACTTGGATCGGGCTTTCATCCAAAAGCCGGCATGCCACATGCCGAAGTATTTGCGTTGTTAGAAGCATGTGGACATGTTGATGATGGAGTTGTTGCTGCAAAGTCTGTCATGCATTCATTAGACGATCAGCATGATCACGAGTCTACAATAGCGATGAATAAACAAGTAGTAGATCTCTTGGATACATACAAATCAGAAAATGGTGCATCAATATTGTTTGAGAGTGACAAGATTGATTCAAGTTGGAATGTAACTGCATATGTTACATTAGAACCATGCTGTCATACTGGACAAACACCGCCCTGTGCCTCCTCGCTAGTAAAAGCAGGCGTGAATAGAGTTGTAGTTGGATATAGAGATCCAAATCCAAGAGTAGACGGTGGTGGTATACAAGTATTAGAAGATGCTGGCGTTTATGTACATATATTGAGTCAAGTACGTCGATCGGGAGCACGAGAAGAAATTAGTGCAGCTGAAGATTGTTCGAATATTATACGACACTTTGTCAAACGTATATCACCTCGTGATGCAGACGAGCCAAAGCTAGAAGATATAATCAATGGTGCCAAACGAAGGATACTACGAAGTATAGCTGGAAGGAAGAAGAATGATAATACAATACAACAATTAGATTTTCCTAGAGATCATTCGATATCACAAGATGATAAAGAGAATAGTGACTTTGCAAAAGAAGTGCCAATCGATCATAGATTTCTAGAAAGGATTGATGCAGCATTATGGGATCATGAGCTTGTGCTATTGAGATTGAGGAATGTTGTGAAAAAGAAGAAGGGTGCCAAGATACTTGGTGAACGTATAGCTGAGGAGCTAGATGCACATTTAGCTCAGGTTATTGGACATACGGCACTGTTATATAGACCTGGCTATCCACCTGTATTAGATCTGGATGCATTACTTATAGAAGATAAAGATAATGAATGAATACGAGTCAAGCACTTACTTCACCGACACTCTCATAAAAGGATACCGGAAAATTGTTAGCCAACAAATCGACGCTCATTTATTATCTTCTTCATACCATATCATCTCTTTCTAGCCTTATAAAATATATACCACCGCATATTTCAGTGATATATTATTTTTACTTAAGTGTATTGTTAGTAGTGTTGTATTGCATTGCAAAGTAAAATGGGTTCTTCTACTACTAAGAAAAGGAAATCCACTCCTGATAAAGTATCTTCAGTGTCACCAACCAAGGCATCAAAGAGAAGCAAAACTACTCCTTTTACAGTTCAAGTATCACAAGAGAATCCGAAATATGATCCTGTAGTTGTATCATTTCCGCGAGGTTTGCCAAGTTCATTATGTACTGAAAATTCAAGCAGTAGTAGTACTGATAAAGCACCAAAATTTACATGTTCAAAACTCAACCCAAAATCAAAGTCATCTCGTGGACGTCGTATTAATGGTGAGGATGCCAATTGTACCTACACAGCATCGGCCACTGGTAGTAGCCATGATAACCGTCGTACTAAATCATATGTCTGCATATACAATAAGAAGGAAAAGACGTAAGTCTGGTCTATATTTATATATTTTATGCTATTCAAGAACTTACACTTATGCTCTTTCTTGTATATAGATTGAAACTCGTACCATCTGCAGAGAAGGGAACAATCTTTTCCTTGGAACAGGCAGTGAAAGAATATACAACAAGTGTAGTAAATGGTTGTCACACAGAGCAAACTCGCACTGCCACTGATCAAGTCAACATGCTGGTTGAAAGTTTTGGTAGTAAGAAGAAACAAAAGGTAATGGCAAGTCGAGCAGCGAATAAGGTTAACATTCATAGTGTTGTAGGCTCGGGAAGTTTAATGATGAACACTGTTACCAAGCAAGAGGGTATTAGTGCCGAGAATAAGAAGAAAATGGTGGAAGTGGGGGGTAATAAGACTGCAAATGCCAATGAGGTGGCTTATGAGAATGCTCGTAAGAAGATTCTTCCGCCATTCGATGCCACTGCAACTAAAGCTTCAAAGGTATATGATGCACAACGGTTCTTTGGTGAAGTGGCTTGGGATAAGGCATCAAGAGTTGTCAATGCAGTTCTTGCCCAGATAGAGGAAGGAAAACTATCTGACTTGTGCACTGGTCTATTGGGGAAGAAGGCTCATCATTATCCATCCATTGCAACTCTACTAAAGTCAATTGACCCTACCAAGAAGAGTTCAGCTTTTCGCTTAAAAGTCGCCTTCCTCTTGATCATGACAGTAAAGTTTCAATATCGTCTTAGTCGTCGATGGACTGTAGATGGTACATCTGATGATTTCCTTACCAAAACTCAAGTTGTGCATGAGGTTGGAGTACAGCTATTTGATCTCTTCACAGCACCAAAGGAAGGTAATGATGGGGGTTTCATTACCACACAGCAAAAGAAGCAAAAGTTGTACATTTACATTCTAATCCTCTTTGTAATTGCAAGCGGCACTGATATGAAGGCTCCTAGTATTAATCAATTGTGTAAGGATATGAAATTAGATGTCAAGGATGCTTCTGCATATCTGCGAGAAGCTGGGTTTATCGTGAAGAAGAATGGGGTTGGTGACTCGAGTGCTACTTTGTTGGTGCCTCTCAAGTTCCCACCTCCAAAGCGTGGCAAGAGGACATAAAACAGGTCTGAGTATGTCTGTGGGCGTGTATGATGTCTAGTATTAGATAAAATTAAGGAATGAAGTAATGTCACAGTGTCCTCTTTGATTAAGTTTACTTTACTACATCAATGAATGGAAACCCAACAGAGTAATGTGAAAAGAGATCACTTCGAATGTACTCGTTTGTGAACCAATGGCTAATTGGCAATGCAAGTGAAACGACCAGCATACTTGTGAGTATTGGTGGTGGAGTCGAGGACTTCAGTTTGGTTCTAAAATGAGTAACAAAGATGTATTCGAGTATCATTAGAATCCCGTTCCAAGCGAAGAAACAAAATTGAGACCCGTATGTAGGTTTGTAGTTCACATATTGAGTATCTGGATGTGTTGATTGAGGTATTGAGATGAGATATAATATATACTCGTGAAGTAGGCCCGACATGATGAAAGCCGATATCGCCGCAGCTGATCTACTTGATGTAATCTTTCTCACTGGCTTGTAGACGCCTCGTTTCAGTACACCATGAACTAATCTATTCCATCTGTTCCCCCAGAAATCAGAAACAGAAGACGACTCGAACATTGGATTATCGAAAACATCAAGAGTCAACAAGCCAGCTAAAGCGCATATGAAAAAGCCAAACGCGCCTGTTCCACACGCAATCGTTGTACTTGTTAACACAGCTGAAAATAGATTGTTTGCAATGTACCAATCATTAAATGGCTCGTATATGTAAGCCTCCATGAAGGATATCAAAAGTATAATCAACATAAAGTTGAGTGCAAATGTCTTTCCCTTTTGTATAACATCTTGTCGAGTAGCTTTTGCTGGTCGTCTAGTCTTGCTGTCAAACACAAATTCAATAACTGACGAGTAATATAAACAGTAGTTTGATAAACTATCTTCGACTGAATGTGGACTGAATCCACATAATGCCTCGATTGATCTGAAAGTAATAAGTGTGGGTGTGGCAGCTGTTGCGACTAAGATGGCTCTGTTTCTTATATTAAAGAAACGTATCAAATAGATTGGAAATGTTACGCTGAATGGTATTATACACCCCCAACATAATAGATAGGAAGATATTGTACGCCGTCGTTTGATTATTCCATAATAGATTGTGATGGCAAGTAGTATAGCCACGACTGATTGTATCATTAACAGTACGCTGATTTGTATCCAAAATAGTAGACGCGGAGAATACAACTGAAATGTCCTATCAAACAGCTCAACGGTCAACAATGGATTCTCTCGGTCGTGATTAAGGCAATCGTCATTGAAGACTGTATCCCTAACTGCATGTATTGCTTTATAATATATCGATTGGAGATTGATGTCGAATTTGAACATGATGATTGTAAGTATGGCCAATAAGCATATACATCTCCTTGTGATTCTTCGGCGTGACATCTCCCAAGCACAAAACTTCTTTGTTACTTCAACAGACATATCATGTGTACAGCTACTTCTCATAGTAACTAATTCTTGTCCGAATTCTAAAGCATCTAACATTGCAAGATTAGCACCTTGTTTAACTCGTCGTAGACCAAAATCATACCATCTATCTTTTGACCAACGAGCATCTCCGATTAGATATGTCTCATTTAATGCACATGCACGAACAGAGGATAGTACACCGTCTGCTCCGACTACACTTTGATATGGACCATGTATTGTTGTTTCACCATGAGAGTGTGCTTTTTGCACAGAATGCAAGTAGAAGCATTCCATTCTCTTCTCTATCTGAACGATACGTTGTGAACACTGTACATTTGACTTTACTCTATTAAGTAGAGATTCAATAGCTTCTTGTCTACTAGGCCAGTCATCACCATTTGTATCCAAATCTAACTTTTTTGCAATTGTATTCCATGAAGGAAGATTGAGGTCACCAGTTACATAAGTGAAGCTCTGTTTCGAGTCAAAGATAATATATGGTATCGAATGTTGATGTAGTACATTTGCAAGTGTAAGACCTGCATAGCTTGCCCCAACTATAGCCACGGGTAGTGTTGTTGTATCATTGCTGCTATTGCACATAATTTATGATCTCAGATACAGGTTGGTATAACTTTAAAATGATATCAAACTCGACGAATATTCGCTACCAACTTAAAACAACACTGTCTAACAGCTTCACTGGTAAATTAAGGAAGTAATACATATCATCTTCCCCTCTGATGACGTCGACATCGAACAACTTCTGCTGACTGCTGGCGTCGGTCTGGCGTCTGGGTCCGCAAGTTGTCACGGGGCCAGGATCCAAAAGGTATCCTCCCTCATCTTCCGCCATTGCCTGAAATTGCTGATAGATGTAATATGCAGTAATAGGGTAATAGTCGTCGAATTAAACTATTAGTTAGTCTGACTGCTACAACTTGGTTTCCTATTTATCCCCCATATCCCCCTTCTATTTACATAAACATCTCTTTACTCTTCCTGTTTAAAGCTGATTCAAGGCATCATCCAATCCACGGATCAAGTCATCAGGATCTTCAATACCAACCGAAATACGGATAAATCCATCAGTAATACCAACCTTTAACCTATCCTCACGTAACATGTTAGCATGTGTCATTACTGCACAGGCAGTAATGATTGACTCGGTTGCACCCAAATTCTCACACAATGTCCAAGGACGTTTAATGCTATCCATAAGCTTAATAGGGTCGCCAATAACATCAAACCAAAGCATACCACCATGTAAGTTATCACGATGTTGCCTATCAGCCAATTCCTTCTGTGGATGAGATGCTAATCCAGGATATACAACTTTGCTAACCTTGGGGTGACTTTCAAGGAATGTACCAATCTTCATAGCCGATGCAGACTGTTGACGGATACGTAATCCCATAGTTTTCATAGTTTGTAACATTAGGAATGCCGTCATGGGTGACATAATATTACCATGCATATTTTGGATAAGCTTAATCCGTTCATATAGTTCCGGCGTCTTGGCAACTAATGCACCTCCGGTACCAATGTTTAATCCATCATAATACTTGGTTAATGATTGAATAGTCAAATCACATCCATGATCTAACGGACGACATACATATGGCGTTGCAAATGTTGAATCACAGACATGTAAAATACCATGACGTTGTGCAATTTCCGAAATTGCATCAAGATCAGCCAATGTTAATGTAGGGTTTGTTGGACTTTCACTAAAGATTAGCTTGGTATTGGGTTGAATAGCCGCCTCGACAGTCTTTGGATCTGTAAAGTCAACGAAACTAAATTCCATCCCAAGTGGTACAAACTGTTCACGACAGATACGATTAGTACCACCATAACTACAATTTGTAATAACACAATGATCACCTGTATTCATGAAGGCATTGATACATGATGCAGTGGCGGCCATACCAGTAGAAACACAAATGGCATCATAACCGTTCTCAATCTTGGCAACTTTCTCTTCTAACATTTTAACAGTAGGATTGTTGGTACGGCTGTAACTAAATCCCTTGTCGAGGTATTTATCCACTGATTCTTGGACAAATGTTGTAGACATGTAAACTGGAGTTAGGATAGCACCCGTCTTATCATCAGGCACAACACCACCATGCACGATATCAGTATCCATGGAACAATCTGGAATCCAATTGGATGATTTAGCACTGAATGATCGGATAGAGTTGCTGTATTTAGTTGTTGTCAAGTTTTGTGTGGCTGCTATGGATGAGCTATTATTACTTCCATTACTACAACTTGAGTTTAGAAATCTCATCCATGGCGATGATGCCGATCGAGTATTGATTGTACGAGCTAACTTCTGGGCGAGCATATTGTATGTATTAGTATTTATATTGTAGTTGCAATCGGCACGGCAAAAGGTGCGTGTTTTATTCCAATAATTTTTTTATGAGAGTTGGGAGCTTAAGAGGTTGTATCGCCAAATCAACTGCTGCAATTGTAACAACATGGGAAGAAGCTTTACTTCAGTTGTCTTGATATCTGCTGCTTTCATCATATTCTTTGAGTATAATAGTGATGTTGTTATTCACTACTTCTTCGCGTCATCTCTGTCGGCGGCGGTCTAAATCAATACGATTATTCTCTTCTTCAAGCAACACAAGTAATTCTTCTTCACAAAACGATGTCGACTTCCGCCCGAAACGGATCATACTGGAAAGTCTAATTATTTGAGATATGAGTGCTTCATTTGGCCTTCATGTATCTTCATTTGATTTTCTTTGCAAGCCGTGTGCACTAACTTGAGTTACTATCGTCTCTCTTTCATCTTAATAAATGTGAAACGCGCATCTTCCAGCTTAGGCATGGTCAGTCATTAGGAAATGTAGACGAGAGTGCATATGTTACAACAGCTGATTGGAGAATACCGCTTACTGATTTAGGAAAAGACCAGGCACAAGGTAAGAAGTTTTATATTATCTGACATATCATATGATCATATGATTATGTTTCTAACATATCACATGATATGCTCTTAATTTTATTGTAGAGGCTGGAAATCAACTCCGACAAATTATAAAACCAGATGAAAAGATTGTATTCTACTACTCTCCGTATCTCCGAACTCAACAGACATTAGATATTATAAAACCATTCTTTGATAAACAACAAGTAATATCATCATTAGAAGAGCCAAGATTATCAGAGCAACAGATCGGAAATTTTCAAGATGTGCAAGAGGTATTAGATGCAAAAGCAGAAAGATCAAAGTTTGGAAGATTCTATTATAGATTCCCTAGTGGAGAAAGTGGACTAGATGTATATACTAGAGTATCATCTTTCTTGCCGACGTTTGTTAGAGATTGTCAACAATATGATAGAGAACACAACTTGGACAATCTCAACATTGTTATTGTTACACATGGTTTGGCATTGAGATTCTTTTTAATGCGTTGGTTTATGTGGTCGGTATCAGATTTTGAACAATCAAAGAATCCTGAGAACTGTGAGTTAATAACAATGAATAAAGTACATGGCACACAAGGAAATACATGGATGGAATTAGCTCTAAAGGATCGTGTATCGTTAGATTTACCAGAGTCTTGTGAGTTGCCACGGAGTGTCAATATACATAAGTTGGCTAGACTAGGAGTTGATGATTATATACAAATACAACGAGAGAAGACTAGAGCACAGTGGAGGGTCCGATACGACGCTCAATTCAAGGATAAGTAAACAATCGCCATTGGAGCATACTTTAGAGATATGGTATCATATTATATATTCTGATTAAAGTAGTTAGCATCACTAGTCTGCCCAGGAATATAGGCTCACTCTATTGTACCTCAAGAATGGAAGCCTTTGTAGTTCCCTCTATCATCCTCCTGGTCTCACAGTATGATACGAGTGGTGGGCTACAGTCGGTAGTTTAGGAAGGATACCGGGTGAAAAGATTTTTTTTTCATGACATTTTGCAAGGCCAAGCGTCTTCTACTATCTACTATCAAACTCTTCTCCTCTAGCTCCGTCCGGTATATCACTACTTTAATATAACAACAAACCATGATTAATATTGCTTTGCGTAGGGCAGTATCAGCAGCACAAAGAGGCGCCGCCGTCGGCCGATTCCATTGTGTGGTATCTTCACACTCACAGAAAAATGTATCATCCATCTTTGCAACACAACAGAGAAGTATATTGCCACGCTCGTTTGCAACCGATTCACCAGGTAGAAAGAAATTTGAGGACTATATTGAATCGTTAAGCCCTGCTAGAAAGAAGTTCCATTATATATTAGGTAAGTTGGAGTATTGTTGAAGATACCATACTATGTGAATAAAGATTTGCACATGTCACATGTCATAGCTCATGATGTCTGGATATCTATTACATACAGAGGAGTATAAAAAGAATAACTTTAACCAAGCGATGCCATCGCGGTTCTTTAAAATGATGATAAAGGCAGTGGATAGTAACGATGATGGAGTTATTACGATGGATGAATATCAAACTCTACTGAAAAACATCGGAGCATCGGATCAGATGAGTGCAGAAGAATTAAAGGAGATATTCGACGAGATAGGGGATTCAGAACTCAATGGAGAAAGGGTGATATCTGTTAAAAGCGTGGAAGAACGGTGGACTAAGTACTTGCATGTAATGTGATGTAACGAGAGTGTTTCAAAGGGGGAGAGAACACAGATACATCCTTGTTTCGTTGATTAGGGAATCGTGATGTCTAAGTATATGTATAGAGAGATCTCGATGCCAAAAGTTATATTATCTTACGCCCATCTCTTTAATCATCATCAGAGTCTTCAGAAGCATCACTAACATCAGCACGCTTCAATACACATCTACCCAAGAAAGCAAATTGATCATTATCATCATCGTATTCATTGTTGACTTCCTTCTTCTTATCATTGGTTGCTGATTCTTTTGTGTCTCTATTATCTTTATCTTTGCTTTTCCTCTTTCTTTTGCCACTTTTACTCGCTGGCTTGTGCTCCTTTGACAGCTCTAATAAGTTTGGATCTACCCACGCATTACACGCCTGTAAAAGTTCAATGACTGAATCAGCCATGGCTTTGAACTCTCTAGTGAAGAAACTGTAGACTGTTGGTGGATACTGTGAAACCTCTCCGCTTATTGATTGTCTCCTTCCTGCCCTTCCACATCTGTGTACATATTGATCTAATGACCCTGGAAAGTCATAGTTGACAACATAATTGACGTTTGAAATGTGAATACCTCGTGCTGCAATGTCGGTAGCGAGTAGAATCGGTGTCTTCCCTATGTGTTGATTCAATGGAGAAAGATATGAGATGCTGTTTAACAACTCATTCTTCTCATACATACACATAATATATTATCTCACCTGCTTTAAACTCAAGTAGTCTCTTCTCTCTATCAGCTTGCTGTAAAGATCCATACAGTTCAACGCATCTCAAGCCTTCCTTAATCAACAACTTTGACATGTACTTCACTGTCTTGATCTGGCCAAAGAAGACAATTGTTAATCGATTATTTGCAGAGAATCTTTCACCTCTACTCTTCTCATCTTTCTTCATGTATAAACGTTGTAATGTTAGGATAAGTTTCTTCGGCTTTTTATGAGCACTACAAACATGCAGTGTTTGAACAATGTTTGATGGTATCGATGAGAGATCGAGTGAAGAGGGGATATTCCTTTTTTTCTTATCTTGCTCTTTCGATTGTGCTATTTTCGACTCGGTATCGCTGCCACCAGTAGCATCTTCGCTATCTTCACTTCTCTTTTTTGTCTCTGTACACAGTGGTTGTTCTGTAACTTGTTTCTTTTTCTCTCCAACTTTGACAGAGTTCACTTTGATAACCACACGAGTTTTTGTTATCCATCTATTGCATACATCTTTAGCTTTGTCTGGTAGTGTAGCTGAGACTAAACAGGATACAATATCAGTAGATTTCTTTGCTCGGACACTCTTCAATATAGATAGTATCTCATCGACTTGATTTGCCATGTCAACATTGATTGCTATTCGATCTGCCTCATCATATACAATTGCTTTGAGATAAGAGAAAGCTATTTCTGCAACATTCTTGTCAGTTTGCTTTAGTATATCCAATAATCGACCAGCTGTAGCTGCCACAACTAAAGAAGAAGAAGTCTGATTTGACGATGATTCGTCATCCTTTCCTAATAGTGTATTTATTTGTGTATCAATATCTGCTCCTCCATAGATTGATAATGAGTCTACATTCAAAGATGATTTAGTACAACATTTTGACATGTACTTGTTTGCAACTTTGGCTGCTAAATGTAGTTCCTTTGCTACTTGTATTGCCAACTCTCTTGTTGGAACTAAGACTAATCCATGTACATTTGTTGCATGTTGCTTTTCACTTTGTTGTTGTTTTGTAGATTGTAATAGAGTATGTACACATTGACTGATAATTGGTATGGTATACGATTGTGTCTTTCCGCTTCCGGTTGGAGCAATACCAACCACATTCATCAGATTTGTAGATTGAAAAGAAGTTAGAAGTGCTGGCCACAATCTAAGCTGTATTGGTGTTGCTTTTACTGATGATGTTTCATTTGTGCTTTTGTTCTTTCGAGCCTTATATCTCTTAGTTGATATCTTCTCGAGAGTACCTCTTACTATTTGCAAACCGATATCATTAAGTGATGGGATAATTTCCTCATTTGTAGGTATATTCTTTTGTATATTCTCTACAAATTCAGCAGACCAAATAGGAGGTGAAATGTTACTTGTGTTGTTTGATGATGATTCGATATCAACACTTATGTTATGAGTTGTGGTATCATTAGTATCGCCGCTACATATTGCCGCCGAATCAGAATCATCCCGCTTTCTCTTCTTATCCTTCCGCCGTCTTTTATTGCCCATGATTAGTTATTGTCCTATTAGATAGGCTGCCATATCGAGTATTGAGAGAGGAGAGTTTGTGGTTACGATATCTAGCGACAAAGGAATTCTTTTTAAGGAGTTTTCTTCTTCTTATGAAAAATGATAAGTCATAAAAACTGGCAAATAAATGAGTCAGTTTGTTGGACGGATGGCATACTAATACATACCATTCATCGTCCATGGCATACTAAACCATAATACCATGATGGCATACTAAACCATAATACCATTCATAATACATCGTCTCAATACCAGCGCCGCTTTTATATTACCTACCATAATCAATATAGGTACTAAGATGAGATCGATAAGCAGACTATTTATATCATTGCAATTGGTAAGCAACTGCAGTGGCTTTGTTGGGAGCGGCGGAGGCCGCGCTACGACTCATCTTTTGTCGACAACAAATAACAATTTATCAACATTACCCTCAGTGGCAGAGCCCAACGTAGTATTGGAAAAGGTTTTCAGTGAAGATAAACGTCCTATAATATTGTTTGATGGAGTATGTAATCTCTGTAATAATGCAGTAAACTTGGCTCTTGATTGGGATCCAAATGCTCGATTGAGATTTGCAGCTTTGCAATCCAATGTCGGTAGATCGTTATTACAATCGCATGGAAGACAAGCAGATGATATTAGTAGTATAGTGTTTGTTACCAATACAGGAGCATACACGAAGTCCGATGCAATACTAGGTATTACTGAAGAGCTCAATCCACTGCCCATACTACCATTAAAACCATTTGCAAAGATAGCAACCAACATTGTTCCACAATTTTTACGAGATTTGATATATGACGGCGTTGCCGACAATCGATATTCAATCATGGGAAAGAGAGATGAATGTAGAATGGATTATGATGGAGAGTTTACTGATAGATTTGTAGATGATGCACTGGCAAATGCATAAGAAGAACAAACCAATCCTAAAAGAAGAAGTGAAAGGAGAAAAGAAGTACACAGTGCACATCATATGCACAAAAGATCTAATCTACGCTTGGGGGCTCTCTAGTAAATATAACTTTGTACATATAACACCTACTAACGCATTCTATTATATCGTACATGCAATCCATGTGAACATAAATCATCTTTACACTAGCAAACAAATTTCGTTTACTTGTAGATATCTCTTCTTATTTGCTAACAAACCATAATGTGTTTAAACTCGAATATATCACTGTAGATATGCAAAAATATGCACAATATGGTAGATAAGATGGTTTCGGTGTAGCCTCTGACCTCCCCACCAAAGCTTACCATGCTCACCTTTTCGCTTTTTCTCTGTGTAGCCTGTGATACAATATGTCCGGGGGCAAATCCGCTGCCCGTGGATTCTTCTTTTTTGTTGTTGTTGATAGCACCCTACTATCTCGTCTCCGACTGAATAATTACCATACCAAAGAGGTATAATAAGCACTGCTTGTCGATCTATATTGTCTTATTAATTTGTCTGTGGCGTTTCAATCTGAACAAGCAAGAGATACTATAGCACACAACATTACAAAAACTTACTAAAAATTAGTGATAATAACATCCAACCAATACATATATCTATCCAACCAATACAACAACAATAAAAGATGGGTTTAGAATCATGTATGATCCTACTAGATAACTCGGAATATATGCGTAACGGAGATTACATACCAACACGTCTCGAGGCACAATCTGACGCGGCCAACTTAATTGTTAATCAAAAAACTGGTTCTAATCCTGAATCAACAGTTGGTGTAATTAGTATGAGTTCCAGTGGTCCATCGACTGGTGCTGAGTTGTTAGTTTCCCCGACAGATGATTTAGGTAAGATATTAACTGCATTGCATGGTGTGCCACTTTCTGGTGAGATATCAACATCATCAAGTGGTAAAAATAAAGATGCAGTAGATATTGCAGCCTCAGTTCAGGTAGCAGCCCTAGCATTAAAACATCGTCGTAATAAGAATGGGTCACAGCGTATTGTATTGTTTGTGGGTAGTCCATTAAGTAATGTTGATAAGAAAGCATTCGTAAAGGCGGGGAAACAATTAAAGAAGAATAATGTTTTTATTGATGTTATTGCGTTGGGTGAATTGGAGGAGAATGAAAGTAAATTACGTGATTTGGTTGATGCTGCCAATGGTACTACGAATGCAGCTGCTGCTAATGCTGAAGGAGGTGATGCGGCAGTTGCTGCCGAAATTGAAAGGACGTGTCATTTGGTCACTATTCCAGCGGGGGTATTACCAAGTGATGTATTAGTTACATCACCTATTTTACGTGGTGATGGTGGCGGCGGCGGTGGAGGTGGTGCCGCAGCAGCTGCACCTGCCGCCGGAGGAGGTGGTGGTGGAGATAATTTTGCCGAATTTGGTGGTATTGATCCCAGTATGGATCCAGAATTGGCAATGGCATTACGTGTTAGTATGGAAGAGGAACGAGCAAGACAAGAACGTGTTGCCGCTGCTTCCAACAATAATAATGAAGAAGAGAAGAGTGGAGATGGTGGCGATGCAGAAGGAGGTGAATCGGCACCTTCTGGAGATGCTGCAATGGAGGATGCAGCACCATTAGCAGCCGTTGCTGAGGGTGGGGAAATGGATGAAGATGCATTATTACAACAGGCCCTTGCCATGTCAATGGCTGAGGCTAATGCTTCTGGTGGTGGAGGAGGAGAGGAAGAAAAGACTGCTGAAGATACTGCAATGGATGAAGATGACGATGAAGATGCGGCTATGCAAGCGGCGTTGGCAATGAGTATGGGTGAAGGTGGAGATGATACTGAGGGTGGCGGACAACAGCAGCTTCAAGATCCTGCCTTTGTGAATCAATTATTAGGATCACTTCCAGGTGTCAATCCAGATGACCCAGCCATTCAGGAAGCATTACGAAAGGCAAATGAGGATAAGAAGGATGATGAGGAAGGCAAGAAGGATGAATAAGCATGTCGAGGTTTTAGTAGTCTCTCTTTCTGTACAGCCAGTGAGACACTAGATAGTAGAAGCTATAACTCTTGAAATAGATTGATAGTTGCTTGCTTAGAAATGTCGTGTACTTGATTCATTAAATCTTAACTTAAAGTGTGTAGCAGCTTACTAATACATATCCACATAACAGTGCTTTCAACGGCACGAGCCCAAATATACATAAAACTTTCCTCAGTCATCACTGCTTTACAATTGTTGTTGTTGTGGGGAAAGAGCGGCAATCAAAGCCTGTCTCTTTGCCTCCTCATCACCAGCCGCTTGTGCCTTTGCATCATTTTCTGCCTTTAATGATGCACGTAAAAAAGCCTCATCGGAACCTCCGCTGGACGCCCCTAATTGTTGTAGCATGATCTCACGCTTCATACGCTCCAACGTTTCACTACTAGGAGGTACTGGTGGAGGAGCTGCCAAACTACCGTTAGCAGCTGCCTCCATTGCTGCAATTCGACGTTTCAAGTCTTCGTTTTCCAACTGAAGCTGTGCTAACCGTGCCGCTTCAGGATTGTTATCATTTCTCAACATACCGATAAGTTGGTCATTACTCAGATCTCCGTTTGCCGTTGCTGCCGGTGGGGGTAGTGTTGCTGCTCCGCCACCAACCTGACGAATGGGAGAGAATTGGGAGTTTGGACCACCTAGATGACCTGTCGGTATTGCTTGAGGGTATACATGACTCATGGCAGGATGCGTAAATGCAGGTTGTGCAGAAGGCTCAGCAGCGGCTCCACCCCGATGGTATGTAATCTCAGGCAATGGAGATGTCTTACTCAACTCGTAAAAGTCAGGAATCTTATCTTCCTTGTGAACAGGTGTCTTACGATGCAATGTACCCAAACGCTTCATACGTTGATGAAGATCCGGGCGTCCTCGAAGGAAAAGCTGAATAGAGTGTGAGAAAGTATAAAAAGTTAGTTCATGAGATGTGTATGACACAAATCTGAAAGATCAATCTATCATATTATACTCACCTCGTGATAATATGAATCACGGTCAGCTCCACGGGTGATACGACGCATGCCCCTGATGAGTTACAAGCAAAGATGGTTAGATGAATCCATATCGTATCGTTCTCTTGGTTATGACATATCATGTGTGATAAACTTACCAGGCATTTACGATACGAACAAAGGAGGCATAGTTTTTGTGACCAAAGTAGCGAGGCAAGGCATGATCGGCAAATAGATCTCTGTTCAACACTTTCCAACAACGGCCATGTGGTAACCATGTAATGACGGCGGTCAAGTCTTATGATTGAATTGATGTAGACAAGTGGAAAAGAGCGAGGAGTTAAGTGCACCATCATGTGTTATCTATTGCAAAATATAGTACAAAACCATTTCAATACATCTCAATACACCACTATTCACTTACCATGATCACAAAGCATACTAGCCAACTTGGCAGGTAACTTTTGTGCTTGCAAACTTTGAGGATGAAGAATAGAACCATCAGCGCCAATCCTTTTTGTTTATTGAAGTGTGTGAAGAGGGACAGTGAAGCATGAGAGATATAGGATGATATGAACAATAAAATATACATATACGATGTAAACATAATGAACATGTGATAAGCATGCACCATGTGATATGTATGATAAGAACACTCATATGCACACAATTTTCAAACTTCAACGTCAACAAAACAAAACTCACATACTCTCGGGAGCTGGTAATGTAGAAAAGTCACGGTAAACATATGTTTCTTGTTCATCGATATTATGTTCAGCGCCAATATTATCCAGCGCAGGTAACTTACTATCACCACCATCCTCATCGGCAGCCGCTGCAAGCTGTTCAAGGGCTGGTGGATGGTTGTTCTTTTCAACATCCAAATTGTCGGCCATGTTTTTGCTGTTGTTAATTTTATTGTTTATTAATTGATTCTGGTGCTACAGTAAATACTGGTTCTCCAGATAATATATAGCATGCACCGCGATTATTGATATCGAATGTCAATCAGATATAGATGTCCTACGATCTGAATTGGTGGATAGATGCCTCTGCAATGAGATTGTGTTTTGCAACAAATATGTCCCAATTAACACTAAACGACTCCCAATTAGACTATCTCAGTCTACGGAGAGCTCCATCGAGGTAGTCCTCTCTTTTGGTAAGCTATTGGAGGAGTGATGAAAGCAAGGCAAAGGTGCACTTGGGTCAGTATGATTTGATTTTATGTACCTATTGCAATACTAAGGCATTCCAAATGTTGTCATCCGGGTGTGGTCTCAACTAACATTCAGCTTCGAGCTACCATCATGAGCCCTCTTCTCATCATCTACTGTGCCAATCCCTTGGTATCATTGAGAGTAATCCTATCATCAATTCTCAGAATAGTAATTGCAGCCTCGGTTGCAAATCTCAAACTCTTAATCTTTGATATGGCAGGCTCAACAACACCCGCGGCAAGATTGTCACGAATACTACCGTCGATCAAATCCAAGCCCATGAACTTCAATCCCTCATCGGCAGCATCCTCACTGTGCTGTCCCTTGGCATGTACAGACCGAAGCTTGGCTACGAGTTCAGATGCATCCTTGGCGGCATTGACAGCCAATGTTTTGGGAATAACAAGGAGGGCATCGGCATACTCTTGAATAACCATTTGCTCACGTGATTCAATAGTATGTGCATAGTCATCAAGGTAGACTGATAGTGCTGCCTCGGCAGCTCCTCCTCCGGGTACTAGTGTGGCACTTTCAAGCATTCTCTTGACAACACAGAGGGAATCATGTAATGCACGGTCCATCTCATCAAGCATGTACTCATTGGCACCACGAAGGACAATCGTTGAAGCACCATGGCCCTTGCATCCGTAGACATATAACATTTCTCCATCTCCGATACGTACTTCACGAACTTGATCACTACCACCGAGACAATCAGCATCGAATGTTTCATTTCCTTCCATATCTGCCATGGTAGTTACAACCCTTCCTCCAGTAGCCTTGGATAATCGTTTCAAATCTTCACGGTTACACCGTCTAGCACAGATGATACCCGCCTCAACAAAGTACTTCATACATAAATCATCTACACCCTTTGTTGTCAAAACCACCCTGGCACCAGCATCAATAATCTTACGAATACGTTCCTTCGTAATATCCATCTCACGTTTCTTGATATTTTCAATCTCAGCCGGATCCTTAACAATTACCTGTACACCCATTCCCATTCGATGACGTTGGAGGTTCATATCAAGCATGGCAATCTTCACGGGCTGTCCATCGGTAGATTCAACAAAGGTTGGCATACCCTGTGCTGCCCTCTGTGCATTGATTGCAAATCCACCATCAATGAGACTTGATTCCATTGATGATTTGCCATGTGCTTTTAGAATATGAATAGCAGAGAGGGGGTACTTGTACCGTTGTTTCTTCCCCGCGGCTGTGGCAGTGGAGGCACCTGCCGCACCGGTCGGTCCAACTTTGTCTCCACTTTGCTTACCACCCATGGCATCATACCCTGCAACATCAGCAGCAGTGGCATTCATCTTAACACTCTTCACGGCATCCACAGCTAACTTGGAGAAGAAATCCATCTCCTTACCAATAATCTTTGATGACATACTAGTTTTGGCAGCATTGATTAAATGCTCATCACCCAATTCTGCAACATTAACAACCATTTGTTTCTTGATGTATGATACTGCAGCCTTCAATGCTGATCGGTAACCTGATATGATTGTAGTTGGGTGTATACCATTCTTAACTAAATCATTTCCCCTACGTAGTAATTCAGATGCAATGATAACTACCGATGTTGTCCCATCTCCTACTTCCTGATCTTGTAAATTAGCAAGATCAACTAATACACGTGCAGCGGGGTGTTCAACTTCCAATGATTTTAATATTGTGGCACCCTAGAGTTCATTTATTTGATATTATACATTAAGATTATTGAATCAGTGAACCAGTTTGTATAAGTAGATTGATTGATTGATTGTGAGTATATCAATACAAATCATTCCATTTAAAATAGAAAATGCATAGTACACCAAATCTCTTCTATACACAATGCAAACAAACAATACACACTATTATAAAACTCACGTCATTTGTTATTAACACATCGCCAATATCATCTACAAGCATTTTATCAAGACCTACGGGGCCTAAGGATGTTTTAACAATATTAGCCACGGCTAATGCAGCCGTGACATTGCCTACACGTACATCTTGACCGGTTTCTCTTTGACCATTGATAAACTAGGATGTATTGAAAGGATGTTAGAATGGGTGGTTCAAGAGAGAGACATTGCAAAAAAAATGATGAGACAAATGATAAGTATATGATTAGATCATAAAATGATATGATATTGTAACCAATATTAAATACAATATAACTTACCAATCCACTGCTAGCTGGGTTTGGTGCACTCATATTATTATATAGAATCTATCTAGAGTATTGTAGATTAATATAAACTTGAATCTGAGAGGAGCATTGCAAAAAAAATGATATTATTGAGAAAATCAGATCCTATTGACACGGCCCTCAAGCATACAAAAACCAAGACAATAATAAATGAAACAAATAGTATCACTTACCGTATAATCGCCTGCTATTCTCTATACGAGCTCAATGATCTTATCAAATAAATAACAGCCAATAAAAGTAATATCCGCTAAAAAGTAGGATACCGGCCTACACTCTCATAATTTTTATTGTTAGCCACTGCTTACTGCTTAGAGGTATCGTACGATACTGCATTGTATGAGTATTGTAAACCAAACAACCAATTATCTCCTCTCGTCGCGACGTTGATATCCCCACAGTACTTTCACGGGTGCTCCATATCATTCCGAACACATTCATTATGCCGGCATAAAATCTAAACACATCTTTGTTGTTCATTGAGTTATAGATTCTCTCTTTATTGACCGCGCATCCATAGACACTATGGAATATGACAGTGAAGATACTGATGATGACGATATACCCTTACTACAAGATCTAGATCATCTCGAATTATCAAAGGAGATAAAATATGACAATACAAACACAAACAATAGTACAGACACTCAATCACAAAACAAAGTACCAGTAACAATATTAACAGGATTCTTGGGATCGGGTAAAACAACATTGGTAAAACATATATTGACATCTAACCAACACAATTATAAAATTGCAGTGATTGAAAACGAATACGGGGGAGGCGAGAATAACGCACAATTAGCTGAACGGTTAGGTTTGACTGTTAATGATATATCGACATTATCAGTAGAAACAATGATAGCAAAAGATGGTACAGATGGATCCAACCTTGCAGACTTTATAGAATTACCAAATGGATGTGTATGTTGTACTGTCAAGGATTCATTAGTTGAGACACTTGAAAACTTGTTGTCGAAGCGTACAGATTTGGATTATGTCATTATTGAAGCATCAGGCATGGCTGACCCGGGACCGGTGGCATCAATATTCTGGCTGGATGGGGCATTGGATAGTAGAATACAATTGGATGGTATCGTATGTTGTATTGATTCAAAAAATATCATTAATCAATTGAAGGATACATCGTCTTCCAGTGCTGAACATGATGGAGGTGGTGATGAAGCAGCACGACAAATTGCTTTTGCTGATAGAATTATAATAAACAAGGTTGATCTACTGCAACAACAACAGCAAAACAATAACATCGAGTCGGTACTACAGCAAATCAAGTCTATAAACCCAACAGCACCAACGAAACAGACAACCTATTCAAACATAGAAGATATTAATTGGATCTTAAACGCTGAATGTTTTGACGCTGAACGAGTGAAGGATGTTGAGTCTGCATTTCAGCAATCATCAACAGAGACATCAGATTATGCTTCTCCACTCTTTTTGGCAACGTTGAATCAACATCAACATACGAATGCAGTAGGGACAATTGCCTTATTTGGCCGTGGTTCTGTTGACCTGCAAAAGATGAATGCCTGGTTGGCTACGCTACTTTGGCCAGACCAGGACGAGAAAGATAGTATACTTCGAGCTAGATTAGAAGCCGATCTGGCATCTGGAAACACTGCTCCGCATATACCGATAGATAGTAAGAAGAAGAAGCAACAGATTTATAGAATGAAGGGTATACTCTCGGTTGTACATAGCATAGATAAGGACACAAGAAAAGTCATTCCGTCATCAAATGATTTTGTCGATGAAGGTCTAGCCGCTGGCTTGGTTTGCTCAGAAAATGGTTTGGACGAAAGAAGGTTCATAGTTCAGGCAGTAAATGATCTTTGGGATACTCTGCCAAGTCAAAATCTTCATTGGTCCACAAGCGATACTCGATGCTGCAAGATTGTTGTGATTGGGAAATGGCTGAATGAGGAACAACTACAAAAAGGTTTTGATGACTGCTTTGTCTCTTCAAATAATATTACTTAGCAACATACATATCTTAAAGCATCGCTTCCTCTTTTACATTTCCCTCCTTGGCATCTTCAATCAACGACCGAATCTGTCGATATGGATACAAAGACCGATGCCCGTCTGACCAATCCACAGACAATGCATAATTCCCAGTTGGAGACATGGATATCGGTTTAATCGACTCTGATACAGATTTTGGATCTAATATCTGTTTCCCTGATAATTCCTCAACACATTCAGCACATCGACATGCTCTTCGTAAGTTTGCAGTTGATATTGTATCTTCTTCTTGTCCTGCCTCTGTTACTTCAATAATGTGAATATCTGAATTGTAAACAATGTTTGGTCGGCCACCGCCATTCTTTCCTAGACCATACTTTGTCTTTGCAACTTCACTAACGACACTCTTGGCAAGTTGGAAGTATATGTCGGCTTGAGGACTATCAGGATTGTCTAATATGAAGGGTGTGCCTGAGTCGCCATTCTGTGCAATCTGACTGAGTAGTGGAATTGAATATGAGTGCTCGATACCCCATTGTTCAGATAGACGTCGTTTATGACCAGGTCCGAATATACGAATCTCTTCGTTTGATGTATCAGTTGTTTTGCCTTGTACATTATCTTGAACAATCTTGACTAGATCATCAATGATTGCCTCATCTCCGTCATCGACCATTCCTTCCTTATCCAATACCTTCTTGAACTTTTCCTTAAGCAAAGCTTCATCAATATTAACCTCCTCCTTTTCCTTTTCAAAGTATGCCATATTCTCAACAACAGCCACACACGGGACATTGACAGTATCAAACATCTCCACGCCTCGTTCAACATCCACAAAACTCAATTCCTGCGGTGTAGTAACAATCACGGCAGCAGTTATATTCAATCGTTGACTTAACGTCAATTGTATATCACCAGTGCCCGGTGGCATATCTAATATTAAATAATCTAATGCTCCCCAATTTGTTAATGATAGGAATTGATCTAATAATTGTGTAACCATTGGACCACGCATTACTGCACTACCTTCATTGACATAACCGAAGGACATTAGTTTGACATTATCACGTGTTAATGGTGCTATTTGTCGTCCGATGAATTGTACATTATCATCTGTTGGTGTAACCATTGTTGGTAAGCTTGGACCATAGACGTCGGCGTCGAAGATTCCCACCTTGGCACCAAGTTTTGATAATGCGTAGGCAAGATTCACCGATGTGGTTGATTTGCCAACACCACCTTTGCAACTTGATACAGCAATTACTGAACCAATTTGAGACATACCGAGTGGCGTACCTGGTGCTGCAGTCTCGGGCGTTGGCGTAGGTTGTGCTGTTAATGTAATGTCTGCACCTCGTGTCCAATCTAGTCCGTTGATAATATCTTGACATTGATTAACAAATTCATCCTTGACTGGACATGCTGGTGTCGTAAGTTCCAAATCTAATGATATGATTGATGATGAATCAATTTGCAAGTTTTTAATGAACCCTAATGTAACAATATCAGCGTTTAAATCTGGATCGATTATTATTGATAGAGCTGATAGTATTTGTTCTTCCCAATCGGATGGAGGAGATGTTGATGATTGCTTTGCAGTCGATGATGTAGATGTTGCTTCTGCTGTACTGGAATCTGCAGACGCTCCAAGTTGTGATGAAGATGTAAATATAGAAGGCCTCTGTTGTATACTATTAGCAGAAGGTATACCTTCTTGATGATATGACGGAACAACAACAACTCTATTAGTAGATGTTTGTGCATAAGATGTGCACTGAGCTTTTGATCTACTACTACTGCTTGGGAGAACGAAGCCCGAGACCACCGCCGCCAAACATAAACCAACAACTACTATTCTAGTAAACATATGCATTGTTTAAGGACGCTTCTATGTCTTGCAGCCGATGATATGAAGACCTCTCTTGCATACGATATCGTACCTAAAATACTTAGCAAAAAGCAATGTGCAAGAAAGGTATCCACTTGGAGGTAGGTTCTTAATAATAAACTCTACATCAAGTAAGTATCAGCCTGATTTGCAATCGATTATCGATTGCAATTGTAGATTGCAAGGCGCGTATCGATATTGTCTTTCTCCGTTATTAGCAGTAAAGAAGCAATAAACCATATCAATTAGTTTAGTTTAGTAGATTTTAAGTGACGAGATATAACGACGTATAGACATAGCAATCATATAATAATAAAACAAAATGGCATCTCAACAACCACGAAGACGTAACAACTCCACAACTCGACGTCAAACAAAACCAAAATCAAACAATAATAAAGATAATGTTATCTCAGCAACACATCAAGCACAATCAATCACAACATCACTATTACGTACTAAAAATATGATGGCACAAGAATTAAATAGAGTATCAACATTAAATACTACCATAAACGATGATGGCACGTTATTAAACACTGCAAAAGATGAACATACTAATATGGGTGGTACAATGAAATCTACCAAGGGAATAATGAAACGATTGGGACGACAGGATGTACGAGATGCAATTATATTACGATGTGCTATTGTATTTTATTGGTTGGTTGTTATTTACGTTTTATGGACAAGGATTAAGATACCATTCTTGCCTTAATCGATAAATGTTAGTGGATGGGGTATAAAGAGATTGAGATTGAGTTAAGAAGGAAGAGTTACAGCGCATTTGGTATCAAAAGTCTTGCTCTATTACACAGTTATATATCTACGGTATCATACATCAAAAGAAAGCCTTCAATTAGTTGTACCATCACATCATATTTCTACAAATCTTCATTCCAAGCACTTCGCCGTTTATGACTCTTATTTGAGTATTCCTTGTATGGCTTTACTTCAGTAAAACTCATTTGAGTATTGCTCATCAGTGCTTGTGTTGGAAGCTTCTCCATTTGTTGCTTCAGTAGAGCAATCTTGTCGGGAAAGGAGCGCGGTTCATTCGGTGCGAAAAGCGAGCCCCAATTAGCATGCCAGGCCCTCGCTGCATCAGTTTCACCTTTGACGCTTTATGTTGTGGTAATGTTAGTGGTTCTGTGAAAGAAAGTGCATATCATGTGCACAAAATTACAAAAGATCAAAGAACTCACCGCGATTCCCAATTCTGGGCATCAGCAACAAAGTTGTGCTCCGTCTTATCACACTGATGTCTTGATGTCATTATATTCGATCGATATTGACCAAAGGAGAGTCAAACACGAGAATGAACTGAAAGTAGGATTATCTTCGTGGGAGTTACCAAAAATTAGAGCTTTGGTTACACCACCTCAGAGATAATAAAAGGAGTGATTTATAAAGGAGTGACCTCACCATGAGAATAACTCTTCCTTTCATATCAGCATCAATTTTATTATCATTTGGGTCACTTCTTCTTGTACGTGGTTGCCCTAATCAATGTTCAAGGAACGGGGAATGCAATACAGACTCAATCTGTGAATGCTTTGCCGGCTTTACAGGTGGTGATTGTTCAATACGTACTTGTCCGGAAGGAGTAGCATTTAGCGATGTTAGCATAGCAGATGATACGGCTCATCAAAGTGCTGTCTGCTCAAATCGAGGTACTTGTTTGAATGGCGAGTGTTTGTGTACTGAAGGCTTTACAGGCATCGCGTGTGAGCGTACAACATGTAATAATCATTGTAATTTTAACGGCCGATGTGTATCAATGAATTTTTTGGCAGACAATACTCGCGATCATGAATCTCAGCAATATACCTATAATCAATGGGATGGAGACAAGATATATGGCTGTATCTGTGATGAAGGATATGAAGGCTACGATTGTTCACTTCGTACATGCCCAAGAGGTGACGACCCATTAACAACGACAGAGATTGACCAAGAAGTGCAATTACTAAGATGTATTGCAAACAACTCCTCGGGTGGTAGACTCATCTTGTATTATGATGGAAAACCATCATCAAGTATACCAGTGGACGCCTCAACAACAGTTCTCAAGCATTCATTAGAAACTATATCTGAAATAGAGGAAGTTGAAGTATCATACTCAGAGGGAGGTATACTCTGTCGAAACGACGGTATTCATAACATTGCGAGCATTACATTTACAAGTAATATGGGACCACTTCCTCCATTAATGGTTGAAACATATGACATGGAATCTTCGTCGGTGGAGGCTGGATCACTCTCCCTTTCCACACCATTCACAGGGCCAAATTCAGATCTATATGCGGATGGGGACAAATTTGGCATAGTGACTGGCGACTCTGCAGTGACTATTGAGTCTTTTGATATTCACATGGCTGCCGTTACTGAGACTGTTCAAGTTTGGATACGACATGGGAATTATCCGGATTATCCTAACACAAACACGATGACCAAGGTATTTGATAGTGTTGTAGTTGGCCAAGGACAAGGGAATGCGACACCTCTACCAGCGTTTGATCCTCCGATTGAGCTTGCTGCCAACACTATACTCGGTATCTATACCCTTGTAGACAACTACCAAGGCAACGACATGTATCACAGTGATGGTCTTCTTAACCCGTTTGATGTCTTTCAGACAGATTCATACATTTCAATAACAGAGGGAATATCACAATGGAGTCCACATAACTCCTTCCAAGTCACATCTACACGATGGAATGGTGTTGTACATTATTCAGTCGATGGCGCTGTGCCCACGCCCACTAGTGTTGAAATTGCAGCTTCGAATGATTATGGTGTGCTCACTGATCATAATGGGGTGACTCATACACACATAAAAGGAACCAAAGAGAATGATGAATGTAGCAATCGTGGCCTATGCCAGCAGGAGACCGGAACATGCTCGTGTTTTGCAGGAAAGTCCGCGTTAGTATTGTTGTATCATGTGAATGCTTGTGTTCAATATTAAGTCTCGACAAGTGGAATACTTCATTTGGTCTTCCATTGCTTTTATTTGATTTCCCTTGCAAACCAGATGTACTAACAGAAGTTACTCTCATCTCTCTTCATCTTCGTATATCGTGAAACGCACATCTTCCAGAGTATGCAGGCAGTGATGGTTATGGCAACGAAGGTGAGAGAGGAGATTGTGGACATGCTTTAGAGACTATCTCATCATGTCCAGGTGACTGCTCAGGCGTTGGAGTTTGCGATCCCTCAACTTTTAGATGCACATGTCAAGAAGGATACACTGGTGCCGATTGTTCGCTTCGAACATGCCCATCTGATTTATCGTGGTTTGGCTATCCTTCAAGTAATGATGTTGCTCATGATGTTGAGATAGAGTGCTCAAACATGGGCATCTGTTCTCGAACAATCGGGCAGTGTCAGTGTAAAGTTGGATATGTCGGTGCTGCCTGTCAGTTTATGGGTTGTATTGGAGGTGAATCAGCTAATCAGTGCTCAGGACATGGAAGCTGTTTGAGCATGAGAGAGCTTGGATTAGAGAATATCGATACTGATGGATTGCCTTCTCCCTTCTCGTATGGTTCAGATCCAAATGATTCGGCTACTTGGGATGCAGACCGAATCTTTGGATGTTTATGTGACGAAGGATTCGAAGGCTATGACTGCTCATTGAAGCAATGTGAAGTTGGAGTTGATATCAATACCGATGATGACTCTGTGCATACATGTTCAAACCACGGAATCTGTGACTACAACACAGGAAAGTGTGCTTGCTTTGCAGGGTGGGTTGGAACTGATTGTGGCAATCGACGAGGTCATGACTAGCGTTTGTTAACATAGAGATATTAAATCTAAGCTGTGCCCTATTGTCGTTTTGTTAAGTCTTAACATATTTCTAACTGTACATAAATCAATACATATATCCGCATAGATCTCTAGACGGGTTCTTCCTCCTGTCCGCCTGGCTTTGTATCATCTGAATTTAAGAACCGCTCAAATGACTTCCAGCTGACGTCCATTGAGGCTGAGTGGAAGCTTTGATCGTCCGAGCTGCCCGTAGAGTCTCTATCTTCATTATGCGCTTTATCAATTTTAACATCTCCATTAGATGTTTCATCCCTGAACGTCACCTGCCGGTTAGTATCTGAGGCCTCGTTTTGAGATGGTACAGATGATACTGCCGAAGCGTCAAGGGACAAACGTCGTTTACCAACATAACTGGCGGTCGAAGCTCTCCTTACCGTTGAAGCCCGAGATGTTATATTCATGGATTGGACTACACTAACACCTTCAGGTAATCCATCTCGTTGGAACTTAATCTTTGGAAGAAAGATTAGTGAGAGGACTCCAGTATCTGTCAAGAAGATGACCCCCGCGATGACGAAGTATCTCGCTTGTGCACTATCTTGGACGGCAATTAAGATTGGCAATCCAAGAAGTAAAAGCTCGCAAATGTAAATACTGGCAAGTGCGACATACTTCTGTTCTTGGTATCGGTCTCCAATATTTCTCACTTTATACAACAACACATTTGTTACAATCATTAGGGTAACATGAACAGCGATGAGAGGTCCGAGAAAGTAATACATTGTATCACTATGACACTTCCCAATAGTTGATACAGTCACCACACCTGATGATTCTATAGAGGTGCCTACTTCGGATCTCTGCCAGGTTAGTGGATCATATGCTGTCCAAGCTGTCAGAATTAAAACATCAATTAGAACCCAGACAATAACCACCTTATACATCTCCTTCGCTGTGACTGCCTTCCTTCTCATCGCGGCGGCTGCGTTAGCCATTTTATAGAGCCGAAGAGACTTTGCTGTGAGCGACGAGTACATTAATGACCACCCGATGGCATATAACCAAGGCCACGCCACACAATTTCTGTCGGCGGCTGCTGTATCTTCATCGACACCGGCCTCTGCCATCGTCCACGGTATTATTGCAGATGAACTTATCATAGCACCAAGGCATATCAACGTTAAGAATTCGGGTTGGCTGATCTTCACGACACTATCTGTTTTATATCTCCAAATCCAAAACAGATATCCAAGAGACATTGCCCATGAAACTGCCACAAAAATATAGCCCATTATTCCGAGGGGCCCAATCAGATTCTCTTCTAGTTGCACACAAAAAGTAGCACCACTGTCATTTGTCTCGGTCCCCTCAGGACATGCTTTACACTGTTCGTATACGTTCTCAACTGATGTATAAGATTGTGATGGGCATTCACCACACTTGTGATCGAGTATTGCAGCTTCTGTTTGGATTGATGTACCATTTAAATAACTCCCTGGGCTACAACTTCTTCCACTCGGTGAGGGTACTACCAGGGCAGCGTTAGCTTGGTCAAATGGTGAGATACATGCCAATACATACTCAGATTCTTCTTCTTCTTCGTTACCATCACTCGTTATACTTGTACTTGGTAACCATTGTGTACCGGCAGCGCCTCTACCATTATTCCTCTGGAACTCGTTAAATTGAACTGGACCAAAGATTGTCTGCGCATTCAAATTCACAAGAGCACGTCGTAATACTTCGTATCGATCTGTAAAGGTACCGCCAACATCTGGAAAGTCTTCAACACGAAAGTAACTCTCAAGAAGTGACTGGATTAGTGTTGGCATTGCATAACTGACCACATGATCATACGAACCGCTATAGCCAAACTCTTTTAATCCATAATCGAGTACTTCTTGTCCGGTATTGAAGAATTTATCAGAGTATATAAAGTTTTTATGCCATTGTCCGCCGCCATTGTAATATGGAATAACATCTGGATTGGATGTCGCCCATCCCCATGTTGCAGTAGTGAACCACGCCAATAATGGACGACAACCATTTGCTCTCATCCGTGCTAGTATAGTATCGGCTTCGAAGTTTAGTACACTGGAAGATGCGCGTTAGCACAATTTATGATTGATGAAAGAGAAGTTGCAAATATGTTAGTGCATGTGGTGTAAAGGCAGTCTAATAAGACTAAAGAAGGCCAAATGAAGTAGCCAAATCATCGAGTCTTCGTATTGAACACATAATAACACAAGACAAAACAATACAAACGCGGACTTTCCAGGCAAAGATTGCTGGAGGAGAGGTAGTATCAACTGTACTATCTCTGGGAGGACACAGCTCATCAGCAAGCTCTTCGAGAAAAGGAACATTCTGACTGTTTGGTACATCACTATCATTCTGTACCTGGTCAGGGTCATACTCGACTTCAGTAACATCAAATCCTTTCTCGTTCGCCGTGTCAATTGCACTTCTACATGTTGAATAGAAGAACTCTGACTTTGTTCGATATAAAAAACGAACTTGTTGTGTCGATGTTGGTACTTGTTTTGAATTCAATTGGAATGTTAATGCACTAAGGGCCGGTAATGGGTAGGTATCTGAATTTACATGTATTCCAAAGACATATGGGTTGATTTCAACATCCATATAAAAGCCAGGTGGTCCGACTTGTGAGATTACTACCTTCTGATTAGCAAGAGCAACAGGTTTATCTGCAAGTGAAGCAAATGAACAACTACCCAATATGTACTGTGTATTATTAACCGTTTTCAAAGTTGAATCTAGAATTGTAGAATGTATCTCCGAGTATGCATCGTTACCAATGTTGTTTGGATTACCTCCCACTATTGATATTAATCTGAACTTTAAAAAATGATCTCGGTTGTGTCCAATAGCCATTCTATTTATGTGATCATTGATATTATGTATAAATGAGTGTTTTCATGCACAATATAAACTAAACAAACTACAAACTTACCCTTTGCCATCGTTATCTGCATTTAGTAGTTTGGCAGAAGTAACAGCTCCATCTCTGTAAGATGAAGAGAGATGATAAAATTTCTATTAGTACATATCAAATTGATATCAAATGGAGTAGACAACTCGTCGACACTTCATATTGAATACTTACCTGTGATTATTGCAATTAGAAGGAGTGACCTGAACTAAAGCAACTTCTGTAGTCTTATCATCAATATTGTTGGATAATTTCATATCATCATCTTGTATATCATAAAGTAAGCAAGCGTCCATTACATCATCGGCGCCGTAACCTGCTATTGTTAAACTTGATTCAGTACATGTCGGTAGGTTAGAGAATGATAATGTTGACCCGACATCTTGGGAGTTAATTGTTGGTATGGTAGTATCGAGGAAAGTAGTAGTATTTCAACCATCATTAGAAATTGGTGAGACATCATGTTGTGTTGTTGTTGTAATTTTTAGATATGGCGGTGGCTAATTACGCTGCTGCTATAATAGAGATGATCCCTGTATATCTGGATATGTGGCAATCAATGATAGGTAATAGTAGGGGCAAAGAGGACAACTAAAAAAAGGAGGCTCTTGCAGGGGAGGGTCATTAGAATAATAATGGACACCCCCCTTAGAGGACACCTCTAGCTCCCCAAGACCCCCGACCCCTCGAAAGCAAGAAAGTAGTGTACCCGATTGAGACCCCCGTACCCCCGAAAATTACCCCGAATTTAGGGTAGTTCAATTTTTTAAAGCCCTGTACACGGGGCAATACGGGGTTAAGTTCTGACTGTACCGTATTGTCATCTGTACTATAGGTTGTACGAAAATGAGTACGGATGTATTGGATACAATATCCACCTAATATAGCCAAATAAAAAGTCAAATACCCACATTAAAAAATCCATATCTGGCTCCTGACCCCCGACCCCTCGCTAATATGGGTGTCTGATATTTTTTAATGACCCTCCCCTGGCTCTTGCGAATATTCTAATGTAATAGGGCATACAATCAAGTGGGAAAGTATGGGAAAGTATTACGCTCGAGAATAAGTTACTCTTCTTTACATAGAGTTATGTATTGTTCTTTGTGCATTTCACAGTCTTTGTAATTTATATAGAGTTATTGTTAGTTCTTTGTGCATTGCACAGTCTTTGTTAGCGTTGGCGTTATGAAAGAGAAACAAGAAACTGTTAGCCCCTCTCTTTGTACAAGAGCTATGTCATAGTCGGCTTATCCTAGTGAAGCCTTCTCTTCATCTTCCTCCTCTCCCCCATACCCCTGTCTTTTGAAAGAGCTGCTTCGACATCAGTTCTTTTAATCCAAGTAGGACCATTTACCACCTCAAGACATGACTTCATCAACTCGGCTGAGCTATACCCTGGAATCTGTGTATCTTTATCCCAGTTCCACTCTTTACAATCTTTTGATGTCCAAGTATATCCATCTGGAAGATAAGATGAAGATAGAAAATAGAAACTTTTGTTAGTACATGTGGTTTGCCAAGATGTCATATTGAATACTAGAATTCACATGATAAAGCAGTACGATACAAACGCGGACTTTCCTGATAAGGATCCTACCCAATGAAATGATGTTGTCGGAAAGCCTTGTCTCTTCATCCAGGTATACATGATTGATATTGAATGTATATCTGGTCTATAATGGCCACTGGAGAAGCTAAGTAAGTTGGGGGTGTAGAGGAAAGAGGGGGAGAGAAGTTAGATTAGCATCTCATTCACACAACATTAAGACAGCTATGTACACAAAAACTTACTTGATACCCCACAACTCGCCATTCTCGTTCATGTAGACCTCTCCGGCAGACAAGGCAGGCTGCCCAGCCATTAAGCCTGTATGCTTTGCAACGCCAAACTTCTCCTCGTTCCATCGAGAGTCAACAACATAAAAGTTCTCATCAAGGTCCCACATATAAAGATGTCCAGAACTTGCACCTTCTCCCTCACTTGCAGGTACTAATTCGTCATTATTCTCATATCTCAGTATCGTCTTCTTACCATCCTCTGATTTTGACATGTAAACTTTATGAAAAGCACGTTGTTCATCCGTAAAGTAATGAACTTTGTGTGAATTAAACGTTTCTTTGTTGCATTTCTCATCATCTTGTAATATCGTGTTTCCTTCTCCAAAGTCAAACCAGTCGAAGTAATGAGCACCACTAAATGGCTCCTGCTTTATATATAGTTTATAGTAATCATGCATACAACCTCCACTAACACTAGATCCGCCAAGACGATGACCTCGTGGATCCACTGCCTCCATTATACCCATAGCTTGCTTTGTCCATCTCTCCCAAGAATGAGCATATGGAATACTAACACTGCCTATCGGTCCTGTATGTTCTTCAATAAGTTGCTTGATAATCTCTTCTTCATCTTCAAGTGTTATTGCCTTGCTCCACCATACTTCATTCTTATATGTCAGTGTAGGCGCTGTATCTATATCTCTATGTTCCCATAGAATATCATCAGGAAGTAGTATATCAATCAATTGTCGAAGTGGTATCATATTCCCATCAGGTGTTGGGAAGTTATGAGCTATTGGTTTGTCATCTTTGCATCTCATTGCAATTGTCTTTGCACCATTTCTACCTTTTGATTGTACACTTAGAAACATTCTATTCCTTGGGGCTGTCCGGTTAATATAGTAATAATGTGGTGGTGCATCAACTTTTAGAAACCCAAGCGGAGAATTTTCAATGTTAACTTTATTATTCAATTCATCATGTGGATATGCTTCTAATATTATCTGTGGTGTATCGGCATGCCAATCAAACGTATAATTTCTCTTTGAACATTCAGCTGTCGTTAAGATTATATCATCACGTATTAGCATACCTCTACATTCGTCTTCATCTCTTATGCTGCTGTATGCTTTTGAATGAAGTGAAATGAACACGTCTTGTGCACAAGTTGGTATCTTATAGTTTGCTATTGGAGTTTGCCGCAATAAAGAAGGTGCACCATCATATTCACGATCTTTATGAATAGTTATATTGATTTCAATCCGTTTTGCAAGCCGTACACCTTGATATAATAGAAACGCAAATGTGAATAGAAGTGGTATGATGTAAGTGTAGATGGTTGGTTGTTTTCTAATCTTTACTTCATCATCATTATTATCCAACAATGGTTTCTGCATACTATCGGAGTGCGATTGCTGGCCATTTTCGCCATTGATAGGACTGCTACGTCGGCGTATTAAACTCATGCTAAGTACTTATATACGTCTGATCTGACTATCTAACTGATATGATCCACTCTCGAGAAACAACCGTACTCTCATAAAAAAAAAACATCGAATTTCTCTCAACCTCGCACTCTGCCACTGGACAACACCACTGAAAGGCTTACAATGTTCATTCTCTTCTCCCGGTTTACTACTAAGTATATCTGAGGTTATATAAGAGCTCTATATTTATTTGCAGCCTCCTTTAAGGTGACTCCCCCGCTAATTCCCTAAACACTATAGGCCTCAAATGCTACTAAGCAAAGCCCATAGAAAATGGTGAATTTTTTGAAGATAGACTGCCGCGGATGAACTTCAGTTTATGTTCAAGATGCATCTGAGGGATGCAAAACCATTTTTCATCCGCGGCAGTCCATCACCAATTCGATTTTATATCAATATTTCTACAATTCTTCATTCATTTGTTAAGTAAAATATCGCGAAGCTTATAGGATTTCTGCGTGAACAGATAAGGTTTTTATATGAAAATTTGTAGGTAAATTTTAGCAGGGGAGTCGCCTTAACCCAACTCTCCCTTCTCTCACATATCCTTAAGACTCCTTCTCTATCTTAAGACTCTCACTCTCCCTCTCAATTTCATTTAACTACCAATATTCAATCCATAACCAAACTTCATAACATTCTTACCATGATCCAACTCGGCAGCAAAGTTTAATGCAGGACTTCCCGGTTCTCTTCCCAACTTTGCCTCTAATACACTCTGTATCCTCCCGCTGCCATCAACACAAACATTCATCTTACTCCTCGTCAAATTAAATTCAGCACCAACCACAACTTGTGATTCTAATGTCATTGGTGAACATTCTAATGATGCACCGATGTTAACACGTGCAGGTGTTACTGCACGTTTATAATTGAAACTTAACATTCCCTGTCCTGCATTGTAGGTTGCCGCAAGGTAGGATGGTGCTTCTCCAGGAGGTCCTCCTCCCGCTGAGGCTGCAGCCATTGCAATATCATCCTTCTTTTCCTCTCCATTTACATTTGGAAATGATAATTTGGCAGTATAACTACTCATCATATTACCATTAGCACCAATATACATACCCTCACCACCCGCAGCAATTCGTGGACTAAGCTGTTGAAAGTAATTACAACCAAATACATTCCCCCCGCCCATACTACCGTACTTTAAGTTTGCTGTCCATGTCTGTGCACCTACATCTACCTCACCTAATAATTGATCATTGGCACCCTCGGAACTAGTCCCAACTTGTAACTTTGCCATTGCCAAACCACCCAATAGAGCGCGATGGATACGTCCATCGACTGTACCACGTTCAGGATCAACACGTGCCATCAAGAAACCTTCCTCGTCATTCATTTGGGTTGTTATACCATAACTTGAGTTCTTACCATCTGGTAACATTGTTGTACCTAAGTGGAAGGAGTGTACTACTGCAAAGTAGGGTGATAATTGTTTAGATATATCGACACGGACACCGTCATATGTATCTAATGTAGTTAATCGTCGTACATCCCATGTGGCACCCTCGAGTGGTCCTGGATTTGGACAGGATGATACTATGGCTGCTGCTTTTGTTATATTGTCATCTTCTATTGATGGCGGAGCTGCTGGTGGGGGTGTAGATGTAGATGTTGTATTAGAGTCAGAAGCAGTGGGTGGTGGAGGGGGAGGCAATGAGGATGTTGTTGATTCTTTAGTTTCTGCTGGCTTTAAAATCGTTTCTCCTGATGATGTACTACTTCCACTTCCGGATATTGGGGGTAATGGAGGTGGTGCAGAATCGCATTTAGTGCGGAAGATTGGTAGTAATAGCGACGATAATACCATGGTTGTTTGTACTAGGTAGAGTAATAAATTATGTACCTACTTATGAGAGTTTATTGGTTGAGGACTACTTGTTTTGGGGGGTAGCGGGGTATCCTCACACAACTCAGCTCTCATCACATTATAAAATCAGACATCATTGATCATGAGATTGCTACTAAAGCTTGTCCTTGGAGCGGCAATATTTGCCACCTCTACTGAAGCCTTCTCTCCACCATCAAGGAGTAGAGTTCTAAATGACTTGAAAGAAATGAGAATGACAGGTGCGGGCGGTGCTGCACAACCAGACCAATATGTCGAAGGTGAGTCAATGCCAATACGTGGAAGGATGGATAATAGAAAGGTATTGCAATGTACTGCTTAGTTATAATGATATCGTTCTGTACTGAGATTAATGTTTTTGATTGCAGTTTATTGTATATTTTGTTGTATTTTCAACTCATAACACATCTTTTACTCGGTGCATCAAAATTAAACTCATTTACATCATATCACTACTCATACTCAATAATTCATTATCAATACAATACAATATCAAATAAATAGGAGCAAATATCGGCCCACCACCTGACCTACCATCATTACTATTACATAATCGAATTGTATACATCGGTATGCCATTAGTACCAGCCGTTACCGAATTAGTTATAGCAGAATTATTATATCTAAACTATGAAGATCAAAGTCGACCGGTAACAATGTATATTAATTCAAGTGGTACCACTACTGCCAATGGACAGGCTGTTGGATTTGAAACAGAAGCATTTGCAATAGCCGATGTTATGAAATATATCCGTCCACCTGTTAATACCGTGGCTATTGGTCAAGCATTTGGTGCGGCGGCCATGATTCTATCACAGGGACAAAAGGGTGGTAGAGCTGCATTACCCAATGCTACAATTATGTTAAATCAACCAAAGTCACAGGCACAGGGTCAGGCATCCGATATTGCCATTCGGGCACGAGAGGTGGCACATAACCGAAGGACGTCATGTGAATTAATTGCCCAGGCAACCGGGAAGCCTGTTAGTACTGTTATTGATGATTGTGCACGTACCAAGTATTTACAACCTGATGAGGCTGTGGAGTATGGACTCATTGATCGTGTTATTAGGAAGGAGGATATGTCACCACTTATGAAGACTCCGTCTTTCATGGCTGCTCTTTAAAAAGAGGTTTGCTTTTGTCGGTAGGTGTTTATGAGTTGGGGGTATGCTGCTCAGGCAAATAGATGGTGCCGATTGTGGCATAAGAATAGTACATAATAGTAAGAAAAAGGTTGTTTGTAAAGAGTAAGGAAGGTGTACTTTCTAGAAAATCGTCTCCGGTACCTGAAGTACTTAAATCATTCTACAGCACAGTCAACTACTTTATCAATCTACAACCTAAGGTACTCACTCTATCATTCTCAAATATCTCTATCTCATTTTCATTTTCAAAAGATCTCTATCTCACACTCATCTTGTGTTGTGACATCCAGTTCAGTTTGGAGCATCTTCATGGTATTAACATGAGCAGCCTCATCATCCCTAATTGCAACGAACACATCATACAGGTTCTCAATTACCGGGCGACGAATCTCACAATCTGTTTGAAACTCATCAAACATGTACATATCACCATCAACATAATAGTTAATTGCCGCCTGTGGGGCAGGCAAACCCTTGAGTTTTTCCTCATTCTCTTTCAGATATTCATCATAGGTAGCAAAGGCATGCTCTTCCACATCCTCATTGAGATTATATGCCTCAACGGGATTTATTAGATATAAAAGAATCACTACCGCGTAATATCCAAAGGCAATATGTTGTGCTAGAAATCTATCAAAGAAGCGATCATTACCGCCGAGTTCTTCCATGATTAACAAGTGATGAAGCTCATTCCATGATTCTGCAAAATGCAACTTTAAATACTTAGCCCTTCTCCACTTGCCTAATGTTTCATACAAGTGCAATACACTAAGATATGAAAAGTAAGGCACACGAGCAATTGTTTCTAATGCATAAAACCGAGCGAATTCCCTGCCTTCTCCGGCGAAAAAGGTATCAAAGACTGTATTCTTTAAGAACCCGATACTGAATCGATTAGCATCCTTGAGACCCTCACTTAGTGGACTTCCAAACTTTGTTGATGGATTATTATCTGATCGTTCCTCTTGTTGTGGAGATATACTGGCATGAAGGAGAGATGATGTTTGTGGGATATGTGATATCTTTAAAGATCTAATGTGAGAAAAAGCGGCTACATCACCGACGTTTGCCACCGCCACAAGGCAGGTTGTAAGGAGGGTATTAATAGGCAACATAACGGTTTATGAGATTGCAATGTGGTTAGTATGCGGCGGCGCTAATAGGTGGGCTATTGCTGGTGTCTTTTGAGCAGCTGCGGTCGTATCGTACTTGCCAAAATGTTGCGGTTTTACTGCAATAATACAAAACCACTATGTATTTGTAAACTAACATAAGTACAAAACATGGTGATGTTGTCTCTCATACAACGGCGTATCGCCAGCGGCAATAATATCACGCGGTGTATTTCATTAGCAGGAAGAAGAAATAGTTCCATTCTAGCGTCGTCATCCGCGGCGGCAAGCTATACAGATCAAAACACAACAAGTACACATCATGTGTGCAATAATTATCAACATCACTCCTCTCTAATAAATAGTAGACTCTTCTCTAAATATGCCTCCGTAGATCATTCAGCGGCATATTCACAATCAATGGAATCACAACACGGTGCACAATTAGAATTAGCAATTGAGGAAGGCAGAGGTAAAGATGATACGCCATTTGACCCATTTTCACAATTCTTAGATGAGATGGGTGATACTGTTGATATTGATGATGAAGATGTTGATGATGCTGTTGGTGAAAAAGATGATGATATTGAGGAGGCAGAGTATAAAACTGTGGAAGAGTTTGATGAAGAAGAAGAAGAAAGTGATGATGATGAAGTTACAACAAATGAATTAGAAGCTGACGAAGATGAAGAGGATGAGGGTCCAATGTATACAAATACAGGAGCAATCTACCGTCCTAAATCAGAAAAACTTGCATTAAGAGCTGGTTATCCTGCCGGGGGTAAATTTGCTGTAATCCTACTAGCCGGATTTCAACATAAGGTAACAGTAGATGATTTATTAGTTGTTAATAAACTCAAGCCAGTATCGAAATGGACAGTGGGGAGTACACATACAATTACGAATGATGATATATTGTTAATGGCTGATCAGAACAAGACATTGGTAGGATTACCAAGTGTAAAGGGTGGTGAGGTTGATGTAATGGTGGAAGAAATTACACGAGATAAGACATTAATAATCTTCAAGAAGCGCCGACGTAAACACTCCCGAAGAAAGAACGGCTTTAGAAGAGAAGTTACGTTCCTTAGAGTATTGGATGTCAGAATGCCAGGTGAGGAAAAGGGAGAATTGAATAGAGGAGATGGAGTAGATCTTGAGGGGGAAGAGGAGCAAATTGCTGCTTAGAGATAAATCTAGCAAACTTAATTAATTAAGGATAACTGCAGTTACACATACCAACAACACAATTATTATATCTAATTAATTCTAACGTGCTCCGCATTTGTTACTAAGGTGAACAGGACAACACAGCAACATATAATATCACCGAATAGCGCAGCAACCTCTACCTTGCCCGATGACACTCAAGAGAGACATTATGCCTCTTGATAATATTTTTCTGTAAAACATCTAAACCACATCTACATCTAACGTCCGCGTGTCTTACTTCCAGCTCTCCAAGGGGCATTGAATGAAAAGACGGGTACAAACTTGTGAATTTCCTCCTTCTGCTGTTGCAAGATACATTCACTAATCCAAACCAAGTTACGAATTTCCTGCTCCTTCAGCTTGACATATGCATAGAATGCACCAAAGTGCATCTGTCCCTCAAATGCCAACTCCAACATTTGCACATCTCGTTCGTAGAAGGCATCATCGATAGACTTTCCGTCTGACCCTCCCGCGGCGTGTACATTCCAAATTGAGGAGTATTGAGGGAAGAGTTCAAGGACACGACCGAGTTCATCCTCATCACCTACATCGGCTAGCATGGACGTACCCGCGGGGTATAAGTGTCCAAGGGCGGGGTAGAGACGTTTACGGTCCGATGCACGCATAGCCGGCTCATTCAAGGGAGTGCCGAATGAGTTTAATGTAATGTTAATGGCGTTTGTGTCCGCACGGACCTTGAGTAGGTCACCCATAATAGTGGCAGTTTCCCCACCAAGTGACTCGACGTAATTGGCAAAGTCTTCAATCCAATACTTAATGAGACTAGATTTGATAATTTCAATCTCAACTTCCTCAAGGACGTTTGATACCTCGCCTCTTCCTGCCGTTTCCTGGAGGAATTGAGAAAAGTATGGTCCAACGGGTGTATCAACAAGGACAGTTTGGTAGAGATCTTGGTAACCACGCGGACTACTCTCAAAGGTGGGGATTGATCGCATAGTACTTTCCTTGAACATACCAAGGGGATGACATTGTGCAATAAGTTCATTAATATCACGTCCACTGAGTGTTCCTTTTAATAGAAGCATAACATTTTCAATCATGTATTCATATGTAATAAAATCTAAAAATGTTGCAAGGGGTTCAATAGCTTGGGTACGAAGGTATTGGAATTCGGTTACCAACTGTAGATGGAAATAGAGAGAGGTATAGAAGGGTTGGTATTGGTGTTTTGTTGGTATTTATGTGTATAATGACCCCCATTCATGAATTGCAATAAAATAATCCAATTTAATTAATTTGTAAATTTCCTTGTTTATAATACGGCTCGGGTGTTATTAAATAAATACAGCCACTCAATGTGATCCTTTTCATTAATATCCCTTAAACAAATACTGCTATCTGTTGTTGTAGTGGTATTATTGTAGGTCTCGCAGAGGCATAAGTTTTCGTTGTTTAATTGTATTTTTTGCTCACATGATATGCTCTTAATTGCAATTCTCCACCTCTGTCAAATTTAACCATATATCCTTAACACCCAGTATTTAACTATATTATATTGAATTGTGGAGGGTATACGAAGCGTTGTTGGCCCCATTTAATACTAATAATACCACGTAACTAATTTGTAACCGTTGGATCAAACTTTACCACCAGCCTCACAACAAACAAAACATAACAAAATACAAAACGCACCTTCTCAACAGCAGCCTTCTGTAATCCAGTAGGGATCAAAGTATTCATATCAGCTAAGGCATCACCATAATCCGTTTCACTTAAATTTAATCGAACATCGTCTAATGTTTCGCATTGTGTTAAGTGATGATAATCTGCATCAGCTAGGAATGAGGATCGCATCCCTCTAACTAATGCCTCAGTGAATCCATGTAGGATATTGAATGATGACATGTCACCGGGGGTAGATTTAGGTGCTGGAGTCGCCATGGTTTGTGTATTATTTTTATATATTATAATTGTTATTGTTGTCGCCGCCGACCACCACTATGCTCATAAGGTAATTTCTTTCAAGATACCGCTTTTACTACGGACCAGCCTTAGATCTTGGAAATGAGTGTAAGGAGGCAAGATAAATACAAACCATACATTCATTCTTATCTTATCCTAGTAGAACTATCTACTCTTCTTCTTCCCTGACTTCTATGATCCTAAATTAACTGTTTCTTCCTTGTATACCTCCGCCGAAGATACACTCTTCCCCTATTTTCGCTTCTAACTTCATTTTAAGCAGCTTTACCACGGATCTGGTTGATGAGAGGTTGCAGTTTGGGGATTGCCTTGGCTGTTTCATCAAGTCCTTTATCATTGCCTTCCATATTCATACGAACACAGCATTCCTTCATTAAAGCTGGAAACGACATGGGCTTTGCATTAAGTTCCTCTGCTGACCATAATGTCCGTTCCGACATGACAGCTTTGAAATCTCCCCGTAGATATGAAGAGCATGACTGGTTGTATCATTTGGATTTGAAATTGAGTGAATCACATCCTTCATGCACGAGGTAGAGTATAGATATGAGAGAAGATGCATAAATGTGATCTGAAAAGATTATGTATCAGATATCAGATACTTACATGAGGTAGCTCAATCACTTCTCCACTTGTTATGGTGAACTGACTATCAATCTTCGGTGGAAGATCCACACTTCCATTCTGTAGAGAGTAGATTGTATTGTCTTCCTTTCCTTCTAGACATCCAATACAAGCAAATAAAGTATGATTGTGGATGGCACTCATAAAATATGGAGGTACACGTGCGTAGATCATTGTCAATTCATCTGACGTGTGTATCATCATCTCACCGATATCAGCACCTGCCGGTATTGCCTCATTGAGCTTGACGCTGATCTCTTCCGTACCATACTTCTCGAGAGTCTTCTTGAAATATTTTGTAGCAGCATGTTGACGAGCTTCAATGTTTGATTTTGAAGAATCGACAGCATTCATTGCTGCTTTGACCTCGGTTGCAAATGTATCGATGGAGAAGGATGACGACATACTTGCAATGTATTTGTTTATCAATTGTGATGCTATGATGTCTAGAGGATATAGGTTGCTTGTTTGTTGTAATAGAATAGAGTTGTTGTGATGAGAAGTCTTGCCCAAAAATGCATGAAGCTTTTGTACTTCCCTTTAAGTTTGGTTAACTCTCTCATTATCATCAAATTACTCTAACATGCACTACAGAAGATGTAGGCTCTCTTCTAATTATACATTATAGTTTACTTGATATATTCATAAGTATGTGCAAAGTAGATGATACAAGCATCGCCCGAAATACCGATCAATCTTCCCCTTACAATCAACAACACCATACCAAGCCTAAGATTTCCTCAAACAAACAAACTCTTCCAAACAAATACAACCACAACACCTTACTCTCACTCTAAGCTTGCTGCTCTACACCAGCACCCGCAAGAATAGTCTTGGGAGTTGGGACCATGCAACTCCTTGCAACATTCTCAAACACTGCCTCGATATCAGTGGAACAACGAGTGAATGGATGACTCCAGAATTCATACTTGGAATTCTTGATCAACTCAATAAAGGTGACAAGTAAGCCCCAAGGATGAGGACGTTGGGTAATGATACGCTCCAATAGAACTCGAGTAATCTGCTCCTTGACGGCCTCCTCCTTCGTTTCATTGAAGATATAAAGCATAACACACGAGAAGTAATGTGTGTGGCTGGAGGGGTAACGGAGCTGATTGGCAATAGCATTCAAGCTAATGTACCTTGCGTGATCATCCAACTGCATCAATCGCTGGAAGACTTCAATCTCAGGAGATCGACCAAGGCCACTCTCGATCTGCTCATTCTGTAAGCGAACAAGACCTTGCATGCCAACGTAAAGAACGAGAGAGTTCACCTTGGGTGCATCTAATTCGTTCTTTCCATCCTTGCGGAGATGTCCCACCATACTAGTAAGGAAGTCAGCAGGCTGTTGCTTACTGAGGTAGCCATCAAGATCACTCTGGAAGAATTGAATAAATGAAAAGAGTTTGTTGTTGGTGAGATTCATACATATCACGTGCACAAAACAACTAAAAAAGGACATATGATGTGCACAAACATACTGCTCACCTTAAACGATGCCAATGGCCCCGTAACGTCAGAGAGGATGAGAGGAGCTATTGAAATTTCAGGAAGGTTCGAAATGTCGAAGCTGCGTTCAATGGGATCATGCATAGGAATGCCCTTGGGGAGTGCCGAGAGGATGACATTACGAAGTTGTACACAGTTCTCGGGAATGACATTGCAGAAGGACAAACTGTACGCTGCAAGGAATGTTGGGAAGTCATGTACTAGCATCAACAAGACGACAAGAGTTCCATCATAGAACTTCTTCATGGCATCTGTGAGCTCAATCTTGCGCAAGTGTGGCTCGAGGAACAGGAACAGGTCGATCAAAAGTTGGTGCATAATACCCCAACTCTTCTGATCCTTGGTGGTGAGGAGGTTCGATAGGAAGTGCCGGTGGGAGATCAAATCTAACCATCCAAAAGCAAAGCCTATTATCAGAGAGATAGAGACATGAATGTCAGAGGATTTGTCAAACACAAGATGCAAAACATAAGAAGATATACACACCTGGAACGACAAGAGGTTGTACAACATGGAGTGCACTCCCAAAGACACCAACAATTTCAGATTTGATGGGATCAAATGCAGGGTTGGGCTGGTTCAACTCGATAATGAGATCAAGGAATAAACGGTACCAAGGCCTCTGGTCGAAGTTGTCTTTCGTCTGTTGAGCCTTCTCATATTCAGTAATCAAAGAACGTGTAGTGACACCCAAAATCTTATTAAGCATTGTCAATCTTTGCTGCGATACTTGCTCGATCGCTCCACCACTATTCATGTACCTAACAATGTGTGAAAGTAACCTACCCCAACCATCAACGGCTTGGAAGTTGAGCTTCTTTGTACTGGCATTGACGTTTGTTCTACACGATTCGATAACGACCCACGTGGTCAGGCGGAGGAAGCGTTCAGTCTGCTCGTCATCAGTGCCTACACCAAACTGGGTTTGCAACTGCTGGAGGAATTGAGCCATGATTTTATCATTGCTTGCGGCATCATATTGGGTTTTGAGCCAATGAACAAGGACCTCTGCCACAAGCTGCTTGGCATTGGGAGGATCCGAATTGGCAAGGCTTAGAGATGATTTGGCAATGGCAAGAGAGGCATCAGTAAGTTTCCTCAGTGATGCGGGTGACATGCTGCTGCTCTCTTCATATGTTGGCCCAAGCTCCTGCTTCTCTTGCTCTAGCCTAACACGGAGCTCTTCCAACAAACGAATCGTTGCCTGACGATAAGTTGGGTCAATCTCTTGACTAGCGGGTGACCTATCCTCAGCAATCAGTTGAACAACATTGACCATCTTAGGCATGGATCTAGGTGAAGCAATTTTCTCCAATACGGCAGTTCGGACAAAGAGGATTAAGAATTCAAGCCACACCTGATCACGTCCCTCGTTCGCTTGCTTGGTAAGGTAGGCATCGAGATCAGTAATGTCGATAAGCTTGGCCCGAACTAAGAGTAAGAGCACAGCACGATGGAGTTTCCGTTGTCCATCCGACTTGACGGGGGCATATGTTGCCCAAGTACCCATATCTCGTCCAAGCTGAGGACAGAATTTGTTAATTGCTTC
>Ga0214478_100074_pt1 | contig 46769 bp, 33 predicted proteins | sample M1_20Mar14CPVII9_2_FD_178001 | JGI IMG/M metagenome (GOLD analysis project Ga0214478, IMG submission 178001) | Marine eukaryotic communities from Monterey Bay, California, United States - M1_20Mar14CPVII9sort6BwellD7 | ecosystem: Environmental > Aquatic > Marine > Unclassified | place: USA... | reverse complement strand
ACCGCATTCAAAACGAGATGAACAACAACACAGTCAATACTAAAGAATTAAACGATAATACTACAAACAAAGACCATCAAGTACACGTTCAACAGAGTAGATCACCGCCATTAGCGGAGCCGTCTACGCAGAGTGAGGTCCGTGATTCTCAAGAAGACGATACAACTGAAGTACCACCAACGCCTCAAGTAAAGACGCCTGCAGTGAAAGCAGCCCCATCAACAGCACCTACTGCTAATATGAGTGATGCATCCTATAAGAAGACTCCATCCTTTAATGATCAACGAGAGGAGGAACGATCTTCATTCGTCTCAAATGTTCAAGTTCAGGGAGTAGAAGAACCATCATCAAGTACCACCGAGAAGCAAGATCAGCACAATAAATCGATTGCAAGTGCTATCATGGGTCGAGCTAAACGAAGTATTGAGGGTAAGGAGGGTAAACAAGAGCAGCAACCTTCCGATGATACCCCATTGCGTTATTATCATCAGCAGGATCATCCTACACCTCAAGTTCATAATAATTCAAGAGGTGCATATCCACATTATCATCAGCAGTATCAGGGATATCCTCCTCCACACTATCATCATCAAGGTCAACAACAACATCCATATACTTATCCTGGATATTACCAACAACCACCACCTCAAAGGACAGAACAGAATATCACTATGAACAATAGTTCTGATAGTGCAGAGGGTGCTGCTACTTCTCATCAGCAACATAGCTATGCAAACTATCATCAAGGATACTCTCAAGGATACGAACCTCAAGATTATGCCAGGCATCATCCACAAGAATATCATCGCAGTAGTCATCACTACCATTCATCCTATTACCCACCTCATCCTGGACGTTATAGTCGTCATCCAAATCAATCCTACTACCCAGGAGTTGGACGTTCTGGTTCAACAGAAGCATCTGCGGTATCTCATTCGGCATCCGCTGAACAGAAGGAGACTGCATCTGCAGTTACTGAAAGTACCAAAGGTACTACTGCTGTTGCACAAGATAGGTCATTATCTATGGAAGAGGATGATCGTAAGCTGTCTGCATCCGAGGCAAGTGCTGCCGTTCACCAAGAGGGATCTAGCAGCAACAAGGAAGCAGCACAACAGCCCAAGAGTATCCTCAAGAAGAATGCCCCACCCGCTGCTCCTGTTCGTGCATTTAGTGATTATGAACCCATCCCATTGCATGCATTTAGTGCTATACCTGATCTATCCACCTCGAGTGCATCTGCAAAGAGGAGTCGTCCACTTTCTCCAGCATCATATACTCGTTTATATGGTGGTCATCAGTTCGTTGGTACGTTTGCTGAACCCTTTCCTCAATATGAAGGAGGTATACACTCCAGTCCACAAGAGGAAGAAGATGATGAAGTTGAATTCATTTCATCTCGTCGTACTCCAGCATCAGCTCCGGCCGCTACCAAGCGTGCACGTCGTACGGAGGTATCACCTCATAAAGCTCCTACTCCACCTCGATCAAATCCACCAGCAAGGAGGAGACGACGTGATGGTATGGCAGGAAGAGTACTCGAGGCTAGTGCCTCACTACCCACTGAGGGTGGATCTTGGGAACGTCGATTCCGTGAACTTGTGGAGTATAAGGCTGTACATGGTGACTGTGAAGTGCCACAGAATTATAGCCAAAATACTAGTCTAGGGACTTGGGTTAATAAGCAACGTATGGAACAGAAGAATCGCATCGAGGGGAAGAACTCATCACTGAATGATGCAAGATTGGAACGTTTGGAGAGTATTGGCTTCCGCTGGGCAAAGAGAAAAGGTCGGGAAGCTTGGGATGAGAAGTTTGTAAGTACTTATTGTGCTACTTTGATATGTATGAACTTTTGCTCGATCCCTTTGCTCACATGATATGCACACCTTTCTTCCTACTTTCATATTACAGAACGAACTACTCGGTTACAAGGAACGGTTTGGAAACTGTCATGTGCCAACCAAGTACAAGGATAATACCGCATTAGGACGATGGGTATCCACTCAACGAGCCGAGTACAAGAAGTACAATGAAGGTGGAATCAAGACTTCTATGAATGCGGATAAGATTCGAAGACTCGAGGCTATTGGCTTTGCTTGGTTTATGGCACTTTAGAGAGAAGGCACGTATCATATATATGTACTTGCCTTATTAGATTGCTGCTTCTGTGTTTGACTCTTTGCTAATAGCTATTTGGAGAGTCGACCAGTGTGTGGCTTGTTCATTTCCTCTGTTCTCTATATGGTTGTAGGAGACATATTCTTCAACCGAGACAAGTGAAATGTTTTATATAATAATTAATAGCCTGCATTTGCTTTGACTTTGTCTCTGTTTCATACAAAACTATTATATATCACTTTACCTATATTACCTTTACGCAGACAAAGAATTAACTGAACATACATACACTTCACATCGTCAGCTTATACAGCAACTACCCTTGCCCCCATCTGTACTAAAGTATCAAGGAAAGCCCAACAACAACTAATAGAGCCAATCCACTACTGACAGTATTACTGCTTGACTCTATATCACTTGCTATAATATCATCATCATAGTCCTCCTCCTGATCAACTTGATCTACAGTAGTACTATCAGCAGGCTTCTCCTCTGGTGGAGCAATTGTAATTCGCGAGCTATAAACGGGATCTTTCGACACGATGATTTCTTGAAACTTTCCTCCTGTGTACTTCTCATAAGACCCAGTACCTTGTACAATGATCTCATTGAATACCGTAAGATCTCCACCGTTAAGAGAAAGGCGACGGTTACAATTCTGTGCTATATCAGTACCATTCAAGGGAGGGAAGTCGAAGCAGTAACCTGTTATAGTTCCTTTGCTCTCTCCTGAACCACTGGCCAACAAAGGTATCGACTCAAACCGTTCTCCTATTTGCTGTCCATCCCCATTGAGAATTGGTGCATAGATGCTTGATGAATCTGTTCCACTATTGAGTAGAAAAGTTACTTCTGAAGGGGGAGCTTTCTCATCCGCTCCATCAACAATATCACCGTCAACAATATCTGTACCCGCAACATAGAATGTCACATCTGCCACATAACCTTCAGTGTTGTTTGCATTTTCAGTTTGAATAATACTGCCGCCAGTAAATCTCGAGTAGGGTCCAGTACCCTGCACAATTGCATCATCCAAAAGTGTAAGAGTGCCATTACCAGAGGAGAAGACACGATTGCAAACAGGACCGATGCAATATCCTTGATTCGTTCCAATTGGTAGTGAAGATGCTCCGAATTTACCCTTAGCATATACTTGGTTTTGAAATAATTCTCCGATTTGTGGTCCAGTAGAATTGTCATCCGCAGAATAATCATTAATAGCTTGATAAAAGCCTCCTTCCGCAGTAATTCGAACAGTTGAAGGCTCATCGTCATTAGAATTTGCAGAAGATGAAGAAGGAGGTTCTATGAGGGTAACTTGGGCCACATAATATGGATCAGGAGATTCAACAATCCGACTAACGCTCCCCCCGATATATTTTTTATAATCCCCAGTTCCAGCAACAATCGCATCATTTATTACATCAATCTGTCCATCATCCAATATGATTTTGACATTTCCGTTATTCCCGATGGTACTGTTCGGAAAGGTAAACCAATAGCCTTGCGTGTTTCCTACAATACCACCTGTTGCATTTTTGACTATATCCTGGAATCCTAAAGTATTAAGAAAAGAGATATATGCATAAGATATGTACGATGACCATTTGTTGATAAGATATGTATAATTGTGCATAAGATATGTGTGTTGTTCACTCACTTCCACCGATTGGCTCCCCCGTACTTTGATCAATAATAGGATCATAGAATCCACCAGCAGATTCAACGCGGAAATCATATCCATATGTTGTAGATATGATGCATAGGGGGAGGAGAAGAATAAATGACAACAACATTGTATGAGGATACTGTATCTTTTAATGTCAAATGACGACTAGTTTATCTCAGCCCGACGATAACAATATCAATTTACTCGATCATTTGATGTAGATGATTGATTTGTTCTATGTTTGATGGTAAGGAAGAAGCAAGACGACAACAAACTCTAGTAGAACTTTTTTACTCAGTCTTTATTATAAGGTCGGTACTTGCTTCATACATTACAATGTAAGTAACAGCCTTCAACAACTCTAATTCATCATTCATCAATAGGGTTCGGCAAAAGTACATTTTTGTATTTTGGGCATTCTATAGAGCAAGAAATACAAAATTATATACCCATAAATACTAGTTATATATTGCCAATTATACCCAATTATACCTTTATAAAATACAAAGTATTCCATATTTTTTGTATTTTGGCCATTTTGGCTTTGTATTTTTGCCGAAGCCTATTCATCAATCATTTATCATTCATCATCAAATTATTATCACAAGCGCAACGGAGTTGCATAATAAGGGCCGCTTACTAAATACAACAGAGGAAAGGTTACATATAGAGTGTTATACCATGGTTCAATTCGGAAAGACGCTAAATGACGGTGAGTCGCGATCATTTATCAGTTTTTATTGCAATAAAATTATATGTTGTTTTGACCTTCTCCTTATTTGCGCATATTGATCATATACCAACTCATCTTCTATGTCTATCCAATAATGTATCACAGTCGTTAAGAGTGACTGGAAATGTCACGCCGTAGCCTACATGGAATTAAAACGTGCCATCTCTGAACAATCTGATACTAATACCAACCCTACAACAAACAATAATTGTCAACCAGGCATTGGCCTTCATAAAAAATGTCAAATTAACAGATGTATAGGAACAAATGATGATGTACACTCCGTACATACCGAAAGTTCATATCAAATTTCTGATAAACAAAAAGCTAATTATTTTCGTATATATGAAGATTCCATCAAGAGATTAACAAACTTTTATGAGAATAGAGTTACTTGGGCTAATGATGAAAAGCTACGATTGGCAAAGGCTGTGGAAAGACGAATTACTGATTGCGAGAAGAATTGTAATACTGAGGATGCTACTGGTTGTAGTGGTAAAAGCAGTATCTTTCGAAATACTGAAGATAAAAAGTCAGAGTCTTCATCTACCACCGCCAAAGAAGATACAACCGATTCAACATCCTTTTTAATTCATCAAATAACAAACTTCTCACGAGACTTGGGATTGGTATTAGAATTCCTGGAATTAAATACCACTGCTTTTAGTAAAATTATGAAAAAGTATGATAAACGTACTGGATCTATATTACGGGAGAGCAAGTTGAAGGAACTAAAGAGTACACATCCTTATTTATATGATGGTGGTGAATTGAAGAAGATCAAGGTACAATGTGCTGAATGGATTAAACAATTGCAATTGATATTGCAGAAGGATGTTAGTATGGTAGTTAGTCATTTACGTGTACCGTTAACATCATCTCCAAGTAGTAGAGCATCACCGAGAAGAGATAGGGTTAATAGTCGAGCATCATCTCCATCCAAGTCGGATTCATCAAGTATTGTAAGACTTACTGAACAAAATTCATTTGAAAGTGGTGAGGATCTTGTGCATGTACTGCCTAAGTTACCATTTCCTGCCGGGAATAGTACTGAGGCGGGTGAGAATCCACAAGAGAGTAGTGAACAACTCAAGGGTACCAAGAGCAGCTCAGCCGCCGCCGCTCGTGTCGGCAGTCCAACTGTGCGATTTGCCGCTGATGAAAAGAAAAAGACTTCGTCTCCACACCTTGTCAAGCCAAGTTTACAAGCAGCACCTCGATCCATACACAAGACAAAAGAGGCACAGATACTTGAACAAATGATTGACCGTGTCAATGAAGAACTATGTTATCAAAAGGCAGACTCACCGTTCTTTGATACGCCATTGGCAAACGAGAAACAACCGCCATCATTCATGAGTTCCGAAGTACAAATTGCCGCACTACTTGGTCAAGGAGAGTTTTGTAAGATTTATGAAGTATCACAATTTAATGTCCCGGAAAGTTGTCATATTTGCTTTTTGCATCGAGGATATAATGACCCGCAGCCCAAGAGTTTGAAGATGAAGAGTGGTGATAACAAGCAAGGTCAAACTGGGCATCGAAAGATTCCTAGTTCCGTTATTATTGACACTTCGGATATATCCGATGAAGCGAAGAATGTGTGTATTCCCGTACCTACGGATGTTCCTTTAAAACAAGCTACACAACAGCCCACCACTGAACGATGGACAACATTCAATGATGATGTATCCGACTATGAAGATCTCGAAGATGATCACGAAGATGACGGCTTTGAACATACCACACGAGGTTTCATGAAAGATCATTGTTTAAGGAATGGCGAGGCACGATATGCGATTAAGCGCATCAGGAGCTGTTTGGTCGGAGAGGAGGAGATTACTGATGCAGCGATTGATTTGGCAAGAGAGGCTGAGTTCTTGGCAGCGTTAGTGCATCCGAATATAATACGCATTAGAGGTACTATCAATATACCAGGTCATCCCAAGTATGCTATCATCTTGGATAGACTTTATGATACACTAGAAGTGCAAATGAGAAAATGGGCAGTGGAAGTGAAATCATATCAGGGCAAGCTCAAGGGATTAATTGGGAAGAATAAACGTGAATTGAAAAAGAAGTGGACAGATCGGTTGGTGAATGCTTATGATTTGGCTCGGGCAATGGCCTATATGCATAGTCGGGGGTAAGTTTTGTGTTGGTGTTTAGTGTATAGGATGATCTCGACTTGATTACCACTCATCATTTTTTCGTTCTCTTCCTTCATTATGGTACCCACACTTTCAGAATCTTACATCGTGACATCAAACCCCAGAATATTGGATTTGATATCCGTGGCGACATTAAAATCTTCGACTTTGGTCTAGCTAAGGAATTGAAACCTGTCGACAAGGAAGGCAAAGATCAATTCCACACTTCAGGCTTAGCCGGCACAAGACGATACATGGCACCGGAAGTAGCCCAAGTCATGCCTTATGGACTTAGCAGCGATGTATACTCATATGCCATATTACTTTGGGAAATGCTGGCTCTCAAGAATGCATTCGAAAAGTATTCAAGAGAGAAGCACTACAAGGAAGTGATTGTAGAAGGTAAGAGACCAAAGCTTGTAAGGTCATGGCCATTTGCAACCAAGAATCTATTGGAAAGATGTTGGGATCCACAGCCTTTGGAACGGCCAACCTTTCAAGCTATTTGTGAGTTGATCAAGTTTGCTTTGCCAAATACATTGGAAGATAGTGCAAGGTCCGAAGATCTAATGTTGAGGTCATATAGGTCTACTACTCATCATCAACCGAGAAAACAGCCTGATGACGACTCTGATCATGACCCTATCGAAAGTGAGATTCATTCAGATTCATTGTCACAAAGTATAAGGATCAAGCACAAGGATCATGTCCCCAAAGTGGCAGCCACCCCAAAAACTCCTATTGAAGAGTAAGAAAGGAGTAGTCAACCGTTGTTTTGTTTGTATTGCTAAGTATGACCATGTCAAAAGTAGAGTAAAGTTTAGCCAAGTTATACCAATCATTCTCAAAGTATGAGCGTGCATAACATTTCTTTTCGGGTAGCCCTACATTCATATATGTTATCATAGCCTCTTCAATTGAGAAGGATACCGACATTAGGTGTGAGTGAAAGACACTCTCTAAAATGACCGCTTAATCACACACCGTACCCCCCTCTCTCTTCAGACTAACTCTATTATTGGGGAATGGAATGGTAATTTAGTTGTGTGTAGGAGCTCGATCGACTTGCAATTGTTGTGTAGTAGAAGTTTGCAAAGATAGTATAACCGTCTTCGATACGATGCTGCCCAAAAGAAGACGGCAATCATCATTGGTATAGCTGGAGTCATTATTGTAGTAGTTTCTATTATTAGTTATGTTCATTTAGAGCATTCAATAACATCAACAAAAGAACTTATGCAATGGCAACATCGCGAGCTTACTAGTACTATGCGATTGCAACACCGTACAGGAGATTATACTGCTTTAATGAGACATGAAGAAGGGGAGTGGCAGCATCAGTATAGAATATCATCTAATAATACATCATTGAAATACTTCATAGAGAATCAAACATTCAATACATCAGTATTATGTCAGACATATCTTCCACAGGAACGTGAATGGATGGTAGGAACGAAGGTACCGGAATCATACTGGAGTACAAGAGAAGCAGACCGAAGTGATGGACTCATGTATAAATCTTTCCTTGGAAATCAATATGGGGCCTGTCAACTTCCAGAATTTGAGCCTTCTATATCTACATGGGTATCAAAGAGTCATCATCAACAACAACAAACAAAGAAGAATAATGATTATGAAGGTATCCTTAGTCCTACTCTTAGACTAATATTGCGGCTAGCCCAAACAAACCAATCTCTCTGCTTTGCAGGAGACTCTATAGACTTTCAAATGTACGATGCATTGATACACAACCTCCAAAGACAGCGACTTCTCCAAAATATGATAAATATATCAATGAATGATGAGCGATATGTTGTACCAGTGAACTATACTAATGACACTGGCTTTCCAGAATATGAAGGATGGATGACAATATCGGAAATAAAAGAGAGATCAGTGTCTTTATCATATATGAATGATGACAATACCACCATGCAAACATATTCTACAACAATTAGATACTTTCAAATGTACGGTTGGAGCCCATGGGTAACTCCATTCATGGAGGATTGCAACATATTAAGTCTCAATCTTGGCTTGCATTATAATGCTCGTAGTAAAGACATGGAAGCAACTCATTATCATGAAAGTCAAACAGATTCTGGCCCAAGGCCGAAGTTAATTGATGACTGGAAAGCAGGGATTACATATTTGGTTGATTTCATCTCCTCAAAGAAGGATAGGGTAGCAGTGTGGAGGTCTACGCTACCACAACACTTTGATACCTATGATGGTCATCACGAAGAAGGCAATTACAACTGTTCTCTAAAGCAATTGAAGATTCCAGATTCTGGACCTAACATTCAAAACTACAACAACTTGACGAATCATGCATTCTCAACGTTCTGCAACAGATCTCAATCGAAGCAGCCATATGCAGAGATGTATGAGCACGAGTGCACTGTGAATGTCACAAGTGTAGAGCATCGAACTGTGTACAATTATTTGCTTATGAATAGATGTACAAAGCTATTAGAAGGTTACAAAACAAAGAGAGAGCTTATCAAAGGGACCATACTAAGATGGAACATTGCAGATCTATTTGATGTCCCTCAATGGCATCACGGAGGCGGAGATTGTAGTCACTTCTGCTATGTTATGCCATTATATGAAGCAGCATTTGAGCGGCTAGAGATGCTACTACCAATTGAATACATAACTACATAGGCAGACATGTTGTCAAACATTCAATACATTAGCTTATTCATCTTCATTTAATACACACGTCGACCATACCTCTGTTCTCTTGATACAAGCCTCTAAACAAAGGCAGCAGCCCCAACAACTGTAATAATAAAACTATTCAACACTACCGATAGACTAGCAGCCGAACTGGCAGTGTACGACTCTTCAGTTTGAACCACAGACTCGTCTGCCATCAGAGAGGCCAACAAGACGGATGCCTCAACATCTCCTCCCTGATCGATAGCCTCAACCCCATCCTCACGGCAACAGACACACTCAAGCAAGTTATTACGGCGTTCTTCCCATGATGCATTAGTTCCGAGCCGAGTGCATTCACTCACTGCAGGGCATTCATTCTCCTCTTGAAAGACAGGACAACGCTTTTCGAGGATGGCCTGGACACGGCCACCACTCATAGAAGGTACTCCTAGGTCTTCGAGGGAAGTGTTAGTACAACAGGCACAACTTAAGATCTTCTGCCGATACTCTTGACGGGCTTCTTTCATTGCAGCCCAGTCCATACCCTCCTCGTTCATGAACTCCGACTTGTCTGGTCTCTCAATGTCATTACAGCTTAGATCAACAGGACAATCGACTTCTCCAGCATCACATTTCTTGTCAACAAGCTCTTGAGTCAACTTGCCCTTGCGTCCAATACGGCCACCTCCTCCCTTGCCACCGAGACTTTCGGTGAGGTCCTCAAGAGAAGCTTCATTGCAACAGACACATTGAAGAATCGTTTTACGAAACTCTTGTCTCGCTTCCTTGAGGGAAGTCATATCAGTATAATCCTCACGGCTTGGCCTCTCTAGATTATCACAATCCAGGGATTCAGCACCAATGCACAAATCCTCCTCTTCACACTTGCCTCCTTCCACAGCTTCTAGAAACGACATACGACCACCTCCTCCTCCTCGACCACCCATGCCCATATGGAGATCACGTCCAATAGCATTGACAGTATTAGTACAGCTGGATGATAGTGCCAAAACAACAGATACGACAGTAGAAATAGGGCGGAAGATCTTCATGCTTGTTGATATTTGGATGGATTTGATTTGATATTGATCAGCTTTTGTAAATTATGAGCTCATACATACCAGAGCAATTGATGTGTCGTGCACATGGAACAATCTTCGGGCCTTCTAGATGTCATTGGCTTGGCAATAGATGTGTTTAACTGAACCAACTTTTCTTTTGTGGAAGCATATTCTAGAACATTCGCTCGGATACCTTTGGAGGTATCGTCGGTATCTTTGGAAATCTTTTCTTGATCATATACAAGCCATCCGTGCTACATACAAGTTAAGAGCCGCTCTTCTTCTCTCTCACTACGACTTACCAATATAACCACACTCTTCTTCTAAACATACATTGTTTATTGTTTAGGAGGGTAATCTAATCACAATCGACATGAGATCTTTGCCCTCCCTTCCTATTTCTTCTCAAAACAGCTATTTATCCCCAGAAACTTGATGAATGCGGTGTAAACCCCTCTCCTTGATCATCTCCAACCCTCTGCAAAAGTAAGGTCTCTTCTCTGCTTCCATAATTTTAATGGCTTCATCGATTGTGACCAACTTACGAAGACGACCACCCTCAGGCCACTTTGCCTTGACGGACGAGACGTAAAGTGGGAATAGGAATAGACGAACATATGAATAGTGAGCAGGGTCAAGCGATGATGATGCAACGGAAGGAGCATCGGGTGACGAGGGTGGTTGCATTGTGGCAGATGCCATGTTGTTGGCATTACCACCGGCAACCTCGGACGTTTCATTAGTCTTCTTGACGGATGTCTCCATCTTGGCACGCTTAGAGAAAGGAGGGCGTAACGCCGCGGCATCGGCCTCTCTCTTCAGAGACAAGGTCTTCCTACCATCACCAGCTTTCCCCTTTCCTGCTTTACCAACTCCGCCACCACTCATGCTCATCCTCCGCTTCTTTGCCTTCCTCGTTTCATAATCAATTGGCTCCAAACACCCACCCAAACTTCCTAATAATCCAGCCTCCTCAAACGTCTCTCGAGCTGCACACTCCTCCTTCGTCTCGTCCGTATCCCATCCACCCTTTGGGATAATCCACTCACTCTTACGACTAGCGGAAACGAGAACAATACGTCCATCACGAGTAATGGGGATACAACCCGCAACCTGCCGTACAAGCTCTTCCGTGGGAGAGTGAACTAACCAACGTTGAAGAGATCGGCCTTGACGAGAAGAATTTCCCTTGACAAGATTATCCGTAAATGAGGTTGAGAGCGACGATGAAGAGGATGAAGGTACACCCTTGGAAAATGCAGGTGGTTGATTCTTGGTGGCGGCTGAAGAAGAAGCAGCAACCTCTTGATCTTGTTCCGTCTCAGGCACACTCCCAGAACTAAGACGATGCGCATCATCTTCATCTTCGGGAGGATTTGGACTTGTCCTAACAACCTTCAACGGAGGATCCGTCTTCACCGCCACGGAAGCAACAGCTGCAATTTCATTCCCCATTGAACTACGACCGCAAATTGAGCCTGCAGAGGATGTAGTAATCACGGTGGAACTTGAAGAAACATGTTTATTCCCCTCCGCCGCACTAGCACCTGCTGCTGCCTCATGCCACTTTTCAATATTAAGCGGAATTTCATCCATGTTAGTATTGTTGGTATTAACACCATCACTATTACTAACTTTTCCATCCATCATATTATAATTATTCAATGCCTTATCGGCACAACTCTCCGCCTCACTAGACGTAAAGCAAACACCCTCGGAATTTAATTCATCAATACTCGATGCCTCCCTCTTTAATACCTGCGCGTTGCAAACGGGAACCTTGATACGTCCATTTCCCGTGGGCGTAAGTCTTCCAGGTACAACAGGGGTGAGCATCTTTTGACCATGATACATATTCTTGATATTATTCGTCTTATTTGGTGTGGGTACTACTTGTGAAATGGCAGCACCCGATGATGTCGATTGAGATACTTTCGATGCATATATTGCCACCTTATCCTTCATGGGAGGGACAGGCGACTTCTTTTCATCATCCGAGGGTGGACCCACGGGTAGAAATGTCTTGTTGGAATATGGAACCATATTATATTACTTGTTTGTTTGGTATATCTCTATTCTCTTCTTGAGTTGACAAAAGGTTATTACCCTCGTACAAAAAAAGATTTAACAGGCACTAATGGCCGAAATAGGAGCCTTGGCTGGCTTGTTATTGAAATAAATTCATTGACTAATCTTGCGCAAATGAAGTGTTATTCGACGAGCCTTCTTATGAATGCTCTCTGGTATGGAGGGGTTCTCTTGTGCCCTCTCTTAGTCCTCTTGATTGAGGAAGCCTTGTATATTTTGGAATGATCCGTAGATTTGCTAAATGCTACCAAAGGATTGGACTATTATAACCAATGTCCTTTGTAATATCAAACAGCATATTCTTCTCTAAGCTCTGTGATTGGGTGGGTGGGTGGAAATATATGATAAGTTAGAGAACAATAATTGAATAACTAAAAGAACTCTTCTCCTTCCGGACATAGATTACATAACAACATCCAATAACACTATTTCCATGCCACACTGTTCTGTAACATTCACGTCCAACACATAAAGGGTCTTTCGTTCAAATGATGATGTGTCACCACAAATTCATAATTCCACTCAAACAATTAATAATGAAAAGGAACTATCCTAACTCACACCACATAACTAGCAGCACTCTTCAGATATTTAAATTATCCAAACATAGAGAGTTCACGTCTCGATAAAGGCATCATCATTTAAAGCACGTCCGTCCAATACACTCAACTCAACTCAAGTAGACCGTCATAAATTTTCAAGAAGCATCACCCCAAAAAATTGAAATGATACCCAGCAAAAAACGACCAAATTAATACAGCATATAAATCTACACCTTCTTACCTGATATATCACGCAGCAACAAGTTCCTTTCTATATTTGTGGTCGTCTTCCTCAGTATGCGGAGTCTCTTTTTGAGTTGTGTGGATTGAAATTGCATCTAATAACATTCACTGCGAATATAAAGGATACCGAGAAAGAGTTAGTAAGTACATACAAAGATATAGGGGTAGGTAGATAGGACTGATAACATAGTGTATGGTATGATGCATATTTATGTGTGGTATGGATAGGATATCTAAGTCACTTACGTACAATACAATGAGGTATATAGAAGTAGTTATATTGCAAGTAATATTGGAGTCTTATTGGTTATAATTTGTCCTTATCCCCTTCAATTCAGGGTATAGACAACCTCTTGGTATCTAGTACTGTGCTGTCCACGGTCGACTGTACTACTTTGTTTGTTGTTGCTCAGTCACTACTGCCTTCATAAGCGTACTATCTTCCTCTCGTAATGCCAATGATATATACTGTTGAGCTTTATCATCTCCGATGTCTTCCCACATCTTCGTCTTATTGAGCTTAAGGAATCGACCGCTATTTGCTCTCCAATCATTAACAATCTTAAGCCGCAGCGTTTTCTTCTCGTTCTTGGAAATAACCTGGTAGATTAATCTATTCTCCTCAATAATTTGTTGATATCGTTTGTTACCTGGATGATTATCCATCCATTTTTCACGGCCAAATAAACAGTCTTTGTTACCAGGTTGTGTGATGCCATGTCCAGTGTGAGGATGATGAGATTTAGCGGCGGAAATCTTCATACTACTAACACTACCCCCAAGAGGAACTAAGAGGGACAGTCCTAATCCTTTACCTCTAGCATTTGCCATTTTGCGTTGTAATATATCATTCGATGAATTTGGTGGACAAGCTGCAGCAGATTGAGGCTGTGCATTTGTTGCGTCTGACCACCTAAGACTAATATTAGCAAGTCTTTCTTCTCTATCATCTTTCAGAGTCCCCTTCTTCTTTGCCACTCGTTGAGTATTAACCCAAGTTCCAAGTAGTTTCCCTGAGGCTGTTTTGTAGTATTGTGGTACTTTACCGTTCCACACCCAAGCTGCCTTCTCCTCTTCATTCATGTGTTGAGTCTCCTCTTTACGAGTTTCTTCGATGTACTGCAATAGGCATTGAAACATGCATTCCCACTTTTGCTGTCTCACTTCCTCTTTCCTACCTGTTTGAGCGGTTACATTATTTGTATGAATATTCCACTTCAGTCCTGTACTTGCAAGTCTAGCCTCTCGCTCCTCTATCAGTGTTCCTCTTCTCTTTGCTATTCGTTGAGTATTTATCCATGATCCGAGTAGTTTCCCTGAGGCTGTTTTGTAGTTTGTTGGTATGTTACCACCCCAGACCCAAGCAGCCTTCTTCTCGTCGTTCATGTCTTTCGACTCCTCCTCGCGAGTTTCCTTGATAAAATCTAATAGATATTGAAACATATCTTCCCAAAGTTGTTGTAAATGCTCCTTGCCACCTTGCATTTCCAAGTTGAGACCCGTGCTGACAAGACTAGCTTCTCGGTCCTCTTTCAGATTCCCATCTCTCTTTGCCCTTCGCTGAACTGATACCCATGATCCGAGATTCTTTCCGAATTGTGTAATGTACTTTGATGATATTTGGCCATCCCATATCCAAGCCGCCTTCTCCTCTCATCGATTGTGACCAACTTACGAAGACGACCACCCTCAGGCCACTTTGCCTTGACGGACGAGACGTAAAGTGGGAATAGGAATAGACGAACATATGAATAGTGAGCAGGGTCAAGCGATGATGATGCAACGGAAGGAGCATCGGGTGACGAGGGTGGTTGCATTGTGGCAGATGCCATGTTGTTGGCATTACCACCGGCAACCTCGGACGTTTCATTAGTCTTCTTGACGGATGTCTCCATCTTGGCACGCTTAGAGAAAGGAGGGCGTAACGCCGCGGCATCGGCCTCTCTCTTCAGAGACAAGGTCTTCCTACCATCACCAGCTTTCCCCTTTCCTGCTTTACCAACTCCGCCACCACTCATGCTCATCCTCCGCTTCTTTGCCTTCCTCGTTTCATAATCAATTGGCTCCAAACACCCACCCAAACTTCCTAATAATCCAGCCTCCTCAAACGTCTCTCGAGCTGCACACTCCTCCTTCGTCTCGTCCGTATCCCATCCACCCTTTGGGATAATCCACTCACTCTTACGACTAGCGGAAACGAGAACAATACGTCCATCACGAGTAATGGGGATACAACCCGCAACCTGCCGTACAAGCTCTTCCGTGGGAGAGTGAACTAACCAACGTTGAAGAGATCGGCCTTGACGAGAAGAATTTCCCTTGACAAGATTATCCGTAAATGAGGTTGAGAGCGACGATGAAGAGGATGAAGGTACACCCTTGGAAAATGCAGGTGGTTGATTCTTGGTGGCGGCTGAAGAAGAAGCAGCAACCTCTTGATCTTGTTCCGTCTCAGGCACACTCCCAGAACTAAGACGATGCGCATCATCTTCATCTTCGGGAGGATTTGGACTTGTCCTAACAACCTTCAACGGAGGATCCGTCTTCACCGCCACGGAAGCAACAGCTGCAATTTCATTCCCCATTGAACTACGACCGCAAATTGAGCCTGCAGAGGATGTAGTAATCACGGTGGAACTTGAAGAAACATGTTTATTCCCCTCCGCCGCACTAGCACCTGCTGCTGCCTCATGCCACTTTTCAATATTAAGCGGAATTTCATCCATGTTAGTATTGTTGGTATTAACACCATCACTATTACTAACTTTTCCATCCATCATATTATAATTATTCAATGCCTTATCGGCACAACTCTCCGCCTCACTAGACGTAAAGCAAACACCCTCGGAATTTAATTCATCAATACTCGATGCCTCCCTCTTTAATACCTGCGCGTTGCAAACGGGAACCTTGATACGTCCATTTCCCGTGGGCGTAAGTCTTCCAGGTACAACAGGGGTGAGCATCTTTTGACCATGATACATATTCTTGATATTATTCGTCTTATTTGGTGTGGGTACTACTTGTGAAATGGCAGCACCCGATGATGTCGATTGAGATACTTTCGATGCATATATTGCCACCTTATCCTTCATGGGAGGGACAGGCGACTTCTTTTCATCATCCGAGGGTGGACCCACGGGTAGAAATGTCTTGTTGGAATATGGAACCATATTATATTACTTGTTTGTTTGGTATATCTCTATTCTCTTCTTGAGTTGACAAAAGGTTATTACCCTCGTACAAAAAAAGATTTAACAGGCACTAATGGCCGAAATAGGAGCCTTGGCTGGCTTGTTATTGAAATAAATTCATTGACTAATCTTGCGCAAATGAAGTGTTATTCGACGAGCCTTCTTATGAATGCTCTCTGGTATGGAGGGGTTCTCTTGTGCCCTCTCTTAGTCCTCTTGATTGAGGAAGCCTTGTATATTTTGGAATGATCCGTAGATTTGCTAAATGCTACCAAAGGATTGGACTATTATAACCAATGTCCTTTGTAATATCAAACAGCATATTCTTCTCTAAGCTCTGTGATTGGGTGGGTGGGTGGAAATATATGATAAGTTAGAGAACAATAATTGAATAACTAAAAGAACTCTTCTCCTTCCGGACATAGATTACATAACAACATCCAATAACACTATTTCCATGCCACACTGTTCTGTAACATTCACGTCCAACACATAAAGGGTCTTTCGTTCAAATGATGATGTGTCACCACAAATTCATAATTCCACTCAAACAATTAATAATGAAAAGGAACTATCCTAACTCACACCACATAACTAGCAGCACTCTTCAGATATTTAAATTATCCAAACATAGAGAGTTCACGTCTCGATAAAGGCATCATCATTTAAAGCACGTCCGTCCAATACACTCAACTCAACTCAAGTAGACCGTCATAAATTTTCAAGAAGCATCACCCCAAAAAATTGAAATGATACCCAGCAAAAAACGACCAAATTAATACAGCATATAAATCTACACCTTCTTACCTGATATATCACGCAGCAACAAGTTCCTTTCTATATTTGTGGTCGTCTTCCTCAGTATGCGGAGTCTCTTTTTGAGTTGTGTGGATTGAAATTGCATCTAATAACATTCACTGCGAATATAAAGGATACCGAGAAAGAGTTAGTAAGTACATACAAAGATATAGGGGTAGGTAGATAGGACTGATAACATAGTGTATGGTATGATGCATATTTATGTGTGGTATGGATAGGATATCTAAGTCACTTACGTACAATACAATGAGGTATATAGAAGTAGTTATATTGCAAGTAATATTGGAGTCTTATTGGTTATAATTTGTCCTTATCCCCTTCAATTCAGGGTATAGACAACCTCTTGGTATCTAGTACTGTGCTGTCCACGGTCGACTGTACTACTTTGTTTGTTGTTGCTCAGTCACTACTGCCTTCATAAGCGTACTATCTTCCTCTCGTAATGCCAATGATATATACTGTTGAGCTTTATCATCTCCGATGTCTTCCCACATCTTCGTCTTATTGAGCTTAAGGAATCGACCGCTATTTGCTCTCCAATCATTAACAATCTTAAGCCGCAGCGTTTTCTTCTCGTTCTTGGAAATAACCTGGTAGATTAATCTATTCTCCTCAATAATTTGTTGATATCGTTTGTTACCTGGATGATTATCCATCCATTTTTCACGGCCAAATAAACAGTCTTTGTTACCAGGTTGTGTGATGCCATGTCCAGTGTGAGGATGATGAGATTTAGCGGCGGAAATCTTCATACTACTAACACTACCCCCAAGAGGAACTAAGAGGGACAGTCCTAATCCTTTACCTCTAGCATTTGCCATTTTGCGTTGTAATATATCATTCGATGAATTTGGTGGACAAGCTGCAGCAGATTGAGGCTGTGCATTTGTTGCGTCTGACCACCTAAGACTAATATTAGCAAGTCTTTCTTCTCTATCATCTTTCAGAGTCCCCTTCTTCTTTGCCACTCGTTGAGTATTAACCCAAGTTCCAAGTAGTTTCCCTGAGGCTGTTTTGTAGTATTGTGGTACTTTACCGTTCCACACCCAAGCTGCCTTCTCCTCTTCATTCATGTGTTGAGTCTCCTCTTTACGAGTTTCTTCGATGTACTGCAATAGGCATTGAAACATGCATTCCCACTTTTGCTGTCTCACTTCCTCTTTCCTACCTGTTTGAGCGGTTACATTATTTGTATGAATATTCCACTTCAGTCCTGTACTTGCAAGTCTAGCCTCTCGCTCCTCTATCAGTGTTCCTCTTCTCTTTGCTATTCGTTGAGTATTTATCCATGATCCGAGTAGTTTCCCTGAGGCTGTTTTGTAGTTTGTTGGTATGTTACCACCCCAGACCCAAGCAGCCTTCTTCTCGTCGTTCATGTCTTTCGACTCCTCCTCGCGAGTTTCCTTGATAAAATCTAATAGATATTGAAACATATCTTCCCAAAGTTGTTGTAAATGCTCCTTGCCACCTTGCATTTCCAAGTTGAGACCCGTGCTGACAAGACTAGCTTCTCGGTCCTCTTTCAGATTCCCATCTCTCTTTGCCCTTCGCTGAACTGATACCCATGATCCGAGATTCTTTCCGAATTGTGTAATGTACTTTGATGATATTTGGCCATCCCATATCCAAGCCGCCTTCTCCTCGTCGTTCATGTCTTTCGTTTCCTTTTTACGAGTTTCTTCCATGTACTGCAGTAGGCATTGGAACATATCGTTCCATTTTTGTTGATAGTCCTTACTTTGTATTTCCAAGTTAAGACCCGTGCTAACGAGACAAGCCTCTCTCTCTGCTTTTAGTGTCCCGTCCTGCTTTGCTTGTCTCTGATTTGATACCCAAGATCCAAGACCCTTTCCTGAAGGAGTCGTGTACTTGTAGGGCACTTTACCGTCCCACACCCAAGCTGCCATTTGCTCATCACTCGTGTCTTTTGTCTTTTCCTTACGAACGAGTGTCTTCGATATAAAACAGCAAGCATTGAAACATATCGTCCCACTGTTGTTTATTTGATGAGTTGGGTGGATGAGGTGCAGCTTCAGTTTGAGGCGGTTTATAGTGATTCAAACATAGTCCTTTCCCTTCAATAGCAGGATAAAGGCAGCCACCAGGATGATTACATTTCCCATTGGTATTTGCTGAGTTGGATGGATGAGCTGTAGCTTTAAGCTTTGCATTTGTTGTGCTTGGTACTGATAGAAATACACTTTTACGTGGAATCATTTCCAAGTTGAGACCCGTGCTGACAAGTCTAGCTTCTCGATCCTCTTTCAATTTCCCATTCCTCTTCGCCACACGCTGATTTGTCACCCATGATCCAAGCTTCTTGTACTTTGCTGGTACACGGCCATCCCAGACCCAAGCTGCCTTCTTCTCATCATTCATGTCTTTCGTCTCCTCTTTACGAGTCTCTTCGATGAAATTTAATAGGCATTGAAACATATCGTCCCACTGTTGTTGATATTCATTATCTTGCATTTCCAACTTGAAACCTACTCTGACAAGTCTAGCTTCTCGCTCCTCTTTCAATGTTCCATTCTTCTTTGCCACTCGCTGTTTTGAGACCCAAGGTCCAAGAGGTTTTCCAGACGGTGTCTTGTAGCGTTGGGGTACTGTCCCGTCCCACATCCAAGCTGCCTTTTGATCATCATTCATTTCTTTTGTCAATTCCTTGCGAGTTTCTTCTATATAATCCAGCAGGCATTGAAACATATCGTCCCACTTTTGTTGTAAACGCTCAGCATGGCTTTGATACTTGGAGGTGTCGGTTGGCACTTGACAACGGCTAGGTAAATCATCGTCATCCTCATCACTACTTAGTTCAATAATATCATCTTCATCCTCGAGAGCAGCAATCGCACTTGCGGCTACTGAAGATATCTTTTTCGCCTTCAATGGGTAATACACTTCCTCAGACTGCCGATGGGCATGAGTTGATGGTTGAGCAGCCTGTCCTCCAGGCTGTTGTTGGGCTGCTTGTTGTATTCTCTTCGTCTTCATCCCAACGTTTACTGCCAATTGTTCCAATCGTTGCTTCAGTGTAGATATATCATTATAGGCTTCGAATGATGGAGCCGATCGATAAAGCGACTCTTCTAATCGATGTGCAAGTTGCGGTAGCTTACTCAACCATTCTTTTGATGCATCAGGCTTTCTCTGACGACAATGATTCATGCTATGGGTAAAAGTGTTGGTGGTGAGAAAAAGTGTAATGTATAGGAAAGGCTTGATACTTCGATAATGTACACTTACATGTTGGTAATCATTCTCCTGCGCTCTTCCATATCATGATCACTCTGCCATCCACCACTCAATGAGGGTTTGGGATAAATATGCTGCCGTGCCGCTGATTGCTGTGTATTTATAGTCGAGACATGTTGCATTCCCCGAGGATTCTTATTCTGTTTCATTTGCATCTGTTTTGTCTTCGTCCTAATGTCCGCCGCTAATGATTCTAATCTTTTATTTAGTGTAGAAGTATCATTGTAGGTTCTAAATGAAGATGCTTCATAATATAGAGACCCCTCTAGCTGCTTGGCCATTTGTGGTAACTTCTCATGCCATTCGAATGGGGCATTAGGTCTCCTTTGTTTTAATATTTGCATACTGAGATTCATGAAAGTGAGGAGAAGAGATGGAGAAATGGTTAGACACACGAGATTAATATAACGGAGTATACTTGTCGCCGACTTACATGTTGGCAATTATGTGCATTCTCGCTTCCTTATCCCAATCATCCCGCCATCTACCGTTAACTTTAGGCACTGTCCAATCTTGTTGTACCGCTCGTTGTTGTATGAACTGTTGGGGTTCCTTGGCTCGGAAACCCTGTGAAGCAGCAGGCTGTTTTTCCAGTCCAGCCGCAGTAGTGGCTGCTTTCCGTAGAGCCTGTAGGTGATCATCACTACTAGATTTCTTCGAATGATCTTTCTGCTGTCGTATGAACTGAGGTTGAGGTGCCTCCTCAGGTTTTGAATTTGCTTGACTCTGTTCCCTCTGATTCCAAATATTTTGCATCATGGCAAGATTATCCGCTTCTTTTAATTTCTTATCCACGGTCTCTATCAGTTGTTCATGATGAGATTGGGGCTTTTCGCTTCCCGTGGATTGAATAGTATGATTCTCTTCTCGCTTATCCTTTTGGGTAATACTATCATCATCTAATCCCTCGAGTATAGATTTACCCTTACATCTAGGACTCTTCTTCTTTAATACAGTGTTACCGTCCCGATTCAAAGATGTACTAGATTTTGCTGTTGCAACTACGGGAGGTGGTGGTATTTCTCTATCCTCTCTTGGTGAAGCACTTCTTGCCTTCTTCTTTTTGTTTTGTGCATCAGTTGCAGATGCCGACTTATCATCACTCGGATCCTCAGTAAAGTAATCAGGTCTATGCCTCTTTCGTGCCTGTAATCCATCTTGAACAATTTGATCTTTATGTATACTTTCTTTCTCACCATTACTTACCCATTCTACCCATACCGTATTACTTGACATGAATAGTATATCATTTGATTGTGCATTTGTATAATCTTGTAAGATGTATGCTGGGTGTTGAGCTTTACCCTCTTGGATCCATATTATCTCATCACTTATCCGTTTGAGGTTTGATGGTATGATTGATGGTGATTTACATGGTCTTTTCCTACTTGAGATATTATTTATAGTATTGTTGGTAGCATCACTGTGATTGTTTCTGTTTTGCTTTGAGTTGCAACTACTTTCATCGTCATTATCAGAGGCAGCTCTATCAACACCAGTCAAATCTCCAATAGACCACGGTAGTGTTTGAAGATTATTCTTTTTGAGTATTTTGCGATTTGTATTGTGTATAGTGGGCATGATGTTTGACTCTAATAAGTTGAGCAGTAGTACAATATTGAGAACAGTATTTTTTTGTGTATGTATATGTCGGTATGTGAAGAAGAGATTCTTAGCTCGACTAATCACGTCAATGACCAATACACATCTTTATCAACAGAGTAAGCCCATCATTATGTGGTATAAGCTGGTTCTCCCTCAAGTGAAGTTGTTTATTGTGATGAGTCTATGTACTGCACTATGTACTGCCTCAACTCTCATAAAAGGATACCGACATTCATCAAAGCTCGCCCTAAGTGATAGGTAAGTGTTAGTAATTGGGCGGCAATAGTGAATATAAGAAGTATAAGATAGTGGTAAGCAGTACATCAATATGAGTAGCGAATCAAAGAGGCGTAGAGTAGGAGAAGGTGGTAGTTGCTGTGGTGACGGCATGCCGCCCGTCGGAGGAGGTGATCATCAAAATGATAACACTTCAGTGCACCGAGAGTTGAGTGAGATGAAATCTATTATGGATGAGTTGATGAACCAAAATCGTACACAGGCGGAGAACATATCAAGGATGTTGCAAATGATGCAGTCACAATCTAGAGATATCAGCCAATTAACACAGGCAAATGATACTATGCAAGGGAAAATCAATCGACTTACACAGAAGTGTCATAGTATTGAAACATCAATATTAGACAACTCAACAGCAACCTCACTATTAAGGACAACTTGTGATCGTATTGAAGACAAACAAAAGTATCACGATGTAATGTTGCAAAATCAACAATGGAAATATTCAGCACCTTATCCATCTGATGATTATTGGACTACTTTGGACGAGGATGAAGATGAGCAAGCAGAGAAATTCCTTAAACAGATCAAAACATATACAGAAGAAATGAGGTATGGTACAGGGAATGGAGAGATTACGCTAAACGCACATCTTCCCTATAATGAAGAGTTTCTACCTCATTGGCAAGAGTTTGCAAAGGCATTGAAACAATACCATTATCATCTAAAGCAATCACCAGATATAGTATCAAGTCTTGAACTATTTAATATGGAACTACCAGACACAGTGATTGATCTCCTATCAAATGCTTTTGAGTCAACACATTTCCAAAAGTTTGATTTGAGACACAACAACTTCGGTCAGAAAGGAATTAAGTTTGCATTGAAATATCTAAGGTCTAACCAAAGCTTGAAAGAATTGTATCTCTTCGGTAATCCAATTAACAACATCGCCGACGTTAAGATACTCTGCAATATAACGAGATTTCATCCTTCAATTAAGTTATTACATCTTATTGGATGTAGAGGAGATGACATTAATGGGTACGAAATGTTGAAAATGATCATGACTGCTGGTAGAAGCATATTGACGAATATCAATCTATCTCGCAATCAAATTAGTACCGAAGGAGGAACATTCATTTCGGACTTTTTGGCAACTGATCCCATTTTGGAAACTTTGGATATAGAGGGAAACCAAATCAATGATGATGATCAGTGGCCATTGTGAAGGCACTCAAACAAAACAGAAACTTATCCTTCCTTGATTTGACTAACAACAACCTTACAAAAACAGGATGGAAGGCATTACGAAAGGCAGAGTTTGACAATGCAAGCTTAAATGCTGCCGCGGACTCGAATCATACATGCAATATAAACTATCCTTCAGAGGATAGCGAAGAAATAGAGGGCTTGGATATTATCGAGATGAATGGGAACAGAAATTTTACATTGGCATTTTCTACCAAAGGTGTTAGACAGAAGAAAATCTACTCAATACTCTCTTCACGAAACAAAGACAACTCAAATGTTGGACACTTTAAAGACATTCAAGTGAAATTACTACCGAATATGTTACATTCAATTCATAAGTACTCCAATTACCACGAAGGAGAAGGTATATGCCAAGTTAGAGGTCATGTTCAACCTCTATCGGTTGTATATGAGATATGTCGAAATTGGGAAGAATCAATTGCTATTTTTGAAGCGCTTAGCTCATGATGGTTTACTTGTACATAAAAGCAATATAGAACCTTAACTAGGAGATCTTATAGTCGTATGCAGTTTGTGGCCTCTTTGTCATTACACAGTTTAGATCAAGCTATAGCTCCCTACCACGGCGAGAAAGCGGTATACAAAATCCCTAATTGCCTACATACTGTATTATAAATACACATATACACCTTCAGAAGCAGCAGCAGTAGCCGGGACCTCAAGAGAAGGAGTAGTAGTTGTCTCCAATTGGCTAGGCATAAATGCGGCCTCGGCAGAGACGGCATACTGAGACATTGGATCATCAGCTACCTTTTGCTTCTTAGCCATGCGCCTCTTCCCTCCTCGCCATCCATTACATTTGCCACATCGTGTCTTGTCAGCGGGGATGATATCATCACAACACTTCCAATCCTTATCCCACTCAATTCCACTTTCATCCTGAGATACCTTGATTTTCCATCCACCCTTACGCTTTCCCCCACGCCATCCATTACATTTGCCACATCGAGACTTTGTATTGGAGATCTTATTCTCACAATTAGTGCAGTTCCAATGGCCCTCAGGATCGAGAGTACTTGAACAACACTTTTCCTTTGTCCCTTGGTTTTGGTTTTGTAAGCATCACGTTTTCCTCCACGCCACTAAAGTGGATAGACAATATGGCTGAGGTAAGTGTACACAGAACATGAAACAATACATATACCCAATCTACAGCAAAGACATACCTTGTTACAATGTCTACATCGCTTCTTTTCACCGGCCACGATTTTACCACATGTGCATTTCCAGTCTACTGACAAGTCAAAAAGATGTGGCTGATCGAGTGGAGTAACTGATCTTGAAGGTAATTGATCATGACCACTCCTTGTAGAAACGTCATATACCGAGGATTGTAACTCATCATTCTTCGATGAAACAGGTGGAGGTTTCTCGATGGCTGAAATATCCTTTCCACTAAGCAGCAATAAACATTCAGCACCAGCTTGAGAAGATAAAACGAAATCTTCCAAGTGGTGGTTGGGCCTACTTCTCTTCCTAGATTGTAATCCACCAATCACAATTTGATGTTCGGCAATACACTCCTTCCTTCCGTTACTTAGCCATTCAACCCATACCATACCATTATTGACTCTACTGCTGCTACTCGAACTAGCATCACCCAAGAGGTATGCAGGATGTTCTGATTTTCCCACCAACACCCAAATGATTTCATTATTTACCCTTCGAAGGTCTGAAGGTGTAACCGTACGTACTTTCTGTGGAATTGTTTGCTTCATTACAGGTTCTTCATCAACAGGCTGCTTCTTGGGTCTACCCAAATATAGTTCTTTAATGGAGGTCATGTTATTCCTCTTTAAATAATTACCAATAGCAGTAACTTGAGCTTTCGATCGTGTTGGTATACCATCAGCTATCTCTTTCCACTTGCCCATACCAAACGTTACTATTCCATATTCAAACTGATCTTGTTCTATTTGTGTGAGACGTCCTGATGCATATGTTGTTGATGTCAATTTAGTTTCGTCGTTGTTTGAAGAAGATGTACTAGATGTAATGAGACCATCTGCTGTTACGTCATTAGACCAATTAATTTGTTTGAGGAATTGACGACTAGCATAATGTATAGTGGGCATGATGTATCTGTAACTGTAGCTAGTTGATTTACTAATCCGAGTAAATCAAGGTTGTGTTTTGATAGTAGCTGTAGTGATAGATCGACTAAGAGATGATGTCTCATATACTGACTGGAACTTAATAGAAATCACCTAGCCTTCCACTAACACAGTCAATCGGCAATAAGTTACCATAGAAGAGGTTGAAAAGGAGTGGATGTTTCCTTGTGTACTTGTGATGATGTTGAGTCATGTAAAGCAACTTTGCACGACCTGAAACTCTCACGCCTCTTCATTGCAGTGAAACCTAACACTCATCAAACTCTACCGTCTATCTAACAGCATCGGCATACACCCTGGGGCAACCTAATGCCTCTCAACTTGAGTATGTATATATCGATATAATATTATTTTTGTGTGTTGAAATAATTTGTGCACATCTTATGTGCATAATTATAGGTGATCATTTCCCCCCTACATTTAGGCAGATAACAATATATTACTTTCGTTCAGCCGGCAATGGCAATCTCATCATCTCATCTCACAAACTCTCAACTCTCATAATAAAATGTATCAATAACACAAGAGTACGCAATACGATATTACAATCACTTGTACAGCTAGAAATTATTTGGCAAATGTGATAATAAAGTCTAAAGTGTTTGATATGACGGCTAATAATACAATAAAGCCAGCGGCAGTACAGTCTAGTACTGCTACTAATAGCGCTTTTGCTGCTGATAACGCCAAGAAGGACAATAAACAATACTATCCATCAAATAATATCAAACAAGATTCTACCACAACCTCTACTTCCAAACCAACAATTAAAATCTCAAACTCCAATACTAACTCTACTAATAATAATAATGTACAATTGTATACATCATCAAATATAAAATTATTACATCAACGTACATCATTATCATTGGCATATGATACAAATATTGGTTGGAATTATGTAGGTGAAACTTCTTTATATGTAATTGCTCAACAACAGCAGACTGGTACTAACAAAGAAGACAAGACCTCGAAAGATATAAAAGAGAGTACGGCTAATAAGCCATTGGGAAATGGAGATAATAGGCCTATTGAATTGGCATTACATTTACGTGATTCATGCCAAGTTAATTCGATTAATATTTATGGTGTTGCTGGCTATTCTTCTCCTCAACAAGCTTCAGATGAAGTAGCTGAGGAGATTAGTAGTAGTAAAGATGAGGATGTGCAAATGCAAGATGTTGAAAAAGATGTTATAGAAAAAGAGGTATTACAAACACGTACCCGAGGTGGTATATCAAAGGCAATATCCAAGATTGATGAGGTTACACAATCTACCACTGATCAGCCTACTTCATCTTCTCAACAACCTTCTACTACTTATATAAAAGATCCAAATGTGAAACACAAATTAACAAAGTTACCTCAACATACAATATCGTATACACATCATGATCCATTAAGCATTGTAATGAAACGTTTTGCAAATTTACACAATGTTGAAGATGATGGTAATATCGATTCTTCAAAGAGATATGAAGCAGATGCACATGCAACACGGGGTACCAAAGGTATAACAAATTCAATTCGAGCAGCAAGTGTTGCCAGTTCTATTGGTGAATTACGTGTTAACATTACATCTACTGTTATTAAGAAGGAGAATAAGGGTAGTAGGATTCGATTAAAGGTTGGTGGTGGTAGGAATACCCCTGTTGATGCTGTCCCTGCTGTTGAGGACAAGTCAGCAAATAAGGTTGAGGATGAGAAGACAGCAGAGACAGATCTACCGCAGTTACCTCAATCACAAGTTGACGCAACTCAATGTTGGAAGGATGATTTACTATACAATTCGTTCTCTGCTGATAACAATGAGGATACTACTACTACCACTGGCAGAGGTAGTGCTACAGGTGAAACAGTTCAGGGTGTAATGGAATACAAAATGAATAAAGAAATGATGAAACATCGTTGTCAGGATCGTAAAGTTGCTAGAATTGATTTGATTGCAAAGTCTATGGGTGGGGCTACTTCTTGTACAGTAAATGGTGGTAAGGGAGAAGAAGAGAACAAGGAAGAATGGTCATTATCACCTGCCATGAAGATTGTTATAAGATTTTCATTACGTCATCCTAATAATATTGTTGGTCAGCATGTTAATCTTGGTGGTATACACTTTATATCACCCTCCTCACCACCAACTTCCAATTCAACAATACTACAACATGCATCATTATCAACACCACACGTCTACACCACCCCAGGAACACATGGTGATCATCAGGGTATACGATCATGGTTACCAACATTAGATTCAGCATCACCGAATCATCGCTGTTCACATGAATTAACTATTAAACTAACATGTAAACAAAATGATGGACTGTGGCCAGTTGGATCTGGTGAAGATTTTGGTTATAATTCGAGTGTGAAGCATCCTATACTTGGTAATGATTGTAGTGAGATTATTGGTCCATTGAAAGAGAAGAAGACTAATGAGAATAGTGATAGGTATCAAAAGGGTGTAGCGGAAGTTGAACAAGTTTGGAATGCAGTGAATTGTGGTATTTCAAATGTAATGGGTGTACGACATGCTAGATTTATTAATGATTTCTTCTATGGTGATGATGGCTGTGGAGATGTTAAAGAAAGTGAGCCTCAAGACACGGATTCTCAAGATCTAGTAGACTCTTCTTCTTCAGAGATCAATATGGAAATGGTTCAACAAATCCGTCACATCCAACCGTCATATGTCACATCCATCTTCTCATCACTAACATGGTTACCCTGTCCATCACGATCACTTGGATTCGCCATCGGTCCGTTTTCGACACTGTATGATCCTGAATACTTTCGTTTAGATCATGATAACGATGACGACTCGGATAGTGAAATCGAAGAGGACGATGCTAATGATGACAATGGTCCATTATCATTACAAGAAACTGCACAAAAGTTGGGTGAGGGGATACGTCAATTGTATTTTGCTCCTAAAGAAGATCGTAAATGGATTCATTCCACTGTTACTGATGAACTTATCTTTGGATATGAAAATGAAACTGGGAATCAAAGACCAGCTCGACCTGAATTATCAACCGCCCAACTTCAAGAACGACGATTATTGGAAGGGAGTGTCCTTGCCTCAACTATCGGTGTTCCCAACCGTGCCTTATCTCTCATGCGTGATGTGTTGGCATTACCTGCCTATCGGACGTCATCTTACACACAAATATGGATACCCAATGCATACATGTCAGGTGATAATTGTGGAGGCAACATGGTGGGATGTCCCGAAGTTGGTGGATGCAACTCCTTCTTGGGTGGTGCCATTATGGATAGTACATTGTTACCCCCTCCAGGGATGCGTCTGCCATACTATGATGAAGGACGATCACTTCAATTCTTACAGGCTAGGAATTGTATCCGGGGATGGACGAGAGCTGCATTGGCTTTAGGGGGTGATGATGATGTAGGGCAGGGATATCTTCACACACTTATTGAATCATTCTTAATGAGTTTATATGAACGTGGTCATGGTGCCTTTGGTGAAGGTGGAGGGAAGGGCTCTTTCTTCTATATGAAACGATATGCTATTGGATCTGGATTGAACTCACCCAACCTTGACTTTTTACCATTGGTTAATATCGAAGATGACGAGGTTATTGGGGGAAGTGTGGGTGTTACAGCTGAGGAAGGAGGAAACGAGCACTTGTGGCGATCTGCCAATAATGGAACAGAAACACACACCTCTGCCCTTGATGAGTTTGCCATCGAGCAGTTACAAGCCAAAGACTTTATTGAGGCTATGGAACGAGCAACTGAGAGACCGGTGCCGTTGCCGTCTTCTGGTTGGCAAGGATCACATCAATCAGCTACCTTCTTATCGCATAACAGTGCATCGTCTACGGCTTTGGGATGCGGAGCACTAGATTTTGTGCATCCCATGGGAGGCCAAATGTACAGAACTACCAAGGCCATACTTTTGAGTAAAGTATATGAAGGTCGTGCCGGTATGTCCAACTTCACAAGGGTCGTACGAGCTGCATTCATTGCTTCCTTTCTACGAGATGTAGGCGTTTCTCAACTCAAATTGCCAGAGGAAGAAGAAAAGGGCGACGACAAAGATGCACAATTAATGGAACGTCCACCATTTGTTATTTGTGTTGATGAGATGATCAAGAAACAGTCAATTTCACATGCCATCTTTACTCGAGCACTTAGAGTAATTTCGGGACCAGTTCATGAGGTCTATCTTCGTGGTAATCTTATTGATATTGGACGAGATAACTATGATAGTAAGATGCAAAGGAAGTTGGTGGCGCCGGAAGGTTTCCCCAACTCCTATGTCCGAGGTGCGTCTGGCTTGTACTTACGAGTTGGAGCTCATATTGAAAGTGCCGATGGCTCATCTGCTCAATCTACTCCGGCCGCATCATCACAAAGTGCCGCTGCAGTGAAAGGAATTCATTTGCATGTTGTCGCCGAGCCTTGCATACCGGAAGGATCATCTATATTCGGAGGGCCGGTCACTCTCCGTGTTATTGAAAATGAAGGGCAGTGCAGAGAGTTCATTAAGACAATCCCTGAAGATGGTAGCCGTATCGAATGGGGACCAGTATACTTGCATGCCAGACCTGTAAGTACAGCAAAGCAACAACAGGCTGCAAGTGGTATATCTGAAACTCCCTCCACACCCACCACAACGGCTACTAGTGGTGCTACCAATGATGGCAGTAATACAGCTGTAGCGGGAGGGGGCAACTCGAGTAGTGGAGCATTCACAAACGACTTTTTACACAAGGGAGGATATCAAGCACTTGAACTAATCCGTATTACAAATGTGACTCCTCTTCTTTGGGTGAGAGTCGATCCGCATGGTCTTTACAATGGCAGATTAAATATATGTCAACAAGATGCATGCTTAGCTGAGCAGTTATTTCACGATGGAGATGCTGCTAGTCAAGTTGAAGCAATAAGAGCCCTGGCAGAGCGTCCACTCAAAGTTCAAGGGACATTGAAGATAACTAACGTGCACGACGTGCCGATAACAGAACTTCCCGTGCGGGTACTTGGAGACTGTCTCCGTGGTTCGGTCGCTCTTCATTGTGATTTACCACATAATCCTGCTGTCAGAGCTCAAGCAGCACTTGCAATAGCCCAATGGCAAAACAACAAGGCTCCCGAATCAAAGTATGTTCTTGGCGGCAGTGCTTGGTTGGGTCTGAATCTCCTCCTTCAATACTTTAAGGAGCGATTCTATTGTGACGGGACGGTTCTGCCTGTCAACTTTAGACGCCTCTTACTTCACAAGCACATTGCCGGAGGTGGTGCAGGAACAGACACTACCTCTGATGGTGGTTATCAGTATCTGGATACACTCATAGAGAAGGATGAGAGACGTAACGCCATTGGATTCGCGGATGAGATTGAAATTGAAGAAGATGAAGAGTATCGTGTTCGTTCTGCTTGTGTGACCGCAATCGCTTCGATTCGTGCTCAAGACGGAATGACACCAGATGCTGTTTTGCAGTTTCTAGAAGACGTACTTCTCTCGGGTGATAAAGCCGCTGTTGGCAGTCTACTGCTACCTCATGAAGAAGAACAATTGAAGAAGAAACAAGATCAAGCACTTGATGATGAGGTCCCTCATGGTCGACGGATAATCGATCCAAATGACCAAGAGGATGTAGCCAATTTACCCTATGTTTCATTATCATTGGTAGCTGATGCCTTGCTTGCTCTTTGCTATGTCAATGTCCGTCCACAAAGTGACTTTGATCCTACTGCTGGAAGGCCCGTCAAGGTGGAACATCCTATTCTTCCTTTGATGGAATTGTGCCTTGGATGGCTAGAGTGGGATTTGGAACGTATGCGAATTCGTGCTAAGGCTAACATTAGCTTGACTGGTGTTGGTGATGCTTGCTTTAACACGATTTCGCCATGTGCAATCACGGCATTGTGTCACATGTCAATTCTTAAACAGCGCACAGCAGTTACCGATAAAGGAAGTCATGATGATAACTTTACATCTGGTGCAAAACGGAAACCAGAGAGTCTCGAAATGGACAAAACAGCAACGGCACAGTTCTATATTGATATATTTGATGATGAATTGGTTAAATCGGATGCCATAAAAGCTGCTGCAGCCCAATCAATTGCCTGCATCTGCTGCGCTTCTGATCGAAATGAAGCAGTAAAGAAAGAGCCAATCGGTCTTCTTGTTTCTCTCGAATTTATGTTGGATCGTATTCTTGGTAAGTTGTCGCGCATCATGTGTACCCTTTGAATCTACTCTCCTTGTATCTCATCTTGAATCCTGCCACTTTCTACAGATCCCAAGACTTCTCCTGGTCTTCGTATCACTCTTGCGCTACTTATGATTGATGCATGTACTGGTAAGGTTTGTTCACTACAACGAGTTGGAAGCTTCTCAGGTCAAAATCGACTCTGTACGTCGGGTACAAGATTTATGAATGGTCCACTCGGTGCAAGTTGTGGTGGTGATAATGGAAGTGCAATCCTGCAAACTGTATCAGATGTGACATATCCAGCAGCATCCGCTGTGAATGATGGTGCCCGTCGAGGAATACGATTATTGAAGGACAATGGCAAAGATGGAACATATAGTAGTCAAACGATTGTTAGAGTAGCCAAGTTTGCTACGAAGTTATGGCGAACAATTAATGGTGAAGGAGCATCCCTCGGCAGTCAACCTGGTCGTAATACTGCTGGTATTTGTGCACATGATAATGTTCTAAGATGTACACTGGTTGCTTTATGGCAGTCGATTTGGTCACGTCAATGCTGGCAACTCTTGAAGGCTCAAACACTTCATGCAATGGAAGGTACGCCTCAGTACGATTCCATGGGTCTTGATCAAGTTATGAAAACCACACTGAAAGAGAAGGAGGCTGCTTCTTTAGATGATGATGCATTGAAACCTCTTGCTCAACTAGTAGATGCCGAAATAGATCGGCAAAGATGGAGAGGTGAAATGCCTACCCAGGCATACAGGTATTTCAAGAGCACAGCGGACAATCTTAACCTAACTGAAGTTGGTCAACCTTTACCCATTGTGAAGAAAGATGCTGCTTGGAAAAGTGGGGGTTGGGTAGCAAGTACAGCTCATCAACGTCGAGCTCAAGGCGCTGATGGAGGTTCTGCTGTTACAAAGATTCGTTTGATGGTGAAAAGTAGTAGTGTTGGTGAAACCTCATAAAAGTAGCAATACTAAAAAGGATACCCGGAACACACTACCATAGCTGGATAGCTGTTAAGACTCCTATCAGTAGAAGGAAATGGGTATATATTCGCTTATTATTTAGATAAACTAAGCGCCTCAAAAGCAGAAAGAGATTCATCCCAATTTCGACATACCTCATACACAATTGAAAGAGGCTTGACGTCACCAGAGCCTTGGCTAATATCTTGATCTCCCACTCGGTAATGTGAGTATCGTTGAATTGAATGTAACATATTCGGTAGAATCTCAACAGGGACGTCTTCAAAGTGACCAACATTTGAGAGTTCTCTATTTCTTTTCGAAAGAACAGAGTAGATCTTCTTTTGTCTAACATAATAGGAGGCTAAGTGCACTTGTGATTGTGGATTGTCATTCATCTCACTAGTATCAACTCCTTCAATCGCTTCACTACCATCTGGTGGATACTGTATAGCACATTTATGATTAGAGTCGGCGGCAGCATTCAAACTTGAATCATCAAACTCAACCTTTCGTAATGCTGCCCATCCAACTTTTGTAAAGTTGTTATGAGTCAAATCAAGTTGGCGTAAATATACGTTTTGTTTTAGTGCCTTTGTAATGCTCAGGGCATCATTATCATCAAGTTGATTTCTCTGCAACGATAGAGCCTGTAAAACAGGATTAGTTGCCAAGAAGTCTGAAACTGAAATAAATGTGTCTCCTTTCGTACGAATATCATTGCCATTTATACTGATATTAACCAATTTATTTTTACCTGCATCCATGATTGTTTTGAGCATTTCATATCCATTGATGTCTTCTCCTTTGCATCTGGCAAGCACCAGACTTTCAATGGAAGGGTGTTCTTTCACTATTTCACAGAGTTTATTCAAATCATTATCGCTGTTAATGGAGTTGTCCACAAGAGAGAAGGCATTTAATATGGGATTACTCTTCAGATAATTCAAAGCAAAGTCAATACCACACTGACTTAAGTGATTACCCCTTAGAATAAGCTCCTGAAAATGTGTTGATTTTAGAGCGTTTGATAGAAGATCAATTACTTCGTCTGGTAGATTCATGCCGTATAAATAAAGTTTTGATTCTTCCCTTTGTTTAGATGAATACTTTAGATGATAATGATACTGTTCTAATGCATTTGCAAACTCTTGCCAATGAGGTAGAAATGCTTCATTATATGGAAGATCTGCGACAATGCTAATAAGCCCATCTCCTTGACCAAATCTCATTTCCTCCGTGCACTTTTTGATCTGCTCAAGGAATACTTTAGCTTGGTAACGCGCGTCCACATCTAAGTTATCCCAATATAGTGTGAAGGACGAGGAGCTGAATACTCCCATCCTTGGTTTTGCAATAGTTCCTCGTGATAATTTAGTTTGTCGTCCAATGAATCAAACCTTTTCCTCGTTGTCTGTTTTATTGATGTTTCCATACTATTACATTTCTGTGTCAGTCGGTCGATATCACCTTGCATATTACAAATAACTTTAGATTGAGACTGTATCATTTGCATCATGTTTGTCATGTTACCCATAAGCTCATTCATAGTGGATTTCATCTCTCTCAACTCCTGGTGTACTGAATTATCACTTCCGCCGCCGCCGCCACCGACAGGCGGTATACCGTCACCGCCACTACCTCCTTCTCCTACTCTACGTCTCTTTGTTGTATCGCTACTCATACTACTGCAGACAACAAACACTGTGTTCATTCATATAAGCCTGGTAAAATAGAAATCCTACCCCCCCCCATGGATACCGGTGGCAAGTTTTAAGTGTATTTACACAGTGCATATCAATCTAAAGCTTTTTTAAAGCTCTATTCAACAATGTAATAATGAGTTAATACTTTGGACTTTATCAGCTTTGTTTAAGGGCTCAAAGATAGCATTATGAGTGCTGTTGAGATGTGAGATTATGCACTTTTTTTACATAGGAATTCATATGTTTCTACAGGATACCGAAAGTGGTGTCAAGTTTTGACTATTTCGAGAAAATGGGTCATAAAAAAGTTGCTATATTGGTATCCTTTTGGTATCCAGGGGGGGGGGTAGGATTTCTATTTTACCAGGCTTATCTATGTATCGACGATAGTCTTGGGCTGATATGAACCCTTCTCAATGCTCAGCTACATACAATCTCCCTCTCTCTCTCTATTCTCCTCATTTCTTCGAACAAATTAAAAGCATTACTATCTAGGCGTTGTGGACGAGGTTGCTCATGGCGGCAAACTTGGGGAGGTGATCGATGGGCTGGTCCTACCGGTTATTGTGATTGTAATCGCGGAGGTAACCCTTGGTGGAATGGAAATCATGGTGGAGGAAATGGCGGCCGCGGCGGTGGTGTAACATCCAACTGCTTTGGAGGGAATACCTGTGACATGTCTGGAAAGTCCGCGTTTGTATTGTGTTGTGAACTTCCATTACTTCATTGACTGCTCTTGCAAACCTCATGCACAAACATCATGTTCTAATCACTTCTCTTTCATCTTCATGAACTGTGAAACGCGAATCTTTCAGGATGCACAAACAACTGCAGCTGTTTTGGAGGAGCTACTTGCTCAATGGATGATTGTGAAGAGAACTGTTACTTCTATGGTGGAAGCAGTGGGTCCATGAGGAACTGTGAGAGCGATTGTATTTGTTACGGTGGAAGTGGAGCCAGTGTTGATGCTCCCAATTGCCGACCCTACGCGGAAGAAGAGAAGGACGAGTTCGAGGCATTCATGGCAGCTAACTAGATACTCCGTCTTACAAGTTGTGGTTCTCATTGGTCTTCTATATCTGGTCGTTCTTCTTGGTACTTATTAAGTCAATGAAAGAAGGATTCTTGTCTTATATCCTTAATCTAAGTACCTTAACATTTGCTTGGCATACCCTCTCCCCCTCAAGACTGTCGTCTTCCTCTTCTGTTTTCATTCCCCAACTCATTCTCATTCATCAATATGTATACCGCCACCACGAGTAGAACCAATTACAGTTCTAGCAATCTTCTTCCTCCTTGACTTTATGAAGTTCAAGTACAAATGTGCACAAACTATTTTGCCAAATACAGTCTTGAATGGTACCCGTCCAGCCACTACTCCAGTAGTACTAACATTACCAAATGCAAATGTCCATACTACCTGTAAGGCATCACCTATTAGTAGAATACCAACTATCAACTCCATGACTAGTGATGTGCGCGATACCAACTTTGACAAGTGGCGTTGTCGTTGGAAGGAATCGGCTTTACGCCACTTGTCTGATGATAGTAGTATAGACATGAAGGCATCCAATGTTGCTCGACATGTTGTTAACATTCCCGAGAAGAGTTTGCCGGTCATGCCTTCTGATGATTTGATGGCCAATGTAAGTACATCGGAAAAGACCCATATGATTGATATAATCTCACGAAGTAGTATGGGTCCCAGGATGAGTAATGGAATCACAGCTCCTCCATTCGATAGAAACCACGGCGGTGGTTGTTGTGATAGTGTATCTAACAACTGAGCAACTGTAGTAGAATCATCAGTCGTAGCTGCCGAAGCTGCACTTTCATTCATAATCGATATGACACTCTTCTTCAACGCTGCAGCATACTCGCTCATCTTACCCCCACCACTTCCGCCACCAAACATTCCCATCCACACCACTAACAATGCAGTATAGAATAGATATTGTCCAATGGGTTCAGAGGCAGTTAATTCTAAATATTGTCTGACATTCCGTACACCGAGTTGGGGTATACTAGATGCACTTAAAAGTATAGCACCCACCATTCCTGTCATGTATTTTGCCATTGCAACTAGTAAAGTTTGTTGCATTAGTTGATACTTTGTTGTTGCCAGTAAAATCTTCCGTGATAATATCTTTGCATTAATATTCTTCCCCATGTTTGTAGATGTAGGGAAAGAAGGTAACACTAAACATGCCATACCCAACACTGATGTTAATATACTTAACAAACATGATATTATGTGTGTACCGCCATTTGTCTTTAAGAAGTAATTACCAAGAACTACCGATAAACTTGGTTGTTCATACTCTTCTTCGTTACTATCATACTGTTGTCTTTTTCTTCTCCTTATAGTATCATCAACAGAATTACGAAAACTATATTGATAATATGCCACTGAGTCTAAATTTTTAGTACCATCTTGATTATAAACAGCTTCATATGTACTATCAATATCTGTACCTGATGTGCCTAATGATAATCCTAACGATAATAATGCTATATCAAATGTATGTTCTGTGTATGATGGTAGTTGCTTATTGGTATTGTGAGGTTTGTTGGAGGTTTTTGAACTTGTCTCTTCTGATGTTGTAGGTTTAGTTTGTTGTTTGGTATCCTTTATGATAATGTTGTCTTTATCATCACTATCCTCTTTTGCGGATGGAGCTGATGACTTTTTACTTGACTTGCCTTTCCTCTTTTTACTCTTCACAACATCAACTTCTTTTGTACCACCACCTCGAAGCTGTTCTATGATTGAGGTTGTTGATGATGATGGCAAGTAACTTTTTTGCAATCTATTTCTTGTGTATATTCTCGACGATGAAACTGCGGGTCTCACTGCTGCTGATGATAATGTAGACAGTGATAATACTACTAATGATGATACTATTCTACTCCTTCTTAAGAGATATATGGTTTAGAAGATAACATAGGTATTTACTGCCTATCCTTACTTGTTGTGCTCACATACATGCATCAAGCATTAGTATGCGGTATCCTTTATCCTTTGATTAATTTGCATACTCAATATGTAACCATTAATGGTGGACATATACACCATTAAAAGAATGTTATTTGTATTGCAGACAGTGTATATTAATACGTCGACGACATTTGGTCTCTCTATGTCTTCTTTTTAATAACATATTCTCATTTGGTAGTGGCCCCGTGTCAGTAGAGGCCACAAATCACTCAAGTTGTCAAGTTGTCAATGGCTGCCTCAACTTTATTTGACGGCTTTCCTTCAAAGTTATATGATAATGCTACGACTATACCATCATCATATACCGCTGCGGCAGCGGTGGTGGGAGACGGCGATTGGTATTACTTGCAAACGAACTGCTGCAGTCTCAATCTCAACCCTTTGTGCACATGATGTGTCTTTGGTACAATCATCCTGCCATTCTAAGAGGCGGCTTTATCCTATAACTTCATACCAATATAATTTACTCGGTAGTGGTATTAATAGTTGGGGCGACTATTGTAACAACTTGATACAATCACAAAAGAGATACCTTTCCACCATATCAAGACAACAACAAAAACGTATCCCAAGAATGTCTGAAATGAGATCATTAGAAGAAGCACTTACTACAACATATGATAATTTAGACAGATTATCACCCCGTGACGTATCAGCATTTTGGGCAGTGGTGCCGAAATTTCTTGGGGGTAGAGGACTGACAAGGACTAATCAACAACAACAGCAGCATATGTTTCATCAGTTTGATAAGATATCAACTGCAAGTATACAAGATATCGATCAATATGGTTATAGAGAGCTAGCAACACTGGCTATTAGTTTGGCAAAGATTATTGATAAGATTAGTAAGAGAAAGAGACCTACCAAAGGCAGTTCACATCAAATACTACAAGAGATTCTCATTGGCAATGAGTCGAAGATTAAACAATATATATTTAGAGAACTTGCAAGCTCATCAGTACCAAGACTTCATGAGTTTGATGCGCGCCATCTATCCAATTTCATTTATGCGTTTGGTCTAGTAGAAGAAGTTGTACTTGTCGAAGATGGTAGTACCTTCTTTGATATGCTTGCAAAAGTAGCCATTCCTAACTTGGATAAGTTCAATGGACAAGGTCTGTCCAATATGCTTTGGTCGTATGCAAATGCGGAGGTACCAAACTCCCAACTGTTTGAGAAAGCAGGTGATGCTATCCTTGAACTTGATAACTTGCATGAATTCTGGCCGCAAGCTCTATCCAACATTGCATGGGCATATGCTACTGCTGGAGAGCAACATCCACAGCTATTCGAGAAAGTTGCTGGTCATATTGTACAACTTGATTGATAACTTGAGACATTTCAATGGACAAGATTGTTCTAATACAGTATGGGCATTTGCAACTGCTGGAGAGTCTCATCCTCAGCTCTTCAAGAAGACAGCTGACCACATTATTGAACTTGACAACTTAAAATCATTCAATGGACAGGATTGTTCCAATACAGTCTGGGCATTTGCAAAAGCAGGAGAGTCAAATCCTCAACTGTTTACGATAACAAACTGGCAGATGAAGCAATCAAACGGCAACATGAATTCATACCCCAAGATATTTCCAAGAATGACTGAAATGAGATCATTAGAAGAAGCACTTACTGCAACATATGATAATTTAGATAGACTATCACCCCGTGATGTATCAGCATTTTGGGCAGTGGTGCCGAAATTTCTTGGGGGTAGAGGACTGACAAGGACTAATCAACAACAACAGCAGCATATGTTTCATCAGTTTGATAAGATATCAACTGCAAGTATACAAGATATCGATCAATATGGTTATAGAGAGCTAGCAACACTGGCTATTAGTTTGGCAAAGATTATTGATAAGATTAGTAAGAGAAAGAGACCTACCAAAGGCAGTTCACATCAAATACTACAAGAGATTCTCATTGGCAATGAGTCGAAGATTAAACAATATATATTTAGAGAACTTGCAAGCTCATCAGTACCAAGACTTCATGAGTTTGATGCGCGCCATCTATCCAATTTCATTTATGCGTTTGGTCTAGTAGAAGAAGTTGTACTTGTCGAAGATGGTAGTACCTTCTTTGATATGCTTGCAAAAGTAGCCATTCCTAACTTGGATAAGTTCAATGGACAAGGTCTGTCCAATATGCTTTGGTCGTATGCAAATGCGGAGGTACCAAACTCCCAACTGTTTGAGAAAGCAGGTGATGCTATCCTTGAACTTGATAACTTGCATGAATTCTGGCCGCAAGCTCTATCCAACATTGCATGGGCATATGCTACTGCTGGAGAGCAACATCCACAGCTATTCGAGAAAGTTGCTGGTCATATTGTACAACTTGATTGATAACTTGAGACATTTCAATGGACAAGATTGTTCTAATACAGTATGGGCATTTGCAACTGCTGGAGAGTCTCATCCTCAGCTCTTCAAGAAGACAGCTGACCACATTATTGAACTTGACAACTTAAAATCATTCAATGGACAGGATTGTTCCAATACAGTCTGGGCATTTGCAAAAGCAGGAGAGTCAAATCCTCAACTGTTTAACAAACTGGCAGATGAAGCAATCAAACGGCAACATGAATTCATACCCCAAGATATTTCCAACTTTTTATGGGCATATGCTACAAATGGCCAAGTCAACAAGCATCTATTCTCATCACTAGTACCATCAATCAAGGCAAACTTGGATACATACAACGCTCAAAACTTAGCAAATGTTGCATGGGCATATTCGGTGGCAAATGTTGATGCACCATCTGTTTTCAGTGAAGAGTTTATCAATACCTGCTTGAAGAAGGAGAATGACTTCATATTGGAAGAATTACGCCAGCTTCACCAATGGCAATTGTGGCAAGATGAGATCAAGTCTGACGTTAGTTTGCCTTTATCACTTCAGAAGAAGTGCCACGAAGCATTCACCTCTCGAGTACCAAGGCAATCAAAGTTACAAGATGATGTCGTATCCAGCTTATCATCAATGGGTCTACAACCACAAGAAGAAGTACTATTAGAGAGTGGGTATAGAATAGATGCAGTAGTAGAAGTGAATGGAAATCAAATAGCCATTGAGGTTGATGGTCCGTCTCACTATATTGGTGGAAGTAGAGAATAACAAGAGTCTATAATTCTAGATCATTCTAAACAGTATCGTACATTTTGATTGTTTCCTCTGCATGATGTCTCCACTCCTCACCAACACTAGGATTGAACTGTAATGACATTGCAAGGCCTCTTAGTAGTAGAGCTGTTCTATACACCATGCTGAGTTCATTTGGAAAGTACAGGACACGGTCTTCTTTATGCAACTCTTTATGCCACTCATGATCTAAGTGTTTTGACTCGAATGATCCGAACATGAGTCTTCCAAAGTCAGCCAAGAACCTAGTACTATCGGTCTTTGTCTTGATGCCCAGGTCACGAAACCGATCAGCGATTACTTGATCTGATTCTTTATCTGCAATACTCAATATTAGCTTTGCCACTTTAACTCGTTCCTCGGGGTTGAGTGTCTTTACTTGACCATAATCTGCCAATTCTGGGTAGTTGAGATGGATTCTTAGCATCTGGAACAACAAGAATGTTACCTGGATGAGGATCTGCGTCTGTTGAGAAAGAGTTTAGTCAGATGTTCAATGAGGCAACAAAATAAAAGGGATACACACATAATACTTACTAAACAGGCCCTGATTGAGTATTTGATATCCGTGTACATCCAACAAGGTGGTTATTGCATCCTTTGTCCAGCCAAGTCTTTCTGCTTGCTGCAAGGCATTTTGATGCCCATCTGCCCAATTTTTCATGTTTGTTGGTACTATTGGAAGTATTGATACAATCTGAATACTCTTGACAGTCGCAGCAGTTGACCAGAGGATGATACGCCGAGCAAATCTTGCAAGGGAGAACATTGAGTCAACAGATACCAAGTTAGTTGCAATGCGCGATAATCTGATCTTCCAAGATGGTGGTACATCATCTGGAGACAAGGCTAGCTCATCTCCTATATCAACAGAACCGGTCGTCTCTTCGGCTTCTTTAACAATCTCTCTTATCCCTCGTTTTGTATCAATACCAAGTTGTGTCAACTGTCGTTTTGCCTCTTCTTCGAATTTCTCCCCAGGTAAATAAGTCATGGTAATAACTTGATTGGTACAAAGATCATCAAACACTCGAGGTATTAGAACCCCTCCTTTGATATATGGCGCACTGGGATCAAGGGAACTTTGATACACTGCCTTTAAATTTTCCTTCTCTCGTTTGTAATCGAGTTCAGCCATGAATTGTCTAGCAAACTCTTCATAGCTTAGAGTTGCAGCTGATTCATCTACTACTCCAAAGTATACACAGAGTTGTAGAAATTGTCCGACACATTCAATATCAGCAGGGACTTGCCATTTGGCGTTAGGGTATTGGACCTTTATTATTACCTCTTCGTTTGTTTCTTTCAGTGTTGCTTTATGTGCTTGGCCAATACTTGCAGCTCCGCAAGGAATCTCATCTATAATACTATTATTAATACTATTATTGATACTATTATATTCCTCCTTGAGGAGATATCATATGGTTTAGAAGACAACATATTTCAGCCGTCTCTCTCTTTTAAGTGTTGTAGATAGTGTTGTGTGGTTGGCTGGGGAGAGTTTTGGTGTTTGGTATCCTTTGCAAACGCCTGTAAGAGTACAAGATTAAGTAGTGGAATAGAATCATTCAAAACATACCATAGGTTTGCAAGCAGATTAATAATACGATGCGACATTTGGCCTATATCTTCTTCGATATGAGTTGTTGGTGGTCCGGTGTCGAGATTAGAAAGTGATAAGTGGTACCAAAACAAGTCACTTATTTTATGGGTTTATTGTCTAAGATTGTCTACACTCTCTGTAACTGTGGTTTATGGTCCTTTTTGGCACTTTGTCTTCTTCCTATTACATTTACCACTGCAACATTCCTGCTTACAATTGCCTTTGATGTCTAGTTTAGCATTCGGCTTTTTGCAATTTACATTTACGGGCTTAGGCTATGATGAGAAAGAGAAGAAATGTTGATGAGACAAGATTGTATAATATGAAGACAATATCCAAAAATGTGTAATTCAGGAGCAAGCTCACCTTGGTTGGGGCCGATGTTGGTGATGTAGTTGGTGATGTAGTTGGTGGACTTGTGATATCTTCAGCCTTTGGCTGAGATGATGAGCTTGGTTGGGAGGAGGGTAGGGTCGTTAAGGATGGCTGAGGCGATGATGTTGGTGGTTGGGTAGCATCTTTCGTCTCGGCATCTGATTCCCAAGGTTTTGTAACCTCCTCCTTTGCAATCTTTGCACTTTTACTACTTGGACTTGGACTTGGAGCAACTGTTGGAGGAGCTGTTTGAAGAGGTGAATCCGGAGGAGCTTGTGGCAACTGAAGTCCGTTTTTCCAAACACATGTCTGCTTGGCTGCTTCATAGAGGACTTCTGACTGTGCAACACTATTATTTACAGCAGAAATGGCATAGTAATAGCTCTCCGTACCTTTCACATATGGAACTGTCTTGGAGAACTTCTCGCAGCCATGATCTTGAGGTTTACAGCTCGGAATGACCACAACTCTACATGTATCACTACCAATGTTGCCAGCAGAATCAGTTGCAGTGACTTTAATGTCATAGTATCTTGTCTTCAAGTCTCCCATAGATAAATCTGTTTCACAAAGTACATCTGTACTTTTGCTTCCACAGCTTGGTACAAGAAGAGCAAGAAGCAATTGAGTGAGCAAACTAGCTGGCATTGTCACGGCAGCAAACAAACTTATCACTCTTACCTTGATGGATCATATAAAACCTTAACTTGTTGATCGAAGCCAGTCCTCTTTCTTTTAAATAGCTGAGCAACTGTATTCTGCTGGATCTCATTACTCTCAACAATAACATCAATGTCAACATCTGCTTCGCAGTTTTCCTGCAAAGAGAAAGGATTAAACGAGTCAGGTCGGAGTTATAAACGAGATGAAATTGAGATCAATGCCTACTTACCTGCACAGTATAGAAGAATCGAGCGTCTTGTTTTTGTGATTCGCTGCCATCATTCTTTAGCATGTAATGATAGAGAGTTTTATCATCAACCACATTAATACTGTTGGCGTCTGGGAAGAAGCTACACGTTATGTTGGGAGCTACTTCATCAAGCTGTACAGTGACCTCTCGTGAAGCCCCGGGTAGAGGGTTTGTGAATGTAAGGTTGAATGGACCAATAGTGGTGTTGGAACCATCTAGGCCATTACATTCAGGATAATCTTGAAATGGTGTAAGGGTATAAACTGTATTCTGGCATTGACCACGCTCATAATCAATCGTCACATTGAGCTTGGAACTTGGGGCACAGTCATCGGCCGCAGGGAACTCGTATTCGAGGAAGTTCAACACTTGTTTCTGATTCTTGAACCATTTGTCAGTGTAACAGAGCTTGCTAGTATCATCATCGTCACATCTAAATATCTTGGCATCACGAAGAAGAATGTTTGGTGGGGAACGATCCTCACAATTATCATCCTCCCCATCCCCATCTGAGTCTAAATCGTCACAGCCAGCTAAAAGAAGATGAGATATTTGACAAGAGAAGGTTGAGAACACATGATATGTAACAAATATCAGAAACAAAGTACCTATTACCTGTGACCAGACCTGAAATGTATGGGTAGTTGTAGGAACGATCACAAAGTCTTGTAGGATCCTGACATGAAACTTTACTGCATGGAGCGGGTAGAAACCCCTGGGATGTATTAATACAGTCGACTAATTGTAACCGCCTTCCTTGGTCGTCACGCTCTTCCGACTCTAAACTGTCCTGTACATCCCCAAGCATTGTCTTGAGCTGTTGTGTGGCTGCAAAGGTCTATCAAGGGATGAGAAGTCATCCATCTACATCTTGATGTATAATAAAACAAAACTTACCGTAATTCCATTCCGAGCGATTGTAATGACATTATCATAAATGGCATCTTGGCGTAGCGTATCGTATTTAGTTGCTTTCACACAAAGTTCATCATATACTCTTTCGTATATGTCCACCAATATCTCAATTGCAAAAAGCAAAACTCCTATCGTTATTTGTAAGAGAGTCGGTAAGAGTTTACAAAGTTTTTCTGGTGCATCCGAACAAACGGGGAATGGAATAGAAGGAATACTTTCACATATCTTCCCAGCGTATTCTACTTGTTTGAGAAATCTGTTGGCTATTTGAACCGCCTTTCTATAACCGAAAATAAGTGACCTGAGTAATTTATTTTGATCTTTACTGCATGGATCCACCGCATCTAATGAGGAGCTGCAGTGTGAGAAAGTTTCAAGAACAAATAAATTAATGACAGCGACTATAAAAGACTCACCTGCACCTGCAGCTGTATCGATTGGTGCCTGTATGATATTACTAATAGCAAGCTGAACATCAGCATTAACATTACCAATGGCTCCGGGCACCCCAGTTACAAGCCCGTCCAAGTTTGAAAAGTCAGTAAGACACTGCAAAGAGGTTATGATGATCAGAAGATGAGAGTCATGTAATATCAAAGACCACAACAAAGAGCTTACCTTCAGATCTTTTACTTCCTCACATATCCTATCATCATCCGGATAATCTCGATCGTATTCAAAGTACTCTCGTAGATCACCACACTTGGTTGGATTGTTGGCAAAGTCCTGAACTGTTTCCCCTTCCTGTGGTTGTGGGGCATCATTCAGATATTGCAAGAATGCTGGCCTCGTCTTATCTGCTTCTATTTCCTCTATCTCATTTTGGATACATTCCACTAACTCTACACAGCTGCGAGGGATTGGACACCATTGTCCATAGAAGATATCTGTAGTAGCAAGGGGGTAAAATGGCTGTCAGGAAGTTGTGCACATCCTAGACACACATCACAAGAGAAACTTACCACATGCGGCTTGATTGAATCCTGCCGTTACTGGGCCAAGATTGTTACAATCTCCAGTACCCTTTTGAACGACCACAACTGAACCTGACGATGCATCGGACCTGTCGTTGGGAACATATTTTTGACATGCATACTACAAAAGGAACACAATATAGAAGAGTTTAGAAGGTAAGAATAGGCCAAGCTTGAATCTCACCAGAGCTTACTCACCGTCTCTCCCCAGTCTTGGGCTTCATAAGGAGCATCAAGACAACAGAAACCTGGAGTATCTTCCACGGTTTGACTTTCAAGTCCCCTAGAATAGGAACAAACCTGCCCAATAGTTGTCTTATTTCCAAATAAGAGTGCAATAGATTCATCAAAAAAGGTACTGCTAGTAATGTTTTGATTCGACAAGCCTTCTTGTAGAGTCATAAGGTTTGCCAATTGATTTTCACAATAAGGGTCATAGCAGTAGTTCGTATCTCCTTTAGCTGACCCTCCACAACCAGGTGGGTTGGGGGAATCATCCTCAGGTCGTTGGTAACATTCAAGTTTACCAGCGCAATCACTGTCCTCATTACAATCTGAAGTTGTAGAAGGGTGATGAGATATGAGCAGGTAGATGAGCATATGATATGTCACAGAGAAGTATAGAACTTACTACCCTCACATATTCCTAAATCTGACTCCCCATCACGGTCTTTGTTCAATTGTGTTGATTTGTCATCTATACATTTTTGGTACAAGTCGATTTGCTCGTCAATAGAGTTGTAAACAAATGCTTCGATAAATAGTCCCCTGAGATCATCACTGAATACCAATGAGCCTTCTTTACAATCTGAACGACCAGACTCACAAACTTCAATACCACTACTATTACCAAATGAAGTATAGTCAAACAATTGATCAAGATACTGTCCCAAGATTTGTCCATGTTCATCCGTTGCAGTATTAAGAATGTCCAGTGGTAAGGAGAATTGACCATCTGGGCTGCCACTATTTGGGGCGTAAGGATTCTTCCCATCTTTGTTACCTTTGAAGATAGTATTGTTCGGAGCCAATTCGGTAACAAAAACATTCTGCAAAGGAGACCATATTGATGTTGAGTAAGGTAAGGGCATGACCATGAGCAATATATCCAGTACAAAACTTTGACTTACCGAACAGTTCATGAATTCCTCAAACACATCAACAGCGAAATTTGCGGCAGTTTCGTCTGTTACAGTAATTGCTACA
>Ga0214478_100072_pt1 | contig 47025 bp, 34 predicted proteins | sample M1_20Mar14CPVII9_2_FD_178001 | JGI IMG/M metagenome (GOLD analysis project Ga0214478, IMG submission 178001) | Marine eukaryotic communities from Monterey Bay, California, United States - M1_20Mar14CPVII9sort6BwellD7 | ecosystem: Environmental > Aquatic > Marine > Unclassified | place: USA... | reverse complement strand
TCATCCAGTGCTTCAATGCCCTATCCATATTGCCTGCCCGCCACTCACTGCAACCTAGATTAGTCCTCGCATATGTATCTCCTCCCATAGCTGCTAGCTCATAGTAATGAATACCCTTCTTTTCATCTAATTCCACTCCTCTACCATTCATAAAAGCATGAGCAATCCCAAAATATGCTTCAGCACTTCCAAGTTCTGCTGCTCGATGAAATAGTTCTAATGCCTTGTCATAGTTTTGAGGTAATCCAAACTGACCTAGTGAATAATAATTTCCCAAACAGGTGATTGCCAGCGCATCATTTAAATCCACGCGTTTCTTGTATTGTTTGATGTACTCTTCGTCCGTACCTGGGGGTGGAGTTCTACAGAAAGGACATATATCATGCTCTTTTTTAGTAGCCCTTGATTGAACTGCAAAGATGCATCCAGTACATATTAATTTTCCACAACAGTTCATATACGTCCTCCCAGTATGAAGTAATGGCAATCGTAGGAAGCAGATCGGACAATCTTCGAATTGTGGTGGAGGTTGTTTGAATAACTTTTCATCATGTAACTCTGTTACTCGCCTCTCACACGCCTTCTTATGTTTGTTCCGGTGTTTCTTCTTACATGCGGCATTGCAATACATAACCATCTTGCACTTATTGCAACTGTTTGTAACATCACTACCTTCCTTACCGCAATTAGCACATGTATTTGTTGTATCTGATGTGTTCATAATGTATGTTTTTGCAATTGATATAACTATTCTCTCTTCACCTACTAAACATTGGTTGAATGATGCTACTAGATAAATGATATAATACTACTAGATATATAATATCACCGGCGGTTGGTACCGTGTTACTGACAAGGAGACAGGAGATAAGAAGAGATCTATATTCCTCGAAAACTCAAAAATTATGTTCTAACTTTCGGGCGTCACTGCTCACTCAATATTGTCGCTGATATAACCAAACCAATACTAATCGATAGAACGTTAACTAAACTGATATATTGTCTATACTTTCTATACCAACCCTCTTATTGTGTATGATATGGTTGGTTTACCAACTATTTACTATTGTCTTCTCTTTTCTCTATGTATTATTCCCTGAAAATAGTGAGACAAACTCTCTCACTTTTCAGTGGATACAAAATAACGTGTATATATCCAATATACTAACGTTTTGTCCCAGAAGCGTATCCAAGGATACGGTATCTTTCTTCTCAATTCTCAATAATCAATAATCAACACTCAAACTAGAAGGTAACTTTTACCACGTCTAAATCAACAATTATACAATATAGACGAGTAGGAGTATAATCAATATAATACTACGATAGTGCTATTGCAACCGTACTACGCTTGTTAGTGGTAGACTGATTTAAAACTTTATTAACTACACTTTTCATAAGTAGCAAAAATAGCACGCATTGTTGGACACACTTCATATAATCGTTATAGTTATGTATCATCCACCAATGTGCCAAACAACGGTACTTGGTAGATTGATCCTTTAGTGATGATGTTGTACGCGTATAGTTATTAACATACCCTTCTCTATCGTATAATAAACAAAAAATCTCTACTAAAAATCAACCTCAGTTATTAGTTGTTACTTTTAATAGCAGTATGTTTTAGTTGGTATTATACTTTAGTTATAGTATTTGTTAATAGTATTAAATATTAGATGATAATAAGTTTGTTATTAGTTAAATGGTACACGTTATTTGATGGTATAATACGTGTTAGTTTTGGCAAAGTAGTGATCCGTATATCGTTAGTCATGGTCATTCACTAATAAAACACTGGCTGGTATTGATACGATTGGGGTAAACGTAGCATTACATACCTACACAAATAAAAGCAAGCAAGACAACAGCGTATGCTATTGGATACTTTAATTCGTTGTTATACTCAATTTACACTTTGCAGCGCCACTGCTCACTCAATATTATCACTGATAATACCAAGCTACTACTAATCGATAGACCGTTAACAAAACTGATATATTGCGTATACTTTCTATACCAAACCTCTTATTGTGTATGATATGGTTGGTTTACCAAATACTAACATATTGTCTTGATTCTCCTGACTTTTTATGAGAGTGTGAGTGGTATCCTAAAGGATACTAACCCTAAATAGCCTAAATCAAATCCAAGAATTGTTACTAGTAATCATATAGCTGTATAAGATCATCAAAAGGCACCGCCAGTACAACCGATATATTGCATTTTAATGCTCTTTCGATTAATGGTTCCTTGGTGGTGTATAAGTTTATACTTTTTGCAATACAAAGCAACAAAGTGCACTCTTCTTAAGTACCAAAAAAATAACATCTTGTATTATCCAATCATATATTGCTACTCGAACCAACTGCTTTATACTGATCAATCAGTGGTGATATCTTATTGGATAGTGTGCATATCATAGGTGATACCCATCAGCATACGAGTGTCAAAGGCGAGTGTGATATAGAAGAACAGTTTGCACATATCAAATTGCAATACAATAATATAGATAATACACATATCGATATGGTTCGAAAGAATAAGGGAAAGAAAAAGAAGAGCGGCGGCGGCAGAACTAAAGCTCCTACACTTAATAATGATGATAGTAGTCTAATTCGTATCACGAACGTCTGGCCACGGCTTGATGAGATTGGTCGTTGGACATGCACAAATTGCAAATCCTTAAATTCTATGATTACTGGTGCAGAACCGGGAGGTTGTTACGATTGCGGGCATAGTGAATTGGATGAGAAGTTTGCTGTACTAATTATACCAATATTAGTAAAGTTACATGATGCTGGTTTGGCCAATCGGATAAATCTTCGTCTTCGGTCAACTTGGAAACTTGAAGTTGTACAAGATGCACAAGAAGTTTTACATGCATCTCATTTGGATTATGATGTTTCAATAGACAATCAATTCCGACAATTGCACCTACTTATTAAAGTACGATCATTGATATATGAATATGAAGAAGATTCAGGGTTAGACGAGCCTGAGCGAGTGGCACTGGCAGTAGAGATGATAATGGTTTGTCAAAATGAAGAATACATGGAAGAGATAAGGAAAACTACAGAATTTCATACGCTTGTCGATTGCATACAACATTATCAGAATCAGATGAGCGAGGTTGAATCAAGTATTAGTAGTAAGGATGATGATGAAGTTAGCCATATCACCGATGATGAGAAGTTGGGTAGTAATACAGAGGAGAATACAAAACAGCAACCTGTTATCCAATCCCCACAAAACGAGAAGGATATAGATACGAGGCTCATTAATCACTATATTGATCCTCTATTAAATGAAATTAAAGAAGTCGTCATATTGAAGTCAACGGATACTCTAACAAATGAAGCGGGGATATTGTTAGTAAGGGATAAACTCGAATCCGATGACATTACTTTCAATCCACGTACCGTTATTCAAGCTCAACTTCAATATGTTCAACTTACAAACGATCATTCATTGGATAATTACTTCGGCTCGTTACGTGAATTGGTTAATGTGCGGTCTATATTAAAGAGCGATGGGATACAAATGGCAGCTGCAAAGCTTGAGGAGGCATCTCATAAGCAACATATGAGAGAGATTATTAGTGATAAGTCACCCTTCCAATCACTTCTGAGTGATATGTCAGGGCTTGTAATTGAAGACAATATAATCAACAATAGCAATAGTTGGCAGAGTCATAATGATATGCATCACCGTAGAGAGATGATTCATAATATTCTTATAAATTTGAGGGAGAGGAAGTTGAAAGCTCCACAAGAATTTCTGATGAAGGAGCTCCCCCAAATGGCCAAGCGATTAGAATCGTTGCTTTATCTATCAGATCCTTCCCTTGAGGCCTATTTGGATACAACGACCCTCGATGCACGTCTCAATGAAACTGATATTAGGACTGAATCTAACTCTGATGGAATTACATTATCTTATTCTGGGGAGGTTAAGTCCGATGTCCCTCGTGTGTCGTCACAGAGTACTGTGGGACAGCAGGCAGAGGATCAGCGTCATGGTCAACAGTCACTGAAAGATGCACATGGTAGTGATCATGGGCACGGGCAGCAGGCTAAATTAACATTGGAGACACTTGCTTTAGCCAAAACACCCGATGCTCGAAAGAAAATGATTGGTCAGCGTCTCTTCCCACTTATCTTAAAAACTCATGAATTGGATTTGGCTTGCAAGATTGCTGACAAGTTGTTAGAGTCAGATAATTATGAGTTCTTGTTGCACTTGCTCGAAAGTCCTGAGGCACTCTCTTCTAGCATCCAAGAAATTCTTCATTTGTTGGAACCTGATTCCGATATTGAGACTGAATCTGATTCTGATATGGAAGATACAGAATCTGATTCTGACGAGGAAGATACAGATGGTAATGAAGAAGGCCAAGAACAGCAGAAGAAGAAGTTTCACTTGACTGATGAGATGAAAGTTGCCTTACGGGAGGCTTGTTTTTCGGCTATCCGTCATCCACAGGGTACAGTCGATCCGGAACTTCTGCAAAAATGTATTGCAGAGGGATTGCCCGAAAAGGCTGTTTTGAATGCGGCAGTGGTAGCACGGCAAAGGCAAAGAGATGCACAGAAAAGAGGTCAAACTCTAGATGCCACCGCACGTATCAACAACACAAATAACAATACTGATGGCGATGATATAAACCAAAATTATCGGTAGCACGAGAAATTTCCATCACAACTGATTCTGGCGACTCGGCCACTTTCTCCGCTAGTCTTACCGATACTATTCAAAGCCTCAAAGATAAGGCATATGAAAAATGGGGCATCTTTCCTTCTCTTCAACGTCTAGCCTTTAATACAAATACAGATCTTAAGAATGAATGTACATTATATGACTATAATATCCAAAATGGGGATAGGTTACAACTTTTTAAACGTACGGCACCAAAATTAGAACAACAGATGCAAATCATTATTAAAAGGATGAACGGTAGTACAACAACAATCAGTATGAATCCATCTGATACTATTCACTCGGTAAAAACAAAGGTTTATGATGTGCTAGGAATTCCTCCTCGTGAACAGCGTTTTATGTTTGCTGGGGTACAACTTACAAATGATGACAGAACCTTATCAAGTTATGGTAGTATCAAAGAAGGAAGTATTTTACATTTAGTTCAACGAACTCGCTCCAATGAATCAAACCCCAATACGATCAGTATTAAAGCGGCAAGAGCTGCTATTGAAGAAATAGATCCATCTGATTGTATCCGTTACATCAAAACAAAGATCAACGAGGCGTTGGGGTATTCTATTGATGCACAACGTTTATTGTTTGGTAGTGTTGAGCTTAAAGATGGATACACTGTGTCCGATTATAACATTAAAGATGGTGACGAGGTAGTTGTTGAGGGTCAAGTTGACATCATATTCAAAGATGAAGACACAGGAGAAGAACAATTAGTAACAACCGACTTGGATAAGGCTTTTGCTACAGTCTATTCGGAATACTGTCAAAACAAAAGCATCAATATGAGTCATTATCACTTTAACGTTAACAGCAAAGCCAGAAGCCATGACAGAGGCAAACTCTATGCTAGAAAAAGCAGTGTTGGAAGTACAGGATTCGAGAAACTAGAGATATCAGTGAAGAAAGTTGCTAAGATTGGTATTAAGGTAAAAGATGAGCATGGTAGAATCCATGGATATCATGTCAAATCTGGAGCGATGATTTGCGTGATAATGAGGGAATTCTCTAAGAGTACATGTATACCATTGAATGAATTGTGGCTCACGCTTGACAATGGTGAAGAGATCCTAACTGATAGTAATGATACCATTCAGACACTTGGCATAGAAGACGGTTCCACATTATATGTGGCAAGGAAGACAATCGGTACTGACTTGACAAAGGGCTCGATTGAAATGATGTATGGCATGAAAGGAACAGAGGAACATCCACCATTCAAACCCCATTTACAAATCATGGATGTCATTGATTATCATGAAGACCATTGGAAGGTTAGTATTGACAAAACTCTTTTTCATTCTTCAATTCAACACACATATGCTCATCTTCATCAATTCTTTTCTAGTTTATGTTATCAGATGGGACACACTGCTTCTATGGCAATTGTGATCCTAAACTAAATGCTCTGTTTCGAAATGAGCTTGCTATTGGTGATGTCATTCGAGTGGATAATTTCCTTATTCAAGACTGTGACTTAAGAGGGAAGAAATTCTATCTCTCTGGTGCCACCAAGGTATCCAAAGAAGCTCAAGCTTTATGCCGGCCAACAAAGAATATACAGCCTGTGGTCAAGCTTCATTGGCCAGTATCATGCCATTGTTGTGACAGATATGCAAAGTCTGATGGCCTGAAGAGGTATTCATCATGTAAAGGATGTTCTTTCATCGCGTAAGTACAATATGAGTTTGCGTCTGATGCATCTGATCATCTATACTTCCTCACTTCTCGCTGTCTTTTCAATATTGTGTAGCTATTGCTCAAAAGAATGTCACATAGAAGCTTGGGAAAGAAGTCATAAGCAGAACTGTCACTTTTATAAAGACTACTTAACTTTTGCAAAGAAGGAGAAGAACGCTATTTGCATAAATAAGGTTATCAACTTCTGGCTAGCTCAAGAACAGCTTGAGGAAAAGCCTCTTCGAAGGGATAATGCTGCCAGGATTTGTAACACGCTTCTCTGCTTTGCTTATCAAAATAGGCAAATTATGGGCCATACCAAGATGCTCAAATTTCATATATTGAATGCTGCTCTCTTGAGGCAGAGCTGTAATTCCTCGGTGAGAGACATTGCTGACTCTCTTTCCAGAACTAGCAAATCTTACGACGGAACAAACATAGACAAGCTGGATTTGACGATCTTAAACTCCTTGCCTTATTTAAAGGCCGGTTTCATTGCTGTAGATACAAATGCTGCTATTGATCAGTACCTCAAAGACAACCATGCGGATGATACAACCATTAATGACTGGATAGTTGTAGAGGGTCAAGTTATGGTAGAGTTCTTAGTGGATGGGGAGTTTGTGTACGCACATCATATTGAAATTTCATCAGACCTTGGCAAAGTAATCAGGTCTAAATTTCGACCAAGTATCTTGTGGAGATTCACATACTGGGGAGATTCTGATGAGTATGAGACGTTACTGAACCCATCAAGAAAGATAATTCCGTACGAACTCGATATGATCAGTCGGGGGCAGTACACCTTCGAAGTATCAAAATTGACAGATGAAGAGGTCAAGGCCCAGAATTGTATTGCTAGTTTCATGTTGAGATGCCACATTCAGAAACAAGTCAAGGTAATCCTTGCCCGTAATATTATATCGGACTTTGTGTGGAGATGCAATGAGAAGCAGAAGGCTAGAGATGTCATCTCGACCTTTATTTGGAAGTATCATCAACAGCGGAAGGCTCGGAGGCTAATCGGTAACTTGATCTGGAGTAAGATTGCATTACAAAGACACAGGAGAAGTAGAGGTTGGGCAATATCAATCCAGAAGGTTGTCCGTGGTGTGATAGCTCGAGGAACATACCTCGAATCACTACAACCTCGACTTGATGCCGTACGTCACTTCTACGCTGTTTGGAAGAAGACGATTGAGCAAGTGCCTTGTTCAGTACCATCCTTGACAGGCTGGGGTTTGGTAAGAGAGAGATTAGATCTAAAACGAGTCGATTTGTTGGACGAAGATGGCAACTTGGCAGATATAGACAAGAAGCTCAACCAAGCTCTATCAGTTGCCTTGATAGAAGAGGATAAATCAGAAGAGATCGAGGATGAAGAAGTTGAGAAAGCTTTGAGTCATTTGACTATAGAAGAGGATCGAGTCAATGTGCAAGAAAGTATGGTAGACTGGTCTCTGTTTCAAGTAAGTGTGCATATCTCGTGTGCATCTTATTTTGTGGTCGGTCATAACTTGTGCACATGATATGTATCCTAATACTCAACATCTTCTCTCTTCCCCACAACACAAACACTAGGTAACGAGTCATGTGGTTAAATTTATGAAGAATGGAGATATCAAGTACAAGGAGATGTTCGTTAAGAAGATGAAACAGCTTGCCAAAGGTGAACGAAGTCACAAGCTTCAGAAGCCTCTAAAAGGATGCGAGTCTATCATATGTGAGTACAAATGTTTATGTCTTGATATAGTGTACAATGATTGAGTATAGCCTACATTCTAATCTATTCGTTCGCATACTTACTTGCTTCTCTCTTTCTATTCATAGATGAATCCTATCTTGAGAACAAGGGAGGTGGCTTCCGAATTCTCTGGACAGAGGAAGGTGATCGTATCGTCGTGTGGTTCATTGCCAAGCACAAGGTAAGACTATATTTACGAAGATGTACTGCCGTCTCATACTCCTACCGATCAAATTATCATACCGATCAAACGCTCATACTATAATCTCATGCCTCTCTCGTCTCCACTTCGACTTCCTTTTGCACTCTCTCATCATTTAAATTTAGAGTGTCTCACGACTAGCCAAACTCATCGACGATGCTAAGCACCGTACCGCCAGACAACAAATGCCTCAAAATCTCGTTGATGAGCTCAATGCTGAATCATCATCACCCAAAGCTATTGCCAAGAGAGAAGTACTACTTGATGCACTTGGCAATGTACCTCTGAAATTATATGACGTCAATTTTGACAACATTGATGACATTGCTACATCATCTTGGACACCTCAGATGAGCTTGACAGATGAAGAACGGAAGGTAGTAGAAGCCAAGGGTACTGTATTACTTCTCGGTAGATCTGGCACGGGCAAGACAATCGTAAGTTGTATCATCTGTGCTCAAATAAAAGTTGTGCATAAGAGCACAAAAGCTTTGTTGAAAGGATACCATTTGGTATCCTTGTGTGTGTGCGTACACGGAAAGATGTGTTAGGGCATTTCTATTAAATGGACTTGGCTGCTATGTTCAATATTAATCATCTACATTCTCATCTTATTTTTCTACCCACATACCTATACTATACAGTGTATATGCAATCGAATTGAGTATGACCGACAGAGATTAGGTGACAAGCCCAAGTTCTCTCAACTCTTTGTGTCTAGATCAAGTAGACTTTGTAGATATGTTGAGAAGGCTGTTGGTAGTAGTCCACAAAGCAACTTCTACACGTTTGACAACCTCTTATATGAACTTGATGTATCTCTGTCCGAAGACGAAGTTGAGACGGAAGACAACAAGAGACTCTTTCATCCTCGACAACGAGTCGGCTTTGCTCAATTCAAACAGTTTTATGATGAGTATTATGCACAGAATAAGATTGCTGCCTTGATTGTTTGGAAGTCTATCCGAACATTCATTAAGGGGTCAATCGAGGCATATCAAAGCTCGTCTAAAGTCTTATCAAGAGAATACTTTGTGTCTGATAAGCTTGGAAAGAACAGGTGCAAGGTACCGCTCGATCTTCGTGATTCTATTTACGATATCTTTGTTCAATACCAATCTTGGTTACAAGAGCAACTGTTGTGGGACGATTGTGATCTTATTCATTCCCTCTTACAGAAGATAGACGAAGCCAAGAACACTAGCTCATTGTCGTACGACAAGGTCAAATGGAGCAGAGTCTATGTCGATGTGAGTACTTCTTCTGTCAGTGTTTATGTCTAGTCCAAAACCGTATCTCTCACACTGCCATCCTCATCTCCTCTGATTACCATATTCAGGAGGTACAAGACTATACCCAAGTAGAGATTCTCTTATTCTTCTCCTTAAGTGGAGTAGGATCGCTCTTCCTAGCAGGTGATCCTGCACAGTCTGTCGAACAAGGAACAGACTTTCGATTTGAAGAGGTTAGGGCAGTCGGGTATTATGTGGCTGGTAATCGGCAGCATCTCATACCCGACAAGCCCAAGATTGTGAACATCAACTTTAGATCACATGCGGGTATACTTAATTGTGCTGGAGGGTTTCTCGATCTACTGTTTGAGTACTTTCCTGGTAGTGCCAAGCAACTGAAGAAGGACTACGGCCTGTTCAAGGGTGCTCGGCCGGGCGTCTTTCACCAAGTTCAAGTTGATCAATTGTCTAGTCTACTCAAAACATCATTACAAGGGTGTGTCATTTTAACACATGATGAGTCAGCATCTCACTGGCGTGATGAACTGAACCATCCACTAGTTTATGGCATTCGAGAGGCGAAGGGTTTGGAGTTCAAGTCATGTATCATCCTCAACTTCTTCTCGGATATACCCTCGTCACTTCAGAAACCATGGCGGAACCTACTCAAGGACCGAGAAGGTTCAGACTTTGAATTAAAGTATCCTTTGGTAGAGACGCATCTCAAGTTGATCTACACTGCCACTACACGTTGTATAGAGCAACTCTTTTTTGCCGAGACTTGTTCATCAATTGCCGGAGATGCTGCCACAAGATGGCTAACAACTAAGCCATCTAATGATGATACAACACTCAACACAGAAGCCATTGCTACACATAACAATGTATCAGATTTGGATAGTATGATAATGACGAATGATGAGTGGTGTATTGCGGGCATAGATAATGCCGAACTAGCTTCTTCGCCGGATATAGACTTGGAACAATCAATAAGCTATCTCAACAGAGCAATATACTGTCTTGATAAGGCACAGAGTTCGGAGCTCGTGGCTAAAGCAAACACACATCTCCAAAGTGTTCAATTACAATCCAAAGCCATTACACAAGATGTGTCTTCTTCATCTGACAAATTAGAGGATATGGAAAGAGAAGTGGCACAGTTGACATCGTCATTACTCAAAGAAGATCTACTATCAGAATGTATGAAGCTATTGGATTATATCAATCCATACTTGTCAACATATACAAAAGAGATGATAGAAGAGAAGATAATTACCAAGATACAAGCATGCGAAAAGTAGCAGCGTACGGATTATGGCCATTTTATGTTTTACATAGCATTTATGATTCATAAATTGCAATTTAATTCAAATAACACAAGATGCCACATCTCGATTAGACTTTCTAAGACTAGCCTAGAAACTTCCTCCTCCACCGCCCCATATCCCTACCTAGTATGTAAGACAAAGATATTATACTTTAATAAAAGCAGAATAGATAAGTAAAGATCTATATTAGTTTCTCAGGCAGACAATACACAGCAGATTCATAATATTTGTAATCCTCAGCAGATGCAGCAGCTTCATCCCTCTGGTCGCTCTTGATCTCGTCTAGATATGCTTGATATGAGCGTAACGCTTTTGCATAATCATCTTTTGTTGCGTCACCTTCTGAGTAGAGTCTTTTGATGCTCTGTAAAGATCTATAATCACCATCCCTTGCTGCAATCACCCAGTGCCTCAATGCCCTCTCCATATTACCTAAATTGGCCTCATCGATACCTATATTAAACCTTGCTAATCCATCTCCTCGAATAGCCGCTACTTCAAGGTAATGTGCTGCCTTCTTCGCATCCCTCTCAACACCTAAACCATTATAATAAGCAATACCAATATTATAATATGATGGAATGGATCCAAGTTTTCCTGCCCGATGGTAAAGTTCTAATGCCCTAGCATAGCTCTGAGGTAAGCCATACGATCCATTAAAATAATGGCACCCTAAATTATAGATTCCTGTGGCATCATTCAGATCCACACGTTTCTCATATCTTTTGATAATTTCATCATCAGTTGGTGTTGGAGCTCTGCAAAATGGACAAGTTTTCTCTGCAATTGCATTTCCTTTGTCATCATACACAGGTGCATGAGTGCATCCTGTGCATATCATTTTACCACAACATACCATATATACCTTTCCTGATTCAAGAAATGGCAATCGTATCATACAGATTGGGCAATCTTCTAATGGAGGAGGTTGTTTGAATAATTCTTTGTCATGTAACTCGGCAACGCGTCGATCACACTCCTTCTTATGCTTTTTCCGGTGTTTCTTCTTACATGCGGCATTGCAATACATAACCGATTTACATTTGTTGCATGTATTCGTAACGTCAGTACCTTCCTTGCCACAGTTGGCACAAGCTGACATAATATTTTCTGGTGATGTGTTGCTCATAATTTGGTATATGTTTTCTAATAACTTGCCTATTATATCTCGCCACTACTACACAAGAAACTAACCAATACGATATAATACTACTAGATAGTACTATAAAGATATATGATATATAGTACTGTGAAGAAGAGCTGGTCGATAATAAATAGCTCACAGTTACCCTACAAACAAAAAAAAAATAGACTTTATCTTTGCGGCACCACTGCTCACTCAATATTGTCGTTGATGCTACTAAACTACCACTAATCGATAGACCGTTAACAAAACTGATAAACACTCTATACTATTAGTATATAACAGTGCCTATTGCAAGAGTAATCGATCCGGTTTACCTACTCCACTAACTGGTTTGTAATTCGTACCACTTTACTCTATTACTAACTCTTCACTCTATCAAATTATGGAGATGGTATCCTAGGTATCGGGTACTGTTGGTGGGCAAGGTTGCAGTACTCAGACTGATTATATACGGTCAACTAAATGCGTTGGGGGTATCACTGTTTCTCTTATGAATTTTACCCAAATAATAAGATACCCCAATTATCGGTTATATAAATTCTTTTTTCGAATATAAAGTTACCATTAATATCAATTTTGGGATAGGAATTATCAGAACTTTGCAACTCAGATTTGACTTCATACCCCTTTTTAGTTTGACAACAAACGGTAAAATCGCTTAGACTACTCAACTATTACTACGGCGCATAATATCGCGCGGTGCTGCATAATAGCATGATAATAGCAACGGAACACAAAGCATTGACACCATAACTTCCTTGGTGCACTGTTATAAACAAAGACCACCAAACCTATCCGCTTACCATCTCTAGTCCACAGTCAAACTGCAAACCTTTGAGTTGCCCACCCAAATCAAGAAGAACTTTGCATCTTCCATTGGCAGCAAGAAGAATACTTTAGTTGGTGCATATCATATGTGAACACCAGCCATACCTACAGTTGCAAATGTCAATACGCGCCTATCAACAAACAACCATCCCCAACTAAAATACACTATCGAAAGTTGCAATAGGAATTGCAAACCCCCAATAAAAATACACAAACATACTAAAACACCAACCAAACAGTGTCAAAATAAAAAATATACACACAACAACAGCAACAATACAAAGATGGCAAAACTACTATCAACACTTACCAACCTACTATGTGCCACCGGTACCTTCACTACAATCGCCACTCTAGCCGTACTATTGACAACAGTAAATGTATGTGAGGCATCATCAAACACTGTATCAATAACACATCGATCCTATACTAACAATCATAATGATGATAATAATGTTGAGGTTATCAAGTCTGGTACGTGTTTATGTGTTTTGTTGTTGTTTTTGTATTGTCTGTTTTGTGGATTGTGGATGAAGGGTTGCAATGGGCGTCACGTTTATGGCGGAGGAGGTGCTATGCAGGCAGGTTCTGCTATATCTACCTCTTCTCTTATTTAGCTGCTGCTGTTTATACACTATGATGGGAGTATATAATAGGCTGCCAAGGGGTGGTTTTACATGTTTTTAATGGCCTTTGTCCGTGGTTGCTAGGCGTCTGTATACACGGCTGTGTGTGATTTGTAATTTCTAAGTTTGGTGCACATTATGATATGGTCACATTTAAACCTTAAAACCTCTAACCTATATCCTCCATACACACACCCACACCTACCCTTAATTCTATAATCTAAACAGAGCCACAAAGAAACGAAGAATATGTAACATCATTCTATAAACGTGTACGTGAGAAACATCGTGCCAACTTTGGTAGACAGCTTGGTAAGTTTTTAAAAGTTTATATGATTCTGAATGGATAATTGGGTTCAAGGGTTTATGGTGCACATGTATTGTGTATTATACACTTTGGAAGAACGGCTCTAACATTCCAAATGTTCCCACCCCTTTACCCTCTCTACTTTTTGATATAACAGAAGAATCAACACAACGTATGATCGAAGAAGAAGAAAATGCCATTCGATCACGTAATAATCATGACGGTGATCATTCGTTAGATCATTACTTTGATCATCAATTAAATAGCAAGCACCACGGTTCAAGTTATAATAACAAGAAGGAGGAAGAAAGGAAGCCAGCATTACGTGCTGCCGAATTGACAAGTGTACGTGGTGGTGGTGCCGCAGTAACTGCCGAAAAAAGGAGGAGGAGGAGATTGGTACAAAGTCCAGCATTTGTTACTACTGATAAGAAGGGAGATATTTGGTCACCCCGTGATGGTAGAAGTCATGAGAAGAGGCATAGTAGCAGTAGCAGCAGAGGACACCACAGCCGTGAATTTAAGGAGAACATGTATGATTTAGAAGAAGAAGGTTATGATGCCGAGGATGTACAAGAAGAAGATATGTTCGACGAGGGAGAAGAATATGAACAGCAGCAACATCATTTGGGATTGTTAAGGGTTCCGTGTAGTATTGCCGTGAATTCTGGTGAGGCTACTCATCATGCCTCTTCTCATGGTACGTCTTAAATCTGCATTGGCCGAGCGTATTGGTTTTGATACTATTCTACATCTCTCAACGCTCAATCTATCCCAACTAACAACTCTTAATCATTCCATTCTGTTTACAGCCAAGACATCTATGGCAACCTACGTAGATACCGGTGCACAAGTTACAATCATTTCAGCGTCAGCTGCCAAACGTGCGGGTATATATCACCTAATAGACAGACGATATGCTGGTCGTGCCACCGGTGTTGGTCAATGTCGAATCTTGGGACGTATTCCTGCAAGACATGTCTACTTTCTCTTGGGGGAAGGACGTTGTGACGAGGGAGACGATCAAGATTATGACGATGAGGATTGGTTAGAGGAGGGATACCCTCATGGAGGTGATCAAGATGATGTATCTACTAACGGCAGAGGAGTGCAAATGGATGGACCTGCACTAACCGTCCTTGAGGGAACGGTAACTCAAGGTGTTGATATCCTCCTTGGCTTGGATGTGTTGCAAGATTGGGATGCCGAGATTCGTATGGGTGGTAAACAGAAGTCTATTACTGTTCACAAACGAGGAAGCAACGGAGGTAGTAGTGGTGTGGTTATTCCCTTTGCAAGTAGTAGTACTACTGCCGCATCGAACAGAAGGTATACCAGAAGAGAAGAAGGAGATAGAAGACACCCGTCATCTTATACAAGTACAAGACGTCATCACTCTCGTTCAAGATCTACCCATCGACATAAAAAGTCCAAAGCTATTCAAGATGACATACTATCATCAAACTTCGAAGCTAATGATGATGTACAAGAGATGGAAATATACGAAGAAGACACAGATGATGAAGACTTCTCTCCCACAGCATCTGATATTGAATCAGATCTCGATTGGTTGGACCAATCGGGACATGAATTCCCATCAGAGGAAGCAAGTTATCGTGACGGTGGTAATAGTTTACAAGATTTAGAAGATGAAATGCTTCGAAGAAGCGAAGTGGGTAATATGGACGAGGATGATGAGGATACCGACTATGACTCGGATGAGGATATTGAAGAAGATTTGTTTGATATGGCTGGTTATTGAATTAGACAAAAGACAAACGAGTATAAAGGCAATACAAGCCTCATTTAAGATTGGCAGTCTCAACACATACTAGTGTTCGAGCTCCCAGTAAGTCAATCTAACTTTTCAGCATTTTAAAGCAAAGTCTGCATTCGCATATCATTCAAACAGAGTTTAGGGAGGGGGTAGAATTTGATATAATTATAAACTTTATTATGTATAGTACAGTAGAATGCTGAGTTGTATGTAGTATGATGCCTACTTTATGAACGACAACTGAATGTATCCTCGGACTAAGTGATAAGTAGCAGGTATGTAGTTGTATGAAAAGAGAACGAATAGAATAGGTACATAGATATAGATACCGTTTATCATAGATTCTGCCTTGAATGAACGCCTCGAGTACTTCCTGAACTCTCATCACCACCTCATTCTGAGTGGATGCCGCTCTAATCAAAGAACATAAGAAATAAAGGGCAATAATAATGTTCTCATCGTGAATAAGGGCACTAATATTTTACAACTGCCTGCGACCTTGAATGAGTCTTTGAGGTCGCATCTAATAAGTAAGATGTGACATCCGGCGAGGCACGGATAGAGATATGAGACTGAATTGCAAACAAACTTCACCGCCTTCGTGCATGCCAACTTCTTCTCATGATGATGTAGGGGCCGTTGATCTGACGTTGCAATGTAAAAGTTCTTTCACGATGGGCTAGGTATGTTTCTACATAGGAATAAGTATATCTGCCCTCGATGATGATGAATCATCATTCTCATTATTCTCATTATTTTCACTTCTTGTTCATTGCAACAACTATCTCTCAAAAACTCTACTACTACTACCATGAAGCTCGTCGCCGCTACTATCATCGTCGCCTTGGCCAGTTCTGCCGCCGCCGAATCTGTAAGTTGTTGTATATTGTTTTATTCATTTGACATATGATATGCACATATTTGCTCACATGATATGCACAACATTTTCTATTGCAATACAATAACAAGCAGAACCTTCGTGAACGTAAGCTATCATCATCGTCATCATCATCCGATACACCATCATTATCCGATGGTGTATCATCATGTGCTGAGCTTAATGGTGTAAGACTCAACTTCACTACATCATGGGAGCTTGAGGAAGAGGATGCCGTCAGTTATACCTGCTCCGATGGATATCTTCCCAACTTCGCCGCCAACAAGAATCTCCTCGATGATTTCAAGGCAGCTGTTGGACCTTGCTTCAAGTATTGCAATGTCGACAACAAGAACTATGTGAGTGGTGAAGATGCTTCTGGATCAGGTGATCTTAGTGATCTATTTGATGATGATGGCAAGACATGTGATGCCATTGCTGCCAACGCTGGGGTAAGTGCTGACGCCGATGAAAAAGTCAAGGGTCCTACCTCATGTACATGTAATAGTCCTGATGATGTCTCTGGCTGCTCCTCATGCTCTGGAACTGTCGAGGGTGGTATTGTTACTTGTTATGATGTCGCCCCCTAAGTACTATGAATGGCTCTTCTCTCGTACTTTATGTCTAAAATAAAAGAACATATCATATGTCATTTTATTAAATATTGATGAGATTCTTATGTCCGCACTTAGATATATCATCACTCATTCAAAGCATCATCTCTCTACTATTCAGAGAGATCCTGATACTATTCCTCTTCCATAATAACTAGAACAACAAAGACAAAATCTCTAGACAGTGTGGAGAGAAGGAAGTAGCCAATACATTATCTTTAAAGTATTTTACAGTCTAGTTGTTTCATATTGGTTACCAATAACCTATACATCTCTACATGATTCTTCTCCTCAGAATGAGTCTATTCCATCGTTGGTATGGGGAACTCCTTGCCGAGAGATATGATATCCTCTCTTCCCTGAATAAAACGGGACAGATGTAGATCTGTTCTTCCACATATACCACAAGCTCAATATGCTAAATCTTCACTCGATGGTGGTATTAGTGGATAGTGAATCACAAACCAGCCATGTCGATCTCAACGATACCATCCTCTTCCTCATCTACATATTGTAGATAGTCATCATTCTCATCATCCTCAATGTCACTGCTCGCGGTATCAGATGAGACTTCATTCAGTAGCTCATCTAGATTCTTCTTGTTAATGACACGGCTACTTCTACTACTGCTGATGTAAATGTCCTCTGATGGGAATTCATGTCCCGATTGGTCCAACAAATCGAGATCTGATTCTATATCAGAGGCCGAGGAAGTTAATATGTAGTCGTCTTGATCTTCTGGGTAGTACTCCTCGACACTGTTAATTTGACGACGACGTCTATGGGTAGGTCTCGAATGAGAATGCCTTGTATTAGATGACCGATGTCTTTGCATGGCAATACTGCTACTTGCAAAGGGAATGACCACACCACTTCTTCCTCGTTTGTGAACAGTAATTGACTTCTGCTTGCCTCCCATACGTATCTCGGCATCCCAATCTTGCAACACATCCAAACCAAGGAGGATATCAACACCTTGAGTTACCGTACCCTCGAGGACGGTTAGTGCAGGTCCATCCATTTGCACTCCTCTGCCGTTGATAGTAGACGCCTCGTCATCTTGATCACCTCCTCGAGGGTATCCATCATCATAATCTTGCACTACTCCCTCCTCTTGACAACCTTCACCCAAGAGAAAGTAGACATGTCTTGCAGGAATCCTACCCAAGATTCGACATTGTCCAACACCCGTGGCACGTCCTGCATATCGTCTATCCATTAGATGATATATACCCGCACGTTTGGCAGCTGACGCTGAAATGATTGTAACTTGTGCACCGGTATCTACGTAGGTTGCCATGGAAGTCTTGGCTGTATCCGTTTGTTGTGATTAAGAGTTTTGGGAGATGAGAGTGAGAAAGAAGTGGATGTGAGTGGTATGTGCATTCAAAACCCAAGACTTTAAAGACGTACCATGAGAAGAGGCATACTGTGTAGCCTCGCCTGAATTTACTGCAATACTACATGGCACCCTTAACAATCCCAAATGATGATGTTCATCGAGACCACCAACAGCTCTACCACAAGATTCATCTCCATTGTCATCAAGCACACCGTCTAGTATGTCTTGAATATCATCTTCCAAGTGTGAAGAAGAATCATACTCATCATTATCAAAGTCCAAGTCTAGAGATGTATCAATAGTATTTCTATGTGCATGACTTCCCTTGCCACGATAATGGCTACGTCCACTTCTTGGTGGTGCCCATATAGTTTTCGAAACAAAGGTACGCGGATTCTGAACCATTCTTCTACCACCACCTCCTCCACCTCGTACTGCTTGTGCTCTTGAACTACTGCTGCTCGAGGAGGGTGTCAATTCTACATTAGCAGAATATGTAGACTTCTGCTGCTGCTGACCATACTGAGCATCATCGTGCATAGCAGAAGAGGATGATGATGGAATAGAGGATGAAGTACGTAACTCATGGTCAAAGTAATGATCTAGCGAATGATCAATACCATCATATCCACTACTTTGCACACTCTGCTGCTCATCCATACCACTTCTACCAAAACTTTCACTTCTATCACCGCCAATACTGCCACTTCTAACATTAACACCACCATGATGGGAACTGCACTCCTCCAATACCTTACCAAACAAATTACATCTATGTTTATTACGTACACGTTTGTAAAATGATGTTACGTACTCTTCTTCCTTATCACTTCCATAACTATTGGATGGAGATGTTGTTGGAGATTTGACAATGTTTACTATACCGTACTTGTCTAGCTCATTGTTATAGTTGTTGTTGGAGGTAGGGTTGGCAAAGTTATTGTTAGTATAGCGTGAGCTGATGGTAGTAGATGATGATGCTTGACATTCCTTGATAGTTATGATGATGGCTAGTAGTAGAAATGCTGTTAGAAGATTTAGTTTTGATGTCATTGTTGGTTTTATGGTGCACTTTGTGTAGATTAGGAACGCAGGAGGCTAAGGTAATTGCAATCGTCCACACCTCTATTGCAATTAAAACGTAACGGCTGCACGGATGAGTTGATGTATGTTGAGAGGAGATGACATATTATACAAATGATTGTTGCAATGACAATGAAAAGTGAAAGGTGCACCTACCTATCAATTAAAAACTACTTTCACAGCTGACTATCTCTCACTCTCTTTCTACGCGTAGATTAGAGATGATAGAGTAGACTGAAGATTGACATCAAGCTTATGATTGCTTTCCCACTATAAATGAATGACATCATCCAAAATCAATCTCAAAGTATCTCATTGTGTCTATGCGCCGGCGCATTGGTTGATGGGAAAGATACATTTTTAGTGTGCACCGCGAGTTGTCATTGGTGCCTAACAAAATCATGCGCTAATAGCGCGATGTGGTTCACCGCAAAGCCGCAAAGTCAATCAATCAAGGGATAAGGGAAAGGGATGCATTCGATCACACTGTCATTTTTTTCGAGAATGAGGTATCCGGATACCCCCATCAATCTACAATATCAGTTACAAATCATTTGTCTCTTGATAAGATTGTCTAAATTGTACGTATAATTACACTAACAAAATGTATCATTCTCAAAAGTAGGCAGGAGGAATAGCATGACGTATTCAATGTGACAAAGATGTGAGATGTATCTGTGAGTTGTGGAATTGACTGAGTAATCGAAGTTAAATGAGAAAGGTCACCATTAATTTGGTGTGCAAGTGCTCTCTAAAAGATATGGCTTTGACTTGACTTGATGTGGTCTGAGGATTACTACCTATTGTCAAGCTTTAGCAGCGAATCCCACTTGATCTAAACACACGGACTTGAAAGACACTCGACTCGTTATCAAGCAGGGGATATGCTACAAAAGCTGTCTAGAATGCTATACACTCTGTCTAGTTTAGGTTATTTCTTTATCTTCGTGACAATCTACATGTTGTGGTGTAGTCCTAAGAATCCACTTCCCTCACTGACAATGCTGCATTATCATTGAATACTAAAGTCTTAGGACATCGTTTGGTTGGTATTGATTATGGATACGATAATTGAAGTTTTGAAGCGCGGAATGCTATGGGATGTATGGAACCTCAACAATCTGTGCAGAAGACTGCTCATTTCTAGAACTAGAACAAAGATGCTATCTCTGCTTTGAAATGTTTCGTGCAACCTGTGCATTTGGCGTACTTCCCCCTCCTATCAGTGTCACAGTCTTTGCAGTAATCTTTTTTGCATGTAAAGCAAAAGTTTAAAGGAGACGCCCCGTCATCATGGTCGCTGCATTCTTCACAATAATGTTTTAGACAATCATAACAGGTATTGTAATGCAACATATTCGTGGCTCTGAACCAAGGGATGGCCCGTATTCTTTTGGTACACCCTGAGCAACTAATCCCTCGATTCTCTTGATATTGATCGTATCTGTTTGCAAATTCATGCAATGGTCCGTCATCGTCTTCTTCTTTCCAGCTATGAGCTAACTGAATATGTTTTAATACACAGCCAGTAGATGAAATAATACTATCAAGGATCGGGAGAACAACTTCCTTAATCAGCACGTGTTGCACTTTGGGAGTATCATCTGGATTTTCATGCTGTTTTAGAAGACTCAAATCAATCTGTTCTAATACTACCGATCCCCTCAATGGACTTAACCCACACCCCGTAATGTTAATACATCCAGTTAATTTCAACTTTTTGAGCACATCCTGTGCATTAATACATACCAACATTGCAAACATGTCATCGTCTGATAATCTACTTGCTAAACTCTTCTCAACATCCACTAAATCTAATGTATCCCATTCCGATGATGATACTATTGCCGTACTAATAGGTGATGGTCGGTGCATCAAATACTTATTTATATTTTGCCAAGAAGATGATGGGGCTGAGAAAGCTACTGCTAATATCGCCCTTGAGGGTTTAGATAAATATGCCGATACATCCACTAATATACCGACGGGTAGATCACTAATTTGGGTGATAGTATCATTGGTCCTCCTACGCTTATTCGTTTGTGAAGCCATACTAAATTGATATACCTCAACAAAAATTCAATAAAAATGCTCCCTTTGAAGGTAAGTCTCTCGAGAACAGACCACTCTGCAAGCTCCGAACTACTACTGCTCAAAAGGACACTAAATACAGATGTATTAGCTGTATCGTTGATGTATCTGCCCTACTGCTGCTATGTTGATTCAGTCTAGAGCTATCCACACTTGTTCTCTTTTGAAAAAAGATACCTTAGGATACCGCCTTGTATTTTTTGTCTGTCATTGTTACCTATGGGTTACGATAGTTGAACATCAGTACCTAGTCTCTTGCTCGATAGACTGTGCTTTTCGAGTAGACAATTAGTTAATTGGTAGTAGATCTCAATATTTAGTGTATTCTTCGATTGGATTGCCCGCAGAGGAGGAGAAAGTTCAGAGAGTTGTCTCAGTTGCAAAAATAAATTAATCGGTGCACCTTTCTATTATCTATCCTCCAAGACTATCTCTCTACTATATATTTGGTATATCATTGAAGTAGTAGGTATCATATTATATATCTCATCAGATTGTATCATCCGGAGAACACCACTGACCACTACTAGATACTGGATTATAATAGGTGAGAGCGATATACTCACTATCATAATAGTATGAACAAATCAGAAGGTACATGTGCCAATTGTGGCAAGGGCGAAGAGGCCAGTATTAATCTAAAATCATGCGCAGCTTGTAAATTGGTTAAGTACTGTAGTAGAGATTGCCAGATTGCTCACCGACCACAGCATAAGAAGGAGTGTAAGAAGAGGGCCGCTGAATTGCATGATGAAAAATTATTTGAACAGCCTCCACCATTAGACGATTGTCCCATCTGTATGGTACGATTGCCATATTTAGAATCGGGATCGGTATATATGAATTGCTGCGGAAAAGTCGCATGCGGTGGATGTATCTATACACTTCAAAATAGAGATGGAGGTGTTGGTCTCTGCCCCTTTTGCAGAACTCCAGCACCTACTTCGAAAGAGGATCTCATCCCAAGATATAAGAAACGGATGGAGGTAAATGATGCGCAAGCATTCCACGAAATGGGAATTTTCTATGTCCAAGGAAGTCATGGATTACCTCAGTACAATACCAAGGCATTAGAACTATTGCAAAGGGCAGGAGAGCTTGGTGATGCTCAATCATATTCTGAAATTGGTTATGCTTATAAGAAAGGGAGAGGAGTAGAAAAAGATGAAAAGAAAGCTATACAATACACAAAATTGGCAGCTATGAGTGGGAGTGTAAATGCAAGACACAATCTGGGTGCAACGGAAGGGAATTTGGGCAATAATGATAGGGCAGTAAAGCATTGGATGATTGCAGTTAAGGATGGAAATAGCGACTCTCTAAAGTGCATCAAAGCGCTCTATTCAAACGGACATGCGACCAAAGATGATTATGCTAATGCCTTACGATCTTATCAAGCATATTTAGATGAGATTAAGACTGATCAGAGAGATGATGCGGCTGCTTTTACGGGAGGTTACAAATACTACGAATCAGGTTTCTAGAATTGGCATGCCTGTTCATTATCTCCCTAACTTTAGATCAAGGATGATCGTATGCTTGCATACTATAGGTTTAGGTTTACATTTTCGACATTATATTAGAAATCTGTGTTACTTTATTGACGACCTCTCAATGAGGTTCTAGAATTATATTGTGTTTGCTCTCCCACCTCAGCCTCGACCGAATTCTTCTGCTGATAGAATTGAGTACTAGGCGTCTCCTTCTCTTTCTTTATCCTTTCCATCTCCTGTTGCTTATCATATATACTTTGTAATGCACTAATACTCCATAAATGATGAGCATGTGTCGTCGGGTGATAATAATCCCAAAATTTATAACTATAGATATCACCACAATCTGTCGTAACATCAGGATGACATGGAGAAATAACATTAAGTATGCCAAGATAATCTTGTTCTTCATTTAAACATTCAAATGAGTTAAAGACATCAAAGTTGTATACTATTGCGTCAGGATTTGATTGTTCAAATTCTAACAATAGTGATGCAAGTACATTATTATGACCTGTTACTAATATATCATAGGCATCTAATACCTCTTGTGGTTGTAACGATGCCTCAGCCCATGTATTCATATTACCAACATTGGCAACTAAGAAGATACGAGCATCTGCTTTATCATATAGAGTGTGTAAATTCTGTACTACTTGATTGGCAACTGTTGTGTAAACATTTGTAAAGTTCATATCCTGTCCATCAGATGTTGTATAGTTACGATTGACAAACCACCAGTAATCATTATAACCAGAGAATAGAACATGAAGTGCTTCTTCTGACGAATGGTCATCAGCAAGTAGAAGTTGTTGTTGTTTATCATCAAGGTATTGAGTAATCTGTTCATTGACACTTGGGACATTATCATCCAAATATGTAGAGAAGGCATCTATATAATTATTATTGGTAGTAGCACCTCCCCAACCATAGTTTGTACCACCACTTGTTGATGGAGTTAGTTCTTTTTGCAAATGGAAGAATTGTTGGATATATTCTACCCAAACTCGGCCATCGCTATATCGACCTTCCCAGCTAATCAATGGACTTGGTTGTGTACCGTTTGATACATTGTATATATTGCCAATATCAGAGAAGGAGTCACCAAAGATTACCATTGATTTAAATGGTATGTTAAAGTCATCTTGATTATATGTTGGTCGATGACATTCTAATGCATATGATGTGAATGTTGATGATATTAGTATGGCGGCTGATAGAAAACTGGATCTCATTTTGTTTATTGTATAGGTATGCTGTGTGATTTATGAGATATTCTTCTCTCCATATACGGCCCTGGTCTTATAGTAATTCCCATACACTTTGTAGTATCGTGGGAGATCTTGCTTCTTGTAAAAAGGCAACAGGCATATATTCTGGCTCGAATTGCTAAGTATTTTATGCAATCAAACCGCCGCCAATCGATAGACCGTTAAACACTGTTATAATCGTTGTTTACAGTGTATGGGAGTGTCTATTGCAATAATATACGCCATCCTTGCCCCTCTTCTTCCAAGATTAATTATAGCATATTGCAATGACCAGTAACTCGCCAAAATAGGATGAATTGCGGTGTTGTTAGCTACTGTAATTATTGTTATTGATACCTCTCGTGTCACCATAACCAATCAACAAAGACTGCCGTTATATAGCTAGTTAGTGTTTCGATTTGTGTTAATTTATAGTATAAAATCTCGAGTCTAGGTCTTCAAAACATATCATAAATCAATGACACAAACTTGAAAAAATGTCGACAAAATACTTGACAATACATTGCACAACAGCAAGCAATGCTCCATTCATCAGATGTGTTATACGACTTACACAAGATAAACTGAATAGTACTACATTAGGATCTATACTACGAGATGCTATAGCAGAACATGCCCCGTCAAACTTTACATATGTCAATAATGATACTTCAATAAAAACAAAAGGTGGCGAGGCATTACCTATTGATATACTAAATGATAATGTAGGAGAGTTGGAACAGTTATTTGAAGATGGTGAAAAGTGGTTTATAGTTGTATCGTTTAAAGGTGACGCGGCCGTTGCAGCAGCGGTAGTTAAGAAGGAGAGGACGAAAGAAGGGGCATCCGCTGCATCATCGGGTGGGGAAACAGCAACAGCAAGCACAGCAAACAACAATGATACGGACAATAACAAAAGTATTAACCATCTAACAATCTATGTTAAAGCTGATTCGGGTGAATCAGTTGAATTTAAAGTCAAGAAAACAATGAGAATGGAGAAACTTTTTAATGCCTATGCAAAGTCAAAGAATGTTGAACACGTGCATGAGTTACGCTTCTTTATGGACGGGGATAGAATAAGAGAAGACGATACACCAGAGACTTTACAACTTGAGGATGGTGATCAGATTGATTGTATGCTTGAACAAACTGGTGGGTTATATGTTTGATTGAAAGGTATTATGGGTTTGTGGGTCGTCACCTCCCAACTTAAATGAGGTGATGATAATGTATAGACTTGTCATAGGGCAAAAAAGTAACATGGAAGTATGAGCTGACAATATCGGTTACACATAATTAAGGATAAGTAGATGCTACTTTACTACGACCATTCAAGATAACCAAGAAACTCGGCACTAACCAAAACAGCCCATATCATCGTAGGGACAGAGAATATAGATATCCATCCAATTTCTTGATTCTTACTAATTAACTTCTTATCCCGCAGTGTAACAAAGAGTGAGCCATAACTCGCGGCGACACTTGCAGCAACTTGTAAGTAACTTAAATTCGCTTGTATACCCGGGAAGCCTCTTACCTGATCAATATACTGGCATTGATGAAAGAACCACTCACGGTCATACAGCACGGCATCAAGATATGCCGTACCTAATACTAATGGTAGCCCCCAAGCCACAGGTAATACATATCCAATTGCATCTACTGCAAATCTACCTTTATAATCATCAACTTTACGATCTCTCCGTGATTCTACCACTTCTGGAACTTTAATTATCGTATCCATAATGAATACTGTATTCAATAATGTAAACACTGCAAAGCAGGCCTGGTTAATTAATTGATTGTTAAAAGCGTCTAGTCCAAAAGGACTCGTCCATAGGTAGTAGAAACCACTAAAGCTTGATGATACGGCAGTCCCTAGAAAAGCATTCCGTGCTGTTAAATCATATCGTCGATGTAAGAATGCCATTCGAACTGATACTGCACACATTACAAAGTTACTAATTGTAAAGATATATGTTGGTAATTTCAAATACTCGGGCACTACCGCAAATACCTCTGGTGATTCCAAATATCTAACAGTTGCTGTGCCAAGTATAATAATTGCTGATAATGTATATGTTATGGATGATAATTTATGTATACTAAATGGATCTTCTTTTGTTATTAATCTTCTTGCCCATAGGGCTGGTAAATTTCTAGTTTCATCGGGTGTTGGTACGGCTAATTCTGATATATTATCAACCATTCCTTCAATGTTGGTGGATGGCAGTATAGTATTGTCATTATTTATTTGTTCTTCTTCTTCCACTAATAGCTCAGACGATTGCAACTCTTCATCAACTGAAGATTTTGTATACGATTGCAATGGTCGTTTGTAAGTGTAGACTGGTGATATTGTTACTACTCTTGGCCTCAATGAAACAAAACAAGCAACTTGTTGCAAGTTTATGAGGAATAGAACTATACCACACAAGTTGGGCATTATATTGTTCTTCTTATTGGACTCCTGCTACTTGATAATATAACCGACCAACTAAAAATAGATCAATTAGCACCAAGCTAAGAAGTAATCCTTATCAATATATATACAACAAGCAACGAGGAAAAGGAGGAAGAGGTCAAACAAACTCAGTAGGTCAGCGGGCGGGGGCTACCTCATAGGATACCGGAGAAAATTGTCATTTTTTTCAACATGATTTGTAGGTTTTGTATATTTCTGTGGTTGCTATTTGCTTTAGTCTCCCAGATCAATAGACTGTGCTTGGTGATGGACGAATTCGTTAATTGGTACTAATATTCAGGGTATTAGTCTTGTGATTTGCCGTCTCATCGTCAGTGGCGTAATAGTGGCGTAAGAGCGGAAATTTCATTGCAAAAAATAAGTATACTCTGATATTTTTTTTGGTACCATAACACTTGGTGCAACCTTATTGTATTGGTTGGGTATGGATATATTTGGTATATAATTGTAGTAGTATTATAATATCATATATCGATCGGATAGAATCCCTCCGTAGACGAAGGTTAGGTAAGAATAAGAGCGCCATAACAAGATATATAAAAGTGAAAGTATGAGCAACACATCAACATTAGAAAAGAATACATCAGTATGTGCCAATTGTGGCAAGGGTGAGGAGGCCAGTATCAAACTAAAAGCATGTACGGCATGTAAATTAGTTAAATATTGCAATAGAGATTGCCAGATTGCCCACCGGTCTCAACATAAAAAGGAGTGTAGGAAGCGAGCCGCTGAGCTACGGGATGAGAAACTATTTAGACAGCCTCCGCCAGAGGAAGATTGTCCAATTTGCTTCATTCGATTGCCATCACTGCCCAAGGGGAAGGTATATATGGTATGCTGTGGTAAAGTTATATGCGCAGGATGTTGTGATGCACCTGTCTATGATAATCAAGGCAATGTAGTTGCTGATCTTTGTCCATTTTGTAGAACTCCACCCCCTACTTTGGATGAGTTTAATAATATGATCAAAAGATACAAGAAACGAGCGGAGATGAACGATGCATATGCCATATACAAACTTGGATGTATGTATAGAGATGGGGAATGTGGCTTACCACAAGATATGGACGAGGCATTGAAACTCTGGCATCGAGCAGCAAAGCTTGGTAGTGCAGTATCATATCACAATATCGGGTATGCCTATTATGATGGTATAGGTGTGGAAGTAGACTTGAAGAAGGCTGCCTATTACTGGGGGATAGCAGCTATGAGGGGGCATACAGATTCAAGGCACAATCTAGGCGCAATGGAGGAGCAGGCAGGCAACAATGATAGGGCATTGAAACACTTTATGATTGCAGTGAAGGATGGAGACTTTGACTCTTTGGAGGGCATCAAACTAATGTACAACAATGGACATGCAACAAAGGATGATTATAACACTGCCTTGCAATCTTATCAAGCATATGTTGATGAGATCAAGAGTGACCAGAGGGATGAAGCTGCTGCTGCTGAGGGTTGCAAATACTACGAATCTGGCTTGTAGACGCGCTCTTGCAATTTCATGGATAGCTCAGTTTTAGTAGTAGATATCACAGGTTATCTGGAGATAAAGAGTGATCAGAGGGATGCTGATATTAGTAAAACTATTGAATGAAGGAGATAATAGTGAATTATAGAGCGAAAGATTAACATCGAGAATCTCGGCAACAAGAACAACTAAGTCTAGGATAGACATGGATAGGATATATTTCTTCATTACAATTGGATATCTATCTTATATATTTAGGGGTATGGTATGTGTCACCCAATGATGTTTAGGGAGAAATGCCGGTCAACGATCCAAAGAATGGATAGAAGAACTGTTGAACGTCATGCAAATGACCAGAGCCAATAGCAGCACAGAATGTTGCAAGATAAGGACCGGGAGCTCCTAGTACTAGTTGCAACACATCAAACAAAGTGTTATCACCAAACGTGCCATCTTCACGTTCAACAACAAACCAATGATCTCCGGACTTCTTCCCAAAACGGTCACGTTGCATCAAAGTTCCAGCAAATGCAGAAGTAGACGGGGCCATTGCTAGACTAAAAGCAATCTGTGTGGCAAATATGTTCGTTGATTCGTCAGCAACTTGATAAGATCCAGTTAAGATGTATGTGGCAGTGGCAAGTAAAGTGATCAACCAAACAAAGATGACGGTATTAGCACTGTTCATTATCCAACGCGGAGGGTCTTCACGCTTCAAGTCTCTGATAACATTTGCAACATTGAAAGGTTCATTATGTTCAACCAAATCAATGAATAATGAGATAAGACCAGCTATGACTACAACATTGGTTACATCACCCAGTGAAGATGGGATGATCATATCAGTATTATTAGCCATGGATAGAAAAGCAGTCATCAGAGCTGCCAATGAGAAAGATACCATGCCATGTCTCATAGACGCGGCATAATTTGACATACTTTTCCTAGTTGGGAGCATAGGTGAACTAGTTATGCCCATGGTAACGGCAGACATACAAGCGACTGCCAATACTCCCGATAAGGATGAGAAGCTAGTCCAATCATTGGAGGTAACTTCCTCGAATAGGGCATAGGCCATAAGTCCATTGGCTATTGAGAACCAAACTGTACCGGCAAGCGCATGTACGTGCTTTGAGTCGGCTTGGGTAATAACTGGCATATTGAGTGCTTCGTTGACAGCTTTGCCCCACTTTGGTAGACTACGACTGGTGGTGAATTCCTCACGGATCTTGGCGGCCTCTATATCATCTTTAGATAGTTGCTGCTGTTCAGTATATGTACTGCCAAAACCAATGATGTCAGTATCCGCAAATACTGATGAAGTAGAGTTGCTGGGCATTGTCGCCGTCGCTACCATAGATAATGCAGTGGGAATTGATGTACTGGTCGAAGTCAATGGATGTGTTCGACCGATTGCAGGGAAAGTAAAGGCAGATGCGGTCATGCTCAAGATGATATTGGTAAATAGTACAAGCTTCATGATTGATGTTGTCGAATATTAGCTAGTAAGTTGTTTATCTTTTGTTAAGTATGTTCCTGTGTTTAGTAATATGATTATGTGATTGGTTAGGTTTTAGAGTCGTCTCGTATTTGATTTTTATGAGAAACTCTGATTCTTACCATGACTTAACCTTCCTGTTCTTGATATTGATACATTTGTTGATACATTCGTATACAAGACACTCATTCCTATTGAGTCAGTTCTTGGCTCTACTCTAAAGTATGCTAAAAGGAGCATCTTTCTGATTTACTATCCGGTATCCATGTCGTATCTATTCTTGCTTTTAAGGAAAGGGATGAAGAAGACCAAGACACTTCAGTCACGTCTTGAAGCCCTTACATTAGGTATGGGAGAGTTCGTCTCATAAAGACAGAGTCAAGTACAACTACATTCATCAATAACAATAACGGTCTACAAGTACAATAGATAACCAACTTCAATTACCAACAAATACCCACACTTACGATATATGAAAATGAAGCTCCTAATCATCAAAGCTCTAGTCTCAACCCTCATTACTAGCGACTTGGCACATGCTGCTCTTCGTGGATCTTCCAACTCTAACTTATTTGAGAGCATGATTAAACTCATTCAGAGTGATCAAGATGATAGCAGCTTCTCACTTATTGGTACGAATTGGAAGGCTGTTGAAATAGACGGTGTTCAGCCTGAGTCAATCACAACACGCCCCCTTTCCCATACAAATACATTGATGTTTGCTGAAGAACCTGGAATCATAAGCGGTATTGCAGGTTGCAATGGCTTCTGGGGACAATGGAACGAAGTTCCAGCAGATGACACGATGCCAGACATGATTCGGCTGGAACGATTGCAATCCCAGCACCTTCTGTGTACTGACCCTCTTACGGCACAAGAACGGAATGTCATGCAAGCTTTGTGACAAGAGGCTATTGCTTACAGTGTCAGTGGAGATGGACAAGAGCTGACATTGTTTGCCACTGCCGTAGGCGACAGTGACATTAGCAATAATGAGAATGAAGCGGTCCATTCTTCTTTGCATGTTGGCCGGCCATTAGTTCGTTTCAGTAGGATACCCCTCCAGCACTTTGATACTAATCATCAAGATATTAACAATTGGAATGATTCCCAGCCGGGTGGAATGTGTGTCGAGGATAGTGACTGTCATACAAAGATCAGGTATCGAGCCCCTGAAAATCCTATTGGAGTCGATTTATGTGATTGCTATTCGGCATCTATAGACTTCCCGTTTGTTGAGTGTGAATCAGGACTTAGAGGATGCATATCTGAAAGGTGCACAACAGATACATGCGCTGGTTTTGAAGCTTATTGTCCACTTGAACGTGATGATAATGGGATGGCAGAATGTGCTTTGCGTCCTATAAATTAGGCGTCTCATAGACAAAGACATGTACACTAAAGGTAGAAGACGAAGTGTAACTTTTCTCTAAGTGTCTGAATATTCGAAGAAGAATATATACTAAAGATAAAATGAACAATTGGAAACCTGTAGAAGATGGAAGAGAGTGTGGATATTATCCAAAGCATGATAGCTCAAAAGGAAAAGATATTTTGAGTAACAGTGTATGCTGTTTTTCAGCTCGATCAGTTCTCATAATAGCACCTCTTAGTAGTTCTAGTAGTAGTAACAAAAGCAATATGCTTGGAAAGATATCTCCCTCCGGTGAGAGGCAGGGTCAGATGACCTCCGAGCCATCTATCTTTCATATGAACACCAAACCATCGACAACGTCCATTGATGAGCAGGTAGAATCGGAGAAGCCACGAGATAAAAACAACAGGAAGCGACGATCAGGATTACTAATGAATACAGGAGAAGTTGACGTGGGTTCTATGGCACCATGTTTCGAATTGGAATGACACATGTTCATGAAACATAAGCTATCGTCATACAAGGGACGGAGGATTCTCTTATCTTTCTTCAGGTAAAAGGATACCTACTGATTAATCCTAACTTGATCAATTCTCATCTTTGTATGTACCTAACACTCTGAATTTACATTTGCAGGTTTCTTGGATGACCCTATGCTTCTTTAGAATTGATGACCAAGGCATATGAGATGATGAGGCATGCGGGTATACTTGTAATTTGTATCTTCAAGTAGGAATTAATGGCGATCGAACGCTACACTTTGTATCTTTCTTGAGATGTTTGTTCGGTAGCCTTTTAATGCTCCCCTCAAAACTTAGCTCGTTACAGACCACTACAATCTTCTTCTCCTCATTAACTAGCGGGGTCGATATAAGGCTTTGCTTTGAATAAGATAAAAGCTAAGCTAATAGAAGAGCAATGCAAGTAGATGCTATGTGGTGGAGAGCCGTTTAGTCGCCATTGATTCCCATCCTCTCACTCTGTCCTTTTATTGTTTCAAATCTCATCGTCTCCATCCCTTGGCTTGTCTCCTAACTAAGTATAAGAAGAGAGAGCAGCATAAGAGGGTACTATAATTATATTTCGTGTCAATTCTGGATTCTTCTTGTACCTAGTTGTTTATCAGTTTATAAGATATGGAATTAGTTCAGAGTATACACTCATTCAATAATGATAAATTACTTCAACATTCTCCCAACATTGAAAACTCAAAGTTATAAAAACACATATCACGATATGTTAGACTCGTTAGATAATGATATCGTGATGCACTTTGCTTCATATCTATGCTCACGAGATTTAGTTAACCTGTCATTAACATGCCGCCGGTTTGGTGAAAAGAATGAAGGGCTCTCTTTAATGGAGGATACCGCACGTCAAATAATAAACAGCTATCACAAGATGAGGAAAGGGATGCTCTGCCAAAGATGGCTGATCAATCTACATTGAAATATATTCAGAGCTAGAAAAGTATAGAGAACCAAGGCTGTTTGATCAGCTGATTGGTCAAGGTATATCTTATTATGCTAATGACAAATCCCATATCAAATATAATGGAGAAAGGGACACTGGAATCTGTAATTATATAATGAGAGCGGGTAAACATTATGCAACATTTACATTTACTAAAGATAATACTGATGAGGGTACAGTTTTTTCAATGCCTGGTATTATCAGACCACTACCGAATTGGGATAAGAAGGGGGTAGCTTCTTTTGATCCCTCGGATCGGGGATGTTTCGAAGAACTCCAAAAGGAGAGAACTGAAAGATGGGGAGATGGAAATATAAACTACTGTGGAATGCTTATTGAGTATGGTCCAGGGCGTTGTTTTTGGAGTAGTTGGCAAGGTGTCAAATCGGGTGAGTTTGGTGGTAGAGTAGGAAATGATTTTGCAAGCGGGGATAAGATAGGGATGCTTCTTGATGTGGATGTTGGCACCCTTAGCGTATATAAGAATGGGCGGAGGGTATGTGTGATGAAATATGGATTATCCGGTGAATATTGTTGGTGTGGAGTTATCTCATCAGGTCAGTGGCGTATTGAAAAGGGTCCTATTCCTACGTCAATAGTTGGTGATAGTCTTGGTTTCATTTTGAACAACTCTAATGTAAAGATCCCTGGAGATGAACAAGGTCGCACCTTTGGTGATGTTGCCAAGGGTGTTGCGTCTAAGAGTGGTGAGCAACGAGATGGCCTTGTCATTTTTGATGGTGATTTGTTTGGTAAAGATATAGGTTGGGATAAGAAGAATATTGAATCTAATCTTGGTAGACTCAAGAAGAAGGGTAGAGTCACGAAGGATTGATAATGGCAAGCCAGGACAATACCCCCAGTTTTGGTACGTTAGTGGATTAAGGAGGGGACTAGATGATTACACAGTATTCACTCTTTCCTAATTCTTTGCACTACTAAAAGTTAGATGATGCATGGTTTGTTCCAAGGTTGTATTTACATATAATTACTTATCATTTAGAATGAACATATCATTTCATAATAGTACTTCCTTTCAACATCGAAGAGACAATTTTCAAATAGTACTATCGTCCTCCCAAGCTCAATCAACTAACAATAACACCCATATAATCATACATACTCGTTGATACGACAAAGAACCCCACTCCTACACTAATCACTAATCCAAAAAGTATCTCAAACTTTAAACTTAAACAATCACATCCCTTTGACCCAAAGTATACTGGATCCACAGGATGATCTGGAAAGTTTGGGATCTTATATCCACAGGGTGATGCATGATCTTCTACAAGTAATTGATCATTATCGTCTTCTCCTTCACCTTCTAACTGGTCATCATTTGATACTACTGCAATATTCTTGGCGGCGAAGATACTCGTAATGGAAGTCATTGCAATCCAGATGCCCAATGTGATGTTGACATTGTCCTGATTGCATGAATCGGATCCCTTGATGAGAAAGTGTTGTATAACATCCAAATCACTAACAACAAACAGTCCAGCTACAATGATTGTATTGATAATGACTAATTGTACCGCCGCCTTGCCACCCGCTTGTATCTTATTAAAACCAATGTAGGGAAAGATCAATCCAACCAAGGCTGCCACAAACAAGCTAACAATCGGTGCCAAGAAAGTACCACCACAACAACTTAACGGTCTCCATTTCATAAAGTACCAAGCACGTGAACCTAAATTGGCAGCCAGTAACAACATGGCCAATCCAATACCAACTAAGGTACAATATCGTTGAGTGGAACTTCCCTCATCCATTGCTGATGTTATTGCCAACAAGAATACTACCGCCTTCCTCGGCCAATCTGAATCAAAGACTGATAACAATGTGTATGCTCCAACACTTGGCACACCTCGAACAAACATGGCAACATTCAACGAGACATGTGATATCTCTTCATACAATATCAAACCAAGTATAAGACTAATGTATCCAGGTTTGAGTATAGCATCAGAAACATTCGAACAACCAAATGTTCGTGTCAATACCGTCAATGCAACTAATGCTTGTATACCCGAAAAACTTAGTAGTAAACTCTTCCATGTCCCTGCTAATCCTGAACAACCATTATTCAATGTCAAGTTATACAATCTTCCATTGGTATCTCTATAAAGTAAACAACGTTTAGTTGATTTACACGACATGGCATGTTGTACTACCTGTTGTAGTAAATACATGTCTATAGAACCGTGTTCAGCTATGTATACTGTTATACCGAATTCTTTTAATTGATCGATTGTTGCTCGTGATCCATCCTTGTTTTCATATTGATCCTGAATGGGAGAGAGAAGAAAGATATACAAGATGTGCACAATGTTTTGTTAGATCATTGCACAGCTCATACATCATCACATACACCACATATACCGAACAAGTAAATATCATATACACCACACTGCACAGAAAGATATATTATATCAATTAACTACACTTACCATAACTTGCTGCAATACAACACTCTTATAATCACTCTTAACACATTCCCATTTTGAACTTTTATTATTGAATTCACATACATAGGATGCTTGTGAGTAGTTATCATTCTCATCGTCGGTATTATGCTGTTTTGCATTATTTGTAGCATCGGTAGATTGCAGGGCTGGTACTGCATGATGCACAACAGATTGAGCGTGAGGTGCCGATGGCATTGGCATTGATGGGTTGTCGTTTGTCATTTTTTTTTGGATACTCGTAAGACGAGAGAGTAGCGGCAGCCGACTTATTATCAATAAGGCAACTGTGTAGTTGTAGAGGAGTATATTGTGTAGCTGCTCTGCTCTGTGGTCCTGTGGTCAAGACAACGAGGAGGAGGAGGTGGTAGTATAGAGGAGGTAGAGTTTGAGCGTTGAATAATAGTTATGAGTAGTCATCTCGAAAGTATCTTAGCGTTGAATATTTACTCATCCAGCCAGTACTCACAGCAAATCAACTAATCTACAACCCCACCATCCATGACATGATCTAGCTATAACTCTATATCAACTCTTATATCGTAGCTCTCTGAGTAGTAAGTGACAATACGGCGTGGATTATTATTCATTAAAATATTATCAAAAGATATTAGGTGACTGAGGTATCTTTGAATATCAGAACAACATCAGTTAGCGTATCGACCTTACTCTCTTCTATATTGCTTGTAAAGCCTAATTGATGCCAAGCATATCGTATCTTTAGAGTTTTCTATATCATTCTTATTGAATTGCTACATCGCTGAGCAGTAGTAAGTAAGGGCTAAGACTGAAGATAACACAGATACTACACGAACACAAGATATGAACAATACATCAACTTGTGCTAATTGTGGCAAGGACGAGGGTGATAATATTAAACTCAAGACTTGCACGGCATGCAAATTAGTTAAATATTGCAGTAGAGAGTGTCAAATTGCTCATCGTCCTCAACATAAGAAGGCATGTAAGAAGAGGGCTAAGGAATTACATGATGAAAAGTTATTTAAACAACCTCAAATTATTGACGATGATTGTCCACTCTGTATGATACGTTTGCCGACGTTATCCAAGGGACGAACATATATGAATTGTTGTGGAAAAGTTATTTGCACTGGTTGCTTCTTTGCACCTCTATATGATCACCAAGGCAATGAAGTTGACGATGACAAACAAAACAAGTGTCCATTTTGTCGAACCCTGGCTCCTAAATCTGACAAGGAGGCTATCAAAAGATACGAGAACCGCACAGAGCTGAATGATGCTATAGCATTGTGTGATCTGGGATGTTATTATAAGGAAGGAAGTTGTGGACTGCCTCAAAACATGGACAAGGCATTCGAATTATGGCATCAAGCCGGAGAACTTGGATACGCCGCAGCTTATTATAATATTGGGTGTGCTTATAAGTTTGGTAGAGGAGTAGATAGAGATGAAAAGAAGGCTATGTATTATTGGGGTTTAGCAGCCATGATTGGAGATGTAGATGCAAGGTTCAATCTAGGCAATGGAGAGGTACGGGCAGGCAATATGGACAGAGCCTTACGGCACTACATGATTGCTGTGAAGGATGGGGACTCTGCTTCTCTGGAGAACATCAAAAGAATGTACGAGTATAGAGATGCAACAAAGGATGATTATGCAAAAGCCTTACAGTCTTATCAGGCATATGTTGATGAGATTAAAAGCAAACAAAGGGATGAAGCTGCCGCATCTGATGAGTACCAGAATTATTACTAGAACTCGCGAGTGGGATTGCTCTGATGATAAAGATTAATCACAAACAATTGGATTCAATACGATAGCTAATTTACAATGTTCAACTCCATACAATATCTAAAGCATACGGTAACAACATATTCAAAACAGAAAACCTAACACAATTGCCCAACAAATCACAACCCAAAAGCTGGCACCCATCTCTACTAGACAAGTGCCAAAGCATAGGCTAAAAAAATGCTTGTGCATATCGAAGCAAACGTCTTACTCGACTTATCATTACCTGTTCCTGATGCATCAACAGGCTGATCAGTAGGTGAGGAGGTAGTAGTTGGGGAGATGGGTAAGTTAGTTGATGATGTGTCAGGTTGAGGTGCTGGAGTAGAAGAGACTTCACTTGGTGGTTCGGTTGGTGCCACAACTTCATTTGTAACAGTACTCACAGTTGTAGTATCTGCCGAGGCCGGAGGATCAACCGGGTCGACATAGAAGTTATCAGACCAGAAGTTGGTATCTGAATGCAATGCATCAAGCAGTTGCACTTCCGGCTCATCTTCAGGTAGACCTGGGTTGCTCACTCGGCCTTCAAAGAGCATCAACTCTTCATCCTTATCATAGATGAAGAACTGAAAGGGGTGATTAAGCATCATGAGTACTGGATCTTCTGGTGGAGGACCGACGGATGTTAGACCCACCCCAACCATTGTAACTGCTGCTGCCTCAACACCTTCCTCATTCACATCAATGACCGTCTTTTGTATAACTTTATCAATGATAAGATTCTCACACCCTTCAGTTTCCTCAAAGATGCCACAGAGAGCTCCAGAACCCTCTGTGAATGGAGCTACAATACCAAGCTGAAACAAGGCATCTTTCAGCTCGTCTTCGTACTTGGATTCAAACTTGAACTTTGGGAGAGACAATGCAACACGAGTGTTCTGTAAGTTGCTTGTGGCAGAGATGACATCTGTTGATGTAACTGATTCGGCACCATCCGTCATGGGAAGTACAAAGATCATACTCATCTGTGAGTTATCAAATGGCAAGTTAATTACTTGGTAGCCTGGTATGGCATCATGTGAGTATCCAAAGTAGTCCACATTATTCCTATGAGTAGGTGTATAGTAGATGAATAAGCGGTTAGCTGAACAATCCAATCAAACAAAGAACAGATCAGACAAAGAACTTACATGAAATGTGCCTTTCCAACCTCGTCCGACTTTGATGTAGAACCATAGAATGAATCCAGATTTGTGCGTCTCTTCTCAAACTGTTCTAGCCATGTAGCCTTGAGATAGATTGAGTTGATGGCAAGAAGAACGAATGGTGGAAAGAGTGGTTTTGATTCATCTACAATCGAATCAATCAATCCGTTGGTACTATTCTCCACCCACTGATTTACAATAATTGGAGAATCGGCAGCCTCAAAGTCCGTTTGCATGACATAATCTCCGACAACTGCTTCATACTCGGCATTCAAAGTATCTCCATCATCAAACCATACACTATTAGCAATCTGCACGAGCGGTTTAGAAGAAGCACACTCTCCCATTGACTCCCAAAGACATTCACCATCTGAACTGTTAAGCATTCTTGTAGTAGTATCCTCCCAGACAAGTCTCATGTTTGTTCCGTTGGGGAATCTCAATGTATCACGGATCTGTTCAATACCATCTCCCATACTGCCCGGATAAACTAATGATAATGCCATGGATATTCCTAGTGAAGAGGAGCAGTCATTCTCATTTGTATAGATGAGTGGAGTAAGCTCATCTGCAAATGCCTGCTGCCCAGCGGCATCCATGGGGGCAAGATCAGACGTAAAATTAGTACCCTCATCACTTGTTAATGTCTGTATCTCACTTGCAAGAGGAGCAGTATTCTCCCCATCTTCTATAGGGTTGAGACAGCAGACTGCAAATACATCTGTTGGATGGATGTGACAAAACTGCCCCTCAACACAATCTGCTCGGTTTGGACCACGGCCACAAAAGGTATCGGGAATCGATTCTCGTCCGTCCGGGCACATGATAGGATCAGGTGTCGAGGTAGTATTCTCAACCCCATCATCTTCAGTCTCAACAGTCTCGACATACTCGGGTGGGTCAATAGGATCAACTCCAAATGTACTTGACCAAAACTCAACAGAAGAATGCTCTCCATCCAATAATTGCACCTCGGGCTCATCTTCAGGCAGCTCTGGTTCACCAAGACGTCCCTCAAACAATACAAGCTCCTCATCACTATCATAAATAAAGAATTGGAAAGGATGATCAAGTATCATCTTAATCGGTACATCTGTAATAGGTGGTCCCATTGACGTAGGTGTAGCCATGGCAGCCGTAACAGCAGCAGCCTCGACACCCTTCTCATTTACATCAATAACAGTCTTTTGTATAACCTTATCAATAATTAATGATTCACAATTGTCATATGTATCAGTATCAAAGATGCCACATAATGCATTACCCGTGAATGGTGCAACTACACCCAATTGCATCAAACTTTCTTTGAGATTATCATCATATGTCGATTCAAACTTGAATTTGGGTAATGCCAATGCTATCCGGGTACTAACTAAACTATCCAATGAAGTAATTAATTGAGTAGATGTAACTTCTTCCAACTCTTCATCTTGTGGCAACACAAAAATCATACTTAAACTACTAGATTCAGCAAATGGCAACTTAATAATCTGATATCCATTCAATACACCATGTGAATAATCATAATAGTTGAGTGTATGCATAAAGTGTGCTTCACTTTGTTTCTTATCTCGTGAGGGTGAAGTATAGAATGTATCGATTGTTGTTGTATAGTCACTAAACTGATCTAACCATCGTGCCTTTAAGTAGATACTATTAATTGCAATTAATACATATGGTGGAAAGAGTGGCTTAGATTCGTCAACAATCGAATCAATTAATCCATTGGTTGAATTACTAACCCATTCATTCACAATAACTGGTGATTCATCAGCCTCAAAATCTGTTTGTATTGCATACTCTCCAACTACATTATCATAAGTTGAATTTAATGTATGTAAACAGAACAAACCCGAATCATCACATTGATTATGTATCCATATTGAATTTGCAATTTGTATTGTAGGAGCGTATGAATTACATACTCCGTTGAATTCAGAGATGCATTTTCCTGATGCTGATGATTGTAATTGTTGTGTTGCTTCGTGCCATACTAATTGTAAATTGTTGGATGGATAGTTGAATGTATCTTTAATTTGAGGTATACCTTCGTTAGTAGATCCTGGATAGAGTAAAGAGAAGGCCATGGATACACCAAGTGCTGAAGAGCATTCGTTTGAGTTTTCATAGAGTAGTGATGTTAAGTTGTCTGCGAATTGTTGATGGGATTTTGGATCAACTACTTGTTGAGCTGATACTAACTGAGGTATTGCAAGTAGGGCTAGAATAGCCTTGTAACGACTATTAAGACTGAACATACTTATCCTACTTTCTTGTACCTATTATGCACTTGATGTGATCTGTCGATTATTGCAGATTAGAATTTTGTACATATTCATATGATGTGAGCGCTTTTTGATATCGTATCAATAGGGTATGATAGATATGAGGATAACAGTACAGAGATTATAGAAGCTCCTTTTACTACTACTATGTACACTGGAGATATTGCAACGATCGTATTAAAGTAGCAATATCTCCGATCGTATCTATCTACTTACTTGAACTCTCTCTTCAACTCTCATAAAAATTTAGAGTTCTCATCAAGCAAGACCAAAATCTGAATATCACATTGCCACTACCAATGAAATAGTAGTGTATTACCATACTTAATGGTTCTACTGCTTATGGAACTTAGTATAGATATTGAACATAGTCATTACTAAGATTAGCCATTGTTCCCCCCGTAAGTCTTCCGTCCCGTAAGTATACGATCCCCTTTGTTCGTTCGATCGCCGTTTATTCTCTATCTGCTTGATTTGCTCCTCTCCCCTCAGCTCTGTCTCTAGCACTAGGTATTGATTACTCCTTGATTCAAAGCAATAGAAGTAAATCCACCCCGCTAATTAAGTGAGGAGAAGAAGATTGTAGTTGTCCGTGGAGAGCTACAGTTTTGAGGAGCATTAACAAAGGATACCGAACAAACAATCTCATCAAAAGAAATAACATCAAAATTATGGACTCGCTCGATAATGATATAGTGATACGATTTGCATCATATCTTTGCTCTAAAGATATTGTCAATCTATCACTAACATGTCGAAGATTTGGTAGTTGTCAACTACATGATATGGGTTTATCGTTAATGGAGGATACAGCATATCAAATTATATTCAATGCAAAAGAAGATGAGAGAGACGCGCTGCCGAAACTGGCTGATCAAAGTTACATTGAATTGTATTCAGAACTGGAACAATATAGAGCGCCACGTAAATTTGACCAGTTAATTGGTGATCGCTTTTCTTATATTAATAATGATAAATCACATATCAAGCTGTCGGTACCCGAGGGTAATAGGAACAACACAAATACAGCAATTTGCAATCATATAATGAGAGCTGGCAGACATTATATAACCTTTACAAGAGAGGGTATAGAAGGGGACGGTTACTTTGGAATCATCAGACCGTTAAAAAATTGGGATAAGAAGGGAATGGTATCTTTTAATCCTCTATACCCTGGCCATTCCCCCGATCTACAAGAGGAGAGAACTGATAGGTGGGGTAGTAACGTCAATTATTGTATAGTTGCTGCTGGAAGAGGGTTCATGGGAATGTGTTTTTGGGATGAGTGGATAACAAATAAAGCAAGTCATACTGATGTTTGGGAAGGAAGCGAAGGGTTTAATAATGGTGACGAGATTGGTATGCTTCTGGACTTAGATGCTGGTACTCTTAGTGTATACAAGAACGGACGGAGGTTAGGTATAATGAAGGACGGTTTATCTGGGGATTATTGTTGGACTACAACTATGTGGTCACATGGTATTGGTGTTCGTATTGAAAAGGGGTGCGGATCAATAGTTAGCCGCTATGAATGGATCTAATCCTACTATTCTACATACTTTACATTCTATTCTCTGTACATTATAATCAATCATCATAACTTGCTCTCCTCCAAACCAAAACTAGACACTGACACCCTCAATCCGTGCATACTCTTTCTCAGACATGGTGATATAGATATAAGACTTGGTCTCTCGCCGTGTAAGTCAGTGTATTCCTTGGCCATATGTATAGACTCGGCACAACCCCGGAGTGTTTCACGTTCTACCGGTACATAGAACATATCATACACATCTTCCTCGTCGTCGTCTTCATCTATATCATCATAGAATGAGGCACGTGTCTCGCCATGTTCATCGGGCAGTAGTCGTCTAACGATTGTTAATACACCACATATCGATGGACTCAACCCCACAGCTCGATGGAACTTTTCAGTATCAAACACAATACCATATATCTCTAAACTAATAGCCAATCGCTTAGCAAGGATATTAGCCTCACGTTTATTAATCGTACCATCACGGTTCAAATCACTTTGCAGTACAAGTTTGACCACATCTTGGAGAACGACTTGGCGTATATTCTCCTTCATGGATGCAAGTAGTACTTGATTCTCTTGTACCAATGCAATCATTTGATCGACATTACCTCCATTGGCTTTAACAATCTTTTCTAGTGCCGCGTTGCTTTCTTGAATGTCTTCTACTTCCTCTCGGAGATATTCAGTCTCGGCAACTAGTATATCAATCTCTCGTTGGAATCTTCGGGCTAGATCTTTCATACGGTTGATTCTCTTCCGTAGACCTGTCGTTTGTGGTGTTTGTGTGATATGTGTATAGAGAAGAGAGGTGAGTGATCAGGTGCATGCCTTATAGAAACAAAGCAAGACCACACATAATATAGCAACTAGAAACTAACTACTCAAACTCACCAGGCATATGTACTAATCTCCATTCGCCAACCCAAACCATTGGCGTCACAGCAGCCACACTAATACCACCAGCCACACCTACCATTACCGTACTAGCCGCACCAACACCATAAATAGTCATACTACTAATAAACGCCGCAATATACGACCCAATACCACAACTTGTTATTAATATAACTAATGCTAATTTCATTTGATCACTTGATGTCATTTTATAATTACTATCTGATTCTTCTATTATTGTTGCTGATGTACTTGATGGTTTTGTTGTTTCTTTAGTTTCATTGGATGATTGTCCACTACTTTGATTATTTGATTTCACAACATCGTTAATACCATAATCTGATACTTCACTTTCGGTACGTGTCCAACCAAGTTGATCGCCATACATACTTGATGTTGATGAATGTAAGTTATCAATCTGGTATGTGACCATACTACTATCTGCTGACATATTCGATAGTTGTCTTGATAATCTCGTGCTATTGGATAATAGAGAGAGTAGAGAGGAGGAGATTGAATATTAGAAATGAGTTTGCAAAACTCTCAGCACATATGACACTCCAAACAGTACATCACATCACAATCCTCAAATCCACCATATGAAATAAGACAAGACCAACATCATAGTCCGATGCACAGTATACTCTCGATACACAAACCTGTTGCAATGAATCGAAAAGAACACATCTTATGCACAAAAGTCTATAGGTCTCTCGTCGTACATCATACTTCTATTATCTTACCTCTGCTTCTGTATTTGATTAAGTTTATACCGTCTACTACTTCTTGAATCTCTATATGCGCTTCTTCGTCCTGTACTTGCCCTTCTACCTGTGCTAGTACCTCGTCCATTATTATTATTGGGTGGTGATTGAGTAGCCACAGCCTGTGTAGCAAATGCCATGTTTATATCACGTTGTTTCTGACTTGTCGTACGAACATCATCGGTACCGTGTGGTAATAAGGGTGAGGAGAGATCAGATGATGCTTCTGATGAGCTCTTCTTTTCAAACCAATTCACCATGTTAATATTTGTTATTTTATTAAGTCACTGTATTTATTTTTTAATGTTTACTATTGCAGTACTGAGTTTATAAACTTAAAACTTAGAACTATACTACTATATTACTGCTTCTTCTTGTTGTTATTGATAAATGCTCCTGCTCGTGCGGCCAGAGTCGCGGCCTAAGACAATCTTGCCGCTTGAGATTAGTAGGAATGAAATCATTTGAAATCATGGTCACTCTGAATTTTTATGAGAGTTGATCGAGGATACCGACATAAAGAAAGGATACCTTAGACTTTAGCTTGCGAAGTCTCGGGCATGTTAGGCAATGCATGGCGCATAGGCAGGTGGGGGAGGGAGCAAATGTCAATTCCGGGGGCATAGCCCCAAGGGGACAGTTTGGATACAAATATGGTTATTTATACCCATATATGCATCATTTGTACCCGTAAAGCAATGCCTACGGCAGTAAAACATCTTATCCAACCTTTTGTTAGTTTGTTAGTAACGAGAGACAGTGATAATAGGTGATAATAGAGAGACCAAGAGCAAGTATATTAGACGTGCATATGCTGCGTATTGGTCAATTAAAAGTAGTTGCAATAGAGAGCAAGTTATTGCCGTCGGTCTATCTTAATTGGGCCTATATTGATTGAGAACACTAATACTCGTCTTATGTGCATTTGATATTATATAATACGTATCATTAATATCGATTAATCGAGTGGGGTTGCAATATAGAGTAGTTTCATATCGCGATACTATTGTTGAGAACACAAAAGGATACGAATTGCAATTGCAATATATAGGACAATAAACAGAATGGTAAAACTACGTAAGAAAAAGTCTAAACAACCACCACAATCACATCATCCGGGTCAGATACCAACCCAATTCCTCGATAATAACACCACTGTCTTGACACAAGTTGAAATAATTGAAAAACGTAAACGAGATGGAAAGTGTCCATTGTGTGGATTAACGCAGACTCATAAGAAACCATTTTTGGGTATGTTGAAACCGTTGGTGCGTATGTTCATTGTGCTATTTGTATGTAGTTTGTGTGGGATAAGATGGGATGGCTAGATAAGTGCATATCTTATGTGTAGTTCTTTAGATTGAGAATGAGAACACATCTTGTGTGCAATTTCTCTAGGCAAAGGGTATGATAATGTAGTTGGGGGGTGTTTGCATTGTTCCGGTGTATTATTTGGTGGTATTATCTCTAGCTTATATGGTTTTGGATGGTGTATATTCATGTCTGCTTAAAGTATTACACATTTCTAACATTCACAACAATCTTTTTGTACAGACAATACCAAATCAAGTATACAAAGGGAAATGTTTAAAATGTATGTCAATGATGCAAGCATGTAATGAATTAAATGAACCATATATACACGCAGGCACGGGCGGGAGAGGATCAATTTCAATGCCTAATCCAGCAGCAATGGGAGATGGTCATATGGATAGACATCAATCTCATGTTTCAGTTGGTAGTGGTGGTAGGAATAACCATATTGATGAGGGTATAGTAGATAGACCACGGCAAGGTCAGGAGTATTATCCCCGCGATCCTCGTGCTATTCAATGTGAAATAGGAAGAGGAGAGCCTCATTCAGCAGCCGCTGGAGCGGGGGAATACTTCGACAATTCACAAAAGAACCACCCACAGCAGCAACATCCAAACGGTGTACCAACCCTAGTAGGATCAGCAGTATCAGGAGGGTTTAGAGATGACGTCTCTGTAATAAGTATGGATCAAACTATAATGACAAATGATTCAGGTGGATCCATGAAAAGGAATGAGGCTGAAATGAGTCTATCCAAAATTACAGAAGATAAGGAATCGAATGAGAAGATGGGAAGGGAGAATTTTACATATAAACGATCAGCTTCGAATGGTAGTAGTATTGCTAATAATAAACCGGGATGTCATTCAGTTGGAGGGGAAGAAGCGGGGAGGTATAATCGTTTATTGGAGAGGAAGGCTGCCGCCGCTGCTAATGGGCCGCCGCCTCCTACTTCCACAGGGTCTAGTGAAACAAATAAGATATCCTCCAATAAGGATGATACAGTGCCAGTTAGAGGAGCTCAATCAGTTGCCGCTGAAGATGGGGGTAGATATAATCGTTTATTGGAAAGGAAACTTGCCGGCGGGGATGCTAGACGAGGTGGTGCTGCTGGTGGTAGTAGCCAACCACCTCCCGCTGCACCCTCGTCACCCCATTCATCTCCCAATAATGATACCATGTCAGCAGCAAGAGGTGCTCATCCACTCGACAGATCAGAAGAAGGGAGATATAACCGTCTGTTAGAAAGGAAACTTGCCGGGGATACGCCTTTAAGAGTTACACCTTCTACTGAAACAAATCATGTCCACTTTAAAGACACCAATAATAATGACAAAGCCTTCCCATCCTCGACAAGACCTCAGCCTACCCGAGACATGTCCGCACGTATTCGTGACAAACTGGCATCAGATGCCACTTCTACTGGCCATGTCCGATCTCATAGTGAGGGTAATGCTTTGTCACCATCATTGTCCACGAGCCCTAATAGTCAAGGGCATGTTAGATCATTAACCTCAGATGCCACAACCACTACAAACAGTGATATAGTCCGGAATATATCCCGCTTGGACGAACAAGAGGAGAAGAGACGAAGGAAGATTGCAGAGAATGATAGTGTGATGTCAAAACGAACAATGAGTAGCGAAGAAGCGCAGGATGACTTCCATAGACGGTATTCGAAGAAAGTTGCAAGTGCCGCCGCCAAGGTGGCATCCTCTTCCGTAGATGATAGTACAAGGTCAGCAGATTCAAGGCCTGGTGTACAGAGTGTTGGTAAGGATGATAAGTACATTAGTATATTAAATCAAAAACTAGCAGGTTTGGATGTTACTAACGATAGTACTCAAAGGGACAAGGCACATCGTCGTCAACCAACTACTGAATCATCCATGTCAACCGAGTGTGAAGCACGGAGCATAGTGGATGGATGCTCTACTTGTAGTGACTTGATAGACATCTTGAAGCGATCCTCAGATGATAAACCTGTTGTTCTAATGGCTCTTGGGAGACTCAGAGATTGCATGTTAGTTGCCCATGGACTGGTTAATACTGAAGAGTCGAGAGATGGGCCACCGACTGGTTCAGAGGTAGCTTTTGCTAGCAGCGGATGGGCAAAGGTTATGATTATGGTCCTATCTGCTAATACCTCGGATGTCACAGTTCAATCTGAAGTTCTACAAACATTGTGGGAGATTGTTACCC